>Ga0114974_10002497_pt1 | contig 14126 bp, 5 predicted proteins | sample S_130206_EF_Meta_FD_87318 | JGI IMG/M metagenome (GOLD analysis project Ga0114974, IMG submission 87318) | Freshwater microbial communities from Lake Simoncouche, Canada to study carbon cycling - S_130206_EF_MetaG | ecosystem: Environmental > Aquatic > Freshwater > Lake | place: Lake...
AAAATATTATTTTGTAATTGTTGTTTTATTTTTATTTTTGTTTTGATTAAAATCATATACTGTTCTATGAAACCTTTTCTTTACTTTATCATCTTTAATAACATTATCTTCTTCTGTTCCTTTAAAAAATATATGTTCTATTATTTACAATTAATACAACCTGAATTATTAAGTATAGCAAAAGGAACAGCACAACTTGGAATTAATCAAGAAAACTTCTATAAATTAAAAATCCCGATTCCTTCTCTAGAAAAACAAAAAGAAATTGTTGAGTATTGTGAAAATAATAATATACTCATTAAACAATTAGAAAAAGAAATTGAAAATAATATAAAACAAGCACAATTATTTATGTCAGGTATTGTAAAAGCAAAAGAACAAGACATTAATACAGATTAATTTTATTTTATAATTACATTTTTAATAATATAATAATATTATTAAAAATATTTATTTTTTGTCTTTGGTATCTTCATATTGATACAGGTATATTATAGTATTTGTATAAATATCATTAAATCTAAATTAAATTTAGATATAAAAACTAATAAAAGAATTAATAAGATAAATATTAGTTTTTATTTAATTTTATAAAATTTATACATAATATATATATATATTATAATATTAAATGAGTATTATATCTGATCCTATAAATTTTATAATAGATAATTCTAATGATATAGGTTTGACTCAAATACAAATAAATAAATATTTAACACCAATATACGATACAGCTACAAATCCTAAATTTTCATGGGAAAATAATAAAAACACTGGTATGTATCATCCGCAATTGAATACTATTGCATTTTCAACTGATGGAAATGAAAGATTAAGATTAGATGCAAGTGGGAATATAAATTTTTCAGGCATTATAACTGGAAATGGTTCAGGATTAAATCAATTAAATGCAACTAATATTAGAAGTGGAATTTTAACTGTATCGCAAGGAGGAACAGGAAAAAATACATTAACTAATAATCAAATTTTAATTGGAAACGGAACAGATCCTTTAATACAAACTAGTAATTTAACTTGGGATAATCCAAATAATCGTTTAGGTATTGGTATAACTGTTCCAATTGCAAAATTAGATATTTCATATAACACAACAGAAACAGTATTAAAAGTAAATCAATCGGGAACAGGTAATTTAGTAGATTTACAAGTTACAAATAATTCAATATTAAAAATAGATGGAAATAAAAATATTAATATGAATAATAATTTAATATATACTAATGCAAATACGAATAGAGTTGGAATAGGTACAACAGAACCAAGCGTAATATTTGATGTTTCAGGTAATGCTAGAATACAAGGTAATTTAGAAGTAAATGGTATCACCAATATAATAAGTACAAATGTTGCAAACTCCAAACAATTAAATATTACAAATGAAGGTACAGGTCCAGCATTAACTATAAATCAAAAAGGAACTGCAGATATTATTGAAATAAAAGATGACAATGTAACATGTCTTAAAATATTTGATGGAGGGAATCTTGGTATAGGCATAGCATCAAAGACAGTTACAGTTGATATATCAGGAAATTTTAATGTATCACAAACAATAAATACATCAAGTATAAATGTAACTACTATTTTAAATACAAATATGATAGATGTTTCTAATAATTCAGTTAATACTGCTTTAAAAGTAAATCAGTTTGGTACTGGTAATTTAGTAGATCTACAAGATAATAGTGTATCAAAATTTAAAATAGATACATGTGGAAATATATTTGCAGGTGCATTATATATAGATTCAAGTAATAATAATGTAGGTATTGGTACAACTCGACCAGATATAAGTGGTAATATAAAATTACATGTTTCTGGTAATGCGAGAATTGAAGGTAATTTAACTGTGAATGGTACTCTTACACAAGTAAATACTGTTCAAGGTACTACCGAACAGTTAAGAATAACTAATGATGGTACAGGTCCAGCAGTTATCATTAATCAAACTGGTACGGAAACTATTCTTGATATTCAAGATGATGGCGCAACTTGTTTTAAAATACGCGATGGAGGGCATATTGATATTGGTACAAGTTCTAAACTTGTAAATGTTGATATATCTGGTAACATTAAAACATCTGGTACAATTACTTCAATTGGTACTATAACTTCAACAAGTACTATTAGTTCTACTGGAAATATAAGTTCATCTGCTTATGTTATAGCAACTGGTACGGGTGCTCATAGTAGTTACGGAAATACTAGAATAGGTAATACTTTAAATTGGGGTGGTACAATACATCCAACATTAGGCAGTAGCGGAACAACAAGTGTAATTATGTTAGATAATCCACATATTACTTATAAAACAGATAATACTTTTTCTCCTGGAAGAACTTTTAGGGCTGGTTTTAGATGTCCAACAAGTTCTTCATATGCTAATTATTGGGATTGTGGTGCAACTGGATATGGTTTTGAAATATTAAATAGTTCATTAAATAATGATAGTACAAGTTGTATTACTATTACTAGTACTGGTAATATAGGAATTGGCAATACAGCACCAATTGGTCCGTTATGTATTGGGAATTCTGCATTAGCAAATAATGATGGTTTTTTAGTACTTGGAAAATGTACAACAGTAGGTTCAACAAGACAATTTAGACTTGGTCTAAATGCTAGTTTTGATTTTGTTATTGGCGATTATGGTGGTAATAATACTGCTGATACATGGTTAGAAACATTTAAACTATCTTATCAAGCACCAGCAAATTCATTAGTAATAAATAGTTTAGGATATACAACATTAAGAAATGTATTGTATGTTGGTAATGCAACTGAAAGTTCAACAATATTTTTAGGCGGAGGTATAACAGATGACGGAGATTATAATAATTCCGTTATTGAAACAAGAAAATATGCAGGTATTGAATCTACAGAATTATTATTATTTAAAGGCAATGATATTGCAAATGTATCAAATGTTGGACCAGATAGAATTAGATTGAGAGCTGCTGCTATAGCATTTGATACTTATCCTGCTGCTTCATCAGTAAGAACATCAGAAAATATAAGAATGTATATAGATCAAAGTGGCAATGTTGGAATAAATACAGTTGTACCAAGAGCAAAATTAGATATATATGACAATTCTATGGTAGTTCGTAGCACAGATCAAACAGGTCAAGCAGTTATATATTTAGGAACACCATTTGATACAACATCAGCTTTTAAATGTGCTATCATTGCAGAAGGAATAGGGTCTACTAGTCGATCTAAATTACATTTTTGTATTGACGATACATCAGATAATAGTGTTACATATAATGCATCAATAACTAATTCACGAATGACAATATTAAGATCAGGAAATATAGGAATAGGTAATACAAATCCACTTAATATTTTACAAATTGGCAATGCAGGAAGATTAAGAATATCAAATGATAATACAGATTATACATTAATAGGTACAATTGATACAGATACAAATTTAAATAGTAAAATTATAATAAGTGGTAATGGACGTGTTGCGAATGAAGGTAATATTCAATATTATAGTACAAATACTGGTTCTCATATTTGGTACACAGAAAACACAAATAGTGAACGTATGAGAATTAAAAGTAATGGTAATGTTGGATTAGGACAATCAGATCCACAATATAAATTAGATATGTTAGGTGATATTAATCTTAGCGGTGACATTAAAGTTAATGGTGTATCATTTATCAATAGTGTTCTTGTCACACCTAGTTATTTTTCATTATTTGATCGAATAGCAGGACCATCAACATTAACATCTAATTATACTTTTACTTCATCAAATTCATTTAGTGTATTTAGGTCAGGTATATTAAATATTAGTTATTCTGGTGATGTTAAATCAGTTAGTAATGGATTAATTAATGCAACAATAAATATTATAAATACTATAACATTAGTTACTATTTATACAAAAGTAACATCATTATTAGCAGATCAACCAGCAAAGAATTATTTATTACCAAGTATTTTAGATAATATTGGTTTAACTAATGGTACATATCATGCAACAATTACTTTTAATACAAATACACAAATTGATTATACAAATTTTCAAACATTAAAAGTTTTATTTTTTCCTGATAATAACGTTTCAAATGGATTATATTCTTATAATACTAAAATATCTTATATTTTTCATAAATTAAATGGTGTATATGATTTATCACCTGATGGAACACAGGTATATTCTACACGTATGAATAATATTTTAGGTAGTGTTGTAATATCTACAGGTACAGCAAAAATTAATAATTTTACAATACCTAAAGGCTATCAAATATGGACTGTTGGTGCAACTGGTACTTATACAATAATTGCAGCTGGTGCAAGTGGTGCATCTTATGGATCTTATGCTGGTGGTCGTGGAGCTACAATTAGTACAACATATAATTTAACAGCAGGAGAAAAAATAATTTTAGCTGTTGGACAAAAACCTAAAAATTTATCTAGTGGTGGTGGAGGATCTTTTGTGACAAAATATATAGGTACAGGATTATTTGCAACACCATCACAACATAATATTATATTAGTAGCTGGAGGAGGTGGTGGTGCAGGTAGTGGTATTGTACCTGGATCAAGCAATGTAAATGTATTAGACTATTTACCTGGTCGAGATGCTTCATTTACAACATCAGGAACAAGATATAATTTTAAAGATAGTACAAAATCATCTTCTAATGTTGCTAAAGATGGCGGTGGAGGTGGTGGTAATGGTTTAGCAGGTGGAAATTCATCAGTTCCAGATGGAATTGATGCAATACAAACTGGAAGTGGTTCTGGTGGTGGTGGTTTTACAGGTAGTGGTGGAGATGTTGATACTACATGTACCGGTGGAAGATCATTTTTAAATGGTGGTTTATCAGGACAAAATACATGGGGTTCTAATAACACAGGTGCAGGTTTTGGTGGTGGTGGTGCAGGTTGGTATAGTGGCGGAGGTGGTGGAGGTTATTCGGGTGGTCAAGGTGCAAATTACGATGAACAAACTGGTGGTGGTGGTGGCGGTTCATATGATATTAATAATGTTACTAATAATGCATCACCTTATACTTTATGGCTTGCCACATCTTCATATCCTCCATCATCTTATATAACAAGTGGATATAATTCTGGTGATGGTTTTATTTTAATTGAATATGATAATGGACAACTTTTAGGATCTAAATCAGATACAGAAACTAATCCATTTTATTCATGGTCTGAAGATATAGATACTGGTATATATCATCCTGCAACTAACAGTATAGCTTTAACAACAAATGGATCTGAAAAATTAAGAGTAGATTCATCTGGTAACATTGGCATTGGAAAAACTAATCCAATGTATAAATTAGATATATTTGGTAATAATGGCGAGGATAATGTAAAAATGAATGGTAATTTAATTTTAAGTACAGATGGATCTTCAAATTATATAAAATGTGGAGGTATTATGTCAAATCAGAATGGAATATTAACTAATTTTAGTAGTGTTTCAAATAATGCAGGTTTGTGTTTTATTAATAGTGGTTCATTGGCATTAATATCAAATAGCGCTGAAAGAATGAGAATAATTAATAACGGTAATATTGGTATTAATACAACCACACCAATATATAATTTACAAATAGGTGATAATACAAATACTAATCAAATAATAAGTACAACAAATATTCATTTAACAAATAATAATTTTGATAGCGGTAATTTTGGTGTTAGGATAGCAGGAATTGATAATGGTACAAATGGACATAATTTTAAAGTATTAACTAGAAATACAAGCATTGGTACATTTACAGAATCATTTACCGTATCTTCAAGTGGTTATGTTGGCATTGGTATTACACAACCAAATGCATCATTGCATGTTCTATCGACAAATAACACAAACGGATTTTTATTAAATCATACCAATGCGAGTGGTAATATAATTAATATTCAAAAAAACGGAACTACAAACTTAAAAATAGATAATAGTGGTAATTTATTTGCGTCATCTGGATTATATGTCGATTCTTATACTAATTATGTTGGTATTCATATGACAAACCCAAGTTATAATTTACATGTGAACGGATCTGTTAAAATAGAAGGAGAATTATATTTTAATGGTACAAGTACAACTATAAATACAACTATTCAAAATACAGATCAATTAAATATTACAAATAATGGCACAGGAACGACCATAATTGCTAATCAAACAGGATCTAAATCTATATTAGAATTAAGAAATAACAATAATACTAAATTTGAAGTGTTTTCTTCGGGTAATGTTGAAATTGGGAAATCGTCTTCTAATGTTAATGTTGATATATTCGGTAATTTAACTGTATCAGGCGTAATAACTGCATCAGGATCACAATTATATAATATTAATGCAAGTAATATTAACAGTGGTGTTTTAACTGTAGCATACGGAGGTACTGGTGTTACATCATCGACCGGTTCCGGATCTGTTGTTTTTAATACTAACCCAATAATAACAAATGGAACATTTAGTGGTATTGGTAGCGGATTATCTAATTTAAATGCTAATAATATAAATAATGGTAAATTAAATGTTTTATATGGAGGTACTGGTGTAAATACTTCTACAGGTTCTGGATCTGTTGTTTTAAATACAAATCCTATTATAACCGATGGCACCTTTAGTGGTGTAGGTTCAGGGTTGACCTCGTTAAATGCAACAAATATCTCAACCGGTATTTTGTCTATTGCAAATGGCGGGACCGGTTGTACAATATTAAACACTTTATTCTTCGACACCACAGGTGGCGTTTTATCTGTAAAAAATAAAGCGTTTAATCCATGGGAAATTATTGGTAATAATTTAAATTATACTATGGGTAGCATTGCAATTGGAAAAATTACTCCTTCATCTACTCTTGATGTTTCAGGTAACATTACAGCGTCTGGTGATATCATTGGTAATATCAATGCAACAAATATTATTTATGGTACTTTATCAAGTACTAATGGCGGTACTGGATGTAGTTCAATAAATAATACATTTTTTGATACTACAGGAGGTATATTATCTCTTAAAGCAGGTGCAGCAAGTCAATGGATTAGTAATGGTAATAAACTTTATTATAATACTGGTAATGTTGGGATAGGAAAAACAAATCCTCTTTTTGAAATGGATGTTTCAGGTAATATTAATTTTACAGGAAGTTTATATAAAAATGGATCACAATATATTTCATCACAATGGACTACAGGAACTAATAATACTGATCTTTACTTTAATTCAGGTAACGTAGCTATTGGAAAAATAACTCCAAATGCTATGTTAGATATTTCAGGTAATGTATTTGTGAAAGGGTCTATAAGTGCTACAGGTGATATAGTAGCAAATTATTCAGATGATAGATTAAAAAATAGAATTAGTTATATTAATAATTCTTTAGAAATTATTAATAAATTAACTGCATTTAAATATACACCAAATAAAGAAGCAATAGATCTTGGTATTATAAATGAAGATGTTAGTATTGGATTAAGCGCACAAGATGTACAGATAGTTTTGCCAGAAATTGTTAGTATATCACCATTAGATATTATAGAAAAAGATGGTAAATTAATTTCAAAAACAGGAAAAAATTATTTGAGTATCAAATATGAAAGATTAGTACCTATATTTGTAGAAGCAATTAAAGAATTACAAAAAAAGATAAAATCACAAGATGAACGTATTAAAGAATTAGAAACAAAAATAACAAAAATTTTAAATTATATTAATGCGTAAGATTGTTTTTTTCTTCATTTGGAATAAAAGTATTTATTAAATTAATAATGTTTTCTATTATTAATGATAAATTATTAGGATCATTTATCATATTTTTTTTGAATCTATATATAATGTTTTTACAATTTTATTAATATTTTCATATTTTTTATCTTTTAATTTGGGATAATATTTATGAAAAGATTTGACAAAAAATATATTGTTAATTTCTTTAATTATTATATAAATATCAATATTTTTTGCTATTTTTTTTATATAATCTCTATAAAGATTTTTTATATCTAATATTTCATATTCTTTATTTTGTAAATTTTTAAATATTTCATCAAAATTGCATTTTGTAGAATTAAAATGTCTTTTTAATTTTAAATAATTAGTTTCATCTTTATCAATAGTAGCAAATCTATTTAAATCAAAAAAACATTTTAATATTGGTGAATAATTATTATTATTATTTCCTACAAGAGTTTTAATTTTATCATCATTATTTATATTAATTATATATTTATTTACTATTTCTTGTATTGTATTTTCTAATGTTTCATTATCTTTTATTCTATTAGTATTATTAACATCATTATTTTTTTCTAACATTTTAATAATTTTATTAATTCCTCTTTTTCCAATAACAAAGTTTTTTATTAAATATTCTTGTGATATTATTATCTAAAAAATCTTTTAAAAATTTTAAAAAATTTTTAATTTTCTCATTTTCTTCTTTATTTTTAAATAAAGAACCACCTTTAATTTCTTGTTTTAATTTTAAATATTTATATTTATATTTTTTTGCTTTATGTTTGTAAAAATCACTCATTAATATATATATATTATAGATTTATATCTAGATTAATAATATATATATATTAAAATTTTATTATTTTATGAATACTTTTAAACAAGCATATAATAAATTACGTTCTCATAAACTTAATTTTTCTTTATCAAAAAAACTAACTTTTAAACAAGCATATGATAAATTACGTTTTCATAAACTTAATTCTTATTTATCTAAAAAACTAACTTTTAAACAAGTATATGATAAATTACGTTCTATTAAACTTAATTTAAAAAAAAAAGATTATATATAAATTTTTTTACTTAATTATTAATATATAATATTATATATTAATAATGAGTTTTAATAATATATCTTTAATAAATTTAAATTCTCAATTTAATCCATTTTATAGTTCAATAACTATTGATTCTTCAGGTAATGTTGGAGTTGGAAAAACAAATCCAACAACAAATTTAGATGTTTCAGGTAATATAAAATTATCTGGTATTATTTCTGGATCTGGTGCTAATTTAATATCTTTAAATGCTAATTATATTACAGATGGTGTTTTATCTGTTAATCGTGGTGGGACAGGTGCATCTACTTTATTACCAGGTTATATATTAGTAGGTAATGGTACAAGTACAGTATCACAACCAACAAATTTATTTTGGAATAATACTAGTAATAGATTGGGTATAGGGAAAAACGATCCAGGAACAACTTTAGATGTAAATGGAACAATAACTTCAACAGGTTTAATATGTTCTGGCGGAGCACTTGTTATTGATGCAACCAATAATGTTAATATTGATTCTGGTGTTTTATATATAGATGCAGCAAAAAATAATGTTGGTATTGGCACTATAGCACCAGATGCAAATACAAAATTACATGTTTCTGGTAATACAAGAATTGAAGGTAATTTAAAAGTTAATGGTACTTTTGAACAAGTAAATACTGTTCAAGGTACTACCGAACAATTAAAAATAACTAATGATGGTACAGGTCCAGCTGTAATAATTAATCAAACTGGTACACAAGATATACTTGATATTCAAGATGATACTGAAACTTGTTTCAAAATACGTGATGGAGGACATCTTGATATTGGTACAGTAACTAAACCTGTTAATGTTGATATATCTGGTAATTTAAAAGTATCTGGTATTATTACTGGTTCTGGATCTGGTATTAGTAATATACCTTACTTTAATCTTACAAACAAAATTACAGTTGGTAATGGATTATCAATATCACCAGGAAGTATTTCAACATCACCTCAAATTACAACAAATTTTTCAGCTGGAACAGGAATTACTATAAATTCAGGAGTAAATCCAATTACAATTGGTGCAACGTATTCTTCAACTAATTTAATAAGTATATTTAATTCAACACAATTTGAAAATGTATCATCACTTATACAAATTAAATCTACTTGGAAACCTACAACTGCAACAGCAGCTGATACATCTATTAAATTAGCAAGTGCAGTTAATATAGCTGGTGTAAGTTTTGATGGATCAGCGCCAATATCAGTACCATACTTTAATCTTACTAACAAACCAACTGCAGGAACTGGTATATCTATAACACCTGGAAGTGCTATATTAGGACCGGAAATAAGTGCAACATACGCTTCATCTGACCTAGTAAGTATATTTAATCCAGCACAATTTGTAAATAATGGAATTACAAGCAAAATAGATTTAACTTCGAGTAGTTTAAGTAAATGGACTCCAGGAACAGGTTTAATATATTATAATAGTGGTAATGTTGGTATTGGTATAACTAATCCATCAGTACCTCTTTCTGTATATACTGTTAATAATACTGGAGGGATTAAGATAATAGGTGGTACAAATACAGCAGGAGAACAATGGTGGTTAGGTTATGGACATAGTGGAGGTGCAACACCATCAACAGATTCAAATGATAGAGCGCGTATTGGTGTTAATATTTTAGCTAGTGGAGCAGGTCGACTTTTTTTCACGACTGGTATAGCAGGTGCTCAAACTGAAAAAATGAGAATAGATGAAACTGGTTATGTTGGTATAAATAATGTATCACCAGCAACTCATTTAGATGTATTATCAGCAAATACATATATAGCACAATTTAGACATACTAATTTAACACAAGGTATAGGTATAGGATATGACACTATCACAGCTATATCACCAACAGCACAAAGTATTAGATTAGCAGCAAAAGGTGCAACTGGTAGTGTTATATTAATGACAAATGGAATTGATAGAATGACAATTAATAGTGATGGTAATGTTGGTATTGGTAAAACTCCTGGATATTCATTAGATGTAAATGGTACTATAAATGCAAGTGAATTTAGAGTAGGCGGATCAGTATTGACAGGTTGGGCCACAACAGGAAATAATTATACAACAGCTAGTTTAGGAATTGGAACAGCAACAATTAATGAAAGATTGACAATTTCTGGAACAGTTTCAAGACAAATGATGCTTACATGTACAACAGCATCAACTGCATCATATATGGGTTTTTCAAATTCAGCTAATGACAGTTTAGCATATATTGGAGTAGATGGTCTTGAATTAACTAATATTGTTTATGGTGCATTAACTCTTGGAACTTTTAAAGATAAACCTATTTTATTTACAACAGGTGCTTCAAGCACTGAAAAAATGAGAATAGAAAGTGGTGGTAATATTGGTATTGGAGTAACAAATCCTACAAGTAAATTACAGATAGTACATAGTTCAACATCAACAAATGCTGACACTGCACCTGGAGCAGGTTTATATGTATTTAATCCAACAAATGCTACAAGTAATAATAGTATAATTTGTAATCGTATTGCTGGTAATTTAGCAAACAAAGTTATATATTCTTATGATGTAAGTACACAATATGGATGGAGTACTTATATTTTAGGAAGCGACACTACAAATAGATTATTAAGATTTCATTCAGCATGGGATGGAACAAGTGGGATTGATAGAATGGTTATTAATGGTACGAATGGTAATGTAGGTATAAATACTATTGATCCAGTCGCATCATTAGATATAGTGAAATCTACTGCAGTAGCAACTACTGCAGATTTACTTAATATGAGATTTGATGGTAATTGGGGATTAAAATTACAGCAAAATTATTCAGCAGCTGGAAATATTCAATATAATTTTATTCATAAATATAATTCTAATGACTATAATTCTTTAACATTTAAAAGTGGATATGTAGGTATAGGGACAACTTCTCCTACACAAATATTTCAAGTTGGTGGAGCTGGACGTTTAAGAATTGCAAATAGTAATAGTGATTTTACTATGATAGGGAGTAGTGATGTTGATGATTCTACAAATACAACAATTGTATTATCAGGAACAAATAGAACACCTTATAATGGACAAATTGATTATGTCGCTCGTTCTACTGGTTCTCATATATTTTATACTACAGCATCAGCAACTGAAAGAATGAGAATAGCATCTGGAGGTAATGTAGCGATAGGTACAACAGATACTACAACATATAAATTAAATGTTAATGGTACTATGAATGCATCTGATTATAAAATAAATGGACTTGCATTAAATATAGGTTATTTATCACAAGGTATGACAGTTCAAACAAAGCATTTAACATATACACAAATGGATGTTAAAAATAATATTGGATGGGATGCTATTAATGATGATTTAGCAACTGGATTTGTAATTGCAATAACTCCTGTGAGCACATCAAGTAAAATATTAGTTAATATGATTGCTCATATTGGGGTTGATTCAGACGTATATAGATGGTGGGGAATTAAACTTTATAGGAAGATTGGAGCGGGAGGTGCTTGGACTGAGGTGATAGGAGCAAATGGAACTGAAACAGGAGCAGCTGCAACAACAGCAGGAACACCAGTATGGATAAGTCATAATATGGGCATGGATACAACTTCATCACCATATCAGGTTGTAAATGTAGTTGGAACTTATTTAGATGCACCAAATACAACATCAATAGTTTATTATACTGCATATTGGAACCAGCGTATAGGAGATAGTCCAAGTATTTCAGGTACTATATATTTAAATAGAGCATCTAATCATGGAGATGTATTCAGACCTGCTCCATCGTCAAGTTGGACTGCAACAGAAATATGGGATTTAGGAACCCCTTATACACCACCAGTTGCAGATACTACAATAAATATAGCATCAAGTGCTGTTGCAATTGGAACAACACCAAATGTAAATTATAAATTAAATATTAATCAAGGAACATCAGGTACAACTGGTGCAACTTGTTTTCCTTTAAAAATATCTGCAGGAGCATTTAGTACTACTGGTAATGGAACAGCAACTTTATTTGGTTTAGGAACAGAAAATAATATAACGACTAAATGCGCAATAGGACATTGTAGAACTAGTACAAATGATATTGGTTCAATTGTATTTTTATGTAATAATTCTGCTGATGCAACAAATGCAACAATGACAGATGAAAGAATGAGGATTACATCAACTGGTTTTGTAGGTATTGGAATAACTAATCCATCGCAAATCTTACAAGTTGGAGCAGGTGGTAGATTAAGAATTGCAAATGATAATACTGATTATAGTATAATAGGTTGTGATGATGCTATTAGTGCAACAAATACAAGAATAGTAATATCAGGGTCAGCTAGAACAGGTAATTTAGGAAATATAGATTATGTAGCAACTACAACAGGCATTCATAGATTTTTTACAACATCATCAACGACAGAAAGAATGAGAATTGTTAATAATGGTAATGTAGGTATCGGGATTACAGATCCTCAAAGACCTTTACATACGCAAACTGCAATACGTATAGGTGGTACAGGTGCAGCATTGGATTTTGGTGATGATCTAACCACTCAAATATATAGAAATGCTACTACAAGTGAAATAAGATTTACTACAAACACTACTGATAGATTAGTAATTAATTCATCTGGTAATGTAGGTATTGGTACGACAAACCCAACAACAGCAAAATTAGTTATTAAAGGAACAGCAGGAGCTACTGGATTAGATATGTCTACAACAGACCAATATGCAGAGTTGAGAGTTATCCGGAATTCTCAATGGTCAGTTGACAAAGATATGTATATACAATATGGCGCAGGTACTGGCAGTAGATTACGATTATTTTCAAATAACGTGGAAACAATGGTTCTTTATAATAGTTGTGTAGGAATTGGTAAAGCAGATCCAGCTACTGCTTTAGATGTGGTAGGAACAGTAACTGCAACAACATTCAGTGGTTCAGGTGCATTAATAACAGGATTACCAGCAGCAAATATCACAGGTACTTTAACTGTTGCTAGAGGTGGTACTGGTGTTGCAACTTTAGCTGCAGGACAATTATTAATTGGTAATGATACTACTGCTCTTATACAATCAGTCAATTTAACTTGGAATAATACTAGTAATCGATTAGCTATAGGTAAAACTAATCCTACAACAACATTAGATATTAGTGGAAATGTCACTGCATTATTATTTAGTGGTTCTGGTGCAAGTTTAACAAATTTAAATGCTACAAATATATCTGATGGTACTTTAACTGTTGCTAGAGGTGGTACTGGTGCTGCAACTT
>Ga0114974_10002499_pt1 | contig 14122 bp, 16 predicted proteins | sample S_130206_EF_Meta_FD_87318 | JGI IMG/M metagenome (GOLD analysis project Ga0114974, IMG submission 87318) | Freshwater microbial communities from Lake Simoncouche, Canada to study carbon cycling - S_130206_EF_MetaG | ecosystem: Environmental > Aquatic > Freshwater > Lake | place: Lake...
GTTTGTTGAAGATTCGTCTGTTGGGCTTTTTTTTAAAATAAATCCTTTAAAGCTTATTGAGCTAGATTGTATTTGTCGAACAATACTAGTTACATCAATTTCAATATCTGAAGTTGTGTAGCTAAAAGATTGTGATGCTACACTTCCTGTGTACCAAGTACCACCTCCAAGAGTTGTTGTCCAAGATGCTGTTGCATTTGCTGTAAAAGAACCTGTCTGCCAAACACTTGTTAGATCATCTACTGATGTCTTGTATGTCCAACTAGCTCCTGTAGTTGTTTCTGGATAGTTACCATATCTTCCAACACCCATACTCCAACTACTGCTTATTGGATAACAATATAGTGTGTAGTCAGTAGGTATTTCGTTTGCTTCGGTTAAGTATAGTTTTAAACTATAATTAAATAATTTATCATTATATCCTAATGAAGAAATGCTTTGAGAAATTGCTGTGTAGTCGAAATCTAACAACACTCTTGAGTTATAACTACTAGAATCAATTATTGTTTTATTGATTTCTAGCACAGCATCTAAACCAGTATTCTTTTGTGGATACTGTTCATATATTGTTGTGTCTTTAGTTGGATAAAATCTTAATATCATAATTAAAATGTTGTTATACGTCCTTTAATGTCTAAGTTAGGGTATCTTACTTCAAATATAGATGGATCTAAACTCGGATAAATAATGCCGTTTTTTGTTGCTAATTCTATGTTGTATGTTATATTACTATACCCAGACTGTTGATTGTTCTTGTTTGTTATTTTTATGTTTGATACCGTTTGCACACCACTTGTTGATAGTATTAATGCAAATATATCGCTTATTATTATTGGTTGATTTATTTGCCATTTATCAATTTCAAACATATCTTTTACAGATTGTATTACTTTTAATAACACTTCATTTGAATTGCTACTAGGAGTTGTTAGTATATCAAAATCAATACCAATATTAATTACGTAAGCATCTCTGATGTTAATACTATCAGTTAGCATCCTATACTGACTAATATACGTTTTTAGATTGTTTTTTACAGCATTGTTTGCATTTATTAGCTTTTTATTATTATCATAACCTAGTATATACATGTTCATTGCTAACGGATTTGCAATTGCTGTGCTTGTTGCTACTGTTTCTATTCTATTTTGTTCATCTGGATTTATATAAACTTTTGATACACTGCCTTGTGTATTTGGCATTGCGTACGCTCGTATAATATAGTCTTCTCTAGTTACAGCTCGGTTTTGTGACGATAGCTGTGCTATAGCATTTTGTTTTATTTCGTCTATGGTTTCTCCACTTCGACCTCCTACTGCTCCAGTTGGGTTATTTACTGCAACGGAATTTGTTATTATGGTATTAAGTGTTGGTGTGTTTGCTGGTAGGTTTGTGTTTGCTGTGTTTATGCTTGTTATTTCATTTATTGTATTGCTTGGCACATTTGCTTGTATACCTCCACCAGTAAGATAGTTTATAGTAAGCGTTGTGTTAGATGGTGAAATGCCATATGTTGATGTGTAAACCGGTGATGTTGGATCTATTGAAAAATCAATGTCTATTTTACCGGTTGGTAAAGATAGTCCAATATTTTCTGGTGTTGCTAACAATTCTTCATCTGGTGATGAACTAATCCCGGCACCAAATTGTATTTCTAATTCTGTACCAATTGCTCTAGTTATAAATCTTCTTGGAACTCGTTTTAGTTTAAGTAAGTAAGGTGTTTCTGCACTATATACTGCTGCGTCTGGATCGTTAAATGCTGTATTTTGTACTTGTTCAAATATAGTATCTTGTGCTAAATAAGGTACCTCGTACCATGTATTACCATCAGAATCTGTTATATCTTGTACACCTATAATATTGTTTGCAGTTAGTGTTGTTTTAAAAAATTTAGTTGGATTATCTACTTGCACAATACTTTGCTGTACTACTGCTGATACTGCTTTAGTTCTTTTTTTAGCTAAGTAATATACTGGCGCACCGTACTCATCTAAACTATATATTGATATTTCTACCGGCTCATATGTGGTATTTAACTTAAAGTTAACATCTTCTTGTATAATAAACTCTACGTTTGACGTTGAGCTTCTCACCTTCATACCAGCTTCAATCTTTAATGCATAGTTTAAATCTGCTGAGGAGCTAACTCCACTACCTGAAGCTGGTAGTAGTTGAAATATATCTAACTCAACTATTGCTGGAACACTTATTTTAGGTTTATATCCCATTGCAGCTGCCATCAACATTACGTTATTTTTTTCGGTTGATTGCAGTATTAGTGACTCTTTTAACTGGGAGTCTATATAGTAGTTTAAAACATCACCTACATAAGCTGCCATCTCAATAAACATCATTCCTGGCGATGCTTCATTAAAATCATTATACGTATTTGGGTAATATATTTTAGCAAAATTAGTAAGACCCTCTTTTAAAGAATCAAAATCCCTACCTAAATATTTTATGTCTTTTGATGTTGCCATTTTTATTGTGTATTTAATGTCATATTTATAGATCTAGTGTCTAGTGTGTTGTTTTGCAAGCTAATTACCATGTTTATTCTTATTGTGTTTGTATCTGGCTGTGTTATGATATCAAGATTGTTAATAAAAATGTAAGGAAGCCAGTAGCTAAAACTTTCATTAATACTCTCTTCCGCTTCAGTTTGCAATACATTAGTTATATTTTCAAACAATAGGCTTCTCAAATTACAACCAAAATCAGGATGCATTATTCTTTCACCTCTTTCAGTTAACAATAAATTCTTAGCATTTGCATAAGCTTGATCAATTGACAAATAATTCATATTAAATATAGCACCAGCTCCTTGCATTATTGGTATAGCCATACCTATAGCCATATCCGGATTCAAGTCAATTGGGTTTATTTTAATTTCAGCTGCCACTATGATCTATAATTATTGTTTGCTATTTGTTCAGCTGTTTTTAAAACTTTAGAATAGTCTTTCATAAATGCTGCTGTTGGATCACCACTCATTGCTGCTCTCATATTAGTGTGTCCCATAGAAGTTGGTACATCATTTGATGTCATCATCCCCATATTCATTTCTGGCCATTCTTCCTCTTCTTCAGATGGTGCAGATTGCATGCTTCGTGCAGTTTCTTCTAATATAGACTTTAATGGTCCTTCAAATTGTACAAGAGGTTGTGTTCTTTGTGGTCTTACAATTTGTGTTGTTGGTTTTTTTGTAACTGTTGGTTGTTGTTTTTCCATGAGTAGAGGCTTAATTGCTTTTAACTCTTCTCTTACGACAGTTCTTACTTCTTCGCGAATTACTTTTCGCATTAGATTTATAAATTCTGATCCTTTCATGTTTGTTTTGTATATAAATAGTTGTGTTTTTTATTTGTAGCCATTAAAAGATAGTGGTGGTATTGAAGTTGCTGATGGAGGTATGACTAATCCCGACATTGCAGCTAATTGTTTTTCAAAACTGCTTGCCATTTCAGCTATCATTCCTGATGCACCATCTTCCATTTTGGCTTTTATTGCTTTAAAGGGTCCTATTGTTAGTGCTACGTGATTGCTACTAGTAGGCCCTACCCAAGTAACACCTGTCCAAAACACTTTAGTTGCTAATCCAAAAACAACACTCATGATTTTTGCATCTAAGTTTGTGGATTTTTTAGCTGATTTAATTGCTTCTTCTTCAGATTGCTTTTTCTTTTTTTCTGCTTTTTTAGCTAAATAAGCTTTTATTTTTGCAATTATACCTTGTATTTTTTTAGCTAAAAAATTTTTAAAAGCAATAAGTTCTTTTTTTAGCATGTTAAATACCAATAGTATGAATGATTGATTTTTTGTGAGTGTTTTTTCTATTTTTTGTAATCCTGCTCGTATCTTAATGTTTGTTATTTGTTTTACATCACATAGTGTTTTTATAACTTCTCTACTTCTACTAAGATATTTTCTCTCTAATGCCAGTATATTGTTTGCTACTGACATGTCTTGCAATACACCACCACTCAATGCCTGCAGAACTTCTTCTACTTGTTTTGGCGTTTTTGGTGGATTGTCTATTAGCTTTCCTATTAATTCAAGTGTGGTTGATTTTGGTGTGCTTTGTATTATTGATTTAAAATCTTTAGCAAAATCAGTTTCACGTATGTCTTTTATAGTTTCTATTAAACCATATGTTAATGCTTCTATTAATTTTAAAGATTGAAACCTTTCTTTAAACAATATTTTTTCTTTGTTTAATTCTTGTACTCTTGTTCGCGGTTGTTCATACTTTTGATACAGATAATATCCATCTAAAAAACCATTTATAGGTATTTCGTTATCGCTTAATCTATACTTACTTGCATTAATGTTTTTTACCACAGTAGTTGCATTTTTTGCCATTTTAAACACATACGATCCTAATAATATTTGACGTTGTATTTGCTTTTTTCTTTCTTCCGTTTTTTTCTTTTTAGCTTCAGCAGCCTCTTTTTTCTTTTTTTTATCTTCTATACTACTGTTAGTTGGTATTGATTTTTCTGCAGCTGCCGCCTCTTGTTCAGCTGATTTTTTTGCTTTATTTTTAATACTTACACCTAATTGTTTAATTTTATCCAAAATTGCTTTACCTATTTTTTGAATTCTAGGCTTTAATTTATTCAGTATGCTTTGTATTAAATTTTTTAAAGATTTTCTTTTTTTTGCAATTATTACTAGTTTTGGTGGTGCTGGCAAACCTTCTTTTTCTGCTTTTGCTTCTTTATTTAATTGTTGAATGCTTTTTACAGTTTCCACTAATGTATCCACTTCTTCAACTATTGAGTCGTATTCGTTGGCATAGGCTGTTATTCTTGAGCTGCTTCGTTCAAAAAAAGTTTTAAAGGTTTGTATGTCACATTTTGTCTGCGTTATTATTAAAACCATTTGATCTGCAAATTGTTTTAATCCTATGCCTGATGCATAGTCTTTTGCTTTTCCTGATTCTATTTCCGAACTAACTAAAGATGTTGTACCTGTTATAGCTTGTTGAGCAGTAGCTACTGCTTTTTCTATTTCTTGTTTTATTGCCTTAAACTCATCATCTAAACTAGTTATTAAATTTGTGACTTTTCCAACTATTGTGGCTACTGATTTGGTTGCTTTAATATATAGTTTTATTTTTTTTTTGGTTCTTTTTATCTTTATAGCTTTTTCTTTTGCTTTTTTTGCTTTGGCTTCAGCTGCTTTTTTATACAATTCATCTGATTTGTTTTTCTTCTTTTTTGCTGCGTGTTCTGCAATTCTTTTTTTAATCTTTTCTTGTATAGCTACTATCTTCTGCTGTAGCTTTATCTTAATCTGCTTTAATAGTGCATCTTTTTTCTTTTCTAATTTTTTAAGTTGTGGTTTTAGTAGTGTTGCCAATATTGTAAATCTTTTAAGTTTGTCAAGAACGACTCTCATCTTAGGCCTTACTGGTGCTAAGTTTTTGACATAGCTTATTAATTGAGCTGGATTTAGTATCCCATTTGCTAATGTCAAAAACTCTTTTGCAATTCCTATTAGCTTTGATATTACATAATCTTTTAGTTGTTTGGTTTTAGCATCTCCCATGTTTGTTTGCAATTGTGTGCCTTGTTCAGCAACAAACATTGCTATAGCCTTAATACCAGCAACATTTGTTGGGTTAAAGTTTTTAATAGCATTAATAAATTCTAACTCTTTACTAAACACTGACGCAAAGGTTTCTGGGCCAAGTTCTAGTTTTGCACTGTCAAACGTTGTCTCTATGGTACCAACATTAAAAGTTTGTTCTTGTATTGTGTCTTTTATTGCATCTATTATTTCTTCTAGTAATTTTGGTAACTGCTTTAACTCTTCTTTTATTATTTTTATTTGTTCTATAGTAGTTTTAACTTGTTTTTGTGTATTTTTTATTTTTAACACTATTCGTTTTGCTGTTAGCAGTAGAGCATCAATAGAAGCTTTATTTAAGCCTAGTTCTTTTGCAAAATAGTAACTATGAATCACTGTGTACATTGCTTTTTCTCTACTTTGTGCTGATGCTTTAGATATTCCAGATACGCCTATGCTAAATGGTGGTGGTGCTGTTGGGTTTAATCCTGGTGCTGGCAGTACTGGTGGAACTCCTACTGGAAGTCCAGAAGTTACTGTGTTAATGTAAGCTTTGGTAATTGTTTTTGCCCAATCGTCAGCTCCTCCAATAAGTCCATTATCTAGTTTTAATAGTATTGGTTGTGTGAAAGTTGCTGTGAAGTTGTATGGCATGATTGCGTTAAAAAATAAATGGTTTGTTTTTAGGATCGTTTGGAGTAATTTTATTTGGTAGTTTTACAATAACCTGTATTTGTAGATAACCTTTTTTAGGATGGTATGTCTTTAATGAACCTTTGTTAAGGCAATTACCAAAAGAACCACCTTCGTTACCAGCTACATAATCAAAACCACTTCCATCTGACGCTACTCCTACGCACATTACAATATGACCACCATCTGCTCCTACTATTACCATATCTCCTGGTTCTAAGTGAGCAAGAAGGTCAATGGGTTTTTTTTTATTCTTGTATTTGGCAAAATGCTTATCGTCTGAGTATGTTATTGCATATCCAGCTGCTAAAGCGTTGTTGCCTGTGGCCCATGTTTGTGTGGTAAGATCAAAACCTAAAATATCTTTTTGAAACGATTTAAAGCCAAAGTTAGGATTATTTATGTGTCTTTGATATCCTCCAAGCCAAAAAGCATTAGTGGTAAAATTACAGTAATGATTTGCACCAGCTAATTTTACAACGTCACCTACCTTAGCTAGTTGATATAGGTTTGGATAGTTGTTGGCCTTAGCGTGTTTTACATACTGTGGCCCTTCTGCGTCTTTTAGCGCTCGTCCGCACCAACTAGTATCTAAAGTATTGCTATTAATTTCTACAACTGTTGCAGCGGAGGGCTGGCCAGTTGTCTTTTTAACGTTAATGTATATTATTGGGTTTGCATGGTTTCCGTTCCATGGTGCATAGCTACCTGGAAGTAAGGAGCTATAAATGTATGGTGTTCTACTAAAGTAAACATTTTTTAATAGCTTTTCAAAGAAAGTGTTTGGAGCACTATTAGTGCCAGGATCTTTGGTGTTGTTGTCTACAAATCCACTTATAAAAGGTATTAGATGTTGTGGTTTTGGTGCATAACACTCTAATGCTAGTTTTACTATTTGATTTCTTAAAGCTGATATGTTTGGATTGTTTGCATATGCAAAAGTTTTGCCTGTTGTAGGGGTGTTATTGGTGTAACTAGTTTTAGTTACTGTTTTTGGAGTTGGTGTTATCTTATATGTTGCTGCTGCTCCAGCTCCTTCGGTTCCAGTTCCACCAGTTCCAGTACCTCCAGTTCCAGTTCCACCAGTTCCAGTACCTCCAGTTCCAGTTCCACCAGTTCCAGTACCTCCAGTGTTTCCAACAGGTGGTGGAGGAGGGGGTGGTGGTGGAGGAAGTGCTACTGCTTTGTCAGGTATAAATGCATACAATACTTTTGTATGTACTTCTTGATCATCAACAATACTCTCAAGATAACTTCTACCAACATAATATAAAGCATCATTACCATAGACAACAAAACCATATAGACAAGCATTAGTAATAAACCAATCAAGGTCTGCAGAAACTGTTTGAGATGTTACTTTTACATACCTACCCGTTTGTCTCACATCAGTAAATTTTTGTGGTATTTCTCTATATAATGCTATGTTTGGAAATCCTTTTGTAATTTGGGGTTGTATTAGTGGTGGTTTAAATTTATTATATGGTGTTGAGTTTATAGCTGTTTTAGCGTCCTCATAGACAGTTGTATCGTCAGCTGAATCATATTCTATTAAGTTTACAGCTTTGTCTTGCGGCCATGCACCATAAGCGTTTTGATAAGATAGATGCTTTACTCTTGGTATTAATTCATCAAATATGTCGTATTCATTTTTATAGCTTTCTACCAAAGTAAAAATTTTACTAGTCTTATTGTTATAGGCTCTTGCAAGTTGTTTTATTGCTTCATTTACTTCCTTAACTATAACAACTGCCCCTTGTGTTACTAAGTTGCTTTTTGTTGTTGCTAAGTTTCCAGTAAAATTGAGGTATTCGGAGCTCATATAAATTGTTGTTTAATAAAATATAGGTTATGTGTATTGTGGAAAAGTATTAGGATCTACATCAGATCCATCCTCATCAAACCAACTTTCTTCAATGTTTGTTCCAGCTTCTGTTCCGTTTTCTGATATTGGTTGTGTTGATATGCCTGTTGGGTTTATTGGGTCTATTGCTTGTGTGTCAAGTGCTGGTGCGGCTAATGATTCTGCTTCATCAGTTGCATCTGGTCCTCCATGACTAATACCGTCTACAAAGGCATAAGTGCTAAGCATTTCTGGTATTCTTGCTTTTATTTGGTTAAAGGTTGCTCGTTCGGCTTCCTTAAATGCAGAATCTCCAGTTGGTGATATTGATACGGCATTAGCTATTGTCTCTATTAAGTCCTCAAGCAGATCTGCTAATTTCTGGCCTAACACTAATGGTTCGTAGTCTTGATCAATTGTTGGTTGTGCTTTATTAGATGGTGCTTTTGTTATACCACCACCACTAGCTAAATCCAAACCTCTACCTGGTAATCCTAAAAGTAGGCGATCATCACTATATATATGTATGTCTTCTTTTGCATCTATATTTACACTTCTTGGTGATGATATTGACACCCCTTCACTACCAAATAATAGTAAGTAATTATCTCTACTGTTTAGTATTATACGATCAGAGTTAATTACTATTTGACTTCCAGCTGTGTATTTGTTAACATCGTTATCAATATCAAGTATTGATCTTTTTATTTGTACTTTTTCTGGATTGTTTTTTAAACTTGTATCTCCTTCAACAGATTCAGGTTTAAAATCATACCCCGCTAAATCTTCTTGATTTGGTACTAAATTTCCTTCATCATCATATACATTTGTCTTCCTATCAAATACCAAAGTATTCCGCAAGTTCTCCTCATCGTATTCTGTAGAGTTTTCTGGATCTGCTGTTGTATAGCTCCATGTTTTGAGTACATCTACTGTTGTTGCTAATGTTATTGGAATTTTTTGCGAAGTTGCTATATATATTGACGAATCATCAAAATCAATATGCTCTTGTGTAAAACTATCAGTATCGTCTGTTGTATACTCTCTATCTGCTCTTATTACAATTATACCATCTCCAGATACTCCTGACGATCCTTTTGGATCTGACCATGTAAATCCGTTTGGTGTTGTTGTATTTAATTGAGTAGAACCAAATCTAATACTGGTACAAAAGCGTCCTTGTAGAATAAAGTCTCCTTCAAATGGTGCTAATTGTTTATATATTTTTGGTTGACTATCAGCTTGTTGGACCTTATTAATATCACTTGTTACTGCATCTTTTGACATTACATACTGATTGTATGTTGGGTTGTCCAAAACTCCTATAACGTCAGTATAGTAGTTAGTGCCCTTAATTAGTTCTAGCCTAACTATCTCATTTGCCATTGGATACTTTGTTATTGATCTATCCAACGGTCCGCAAGTACGAGTAGTGGTATCTACTTCGTTGTTTGAATCTATTCTATATGTTATTATACCAAAACGATCTACTGATACAACGTATGCTACACTATTGCTACTATTTCCTGCACCTTTTCCTGGACCACTGTTGGTGATGTTTCTAGTAGTATTTTTATGACTATAATTTACTAAAGAACCTTCCATTATTTACTAACGTCTAAGATTGTTTGTGCTTCTTGTAACAATTGTGTGCGTTCAGCATCAGATAAACCTAGTTCGTCTGTTTTATCTTTATTGCTAACTACCAGTAATCTTTGAACTATTGCAGTTAACCTAACCAAGTTATCGTCATTTTTAACTGATATTTCTAGGTATTCTTTTATTAAAGGAACCATTAAAGAAGCATCCGTCATGTTTCTTATTAACGGCTTGAGTTGATCAATTAGTGTGTTGATTTGTGTTTCTTTTTTCTTTGTGTTACTGTACACATCTCTAAGCAAATCACTAAATGTTTTATCATCAAATAATGGGGTATCTTTATCCATATTAATTTTCTAATAAATAGGGTTACTTTTAAATAACTACTTACCCTTATAAATAGGTAATTTTTCCAAATCTTCTAAGTACTCTCTAAGTCTTTTTATCCTTACACCAGCTATCCAAGATTCACGATCCTCATAGTATCCAAGTTCTTTTAATAGCTTTGGATCAGTTTCTTTTGGATCAAAGTCAAACGCGTTTATGTTTGGACCACCACTAACACATTCCCAACATTTAAGTTCTTCTTGTAACAGTAACTGCAATCCGTCTCTTGAAAGCACGACTAACATTAGTACTTTTTATTTTTAAGTATGTAACCATGATGTAAGTAATCCATATACATGCTTGTATATTTATCTTTCATAGTTTTAACCATCTTTGTTATTTGCTGTGTACTTGCATTTGACATTTCTCTAATGTAAATGTATAATGCTTTTTTATTAAACAATTCTATACGCTCTCTTTTTCTGAAAAGCTCTATAACAGCAGCTGCTAATACTTTATCTCCTTTTTTAGTAAAAGTAGCGTCTAAATGATTATCCCAGTATAAAACGAACTTATCAATGAAGTCTGACGTGTTATGTTCTAAGTCCTGCTCATCAGGAATATGCTCCAGTTCAGAATCTTTTAGCACATCAATTCTGTTGTGAGACGTAAGTTTTTTGTAATTGTTTTTGTTTCTTAGTATGCAATAGTTCTTTGCTACAATACTAAAGTAACTAAAAGCTTTTCCGTTTGGAGCTTTAAATTTAGGAAGTTTTTCAACGAGGAAACTGACAACCTCATGTTGCATTTGTTGCAATGTTTGGCCGTCAGTGTAATAAAATTTGAACGTGTGTATAATGTTTTCAACTAGCTTTTCAAAGGCTGGTTTAATTTCTTTTTGATATATAGTACTTTTTTCTACAAAGTCACTTGTTGTGTTATACTTAACAATACTAATATCTACTTCAGGTCCGAAGTATAAGCGTTTAGTCTTTGGTTTTCTTACTTTCTTCGGTTTGATTGGCGTTGACATATTTTGTAATAAATTCATAAAGATTATCTATTGATTCATCAATATCAGTAAAGATAACTCCAACTTCATCATCAGCTTTAAATGAACCAATTCTATCAATCTCTTTCATTCTATCTCTAGTTTGTGTAAACCTATAATAAAGTGTTGATATAAATTGAACATAAGCTTCACAATACTTGGTTGCTATCTCTGCTCTCTTATAATTAATATACAGCAAATACCCCAGTAATGCGACAAGTACGATTAAAATAACAACTAATACTATCATAATTATTTGAATAAAGTGTTAAACACGTTCATTAAATCATCCTTTTGTGTTTCACTCATACTAGTTGGAACGTTTGGTTTTCTTTTTTCTTTTGTTATTGAATCATTATTTTGTAATTTGTCCCACTTCTCAAACTCAATACGTGATGCCATATGATCTGCATGATGTAGTAGTATTGGTAAATGTGTACGTAGTTTTGATTCTTTAGCATACGATATGTAATAAGACTTGTTAGCTTCTTCATATAATCCATCGTGCAGTTTAATACCTAAGTATTCGTTTAAACTTACTTTAATACCTCTTTGCTGTAATAAAAACAATCCTCTATCAGGTACTGTAAGAAAGGGGTTTTCAGGATTGTGTTTGTAAATCTTACCTTGATTTTTTCTATGCCATTCTGAGTCATTGTGTAGGTATTGCTCTGCTTCTTCAGATCCTATTTTACCAAGATCATGATTTATTGCTGCAAATACCAACTCTTCGTCAGTATAGTTAATGAAAGCTCCAGTTTCAGCCCATAAGTCTTTTAACTTTAATGCGCAATCAATAACTCGCATAACGTGATCTACATATCCACCTGGAAAAGTGTTGTGATGATGATCCACACTTGCTGCTGGCATTAGCATGATACGCTCTGTATGCTCTACATATAGATTTTTTAAAAGATCCTTTCTTTCTCCTGTAATGTACCTATCAATGTAAGATAAGAATTTTTCATAGTTGGCTTGCAACTCTTCTATTGTGTAGTTCATGTTATAACTGTTTTTGTAATTTTTTTAATTTAACTTCTATTTTTTTAATTACCGTTTTTCTAGTCTCCTTTTTCAAGGACTTCTTTAACTCAGCATACTCAGTAAGTACCTGATCTCTTTCCTGTTGCTTTTGTATTTTATTCTTTTTAGGCTTAACAGTAATTGTAGTTGGTTGCAACGTATCTTTTAATTGTGGTTGCTCTACACCCTTATGATACACAGTACCATTAGAATGTACAAATTCTTTCATGAATCTCCAACCTTTAGGATATCCTTGTACTGTTTTCTTCTTAGTTTTTGGTGGATCTAAAATTGTAACGGATTCAGCTACACACTCCCAACACACAACCCAAGGAGCTTCTACGGATACATTTTTTACCAATGTTCCACAGGATTTACATTCTGCAGTTTTGTACATATGCTTTATTGTTTATTAGTTTGGTGCTACTGGTGTAAAGTGGATGCGTGTATCAATCATTGCAGTATACATCGTTATACCATCTAGTCTATGTCTACCTTTGTATAAAGGTATTAAACCATTAACGTTATAACTATATCTAATTGCATCTTTAACTTGACTTTGATTTGCTGAATACATAAAGGTTATGTGATCTACTTCTATATAAAACAAAGTATCCTTTGCTAAATTCTCTTTAATAGAATCTTGGATCTCTTCAATCATGTAGTAGTGATAAACATAATCATCATAAACAAGCTTTTTCTCAGCTTTATTGAAGATATGGATTGCAGGAAATTGAGCAGAGTCCGCAGTAAGTATCCTTTCGCGAGCTAAGCTCAATTGTGATGAGACATTGGCTAAAAATTTTGATTTAACTAAGTTCTCAAAGCATCCCATGTTTATTTACTTTACAGCACTAGGCTTGTTATTGTTGTTATTGTGTTTTGGTCTAAAACTTCTTTTTGGCTTATTAGTTCTAACTTGTCCTTCTACTGTTGGCTTGTTAGTTGGTTTTTGACCAATTACTATCTCACCACGAGCTTGTAACATTATTACTTGATTAGCCAAACCAGCTTTATCTTTTTCTAATTCTAAAATACGCTTACCTGCTTTATCAGCAAAGTCTTTAATATTATCAAATTTAATTTTAGCATTTACTGCTTTTTTGTTGTTGATAAAAGCAATGCATCCTAATGCTACTGCTAATAATCCAATTGTAATTGTAACTACGATCATTGTTTTTTGTTTTTAATTTATTACTCTTTTACTTTATACTTATGTATTGTACATAATATCCGGAAAAAAAACCAGAAAGTCAACAGCTATCCTTGTCCTACGGACAGTTTCTTGTATAACTTGCTTTTTTTATTACCACTTTGTTTTGTTTTTGCATGTACACCAGCTCTTTTAACTTTTGGTTTTCTTATGAAACCTCCAACTGCTGTGTCTTTTTTTGCTTTTGCTGCCATTGTTAATATCTAATTGTTTACTATAAATAGTCACATATTAAATATAAAAGGCCGAGTATATTATACCCAGGCTTTAACAGTTCGTTACTTTAATGCTAATTATTTTGTAGAATCAACTACTGCTATCGAAGATACTCCTACTACTGATGAATCGCATGCTGCATGACAAGAGTCTGCTACTGCTGTTGAGTCAGTTATTACTGGAGTTGTTTCTGGTGCATTTGTACTGCAACTTGCTAATGCGAACATTGTCGCTACTAGGATGATTGTTTTTTTCATTTTGGTTTTTAATTGTTATTGTTTATATATAATTAAATATAGCTTATTATTCCTTAAATAGCTAATATGTTAAAAATTTTATTTAACTTAGTATCAAGTGGTTATATAACTGCCTGATTTTCAACACTATTATTTTCATATAGTATTGTGTTTAAAGATCTTCCACGACCATCAACACCATCCATACCGTATCCAAAGATGAAGTGGTCTTCTGTCATTGTAAAACCGCAAACATCAATTGGGTGCGCACAATGTGCTTTTTTAATGAGCACACAAGACTTCACTTCTTTTGCACCATACTGCTTAAGCATACTTGTTAAAAA
>Ga0114974_10002501_pt1 | contig 14117 bp, 10 predicted proteins | sample S_130206_EF_Meta_FD_87318 | JGI IMG/M metagenome (GOLD analysis project Ga0114974, IMG submission 87318) | Freshwater microbial communities from Lake Simoncouche, Canada to study carbon cycling - S_130206_EF_MetaG | ecosystem: Environmental > Aquatic > Freshwater > Lake | place: Lake...
CGCGGCCGCGAGCAACGCCCATGGCCACCACCACCGCGTCCAATCCAGACGGCCCTGAACGGCCCCCGACACGAGAGCCCCGGCCATCAGCGCCGTGGCCACCATGCCGAGCCACCACGACCAGGACGACTTCCACGTCCGGTAGCCAACCATGCGGCGGAGCCGGGCCCAGCGCGAAGGGAACGTCTCACCGGTCGACTGGTCGTAACAGGCAGCAAGGAGCGCGAGATCCCGCGCCTGCGGGCCGGCGAGCCGGTGCTTCTCTCGTCCGCCCCCCTCGAGGAGCTTTGAGACGAGTTGCGTCGTGCCGATGGCGAGGATGGCATCGATGTGATCCCACAATTTCCAGTGGGCAAGCACTTTCTCGACCGGCCGCTTCGCGCCGACCCGATCGATGAAGCGATCGAGGAACGGATTGAAGTCGTCATAGAGGACGACGAACGTCTTCCGATCGGGATGATCGACGTCGTGGCGCTCGAACTGCCTCACCATCTGCAGCTTGAGCGCGGTCTTCCCCGCCCCCTTCTCGCCGAACACGATCGCCGTGCTCGGGTCGTCGGGGTTGCCGTAGATCTTGTCCCAGGCCGGATGGAAGGTCGACTCCAGGCAGGTGCGCTTGAAAACGGTGTCGTTTTGCGCGTCTTCCTCCGCGAACGGATTGCCGGCGATGCGATGGTGGTCGAGGAAGTCCTGGATCTTCATGTCGGCAAACGACTCCGGGGGCGGGATCTGGAGAGCGGAACCATCACTTGCCAGCGGGCACAAGACCTTCGACCATCGCGCGGAATCCGTCGGCATGCTTGGCCACGGTCTTCCCCGGTCCGTAGAACTTCAAAAAGTAATTGCCACGGTCGGTCGTTTCCACGATCGCCGCGAGCATCCGGTAATCGGGGCGGTCGACGGCCTTTCCGCCGGCAAACGGCCCGGCCGGGGCATCCTTGTAGGTGCCGGTGATGTCGACGATCGTCACCTCGCAACCGGCGAGTTTGAGCTTCTTCGTTGTCGCCTTGTCCTTCGTGTCGCTGCCGTCGGCCTGGGCGAACTGGCCGAACCAGCGATCGACGTTGGCCTGCACGCTTCCCCCGGCTCCCATCACTGTCATCCGCCCCGGCTGAACCCCTTCCCCTTCCGAGGGAATCGAAAACTCGGTCTCCACGATCGACGACTTCGGCTGCACCCGCTTCCAGCCCTCCGGGGCGGCGAGCGAAAATCCACCGTCGGCGATCGTGTAGGCGAGCGCATCAGCCTCGGCCTGCCAGGCCTGAGCAGGGGCCGCGAAAGCGACCAAGGCGACCGAGGTGACCAGGGAAACCAAGAAGGGGCGGGCTTGCATGGAAGCGCTCCAGAACGGTGGCACGGGCGATGGGATGAAACGAGCGGTCGAATCGACTGTCAAATCATGGTAGCAGCGTGACGAAAGCGCCGTGAGAGGGTCAATCAGCGGCGGGCGGTAAGAGTTCGGGGAGGGTTTCCAGGGCCACCATCTCGGCCAGCCCCGCCTCCACCATCTCCTTGCCGGAGACGTAGCGGTGGGTCTTGATCCATCGGGCGATGAGGTCGTGCGACCGTCCGAAGAGGTCGCACAGCATCCGGTCCATCTCCCCTTCAATTTCAACGAAATGGCGCGACCACTCGGCCGCCTCCGTGATCCCGATGTGCTCCTCGCTCTGCCACTTCATCGGGTGAAAGAGAAACACGCTGAACGGTGTCACGAGCCGGCGGACACAGGTGGCAAACGGCCACAGCGCGGCCGACGAGCACTCGCCACCGACGATCCCCGTCGCCCGCACGCCACGGAGCTTCATGAGCGTCGAGAGCGCCATCGCGCAGTAGGGATTCCCCCCGGGGGAATCGAACCAGATCGTGCACTCCCCTCCCGGTGGCACGCCGAGGAGTTTGTCGGTGAGGTCGGCCTCGTTGTCGGTGAGATCTCCGACCAGTGCGATCTCGAGCGGCCCACGCTCCTCGTCGCCGCGATCGCGCTTGCTCGGGCGGTCTGACGGGCGGCGTCGCACCTCCCCTCCCCGTCCGAGACTGGGCCGGGCAGGGAAGCCTCGACGGGCTCCGGTGCCGCGGGCATGCCTGCGGCCGGCGCTTGGTTCTCTCGACATACGCGGCAGGTCCTTGGGGTCAGCTGCGGTAGTCGCCGTGACAAGTGTCACACGATTTCTTGAGATCACCGACCGCAGCCCTGACGGCATCGTAGTCGGCCCGCCGCGCGGCGTCGCGGGCCCGCACGGCCGCATCGCGCATCGCGGCGGCATAACCCCGGTAAGTGTCGTCGTCGTGGTACTCGAAGGCCTTCTGCTGGATCACCTCCCCGATCGCAGCGACAAGCTCCACCTCGCGGAGGAGGGCATCGACCTGCTTTTCGAAGGCCTCCTTGGAGGCGACGATCCCGCCGGCCACCTGCTCGGCCGCCTCGAGCCGGCTCATGAGCGCTGGCCGCGCCGCCACCTGGCTCCAGGCGAAATCCTCCTCCCGGTCGGCCTTTTTCTCGGGGGAGCCGCCATCGAGAAGGGCTTCGAGGTCTGCGGCCCGGGCCTTCGCTTCGGCGAACGAGCCGTCGGTCCCCACCTTGCAATTGAAGCCGACGCGGGCGAACAGGTCGCGGGCGTTCTCGGCGTCCTTCTTCCAGCGCACGTCGCCGTCGTGGGCCGCGATCACCCCGAATGCCAGCGCGATCGCACTGAAAGCCTCGCGGGCTTTGTCGTAGCCCCCCCCCTTGAACTCCGAAGCGGAGGCGACCGCCGCGGCAATCACCTTCCGCTGCTCCTTCACCTCGTCGGCGAGCGTGTCGGGGGAGATCAGCCCCGACCAGCGAAAGCCGCCGCCACTTTCCCCACTGGCTGCCACTGCGCCGCCGTTCGTTCCGGCCAACCGCGCGGACGACGTGGCGACGAAATCGGGGCGTTCCCCTTCGAGGGTGGTGAAGGCGTCGTCGAGAAAAGCCGACCTCGACGTCTTGTCCCAATCCTTGACCGCCGGAGGCTTGGCCCGTTGCCGTTCCCGGGGACGTCGCCCCCCTTGGGCCGCGTCGCCGATCGCCGCACCGAGAGCCAGCACGATCGCCACGAGCACGATCACCCCCGGCAGGACCACCCGCGAAGCGCCTGCGGACGGGCAGGAGCAAAGCTCAGGGGACGCCATCGGGGGAAGAGGCTGGCGTGGGGGCATCGTGTTTGGATCCATATCCATATCCAAGCCCGAATCATCCATGACCGAATCCATGGCAGCGGATCCCCGGAAACAACGGGAGGTGAGAAGGAGAAAGAGGACGCACGACAGCGGGGACACAAAACCGCCCATCCTATCGCTCTGACCGGGCGCCGCCACTCGCCGGCGGCCTTTTCCCCGCCTGTTTTTCACCTTGACCATCATTGCTGACGTCGTCACTCTCCCCCCCGATCGTTCCCGCCGGCAGGCCGCCTTTTGATCGAGGCCCGCCGAAACGACACGACCCTTCAAAACAAGCCGGAATGGAGTCCACGATGAGCCTCAAACCCCACTGCTCCCCTGCCACCTCGCACGTCGGCCGCTGGTCTCTCTGGACGGCCAGCTTCCTTGCTGGCTGCGCCGCGGTTTCCGCCATCGTCCTCTCCGGCTGCTCCGGCGGCGGGGGAGCGGCGACGGCCGGGGCGAAGTCGGGGGGAACCGAATCGGCCAAGGCGACGGTGGTGGAGTTCCTCGAGGCGATCAAGCGGGGTGACGACGCGGCCGCCTCGTCGATGCTGACCACAGTGGCTCGGACGAAGACCGAGGAGCTCGGCCTCACCGTCGCACCCCCGGTGAACCCCTCGGCCCGCTATCAGGTGAAGGCCTGCGAGTCGATCGGCGACTCCGGCGAGCTCGTCCATGTCGGGACGGTCTGGTCCGATGTCGACGAAACCGGCCAGGAGAGCAACGAAAACATCGTCTGGGTCGTCCGTCTCGATCCGGAGGGCTGGCGGGTTGTGGGCATGGCCATGAAGGTGTTCGACGACATGGATCCGCTCCTGCTGAACTTCGAAGATCCCGATGACATGATCGCGAAGCAGGAGATGGTGGCCGTCGAGATGCAGCGTCGGGCCCAGGCCGCCGAGCAGGCCGACGGAGATTCCCCCGCCCCGACCTCCGGCACCACCGTCGCGCCGGCCACCCCAGCTCAACCGGCCGCCGCGACTGCCGCCCAGCCGGGGGGCGAGCGCCGCCGCTGAGTTCCCGGCGGGCCTTGCTGGCCGGCCGAAAGAGCACAAAAAACCTTGCAGGCGACCGGGAGGGATCCCCCCCCGGTCGCTTTTTTTGCATTTTGAGGCGTGCCGCCCCCCCTCACTTTCCCCCCCCATCACCGGTATTCCTGGCACAGACGGCCCAGACGATCGGCCCGAACCCCTCTTTATGGTGAGCCCGCGGCGAGGCCGGTTCTTGACACCTCCCCCCCGGCTGTTAGCCTTCTACCCAGATTCCCTAGACGGCAATCTTTCGCCAACCCGCAGCACTTACAGGGCAGTGCCGCTGGTTGTCGGAGTGTTCCGACGTGGGGCTCTCCGCTCTGGCTGGCTGACGCCATCCGGACCGGCAACGTCTTTGCTGCGGTCCGGTGGCCGTCCCGGATCGGAAGCGGTTCGTGACGGCTGATTCGGGTCGCGTAGCGTCCGATTTTTTCTTCCTGGAGAACAGATATGAAGCGTTTCCTCGGTTCCGCGGTTGCGATGCTCGTCGCGCTGGTCGCCATCGGCCTCGTCGGTGGTGAGTCGGGTGCGGTTGCCGGCCACGGTTGTCATGGCCGGAAGTCGGGCAGCTGTCTGCTCGCTAAGCTCCACGCCAAGAAGGGCTGCCACGGCGCTGCCGCTGCTGAAGCCGCCCCGGCTTGTGATTCGGGCTGCGAGGCTGCTCCGGCTCCCGCTCCGGCCGCTGCTGCCAGCTGCCACGGCAAGAAGCGTGTTGGCCTTCTCGCCAAGCTCCACGCCAAGAAGGCTTCCCGTGGTTGCCACGGCGCTGCTTCGGCCGCTCCGGCCGCTGACAGCGGTTGCGGCAGCTGTGGCGATGCCGCTCCGGCTTCGAGCGGTTGCTCGAGCTGTGGCGACTCGGCTCCCGCTTCGAGCGGCTGCTCGAGCTGCGGCGATGCCTCGGCTGAGTACGGCGTTGAGGGTGGTGCCGTCTCGAGCGGTTGCTCGAGCTGCGGTGGCGACTCGGCTGGCTACGCCGTCGAGGGTGGCATGGTTTCCGGTGGTTGCCCGAACGGCGACTGCAGCGGTGCCAGCGTGATCTCCGAGGGCGTGCCGACCGAGGCCGCTCCGGTTGCTGCTCCGGCCGTTCCGACTGAAGCCCCGGCTGCTCCGGCCGCCGTCGGCACCTGAATCGTCCGGCGACTGTTCCTCGCATGCCTGCCCTGAGGCATGGGTCGATCGTCGCGGGGATTCAACGATGGCTCGCAAGAGTCGTCTCAATCCAAACCGGGCCTCCCGCAAGGGGGGCCCGGTTTTTTTATGGCCCGAGGTCGGCCCTGCCAACTTTTTCCCGGCAGGCCCCGTACAGTCGCGGGGGCGTTCCCGCCGGCCTTCTGGCCGCTGCTCCAGGCCTCCTTTTTCCCATCCTCCCCCTCGGTAGGATGAATTGACTTTCGTCGATCCGAGCCCGGCGACGCCCGCAGGTGATTCACTGCCATGACAGATCGCTATTCTCCTGACGCCGCTGCTTCCCCCCCGTCTCCTTCCTCCTCTGCTGGTGCCATGCCGATCGATACGCCCGCTGCTCCGCCGACCGCTGCCGCGAAGGGATCCTGGACCGGCGTGCTGGCCACGGGGGGGCTGGTGTTGCTTGGCTTGATCCTCCTAGGCGGGGCGGTGGTGCCGTGGTGGCTTTCGGAGCCTTCGCGGGTGACCGCGTGGGTGTCGCGCAACGTCCCCAACCTCCACGGCCGGGTGGAGATGGCAAAGGCCACCTTCACCTGGCTCGGGCCGATCGTCTTTGAAGACGTCGTGGTCGTTCCCAACAACGGCGCCCGCGAGCCGGTGGTGATCCAACGGATCGAGGCGTCTCACGGCATCGCCGCGTTTCTTCTCTCCGGCGGTGATGTCGGGCATGTGAGCGTGGAGGGGCTCGAGACTCACCTCGTGTTCGACGAGGATCGCAACTCCAATGCCGCCGGTCTGTTCGTCGATCCGAGCGAGCAGGGCAACCCGGGCGATTCCGCAGAAGGTCACAGTCCTCCGCGGAAGACACCCCTCCGCATGGTGCTCGATGTCGTCGATGCCCGCGTCCGGATCGAGGGGCCCTGGTCGGCCGATCCGTGGATCAGCGATCCGATCGATGTCGAGCTCCGCCTCGCCCACACGCCGTCGGGGGAGGCGAGCGAGTGGACGCTTCAGCCGACGACGATCCTCGAGGATGCCCTCCTCGAGCCGGCGGTGGCGCAAGGCGTGCTCGCCTACATCGCGCCGGTTTTGGCCGATGCCACGCGGACAAGCGGTCGATTCTCTCTCGCTCTCGACGGTGGCACGTTCCCGGTGGGGGTGCCGGAGAAGTCGACGTTCTCTGGCAAGCTCACGATGCACGCAGTCGATCTCGGCCCGGGGCCAATGGTGACGGGGATCCTCGCGGCGCTGCCGGGGCGAATCCAAGTGCCGACATCGATCCGGGTAGCCGACGATTCGCAGATTTCCTTCCAGATGGAAGACCGGCGGATGCGGCACGAGGGGCTGGAGTTCGGGTTTCCCCTGCCGCGTGCCGGGAGCCGGCTCGACCTTACCTCGAGTGGCTCGGTGGGGCTCGACGACAAGGTGCTCGACCTCAAGCTCGCCCTGCCGTTCCCGGCCGATCTTCCCTCCGACCGTCCTGTGCTCGCCTCACTCGCTGGCAAGACGGTGTCGATCGGGATTGGTGGCAAGCTCGGCGAGCCGCGGATCGACTTCGACGGCTCGATCCGTGGCGTCGCTGCCGATGTGATCGCGGGGACGATCGACCGCCTCCTCAATCGGGCCGCTGCCGCTCCGGGCCAGGCGCCCGCGGCCCAGGCCGCCGCTCCGTCGCCGCGGCAACCATCCCCGCCGCCGCGGCCGGGCTGGTCGCCCGGGCAGGGAGAAAATGCCGGCGTCGCCGACGACGCTCGAGCGGGCGGTGCGCAAGCGGGCGGTGCTGATGCCGCCGGTCAGCCAGAGTCGCTCCCCGCGCCGCCACCGCGGCCGGGCTGGTCGCCGATCAAGCGACCGGGGCTGGGGGCGCAGGCCGGCCAAGCGTTTTCAGGGGGCGATCGTGCCCCGGCGAAGGATCAGCCGCCGGCGGAGTTTGCCGGTGGGTCCGACGCCCGGCCGCTCGCGGAAGGAGCAGGCGTTCCTGCCGAGGCGCAGCCGCCGAAGCAGGGGACGGCGCAGATCATTGACGAGCTCAAAGATCGGCTGGCGCCGCAGATGGCCGATTCGCCGCAGACCGATCGGGTGATCGATCTCGTTGGCGGGCTGATCGACGAGGTGGCCCGCCGTCGCGCGCAGCGGGCTGCGGCGGAAGCGGCTAGCGGCCAGCAGCCAGGCCAAGCCGCGCCCGCGGGAGCCCAGCAGGCGCCGGGTGGGCCGGCGGCAGCGGGTGCTCCAGCCGGGCCGCTCGGGGGTGGGCCACGCCGTGGCCGGCTTCTCCGTCGGCTGTTGCAGCCTGAGGCGGCCCCGTCCGCCCCGCCGCCGGGCCCATGAAACGCGAGTGCCGAGGGCCCCTCGTGCAGGTGGAAAATGTCTGCTAAGCTTTAAAAAGTTCGCGGGCGTAGCTCAGTTGGTAGAGCGCTAGCTTCCCAAGCTGGATGTCGAGGGTTCGAGTCCCTTCGCCCGCTCTTGATGGTGTCGCGGCCTAGCCGCGACATCTCTTTCTTTCCGGGGCGTTGCAGGCAGGAGCCAAAGCAACCCCGTCTGAGTGGGGGGCTGAAGCAAGGGCCGTGCATCCCAATTTTTCCAGGTTCTGGAAAATGGAATCTATGATGGCGGGATGCAACTCAGCCCGCAAGACATGGTCGTCTCCTTGAAGCTGGCCCTCCAGCCAGGGCTCACGTTCCAAAAGCTCGCTGACGCCCTTGGCCTGAGCGTCTCGGCCGTTCACCGCTCGGTGACGCGGGCCAAGGCTGCGGGCCTCCTTCTCGCCGACCGGCAACCGAACCGCCCAGCCCTCCTCGAGTTTGTGGTCCATGGCGTCCGTTACGCCTTCCCGGCCGTCCGCGGCGGCATGACGCGGGGTATGCCTACGGCCCACGCGGCGCCGCCGCTGGTCGACCTGATCGTTCAGGACAACGACCCCGTCCCGGTGTGGCCCGATCCGCAGGGAGAGACCCGCGGCACGTCGTTCAAGCCGCTCTACCGCGCGGCCCCGAAGGCGGCCCGCGCTGATGCCGAGCTCTACGAGTGCTTGAGTCTGATCGACGCCCTTCGGGGAGGGCGGGCCCGTGAGCGGAATCTCGCCACGGAGCATTTGACGAGGCTGCTCGATGGCTAATCCGGAGACACCGAATCTGGTCATGCTCCGCGACAGCCGTGCGGGCGTTCGTCGCCGGCGCGTGGCGAGAACTTCCGGAGACCGGCGACGTGCCGGCCCTCCTTGAGGGCCATCTCGCCCCGGATGAAGCGAGCCAATCCCGCGCCCGCTTGGTTCTGTCGCGGATCGAGACCATCTCCCGCCTCGGCTGACGGTCCCCTGCCCCGCCTCGGCGATCAGGCCCGCCCGCGACCATCGAGAGAGCCGGATTGCCCCGCTTTGGCGTCACGGCCATCCGCAACCCTGTCCAGAACGGAGCAACCGCCCTACAGTTCGGCTGTTCGACTCCCTTTCTCCAGGAATTTTTCCATGACCGTCAATCGATTGGTTGCTTTCGTGACCATGGCTGCATTCGCGTTCGGCGGAGCGTCCATGGCGGTGGCCGATGATCTGGTCGATACCGCAGTCAAGGCCGGTACGTTCAAGACGCTTGCCGCAGCGCTCGGCGCTGCCGAACTCGTCGATACGCTCAAGGGGAAGGGTCCGTTCACCGTTCTCGCCCCGTCCGACGAAGCTTTCGCCAAGCTTCCCAAGGGCACCGTTGAGGATCTCCTCAAGCCCGAGAACAAAGAGAAGCTCAAGGCGATCCTCCTGCTCCACGTCGTTCCCGGCTCCGTGATGGCGGCCGACGTCGTCAAGCTCAAGGAAGCGAAGACGGCCGGCGGAAAGAGCATCAAGATCAGCGCCGACGGCGGCGTGGTGAAGGTCGGCACCGAGAAGGGCATGTCGAAGGTCGTGAAGACCGACATCAAGACCGACAATGGCGTGATCCATGTGATCGACGCCGTCATCCTTCCCTGATCGCTCTGAGAACTTCTCAAAGCCTTTTGCCACGCCGCATCCGCCTGGGTTTCCCGGGCGGATGCGGCCGTGTGCGTTATCGGGAGGGTCAGGTCGTCGGCAGGGCAGCGATCACGCCGTCGCCACCGACGACGACCTCAGCCATCAGCTTCGAGCGGGCCCGGATCGTGCTCATGCTGTCGCCGAGGACCCATGATTCATAGGCCGCGTCGACGAGGCTCTCCGACGTCCCCAGGGCGTCGCCGGTGATGTCCCAAAACATCATCCCGCCGAGGCCCAATCGCTCCGCCCAGTCAGACTTCTGCGCGATCGAGGCTCGGTTCTCGAACGAGCTGAAAGTGTCACCAGCGGCATCGTAGACATAGGCCGCCTGGGCGGTGTCGTCCCAATAGAGCTTCCAACCGCCCGCTGGGGCCTGCATCTGCGCGACGAGGTCTTTGTAGTCGTAGACCCCCTTCTCGAACGTCCCTGCAGCGGCCGCCGACGACTTCTCCAAGTAGCCACCGTCGCCACCATCGGCCACGCCACTCCAGGCCCGCGTGTAGAGCGGCGCCCCGAGGATCACCTTGGCGGCCGGCACGCCGGCAGCGAGGTAGGCCTTCACCGCCGTCTGGATGTCATACCCGGCCGCGTCGCCGGTGAAGGCCGACTGATGGCCAGTGGTTGTTTCCCACGTGCCGTGGAAGTCGTACGACATGAGATTGAAATGGTCGACCGACGGCGCGAGCCCGGCCAGGTTGAAGGTGGCGATCTTGTCGATCCCCGCCGGGGCGGCGACCGAGATATCGTAGCGCCGCCCCAACTGGGCCCCGAGGACATCGAACTTCTGCCGCACCAATTGCAACAGCGAGGCATAGTTGGCACCGTCGCTGGGGCTCGACGCATTGCCCGACTCGCCACCGCCGCCCGGATACTCCCAATCGAAGTCGATGCCGTCGAACATCCGGTAGGTGGTGAGGAAGTTCACGAGCGACGCGGCAAACGCCTCACGCCCCGCCGGGGTCGAGCAGACGGCGCTGAAGTTGTCTGACAGCGTCCATCCCCCCACGGCGATGCTCACCTTCATGTGGGGAGCCTTCGCCTTCAGCTCGGCGAGCTGGTTGAAATTGCCCCATACCGTCTGCTGGGAACGCGGGTCGTTGGCCGGGTAGGACCACAGATCGGCTTCGCCCGACACCGACTCCGCAGCGATGAACCGCTTCTCGAGCGCCGCGTAGCTGTCCATGATCGCCACCTGGCCGTTGCTCTTCAGATCGAGGAACGAGTAGATGAGGTGGTTGAGCTTGTCGGCGGGAACATCCGCCACCTGGAAGTTGCGGCCGTAGATGCCCCACTCGGGGAAGTACGCGGTCAGCACCTTGTCGGTCTTCGTGATGTCGCCGCCGACCGAGCTCGGCGCCGTGTCGTCGTTGACGATCGCCACCGAAGCTGTCGGTTGGGCGAGCGTCGCCCCCTGCGGCGCGGAGAGCGTGAAGGAGAAGGTCTCGTCGGTTTCGACCGTCGCATCGCCGATCACCGCCACGCTCACCTGCTGCGACATCACTCCGGCCGGGAAGGTGATGGTGCCGCTCGAGGCGGTGTAATCGCTGCCGGCCTTCGCCGTGCCGTCGGCAGTCTTATAGGCGACCGTCACCGGAGTGGCTGACGCCGCGGAGAGCGACAGTGTGAACACCGACTTCGCCGTCGTCCCAGCCGCCCCCTCCTTCACGGCAGCCCCCGTGACACTGATCGTCGGGAGCGGAGGAACGACCACCCCGCCGCCACTGCCACCGCTACCACCGCCTCCGCTCGCTCCACCGCCGCCAAGTGACAGGCCATTGAGCGTCCAGTCGGTCGGGGAGGCAATCGTGCCGGAACCGGCGCCGACGAAGCCGATCGTCTCGCTCCCTCCGACCGGCACAGTGCCGTTCCAGCCGGCGTCGGCGACGGTGAAGCGAGTCCCGTCGGCGACGGCCGACGTGCCGACGAGCGTCGCATTCCAGGCCGAAGCGATCGTCCACGGCGCGGTAAAGCCGAGCTTCCAGCCGGGGATCGGCGTCGTGCCGCCGTTGGTGAGCTTGATCTCACCACCGAAGCCCGTGTTCCATTGCCCCGTGACGGTGAACGCCACCCTCACCCCCTGGCTCGCTGGGGCGACGTCGTCGTCGAGGATCGTTCCCGTGGCCGTCGCCTGGGCGAGCGTGGCCCCCTTCGACGCGGAGAGCACGAGCGCGAACGTCTCGCTCGACTCGGTTGTGGCGTCACCGATCACCGGCACGCTCACCTCCGCTTTCGTCACTCCCGGGGCAAAGGTCACCGTGCCGCTCGTGGCGGTGAAGTCACTCCCTGCCACGGCCGTGCCGTCGGCCGTCCGATAGGCGACCGTCACCGGCACCGCCGAGGGGGCGGAGAGCGACAGCGCGAAGACCGCCTTCGCACCCTCCCCCACGGCGCCCTCCTTGACCGACGCGGCGCCGAGCGAGATTTGCGGCAGCGGCGGTGCCTGCGGCGTGCCGTCACTGCCGATCGGCTCGCCATTGAGGAGCCAGCGCGACGGGGTGGCCGCGGCACCGCCGGCACCGATGAACCCGAAGGCGACGCTCTTGCCCGCGTCGAGCGTGCCGTTCCAGCCGGTGTTGGCGATCGTGTAGGTCGAACCGACATGCGACACGATCCGCGCGTCCCAGATCGAATTGATCTGAGCGGCATAGTCGAAGCTCACCTTCCAGTCGGTGACCGGCGTGGTGCCCCGGTTGTCGAGCGTGATTCCGGCCTGGAAGCCGGAGCCCCAGTCCTGCACGACTTTGTAGTCGGGCACCGTGGCCGACATCATCGCCCGCCCTTCGAGCGACTCGCTCCCGAGGCGCGTCATGCCGCGCCGCGTCGTGCGAGCCAGGCTTCGGGCATGCCCCCGGCGCAGTTGGCGCGAGGGAAACTCCCGGAACATCGAGCAGAACTGCCAGATGGGATTCATGATGAGCCTCGGGGGTGAACGACCGGGTGGGCGACGGCAGCAACGCCGTCTCGGTCCGGCACGCGCCGGAATCCATGCCTCCCGTACGCCGCGGCCGCAGCCGCAGGTCGGCGGCCAGATTGCACTTCATGCCGATTTCATGGCACGTTCATGCGCCGTTCACGATCCCGTCACCCGGCCTTCACGAAGGCTCGGGCATTGCCGGAATGTCGAGGACAAACGTCGCTCCGCCGCCGGGCGTGGCCTGGTGGAAGAGATCGCCCCCGTGGCTGCGGGCGATGCGGCGCGACAGCGCAAGCCCGATGCCGTGGCCCCCGAAAGCCTTGCCGCTCTGGAAGCGATCGAAGAGCTTCGCAACCGCGGGCAACGGGACACCGGGGCCATGGTCAATCACCGCCATCCGACAACGCGAAGCCTCGATCGCGAGCGTGACCTCGATCCGATCGCCAGTGGCACCGTGGTCGATGGCATTGGTGAGGAGGTTGACGATCACCTCCTCGAGGAGATCGGAATCGCCCCGGATCACCGCGCCGCTCGCCGGCGGCACGATCCTGATGCCACGTTCTTCCGCGCGTCGCTCGACGCGTTCGATCGCCGCCGCCACGATCGGCTCGAGGTCGATCGGCCGCAGGCGCGCGGGATCGAGCGCCGCGGTCCGCGAATAACAGAGGAGGCCTTCACACACCTCCTCGATTCGTCGCGCCAGGCCATCGATTCTGTCCAGGGCCTCGGCCAGGTCGCCAGCGGCCTGGGCGCCGCGTCCCTCGGCATCACACTCGAGGAGGATGGCATGGACGGGATTGACGAGCTGGTGGGCGACGTCGGCGTTGAAGCGTGACTGGGCCTCCCGGATGTCGTCGAGCTTGTCGAGCATGGCGTTAATCGTCCCGGCGACCTCCGCCACCTCGGCGTCGGCATGGGTGACATCGATCCGTTGTCCGAAGCTTCCCGAGCGGATCCGGCGGGCGGTGGCCGCGATCGTGGCCAATGGGGAAAGAACGCGGGCCAACGTCAGCCACGCCACCCCGAGCACAAACGGCACCCAGAGGACGAACGTCGCCAGCTGATAAAGGGCCTGATTCCTCGCTGCAGCCCTCAAGCCCGCCGTCGACGTGCCGGCCACGAGCACCGTGCCATCGGCACCGGCGATGGCCGCCAGCCGCCACTGGCCGTCGGCCGTCGTCCAGGCAGCGCCGAGGCGCGACGCCCACGCCGGATCCCAGGCCAGGCGTGCGGGAAGATCGACGGCGTGCACCGTCGTGCCATCGGGCTTCCAGCCGCCGGCAAACCAGCGGAAGCCGGAGAGATCGATCGGCCGGGCCCCGACGTTGAAGATCCTGGCGATGCCACGCGGCCCTCCCGCCTCCACCGGATCAATGGTGGGGAGGAGAAAGCCGTCGTCGCGCTGTGGGCTTCCGGCCGGGAGGAGGGGGGCAAGCCGGTCGTGAACCTCGAACGCGAACAGGTGCGCCCGAAGCTCGAGATCGACATCGTGGGCCATGGCCGTCACGGTCGTCGAATAGTGGATGAGGCGGAGCACCACGGCCCCGACGACAAACAGGACTCCGAAGGTGAGCATGAAGCGGCGTCGCAGCGAGGGCCTGTCCTCCAGCCGCGCGGCGGGTTCATCGGGAAGATCGGTCATCTCCCGACACCGTCGATGATGAAGCCCTGGCCGCGGCGGGTCGTGATCAGGTCGCGCCCCAACTTCCGCCGCAGCCGGAGGACGAGCACGTCGACGACGTTGCTCACGGCGTCCTCGGGAAGGGATTCCCCCGGATGGATCACCGCCTCGAGCATCGCCCGACTGACGATCCGGCCGCGGTGGCGCACGAGCAGGGCGAGCAGGGCAAACTCCTGGGCCGTGAGGGGC
>Ga0114974_10002502_pt1 | contig 14117 bp, 17 predicted proteins | sample S_130206_EF_Meta_FD_87318 | JGI IMG/M metagenome (GOLD analysis project Ga0114974, IMG submission 87318) | Freshwater microbial communities from Lake Simoncouche, Canada to study carbon cycling - S_130206_EF_MetaG | ecosystem: Environmental > Aquatic > Freshwater > Lake | place: Lake...
AAATCTGACAATCCAAAATACAAATGGATGGCTAAAGTATGAGATATACATTAGATTCATTTCTTCCGTTAGGGGCATTTGAACATTGCGGTAATCGCCAGATTAAACTACATGGCGGTGGCGGAGGCGGTATTGGTGGTTTTCTTGCTGAAATTGACCCTGTAGAAGCTTTTAAAGGTGTTGCTAATTCAACAGCAGATGAACAGTTTAGACAAACAGATTGGGTTTCTGAAAATGGGTGGATGCTTCCAATAGCTTTAGTTGCCGGTGCTTATGCCGCAGGTGAATTAGTAGGTGAAGCTGCAGTTGCTGGCTCTACTGGCGCAGTTGCTGCCGACGGTACAGTGTTTGCTGCTGGAGAACTTATTCCTGCTGGAACAACTTTAGCAGAAGGAACTGCTGTTGCTAGTAGCGGTGCTGCAGGTACTGGTGTTGCCGCTGGAGAAGGTGCATTAAGCACCACTGAAATATTAGGTTCTGGAGGATTTACTCCTACTGCTGGAAGTTCTTTTGCAGTGCAACCTACTCTGCTTGAGCAAACTGCCGTAGGAGCCGCTAAAGGTGCTGCAACAGGCGGAGCTAAAAATGCTATAACAGGCGGAGATGTTCTACAAGGAGCTGCACTAGGAGCATTGGGAGGTGGTGTTGCTTCGGGGGTAAGTGGAGCAATAGATTTAGGGGCAATTGGTAATATTGCTGGCGGTGCTACCGCTGGTAGTATTAATGCACTTGCTACAGGTAGAGACCCATTAACCGGATTATTATACGGTGCTGCTGGTTCTACAATTAATGCAGGTGTCGGAGCAGGGGTCAATGCTGTCGCAAACTCAGGATTATTTGATAATGTAATTAGTCAGGCAAACACAGGAACAACAGGTATGGATGAACTCTTTGGACAAACTTATGCAGATTTGGGTTACGACCCCTATGCAAACTTAAATGCTGGTGATGTTGAAGCTCAACAGGGCGGATACTACGGTGGTCCGGGATACGGGTATCAGCCTGAAAACCCCTATACTAATATGTCGGATGAACAGATTGCATCAGCAATTGCTGCTCAGTCTGGCACAGACAGTAATACAGCATTAGGTTTAGTAAAAAGCCTAGGCTCTTCTGTTGTTAAAGCCTTGTTAGGAGGGACAGCTACCGCTGCTCAACGCTATGCTGCTCAAAATTCAGGTTTAGGTGGTTTATTGGGCGGTGCAACTGGTTTATATCTAACTGACCAAAATAGACAAGCAATTCAAAACGCTTATAATACTCAAGCACAATCAGTTCGTGGTGCAGCTACTCAAGCACAAAACTTAGCGGCTTTTACTCCGATTGGAACTACTAACTTCTTTGGTTCTTCACAGTTCCAAGTAGACCCTACAACAGGTAAATTAGTCTCTGCTGGCTATACTCCAACAGCACAAGTGGCTGGGCAGATGCAGAATCTGTTTGGTCTTGGTGCTCAAGCCTTGCCAACTACTGCAGATACGCAAGCAATTCAACAACAGTACATTGCACAGCAACAAGGTTTGTTAGCTCCGGGTCGTGAACAGCAATTAGCTCAACTACAAAATAGACAGTTTCAAACTGGTAGAACTGGTTTAGCAACTGGTGGCACAGTGGCAGGATATGCTCCCGGTCAACAAGGTCTAATGCAGACTAATCCTGAATTGGCTGCTTACTATAATTCTATTGGTCAACAAAACGCACAGTTAGCTGCCAATGCTCCGACTTATGCTCAGGATTTGTTGAATAAACAGATTGCAACTGGCACTGGTTTATTTGGTTCTGCTAATACATTACAAGGTTACGCACAGCAACCATTTACAATGTCTTCTGACCTTGCTAAAGCACAGGCTGCTGCAGGTGCTTCTGCAGGTCAATTAGGTCTTACAGGACAAACAAATGCCGCACAGCTCGCTTCTACAGGTTCGTTGTTAGGCAATGCTGCAATGCAAGGCACATACAATCAACTAGGACAAACAGCTACTGGGTTAGGTAATCAAATTGGTGGTATGCTGTTACAAAATCCAACAATTGCAAACTGGTTAAGTTAAGGAATAATTATGGCAGACGGATTCGATAATATTGTTGGTGGTCTTTTTGGTGTAAGTCCAGAAAGTTTAAATGTTGCTCGTGAACAGCAAAACTTAGATTTTGCTAAAAGTGTTGCAAATGCTGAAGCAATCAGACCCGGTACTGGTTCAGTATTAGGAGCTAATGTGATGGGTGCTCGTGGAGTACAGCAACTAGGTAATCTATTTGGTGTCCAAGACCCATTAATGCAGCGAGTAACACAACAACAACAGTTGCTTGGTGGTGTTGATTTTACTGACTTACAATCTTTAAAGACTGCTTCGCAACAAGCTGCTCAAGCAGGTCGTCCTGATATTGCACAAGAACTTGCTAAACGAGCTTTAGAAATTCAAAGCAAAGTTGAAGAAAAACAATCAGCTAGAGAAAATCAATTAATGATTGCTCGTGAGCGTATTCAAGGACAATTAGATGCAGCTAAACAGCGTGGTGCTGACCAGAAACAAATTGCTGAAATAATGATGGCAGGTAGACAAGAAATTGCTGGACTTATGGCAGGTCTTAGAATGTCTGCAGCAGATGAAAAACGAGCTGAAAAAGAAGCAAAACAAACTCAAGCAGCAGACATGGCTATCAGTGGAGCAGACAGAATTATTTCAGAAGTTCAAGACACTAAAAAGATGGTGTCTCCGTTTACTGCAGGAGCAGGTTCATGGTTGTCTAGTATTCCATTAACAGAATCTAAAGATTTAAGTAAGCGTTTAACTACAATTAAAGCAAATTTAGGATTTGATAGATTACAACAAATGAGAGATGCTTCTCCGACTGGTGGTGCTTTAGGACAGGTAGCAGTACAGGAATTAGTTGCGTTACAATCTACTATTGCTTCTTTAGACCAAGACCAAAGTTCTGCACAATTAAAAGATAATTTAGATAAAATTGAAGTACATTATTCTAAATGGAGAGACGCAGTTCGTAAAGCTGGTAAAGCAACTCCATCTGGTCAAGGTAGTGGGTCAGGTCAGCAAGGAACAGCAAACAATCCAATCGTGTTGAAATAAGGACAAATATGCCAGTATATCAATATGAGGGTGTGCATTACGACCTTCCAGAAGGATTATCTAATGAACAAGCCATTTCTAAAATTCAAACACATTTAGGAATTGCTGCTAAACCTAAGTTACCAGCACAGACAGGAGAAGCTACACCTGAGTCTATGTTGGCAGACCCTTCTAATCCTTTTAGCTACTTAAGTCAAGAGCAACAAACTGTTCAAGGTCCTGCTATGCAGGCGGCTGGTCAGGGAGTTAATAGAGGACTACAAGTTGGTGCGGGTCTTGCTAAAGGTGCTGTTATTAATCCTATTGCCGCAGTAGCTCAAATGGCTGGAGGAGAAACAGGACAACAATTTGCGTCAGAAGCACAAAAAGCTTACGCACAACAACGAGCAGGCGCAGGTGCAACTGGTTATGATTTTGCAGAACTAGGTGGGGCTATTGTTAGTCCTATAAATAGACTATTACCTGCCGCTACTGCAACTACGGGAGTTGCGAGAGCGGGTCAATATGCTGGTCAAGGTGCTATCTTAGGTGCTTTAACACCTGTTGAAGATGCTCAGAATTTACTTTCAGAAAAGATTAAACAAGTTGGTCTTAGTGCTATCATGGGCGGAGTTTTAAGTGGTGCAATAGATTTAGGTAAAGGCGCATATAGTATTGCAAAAGAGTTTGCTAAACCAATAACTACTGCTGGTCAAAAAGCAATTTTACAAGAGCGTTTGGTTGAACTAGCAGGTAAAGAACCTGATAAAATTATTTCTGCATTGCGTACAGCACCTGAGATTGTTCCCGGTTCAAAACCTACGGCAGCAGAAGCAATGTCGGCTATTCCTGAAGCAACTGGATTAACTGCATATCAGAAAAGTCTAGAAACACTTCCAAAACAAGGTATTTCTGCTGACTTTGCTGTTAGAGATTTTGCACAACAAGTTGCTCGTAAACAAGCATTGCAAAAAACAGGTGGAACAGAAGACGATATTTTAGAAGCTATTGCGTCAAGAACTCGTGAAACAGCACCACTAAGAGAAAGTGCTTTAGGTCAAGCAAACATTGCTGGAGCAATAACTCCTCGTTTAGAACAACAAATTGCTGAAAAATTTCAAAGTAAAGCCGGAGCATTAAAAGTTGGTGGTTTATTAGAAACAGAAGCACAACAACAACAGCAATTTGCTCGTAACTTTTTTCCTGTTGCTGGTTATCCTCGTGTTGGTCCAGAATTAAGTCAAAATTTTGATAGAGTTTTAGGTAATCTGGAAGGTGCTACACTTTCTAAAAATGTAGCCAAACAACGACAAGCAGAAGGAGAGTTTAAAAAACTACAACTAGATAGTCTTGCTGCTGAAGGTTTTTATCCTTTAAGAATACAGCCAATTATTAATAATATTGATGCTGTTTTAACTAAGCCCGGTGAAAGAGCATCAGATGTTGTCACCAATGTCTTTGGTTCGTTAAAAGAAAAATTGACTCGTCTTACAAATCCTACAACTGGTGTAATTGATTCAAGAGATTTATATACTATTCGTAAAGAAATTGGTAACGACATTAAGAAGTTTTCTGAAGCAAGTCAAAATTGGGATGCTAAGTTAACAGGTGGTTTAGAAAAGAATGTAAAAAGTTACATTGATAATGCTATTGAAAAAGCAGGTAATAGCGGTGATTGGCAAAAATATTTAACTACTTTCCAAGAACAGTCTACAAAGATTAATCAAATGCAAATTGCTCAAGCATTAGAAAAACAACTTGGAACTCCATTAGGTAATAAAGAAAGAGCAGCGGCATTTGCCGCAGCAGTTGAAAATGGAGCAAACATTATTAAACGCTCTACTGGACAAAATAGATTTCAAAAGCTAGATGAAGTATTAACACCTAAGCAAATTAGCGATATTAATACAGTTCTTGCAGATGTTCAAAGAAAAGCGCAAGCAGAAGAATTAGCAGGTTTTTCTAAAGTGGCTGGACAACAAACACCTGAACTTCCTACTTTGTTAAACAGATATGCAACTATTACTAATGTTGTATTAAAACTAATTAAAAAAGATGCAACAGACGATATAAACAGATATGCTGCAGATATGATGTTAAACCCAGAAAAACTTGCTGCTTTTATTGAAGGTGTTCCAAAAAATAAAATGCAGAGCATTGTAACAGCATTTATGTCTAGGCTAACCCCTGAAGCCAGAGAAGCGTTGAGTCGTAGAATAATTTTACAACCGCTTGTGTTACAGACACAATATTAAATTAAAAGATACTAATGGACCCAATCACAGCCATTCTAGGAATCGGCAACAAACTTATTGACCATTTCTTTCCTGACGCTAATCAAGCAGCGGCAGCAAAGTTAAGACTTTTAGAGATGCAACAAAATGGCGATTTACAAGTCATGGCTTCTCAGATGGACATCAATAAGATTGAAGCTGCTAATCCGTCTCTATTCGTTTCTGGGTGGAGACCATTCATTGGGTGGGTCTGTGGTATATCCTTAACCTACGCAGCGATTATAGAGCCTGTATCACGCTTTATAGCCTCTGTTATGTTTAAGTACTCAGGAGCATTTCCTGTTATTGACACAACGCTAACACTTCAGATTCTTTTGGGTTTATTAGGTCTTGCTGGTATGCGTAGTTGGGAAAAGAAAGAAGGAGTTGCTTCTAAATGAACTTGAGTGAACATTTTACTTTAGAAGAACTTACTTACACATCTCACCGTCAATTTGACAACACTCCAAAAGCAAATGAAATTGCTAATCTAATGAGATTGGCAGCTTTGCTTGAGCAGGTTAAGACAGCAGTAGGTAATAAACCAGTGATGATTAATTCTGGGTTTAGGTCTAAACAAGTTAACGATGCTGTCGGTTCTAAAGATACCAGTCAACATAGACTAGGATGTGCGGCAGATATTAAAATCCCCGGCATGACCCCTAAACAGGTCGTACAGGCTTGCATTGATGCGGACATACCCTATGACCAAATCATTCAAGAATTCGACTCATGGACCCATATAAGCGTTCCTGATATGCCAGCAAGACCACCACGCAAACAAGCTTTAATTATTGACAAACAAGGCACTCGTCCTTACGCATAAAAAAACAGCCCCGAAGGGCTGCTAAAGTACTACCACACACAAGGAATTAGATTTCACACCCACCTGCGGTGCAACTCAACATTTGAGCACCTTCGACATTATCGTCATATTCTTTGAAGTTCTCCCAGTCTACTGAATCAGGAACTAACAACTTTAATCTGTTATAAGCTTCTTCGTCTATTTCTTCATAAGGTGCTTGTTTGTAAGTGCCTCCATCCATCGGCAGGAAAGACACACCAGTCACTTCATCAAAGTGTTTGAATGTCCATGCTCCAACTTCCATCCATTCTGCTTCACGAACACTAATTGTTACAGACGGCTTATGCTCACAGTAGTGACGCTGGTACAGTAACCACAGACGCAAGTGTTGAATTGCCGTTAAGTCTTCACGAAGTAACGCACCATCAGCTACTGCTACAGGAAAGCTAAAGACTGTAGTTGACTCAGGTTTCATTACACAAGGTTCTGCAACAAATCCAGCTTGAGTCATAAACTGTGTTAAAGGGTCTTTGTTATCAGCTCTAACACGACGAATATAATATTTACTATGCTGAGGGTGGATACCGCTTGCAGTAGAACACAACTGTGATACTGTTCCTTCAGGTTTAATAGCGGTAACAGCCACAGATTGATTAATACCAATTGCGTTAGCAAACTCACGATTAACATCAATAGCAATAGCACGAAGTTCCTCCAATCGTTTAGATAGTTCTACATCATCAGGATTGTTCAACAAGGTATTGTCTAGAATACCAGTCATCGACACACCCAACAACGCTTCTTCTTCAGTATTCTTTTGCCAAATCTTACGCAGGTAGGGAAAGTCTGTTAGCGACGCTTGAAAAGTTCCAAGAATCGTTGCCAAACGGATTTTATTCCTAATAGAGTCAAAATCATCAGTGCTGCGGATAATACAGCTAGATAAGTTGCAAAATTGATAAGGACGAAGAATAATTTCAGAACAAGGGTTAGTGCCGAAATCATAAGTTGCATCCCTGCGTCCGTTCTTTGCTGCTTGTGCTTGACTTGCTTCACGATTAAAGATTCCTCTCTCACCTGAGTGTGATTCATAAATAGAACTCCACTCACGCATGAATTGACCAATAGACGGTGTCTCTAGATAAGAAGCAGAGTTGTTTGCCAATGCTCGTTGTGCTTGACCATCCCACCAGTTACCTGCTTTAGCGTGAGCCATCTTATCGTCTGACAAATCAGACAACGAAATCATGGCTGACCGTCTGACTCCACCCACAACCACAACTTCCCCGATTTTGCACAATATATCGTGACACTCAATGGAAGACAGATTACGACCAATTGCCCCTTTGAATTTGGTAATAACATATTTAAAAAGGTCTTCCAAAGGTCCGGGTCCAGAAGCTCTTCCTCCAAAAGTCTTGAGCCTTGCTCCGGAAGGTCGAACTTTGGATAAGTCGTACCTTGGAATCTCGCCAGCATAGAGAAGAGCCAAGACTTGTCGTAACGATTTTGCCCATCCCTCTTTAGAATCCGACACAACAACAGTAGTCTGACTGTCATACAACTTAGACGGGACTTCAGGTAATTTAGAAACATATTTCTGCTCCACAGAAAAACCGACACCAGTTCCACAGAGAAGGATGTACATTGCTTCGTCAAAGGCTTTAGGGTCATCAATCGGTAAATAAGAACAGTTAAATGCAGCGACATTCTGACGCTCTAACGCAGGTCCTGCAGTCATTATTGCTCTCATACTTGGTACTACATCTAATGCGGTTACTGCCGTTTGTAATTCATTGCGTAATTCTGGTGTGAGTGTATAGTTTTGTTTTGTTGCTAAATGCTTCTCCATAAAATCAAAATATCGTGCCACTGTTTCATTCCAGTGCTCACGACGACCTTTATCGTCAAGATAGCGACTGTATCTTGATTTAGCAATAAAAGTATTATATGGAGTCATTGTGTATGCGGTCATTATTATCTTACTTCCTTTTCTAGGTTATCGGCATTGTCCTCAATGCGTTCTGAGAACATCTCTACAATGTCTTCACTGCTGATGTTTAAAAGCTCTAGAAGTGTTATCTCATCCAAGGCAATCAATCGTTCTTTTATTTCATGCAGAAGCAAAGGCATTTTTTTCTTTCACTTATAATACTTGGTAGTTACTTCTTCGTAGTTCTCTAGTAAAAAATCCACATAGTGTGAAATCTTTTCTAGGTCTTCTTTTCCGTTCTTATAAGGGAATCGAAGTATATATTTTACCACATTATGCGACCAAGGGTCAAGACCCCAATCCAGTGCAATAGTCCAAGGTTGCACACCTTTTTTATAGTGTGTACCACCAACTTGTCTGGACAAGGTATCACCGGGGTCTTCCATTCCGTCTGCAAACTTTGCAGCTATTCTAGCTTTTTTAAAAAACTCTTCTGCTTCATATTCTTGTAGAGTTTCTTCTAAAGTTTTATCTTGTATCCATCCATAAGGATAAGGCATTGCTACTGGACTGTTATCCATGTTGTTTAATCTCCACCATTTTCTTAGTTGCTTTCGTTCCTTGTGACCAAGTTCCACAAGACTTACATTGATAGCGTTGATAAGTACCTGTTGCAGAAATTGCTGTACCACGCTTTTGAAGATTATGGTCTCCGCAAGTAGGACAACCCATTACATCATTGTAAGTATTTCGGTTTGGATGGTTCTTAATCCAAGGAAGAAGGGTATCATAAAGATTCTCTAATAAAACTACATCTTGTATGTTGTAATCTTCCATGCGTTGCCAAGCGTCTTTATCTCCGTTCATGCACTTAACCCACAACGAGTGTCCTTCATGGTCATGCTTTTTACCAAGACCTAATCGTTGTGCTACATAGTCCAGCTTATTGCTAGGAAAACGGAACTGGCTACGAACCACACGCAATAAATCAATCTGTTTATAAGGCGATGGTGGATTAAAACGATGTAATAGAAATTCCTTGTTAAGAGTAGGAATATCGAACTTAGTGCCATTATAATGAATGACAGCATCTGCAGCGTCAAGTAATCCATGAATGCCTTTCAACATTGCTTTCGGTTTAGATTTATGAACAGAGTCAAAAATAATATCCGGTTCGTCTAACCATTTAGCTGCATAGCATAAGACATAGGAAGATTCCATTAATTGATTGATACTGACATTCTGCTGCCACAATCCCCACACATGAGCGGTATTAGGGCTTGTTTCAATATCCACTAATAGAATTTTCATTCGTCATCGCCCCAGTCATTAAACATTTCAGACTGTTCTTTGAACTTTGCTTTATGTTTCTCAAGCCAAGCCCAATCTTCTGTAGAGATAGCATAATCTCTTTCACGACCTAAAGGAAAGTCGGTAACAAAACGAAGTCTTTCAGAGACTCCGTAGCCGTATTGAGCAGACAAGAAATCACCGAACTGAAGCACTAATGCCATCCATGATTCACAGTCATCTGCTTCAAACTCTTTAGTAATTTTTCCGTCTAAACTTTCTAATTCAAATTTAACTTTCATCATATTGTCGTACATTTAATTCTCCTTATTGAACCATCAAATCAAATAAAAGTTCTGCATCAATCACTGCTAATGGCGGTTTACCATTTTCTTTAATAATGACAATAGGTTCTCCATCGCCATGAGCCTGACATTGTTCATAGTAGCGATACACAGCAATCTTTGCTAGAGACTTACATTCAAATGTTGCTGGTAATTCTTCTTTAGCAAACTGCGACATCACTACATCTTCGCCATGACTACCCATTGGACAACTGCGTAGGTCCTTGTCCGTCAGTTGTGGATACCTCGCTAGTAATTGCTTTACTGTCCACTGCTGTAGCAACCTTCCTTTTTGTTTTGCGGAGCTTGTTTTCAAGTTTAATTTCCTTCTTTTTGGTAATCATCTTTTTCGGTATTGTAATGCTGTTATTACACATTCCAACAGTGATTGTTCCTGCTAATTCAATCTGTTCATCATCTTCAAACACAACAAATCCAACTGACTTACAGCGAAGGTCTTCTCGCTTTGCTTCATGCCACTCACCTTGAGCAAGTGCATCGAGCCACTCAACTAGGACGAGCTTGGTGGTGTCCAAACTTGATTCGGACTTCTTTGTAGCCACAGGAGTTGTGCGTTCTCCGACACTCGCTGCTGGTCGTCCTCGTAAGCTTTGAGGACTGCTTGATACAGTTCGCTTTCGTTTGTACATTTTTCAAGAACCTTTTTAGCTTTAACAGGACCAATACCTTTTAGTCCAATGATGTTATCAATTCTGTCGCCAGTCAAAATCTGAGTATAGAAAGCAACTAATCCTTCAAACTCAGACACATAATACTTTTCTTTTTTGCGGTAGTTGTAATGCCAACCACGCAATTGATTCAAATCTTTGTCAATATGAACCATGATGGTTTCTTCTTCAGGAACTGCGTAAGTAGCGATACCTACAGCATCGTCAGCTTCAATTCCTTGTACTACTTCAAAGCCCCACGATGTCACCAGATGACACCGAAGTGCTTGTAAATGAATGGGTTTCTCTGATACTCTCTGACCCTTATATGGAACTGTAACTGCAATAGAATCTCGGAAATTACCCTTACCAGTAAGGAATCCCTTGTAATCTGCACAGTCCAGCTCCATACAAAGTTCAGTCATTGTTTCCTCAAGTCTTGCTATCGCAATAGATTCCTCAGTATCGTTACTAGAGAAACCTACTGCGTAGCAAAGACTATCAGCATCAATGAGAGCAGTTATCACAGGATGTCGTCGTCCAAGTCTTCAATCGTGGAGTCGTCGCCATTAGCGTTGTATTTGATTAAATCAGTAATAACAATCTTAGCTAGAGAAGCACTAACACCTTCTTTGTTCTTCCACTTCCAGCTATATGGTTTAATCAATGCCACTGCTTTAGAGCCGTTACCAACTACATCCTTAATCTCATTACCATCTTTATCAAATGGCTGGATAGCATAGTTTGATTTGACAGTTAAGAACCAACCCTTCTCAGGTTTGTCTTCACGCTTGCGTGGTGCAAGACCAATAGACTCTAGTGCTTCAACAGCAGCATTAGAAAGATTAGCTAAGTCACATTGGAACTTGCCACTCATCTCATTTACTTTGTCAAAGAAAGCCCATTGAACTTCTGCTTGAATTTTTACTGGTTTCATTTCCATTTGATTCTCCTTATCTACTACGGTTTAGAAATACTGCCTGTTTATTATACAACAACTTACAACTATTACATTTCATAATGTGATAAACTTATTGCAGCGTTGCAGTAGAATAATCAAGACTGGCTTCAAGTGTTCCATCTTCAATATCAAGCAACGCATCTTTAAGAAGCTCATGAGTCTCTTCAATATCAAAAGACGAACTTAGCGAATATGTTCCATCTTTGTATGCTGATATTGCCACCATCCCTAGTAGGTTTGGGTCTTGTTCTTTTTTCATTTCTTTTCCTATTCTGTGCAATCGCATGGGAGTTCAAAACCTGTAAAAGGTAAAGGTTGTTGTGCTTCGTGCAGCTCTATAATTGTTTTCCACGCATAGTTACGACCCAATCCTTTTATGCTTGTCAATTCTGCTTGCTCTTCAATAGCTATTGCTCTTTTCATTAAAGCTGGATAAGTGTTATACAAATCAATTATCTCATGTTTTTTTGAAGATGGGCAAAAAAAACAAGCAGACTTTCCCGGATTAGGTAAACCAGCGTTTTTAATTGCTTCTAAACAATCTTCTCTTTCCCATCCCCAATCAATAAGTGGATAGCGGTAGTCGTATTTAGGGTCCTCTCTTTTTGCAGCATTGTCTGCTCTACGAGATTCACCAGCATCGTACCCAATATATTTAATAGCTTTATTACCTGCTTTCCAACAGTCTTTTGCTGGCTTCCAATGATTTAAATATTTATCCTGTGGAGCTATTTTGTGTTTTTGTGAACAGCTTTTAAATCCATATGCAATAGAAGGTAGATTATTTCTACGATGACACTCTTGTTCTAGTGTTTCACGAGAGCCGTCACGACGCACCTTTTCAACAACTACTATTTCAGTATAGCCTTTAGAAACAAGCCACTCATTGAAAATTTTAATGTGTTGATAGGTATTTGGTCTTTCGCCTCCTGTGTCTGCAAACATAATTAAATCAATCGGCATTTGTTTTTCTATCATGCCAATAATCATGGCAGTAGAATCAACACCTCCGCCAAAAGCTACAATATGAGGAATCATCAATGAGTTTCTTTCCATGAGTTACCTACTTTAAATTCTCCGTCCAAAGGACAGCGCATGTTCAATACTATACCAGCTTCTTTAATCGACTCTGTCCCAATTATTCCAACTTCTTCTGCACGACTTTCTTCTACTTCAATCTGCCATTCATCGTGAACATTAGCGACAAACTTATGTTGAATCTTTCTACGCTTTAGTTCTTTTGCTAATAGAACTACCGCTTGCTTCATCACTATCGCACCAGCGCCTTGTAATAGCGTGTTGAGCGCCGAGTGTTCGGCACGAACGAGTAGCTTGCGTCCGTCAAGACCCGGTAGCCATCCTTCTTTAGCATAGATACGAGCCACTTTCTCTCTAAGAGTTTTAAGCCCCGGCGTATTTTGTAAAAAAGAAGTAATGAGCTTCTGTCCTTCTTTCGCAGAACCTCCAACAATCGACCCGATTTTGGCAGGTCCAGCTCCATACATGAAGGCGTATAAAAACGTCTTAGCTTGATTCCTCGTTTGCAACCCAGCAGCGGTTTGATTCTTTGTGTGTATGTCGCCTTCAATAACTTCATGTGTATACGCATCGTCATTTATATAGTGCGCCAGCATCCTTAGCTCCAATCCTGAAGCATCAATACCGACTAGCTTATATCCTTTTTCTACTGTCCATAAATCCCGACACTCGTGTCCGTAAGGACTACCACTGTTGGGAACCTGTGCCATGTTTGGACTCATGTGCGTCATACGACCTGTGACAGCGCCATTAGTAATGACACGACCATGAACCCTGCCATCTTTACCAACCGCTTCTAACCAGCTATCTATCTGAGCGATACGCTTCTGCAGCATCATGTATTCTGCTAATGTTTTTGCTTCTGGGAAGTCGAGCGTTTCGAGCGTGGCTTCGTCGACGATGACGCTACCTTTTTCGGTGTGCTTTTTCGGCTTCCAGCCTTTTTCAATGAGTCTTTCTGCAATTTGCTGTCTACTGCCGGGATTGAATGGCTCGATGATGTCCCGAAGAGGCTTGCCCGATGTTTTGTGAACTCGTCCAGTGGTGACCTTGTCGGGGAAGATTGCAGCCATTTCAACTTGAATAGCGTCCAGCTTAGTTTTAAGTTCAGCCAATAACCGTAAAGCCATCGCTTCGTTAAGCTTAAACCCGTTGCGTTCTTGCTCTGCAATAATGATTGCGACCTCATGTTCGAGTCTGATACTTTCTTTCGAGAAATCATTTTTCATCTCCTGAGTTAAGTGTATATACAACTGTTTTGTTACTAGCGTATCTTGGACACAATAGTCCCGCATCTCATCTGTGTAACCACCATCAAAATCTGTAAACTCACCTTTAGCAAATCCTAGTCGTTGTCCCCATGCAGCAAGACTGTGTCCATCTTCAATGGATGGATTATATAAACGAGACATTACCAATGTATCTACTACTTGTGACTTCTTTACAGTAATACCCCAAACTCGCTTCAATACTGGAAAATCAAAGAAGATACCATTGTGTGCAACAATTTCAGTTGCGTTGTTCAAGTAAGTCTGCAACAACTCAGGAGTCTTAAAACTGAACCACTCATCTGTGTCAATGTTACGAGTAACAACGCACCAAATCTTATCGTGTGATAGGTTAGTTTCGATGTCAAGAATTATTCTCATTCGATGATTGTAACCAAATCAGTAAGACTAATCAAGTACATTCTCGAAGTGTTGTCATCTCCACCACGAACCATTCTTGGCATATTCTTTG
>Ga0114974_10002504_pt1 | contig 14109 bp, 14 predicted proteins | sample S_130206_EF_Meta_FD_87318 | JGI IMG/M metagenome (GOLD analysis project Ga0114974, IMG submission 87318) | Freshwater microbial communities from Lake Simoncouche, Canada to study carbon cycling - S_130206_EF_MetaG | ecosystem: Environmental > Aquatic > Freshwater > Lake | place: Lake...
CTAAATGGAACGGTATTTAGGTATAAGGTTAAAATTTCTTGTTTGGTAAAGTTGCGCTCCAACTTAATGGCTATGATGCTTTCCTTGATTTTTTGTATGACGCGTAATAATTTATTTTTAGTACCCCAATTATTGGTAAATAAATTTTTAGCGGTTTGCATACTAATGGTAGATGCGCCGCCTTTGCTTCCTAAAAAGGCAACGGCACGTACTAAACCTTCACCATCAATTCCATAGTGATCATAAAATCGTTTGTCCTCCGTAGCCACTAATGCTTGTATTAAATAGGGGCTGATATCGCGATACTTAACACTGATGCGATCTTCTAAATAGTACTTGCCCATAGGTGTGCCATCCTGAGCATATACTTGGCTTGCTAGGGAAGCGGTGGGGTTTTCAATATCATCCAAATCGGGCATGTCACCAATCCAGCCAAAATTAAGCATTAACAAAAACAATAAAATGACACCTGCTGTAATAAAATAATACTTCCAAAATAGGCGTATCCAATTTTTAGGTTTTTTCTCTGTATGTTGGTTAATTGGTTTCACTTATAATCCTTTATTGTTTATAAATATTATTGTTCATAAAGCTTTTATATTTTTTAAGGTCGTCACTATTTTTAATTTGCAAAATGTTGGACTTCCCTAAAATGTATAATTCATATTGTTTGCTTTGTACAAACGAAATTATTTCAGTGCTTAGTCGTCCTTTTATTTTATTTAAATAGGTGTTACTACTATTTAAATTTTCAAACGGGCCAATCCAAACAACAAAAACATTGGGTTCAAATTCAAGGTAAGTTACATCTAAATTTTGTTTTTTGAAATCCTCTTTATTTAGGTAGCCAAGGGCTGTAACTATTTCTTTAACCAAAATCTCCTTTATATTATTAGTGAGAAGGGCGGCATAGTGCGGTTCAGTTTCGTTCTTGGTAAAAAACAATCCAGCATCCATGGCAACTTTATTGGAAGAATCAATTTTAGGACTAACAGCAATTGATTTATTTTGGGTAGCTAGCTTTAAATTTTCGACCCTAGGTGTTTTGGTCGTAGCTATTAATTTCAAGCTGTCCCCATTCAGTTTTGATAAATACAACTCAGTCTCTTTCCTTTTTTTAAGTTCTTCAATAATATTTTTTGCACGGTCTCGTATACTTTCATTTTGATGCAGAAATATAATTGAATCCAATAACACAAATGCTAAGCTGTCCATTCGTTGTTGCGCGTACATTTTAACCTTTAAAAATTGATAGGGGGCAAACCACTTTGTTTTTTTAAGTTGTGCGTCCAGCTGGCTTGCTTTATTGGATAATGTTGTCCAATTCCCAATTTGTGCTAAAAAATAGGCTTCTTTATAATCTGCCTCTAATTGTTTTTCTTGAGATTTTTTATTTTCAACGGCTGTCTTCTTTGTTATATAAACGCCTTTTGGAAATTTTGCTTCTACAATTGCAATGAGGCTATCTGAACTGGTTCGGTTCCCTTGGTGGATATATTCGCTAGCCAAATCAAGTAAACTACGTTCCGTAATAACATCATCCATATTTAAATTAATGACTTTTTGGTATAAGGGTAGGGCTTTCTCAAAATCATTCAGCTGAAATAAAAATGTTTGTGCATTTTCAAAGCTACTTTTATTTAATTCTAATGTTGATTTAGTCAAATCGTCTTTGCTACTAATGAGTTGGAGAGCGTTTGTTTTTTCCTTGGTTATTTCAGTCGACGAAATGGAGGCAGTGCTATTGCTATCTGTTGTATATCTTGATTGCGGGGCATCGGCAGGATTGGTTGACTTATATATAATAGCATTGCTTGTTTTTCTACGCCATTGATCAACATTTGGTCGGTTACCCCATTTTTGTGCAAAGTTTTGTTTTCCAATTTCAACAGTATTTTTATTTTCAAAATAAAAATCACTTACACCACTCAGGTCCTGAGATTGGTTATTCGTATAGCCTGTATTATTATTACCGTAATTATTGGAAGTATTACTAAAGCCATTATTAGCCCCATTATTACCACCATAATTATTTCCAAAACTGTTTTTGCTAAAATTGTTATTAATACCCTGGTTGGTTAACGCCTCATTTGCTAATGCGGCTTGTTTAACTTCATCCATGAATAGGGTACTTAATTTTTTTGTTTTATTTTTTTCATTCAATTCCCATTTTTGCAGATACGCCTTCTGCAAATTTTCTGCAAGGGTGTAAATATATTGAAGCGTATCTTGTTGTTGGATTGTAATATCGTTTTTAAGTATGGATGGCAGCCATTTTTTTCGCAACGCAATTTTTTCAAAATCGGGGTTGGTTTTTAATATTAAAGTTAAGCTATCGTATGCCAATGTGGCAATAGCATAATTACTTGATTTGTAATTGATGTCTGCCAATAACTCAAACGCTTTTTGTTTTTGCGTTAAACCATTTTCATTTTTTTTGATGGAAACCAATAACCATTCATTTGCCCTTATAATATCTTTATTCTGGATCGCTAATTTTGCCATTTCAAAATATATAATGTCGGTATAAGGTTTGTATTTTTCCCTTCTTGACATTTGTTGTAGGGAGTTGGCCAAATCAAGCCAGGGTGTTTTTGATTGTTTAAAATCAATTTTTATTAAATTAATTTTTGCATATACACTGATTAATGGATTTAATGCGTCACTGTGTGCCTTTTTATACCAGGTATAGGCATTGGGGAGATTATCTGATTTTTCCCATAATTGTGCAATAAGATAATACCATCTTGTTTTGGAAAACTTATCAGGGGCATTGGATAAGCCTTTAGTTAAATAAGTAGCAGCACTATCATAATTTTCACTTTGATAATATCCATATGCTAATTGTTCAAATAAGAATGGGTGTAATCGTTTAGGGAAGAAAGCATCTGTTTTCAATAATTGTAGTAAACTTAATCCTTCATTCAATGAATTTATTTCAAAATAGTTTCTGGCCTGCCAAAGCATGCTTTCATTTCTGATATTTCTATTCTCATAAAATTTATTATCTTCTTTGGTGGCGATACTGAATTGGCCTTTGGTGTTTCTCAAATTACTGCCAATGGGTATATCCATTCCGGCTTCCTTTGCATCAAATGCATAGTTGATATATTGTAGTAAACTTCCTGCGGTATCAAAATTTTTATGAAATAAATAGGCTTTGGCTAATAACAAATAGGCGTCGTCCACCCAATTGCTCCTTAAATCATGTAATACCACATTGGCATTACACCTGTAAATGATGGAGTCTATATCTTTTTTAGAAGTATTGGCTAGGTCGTAATCGTAAAATGGAATTAAAGTGGTGTAATCCTCCTCTAAATAGGCGCGAGCATCTTTAATAATTTGGGTCAATTCCTCATTTGCGTGAAATATATAATTAAATTTTGAAACTGTATTTTGATAAGCGCGGCGGCCGAGTGTATATTTTTTCTTTGTAAGAATTTCATAGGGGAGTGGTCGCTCTTCTTCGTAAGGGATAAACTTGCGTGTGGTACTATCTAATTTTGCTTTAGCATTATCTATTTTTTTAAAAATAAAGTTGTTTATTTTTTTTTGATTGCTGTCTAATACACTGTTTACTTTTTTAATCAACTTGGAATTATTTATATCCAGTATTGATTTGGAAGAATCCTGCGCAATGACACCCTTATTTAACACAAAAATACAGCCCAATAGGAGGAGTCGATAAGGCCAATATTTTAATGGGTTCTGCAACAATTTCATGGTAGGACTAATAACGACTAAAAATACAATTAATTCTGTTTATTTTGTATCTTTAGGTTGCAACTTTTAATATGGCAATTTTAGACGATAACAACACATTTAAACGTAGGAGCAATACCTACCGTTTGGTCATCATGAACGATGATACTTATGATGAGGTAGTTGCATTCAGACTTTCCAGGACTTCCGTTTACATTGGCTTTAGTGTGAGTTTTATATTGTTAGTAGGGTTAACTATTGCGTTAATTGCTTTTACCCCACTTAAGTATTATATTCCAGGGTATGGTACCAAAGAAAGTCAAACCGCACTTCAATTATTAAAAATAAGGACCGATTCTTTAGAGCAAACATTACACTATAAGGAACAATATTTAGAAGGAATAAAAAAAGTACTATCGGAAGGGAATGGAAAACAATTGGATACAATTCCATTGAAATTACCCGAAAGTTTACCTTCAAATGATTAATTATTTTTTGTGAATACAATCCATAATAAAAAAAATAAGTCAGTCAACGTTTGGGCTAATTATGCTGGATTAGGGTCGCAATTAATTGCTGGATTATTACTGTTGTTATATATTGGTAAAAAAGGCGATGCCTATTGGGGATTGAAACCAATGTTGATTTGGATATTACCATTTGCCTTTATTTTTTTCACCTATACAGAATCATAAAAGAAACAAAATAAATTTTTCATGTTTATAAAAAAATTGGTCCCCATACTTGCACTTTTTGCATTAATAAATACTTTGTGTTTATTATTTATGGAAACAGTCCTGTATTTTAATTATTACTTTATTGTTGTGGTAAATACCATGTTATTTTTCATGGCAATTTTTAGTTACGTACGCATTTTAAAAATGGATACGAATAATCCGAATGCAATGATTCGTTCTGTTATGTTAGGCACACTTTTAAAATTGGGCGTATTTGCAGTCGCTGCTTTAATTTATGCCAAAACGCAAGAAACAAAAGTGGGTATTCCTACCTTATTAGTTTGTATGGGAATTTATCTTTTGTACGCTTGGCTTGAAATTCGTTGGGCGACAAAAAAGAATTAGTTTTTCAACCGCATTAAATAATTTTCTTGGCAAAAATTGAACACCCACTTAACGCGCTCAATGCCTACTTGCCAGATGGGGCATTTGAACCTGTTGTTTCCTTAATAAATCAATACAAGGTTCATTTAACAGTCACCAAAGCAAGGAAGTCTGTGCTAGGTGATTACCGCCATGCTTTCCAAGGCGCCAATCATAAAATTTCAGTCAATGGAAATTTAAACAAGTATGAATTTCTTATAACCTTATTACACGAGTTAGCACATTTATTATGTTTTGAACAATATAGAAATAGGGTAGATGCACATGGTAAAGAATGGAAAAGTATACGGACATTTGCTGGCGCAATTTATACAACAAGGTATATTTCCTGATGATATAAAAAAAGCATTAAGCAAAACTTTATTAAATCCTGCTGCCACCGCCAATGGGGAAACCAAACTTTTATTGGTTTTGAGAAAGTATAACGAAATAAAAAAAGTTGGGGTTGCGCTGGTTGCACATATTGCTGAAGGCATATTATTTGAATCACTCAATGGAAAAATATTTAAACGCGGCAAGAAGCGCCGTATACGCATAGAATGCGTTGAAGTAGCCACTGGGCAGGTGTATTCCTTTAGTGCATTAACTGAAGTGAAGCTAGTGAATGGGGTATAACATTTTAAAAATCATCAGCCGATAATTCAAAGCCCATAAATTCGAAGAATGGGCTGAAGAATTAAAACAAAATACCCCCGATGAATCGGGGGTATTTTAAAAATCATAAGAGGATAATTCAAAGCCCATAAATTCGAAGAATGGGCTGAAGAATTATCAAGCAACGGCTTGCTTTACTAAAGCAGCAGCTTCGCTCAATTGTATTGCAGATTGCACTTTCAATCCACTTTCGTCAATTAATTTTTTTGCTTCCACCGCATTGGTGCCTTGTAAACGCACAATGATTGGGATATTTATATTACCTAATTTATTGAAAGCTTCAATTACACCAGCAGCAACACGATCACAACGAACAATACCGCCAAAGATGTTAATTAAAATAGCTTTTACATTAGGGTCTTTCAAGATAATTCTAAATCCAGCTTCTACTGTTTGCGCATTTGCAGTACCACCTACGTCTAAGAAGTTAGCGGGCTCACCACCACTTAACTTAATCATATCCATAGTAGCCATAGCTAGTCCTGCACCATTCACCATACAACCTACATTGCCATCCAATTTAACAAAGTTTAAATTGTATTCACCTGCTTCAACTTCAGTAGGATCTTCTTCAGTCACATCCCTCATTGCTAATAAATCAGGATGACGCATTAATGCATTGTCATCAATATTCATTTTACAATCCACAGCAATGATTTTATCATCACTTGTTTTGAATAGGGGATTAATCTCAAGCATACCGCAATCTAAACCAACATAGGCATTGTATAAATTGGTAACAAATTTTACGCAACTTTTTAAAGCGTCACCACTCAATCCTAAATTGAAAGCAATTTTACGCGCCTGGAAACCTTGTAAGGCACCACCAGGGTGTATCCATTCTTTAAATATTTTTTCAGGGGTATTATGTGCGACTTCCTCAATATCCATTCCACCTTCTGTGCTATACATAATTACATTCATTCCTTTGGAACGATCTAATAAAATTGACAAGTAAAATTCTTTGGTTGGCTGAGGGCCTTCATAATATACGTCCTGCGCAACTAATATTTTAGAAACTAATTTACCTGCTGGGCCAGTTTGTATGGTTACTAATGTACCACCTAAAATATTTTTTGCAAAAGTTTCAATATCGGCTGCTGATTTACCAACGGCTACACCTTTTTGTTCAGTGCCTACTATTTTACCTTTACCACGACCACCCGCATGTATTTGAGCCTTAACTACTGCGAATTTATTATTTGTTTCGCCTGCTATCTTGTGGTAAGCAGTTATTGCAGCATCTACTGATTCAGCTGCGATACCTTCTTGTACTGGAACATTATACTTTTTAAGTAATTCTTTTGCTTGATATTCATGCAAATTCATAAAATCTAAATTTTGGCGAAGATACTAGATTAAAGGCATAGAATTGCCCAAAAATATATTTTGTTGTTTAAACATTGATTTATATATTTACACTTTAATAACAATTAAATATTATATAACAACTGGGCCTATTGAATTCGCAATTTTTTTGCGTATTTTAGTTGGCACAATAATCTAAAACATTAAATAAATATGAAAAAAATCATTTTCGCAGTTCTCATTTTGGCAACTTCATTCTCCTTAGTTGCTTTTACTAAAAAAGACAAAACAAACGCTGCAGTTACATTTACTGTAAATGCACAAAAAAGCAAAGTGGATTGGATTGGTTCAAAAAAGAGTGATTTCCATACAGGATATTTCCCAGTAAAATCAGGGGCTGTACAAGTAGATGGTGGTAAATTAGTAGGTGGCAGTTTTGTAATTGATGTTGCTGGTTTAAAAGTAACAGATGAAGGGGGTGGCGCAAAATTACAAGGTCATTTATCTTCTGCTGATTTTTTTGATATTTCAAAATTTGGTGAAGCTACTTTTACAATTAATACTGTAGATTATACTAAAGCAGACAGAGCAACTATTAAAGGCGATTTAAGCTTGAAAGGTATTAAGGCGCCGGTTACATTCACTGCAATCATTAGAAATGCAGATGACAAAGGTTTTTTTGCTGAAGCATTCTTCCCTTTTGATAGAACAGTTTTTGGAATTAACTATGGTATAGGTATGGTGGATTCAGATGTGCAATTAGCGATCCATATTTACGGGACAAAATAATTAAAGCATTGGTTTCATAAAAAAATCCCGTCCCGAGAAATCGGGACGGGATTTTTTGTTTATTAGTACTTATTTAAATTAGATGTCATAGCGCTCTTTTAGCACATGTAAATGATGAAGCGCATGGCCAAAAATGATAAATCCTAATGCATTAACTGAAATAGGATGACCACTTGCGGTCCCCATCGCTTTCATTTGTTCCTCTGTAAAAGAGGCGAATAGTAAATTGGTAGATTGCCTAACTACACGCCATTCAATTAACATATCTTTCCAGTTTCTATTTGCAGCAGTTGCATTTTTTGCATATTCGTTTTCGTCAAATCCTAATAAAGCAGCCGGTTCTTGCCTTGCAATAGCCAAAGCACGATAAGCGAAAATTCTTTCCGTATCAATAACATGTTGCAGCATTTGTTTGATGGTCCACTTGTCGGGTGCATAGGCGAAATTTGTTTTCTCAATGGGGACTGCCGACCAGGATTCTGTTATTCTTTCTTGGTATTGCTGTACTAAAATGGAATAATCTTTTCCGCTGGTATAGTTAATATAATTTTGATGTGGGGCACCATATTCTTTTGCACTAGGTCGAGACATGTTTTTTAATTTTGGTAAATATTGTATTTAATTACTAATTCTTAGTTTTTTTCTTTTTATCGTTATTCTGGGGTGTCGAAATTTTATACGTTTTTGCTAATGCAATTGCATTTGCCGCATTTACAATTCCACCGGTGGTGCATACTTCGATTAATGATTTATCCATGTCTCTGTTTGGAATGACATATTTGATATTACCATCCATCGGTTTCCAAACGCTGTTTACAATTATTTCTTTTACTTGTATGGCAGATAATTGCGGAAAATAAGATCGAATCATGGCAGCCATATGACTAACAATAGGGGATGACATACTCGTTCCTTGCAAGTAGCCATAATTATTTTTACCAGGCAATGTGGAATATATTTTATTTCCTGGCGAAAGCACATCTACTGTTTTTGCACCGTAATTACTAAAGTCAGTTAATAAAACATTATTTAAACTAGGATCACTACTTGCGCCAACCGTAATGACGTTTTTTGCGGTATCCTTATAGCTAGGGGAGTAGGTATTTGGATACACTTTTTTTGTATCTAAATTATAAAATTCATTTCCAGCGGAGTGAATTAATAAAACATCTTTTTGTGCCGCATATCTGATAGCGCTATCTACCCATGCTTGTTCTGGCGAATAGGATTTGCCAAAACTCATATTAATAATTTTTGCGCCATTGTCTACTGCATATCTGATGGCTAATGCAACATCCTTATCGTATTCATCGCCATCGGGAACTGTTCTTATTCCCATGATTTTAAGTGCCGGATATAAATTTTTGACTTCCCAATTGGAATCCGGTATACTTGCAACAAGTCCTGCTACATGTGTTCCATGACGCGCATTGGGGCCAGTGATATCATTGTTGCCATAATATTTGTCAGAAAAATTATTATAGTTGTCTTTGATAATATCCGCTCTAATATCTACAGGTGCCAATTCTTGAGCGCTCGCAGCTTTTTCTTTCCCTTCAATATATTCTTCTAAGTCCTGTATGATTTCTGGATAGGTGCTTTCTTTTTCAATACCAAGAATTTTCACTGCCCTTAAATAAGCCATCTTGGTATCAAGTGTCACCCTGCCAATGGGTTGGTAGGATTCTAAAGAGGCTATAGTATAATTTGAGTCTGGTAATTCCTTTAATAATATCGCCCCCATTTTTTTTATGGCATTGCTTGCCATTTTAATATATTGCAAAGAACTTAAGTCATTTTCAGCTACTTTAATTTCATCCCTGGTTTGTTTCCAAATCAAGTAAGCATCTTTTTCTTTTGAACTTAATTGGTTGGTATCAATTTGTTTACCATCATAGTTACTTTTATATCGATGATAAATTCGGGTCATTTCAGCAGCAGCCTTATTAATATTACGTCCATCCTTTCCGCCTAAAAAATTCCAGCCATGTAGGTCATCTACATAACCATTTTTGTCATCATCCAAATGATTGTTTGGAATTTCTTTTGCATTTGTCCATAGTAAATTTTTCAAAGCAACGTGATTGGTGTCAATACCGCCATCAATTACGGCAACGATTACAGGACTTGCTTTTTGTGGCAGGGTAGCGATTAATTTATATGCATTATGTAAACTAATGCCGTGCACTGAATCAGTTGTATAATCCTTCCAATGCCAGTTTTGGCTGGATTGTCCGATAGCTAATTGATGGGAAATGGCGCATAAAAATAACAGGAATGTAAAACGCATATACTAGATAAATTATAAAAATGCTTAATTAGGTATTTTTAATTTTTTCAATCGTGTTCGTTGTTGAAAATCCTTCAATGATAGGGTTGATGATTACTTTTCCGCCATTTGCAATTACTTCCTTCGCGCCTACAATAGTTTCAATAGTGTAATCGCCACCTTTCACTAAAACATCTGGTAATAAACTGCTAATTAATTCCAAGGGGGTATCTTCTTCAAATATCACCACCATATCTACCAATAATAAATTTGCTAAAATTAAAGCACGATCATGGGTGTTATTTATTGGACGTTCTGGACCTTTTAATCTTTTTACACTAGCGTCACTATTTAGCCCTACAATTAAGAAATCTGCTTCCTTTGCCGTTTCCGCCAAGGAATATAAATGTCCGGGATGCAAAATGTCAAAACAGCCATTGGTAAATGCAAAAGTTTTGCCTAATACTTTACCTGCGGAGATGGCTTTTTTTGCATCTGCGACCGTTTTTATTTTTTGATGAATTGTTTCAACTAATCGCATATTACTTTGCTTGTTTGTTGATAAAAGGGAGCATGATTAAAGCGAGTCCGCCTAAAACAATCACAATAATGACTTGTGAAAACCATTGTAAAGTGCCATTCGCTAATCCAATGGTGTATTCAATACCATTTAATTCCAATACTTTGGCCATAAAGTAGGCATAGGCACCAATGCCTCCAGGTGTGATAATCATGCCGATACTCGCATAGGCTAGGCAACTGATCGCAGTTGAAAAAGAACTCGCAGTTCCTTCTGTTCCATACAATCCTATGTAAGTAGCTAATAAATATAAAAACCAAATACTAAAGGAATAAAAAAAGAATAAATTATGTTTTTTTAATTTAGTCGCACTGATCACACCTTCCCAAATACCTTTGATTATTTTTTTAATAGGGTTGATGATCCTTTCAAATTTGTGCTTGAGCGTAAACAATAAAATCAAAGCCACAATCACTAGAAAAGCAACAATCCCTATAATTATAAATAAGTTATTATTTGAATGGTTGGCAGTGCTATTACCAGTTTGTAATTGTTGCCAGCCTGCTTCAATGACATTGAATTGTAAAGTAAGCGCTAATAAAAATACAATTCCAAGACTAATCACATCAAATGCTCTTTCTGCTACAATCGTACCCACAATTTTTTCAGCAGGCACTTTTTCATACTTAGCTAGTAATGTGCATTTTAAAACCTCCCCCAATCTAGGGATGGCTAAATTGGCAAGGTAGCCAATGAGTACGGCTAAAAAAGTGTTCATGATGGAGGGTTTGTATCCCAGAGGTTCCATGATCAATCTCCAGCGGAGGGCCCTAATAAAATGAGATAGGCCTAAAATGAAAAATATAGGGAGGATTAGCCAAAATTTGGACTTAGCCAAGGCCTTGGTAAATTTGTCCCATTCTTGTGGTGGAATTTGATGTAAACTCCACCAAATCAGCAATATGCCAATCAAAAAGAAGAATCCTATTTTTAAAAATTTGGCCATAATTGGGGTTGAATTTTCCTATCTTCTGCAAAATACGACCATTTGTTAAGATATACGTTGGCCGAGGGGGTTTTATTACTGTTTTTTGTGGTTTCTTAAAGTCCTTGGTTTTATGTAACTTCGCAGACTCAAAGATGGTTCTGAGTTAAATTCAAAATGAATGTCTGAAAAAAAACGAATCTTATATATCGCCACAGAAATGTCGCCCTATTTGGAGCTGACCGAATTTGCGGAGGTAATCAATAAGCTCGCAATTAAAAGTAATGACAGTGGGTTAGAAGTACGTTGTATTATGCCCAGATTTGGTGTAATCAATGAGCGTAGACACCGTTTACATGAGGTAGTTCGTTTATCTGGGATCAATGTGCAAGTGGACGGGGATGATTATCCATTACAAATCAAAGTGGCTTCTTTGCCGAATGCAAGGTTGCAGGTGTATTTTCTAGAAAACGAGGATTTTTTCAAAAGAAAGCAAATTTTTCATGATGAAAATGAAAAATGGTTTGACGATAACGCGCTTCGCACTATCTTCTTTTGTAGAGGCGCATTGGAAACAGTGAAGAAATTTGGATGGCCTCCAGACATTATTCATTGTAGCGGTTGGATGACCGGTTTAATCCCTGCTTATATTAAAACGGCATTTAAGAAAGAACCTGTTTTTTCAAATGCAAAAGTGGTTTTTACTATTGGTCAAAATACTTTCGAAGAGAAATTGGGAAAAGATTTTTTAACAAAATCTTTGATCAATACAAATATGAAAGACAAAGATTTAGAACCATTTAAGGATTTAAATAATACAGCATTATTTAGAGGTGGTGCAACTTATGCGGATGCAATCACTTTTGGTGCTGACATATTAGATAAAAAATTAGTGTCTGAATTTTCAATCGTGAAAGGAAAAAAAGTAGTTCCTTTTAATGGTTGGGATTCCGATTTAACAGAGTATTTAGATTTATACAACGATCTTGCAGCAAAGTAATGATAATTAAATTCATGGCATCAACTCATACCCTTAAGAAATTTTCTTTTTTCCTTTTTTTAACCCTGATTTTTTCAGCATGTACACGTATTAGTACTTCTGAATTAGGACTTGGTTTGCTTCCTGCAATGGATGCTGTAAATACCAAGGATACGATATTGTCAGTGGAAACACAGTCCGCAGATTATGCGGATTCTATGCGAATTTTTGGAACAGATGAACATATTTTAGGGAACATTACCAATGATCCTATTTTTGGTTCTACAACTGCATCCATGTTTTTCCAATTAAAGCCAGAAATTTTTCCATTTTATTTACAAGGAGATAAGGATAGTATCTTAGTTGATTCTGCTGTCTTGATTTTAAGTTACCATGGTTTTTATGGAGATTCTTCAAAACCGATAACATTAAATGTAAGTAAGATAGACGATAAGACGCCATTGGAAATTGCAAAGTTGTATGCAAGTAATTATCCTAATGCATATAATATAAAACCAGGTGCCGCACTAGCAAATCCGTATACACTTGATTTTACAAAAGTGCGGGATTCGGTGATAAGTCGTTTTGAATTAGCTAATAATCAAATTAGAATAAAATTGTTACCATCTGCTGCATTGCAGTTCATTAAATTATTTGATACAACCAATGCATACAAAAGTGATTCTACTTTGCGTGAATATTTTAAGGGCTTTGCGATAACTACCAGTGGGAATAGTAATGTATTAATTCGACTAGGTATGACCGATACCAACACGAAGCTTGGATTATATTATAGATCAAGTGCCGTAGGTGCAACACAAAGAGATACTGCTGTTCGCTATTTTAAATACAGTGTTTATAATACAGGGGATGCAAATTTTATTACAAGAAATAGAGCAGCTTCTGAATCCTTTAAATATATCAATGGCACATTGAACGATTCATTGGTATATGTACAGACGAGTCCTGGTACCATGGTGAAATTGAAAGTGCCGGGATTGAAATCCTTTAAAAATAAGATCATTCATCGGGCTGAATTAATTGCAGAACAAGTTCCTGATGATGCGAATTTGAAAACGATTGACCAACAAATGTCACCGCCACAATACTTATTCTTAGGTATATACGATACTGCTTCTAAAAAAATCAGGAATGTGCCTAATGATTTTGTAGGCACTTCAAATGCAGAATATTTGAGTCGTTTTGGTGGTAGATTAGTTTATAAATCGATCATGGGTTATGAGAAGGTGGCAAGCTACAACTTCAATATAAGTAGATATGTGCAGGGCGTTATCTCAAGAACCGACTCAATGTTTGATTTTAGAATATTAGCCCCAGTGAACGATTCTATTATGTTTGTAGCCCCTTACCCTAATAATAAAGCTGCTGGCGTGGATTATTTAAGTTCAAGCCTTGGTAATCAACCAGCTATTGGTAGGGTTCGTTTGGGAGGAGGGAAGCATTCCCGATTCAGAATGAGGCTACATATTTATTATTCAGATTTATAGCATCCATTTGAATCAAATAGCTTTTATTAATATATTTGCACCTTAAATACTAACTCTATGCCTTATTTATTTACCTCAGAAAGCGTTTCTGAAGGACATCCAGACAAAGTAGCGGATCAGATTTCTGACGCCTTAATTGACAACTTTTTAGCATTTGATCCACAATCAAAAGTGGCATGTGAAACTTTAGTTACAACTGGTCAAGTAATATTGGCGGGTGAGGTAAAATCTAAAGCATATTTAGATGTTCAAACGATTGCACGTAATGTGA
>Ga0114974_10002505_pt1 | contig 14109 bp, 8 predicted proteins | sample S_130206_EF_Meta_FD_87318 | JGI IMG/M metagenome (GOLD analysis project Ga0114974, IMG submission 87318) | Freshwater microbial communities from Lake Simoncouche, Canada to study carbon cycling - S_130206_EF_MetaG | ecosystem: Environmental > Aquatic > Freshwater > Lake | place: Lake...
AGCGATGAAGAAATTAAAGAATCTCTGGCATCACAGGCACCATATGCGCAGTGGCTCACAGAAGGTCAAGTTGAGCTAAAGAATCTTGTTGATCGCGAACATGTTGTATTTAGCCACGACAGTGTGTTGCGACGCCAGCAAGTATTCGGATATTCGCACGAAGAACTTAAATTGATTATTGCTCCGACTGCAATGACCGGTACAGAGCCGATCGGGTCAATGGGCACCGACACGCCAATCGCGGTATTGTCAACACGCCCAAGACTTTTGTTTGATTATTTTTCGCAAATGTTTGCACAAGTCACAAACCCGCCATTGGATGCAATTCGGGAAGAGATTGTTACTTCGGTTGGCTCTACTTGTGGCCCGGAGAGCAACCTGTTGTCGGCAACCAGTGAAAACTGCAAGCAACTTGTTTTGCCTTTTCCAATTATCGATAATGACGAGCTGGCAAAAATTATTCAGATCAACGACGACAATTCGTTTGAGCATCTCAAATCTAAAGTGATCAGTGGTTTGTATCGGGTTGCAAATGGTGCGCCAGCGATGCGCGAAGCATTGGATCAGATTCGGCAAAAAGTTACCAGCGCAATTGATGATGGCGCTCGAATAATCGTGCTTTCTGATCGAAACAGTGACGATGTTTATGCGCCAATCCCGTCATTGCTATTGACCAGCGCTGTTCATCATCACCTAATTCGAGAAAAGCAACGAACAAAAGTTGGATTAATTGTTGAGTCTGGAGATGCTCGAGAAGTTCATCACATGGCACTGCTGATTGGTTATGGCGCAGGCGCGATTAATCCGTATCTGGCATTCGAATCAATTGAAGACATGGTGATTGCCAATGATCGAGCAGGCATATTTGGTCTGGGCAATATTGATGCAAAAGCGGCGATCAAAAATTACATCAAAGCCTCAGGTAAAGGTGTTTTGAAAGTCATGTCCAAAATGGGTGTTTCAACAGTTGCGTCATACACGGGTGCACAGATTTTCGAAGCGATCGGTTTGTCAACTGAATTAGTAGATGAGTTTTTCACTGGTACCGTTTCGCGACTCGGTGGAATCTCGCTTGACGAAATCGCGCAAGAAGTTGCAGCACGTCATGCCGTTGCACACCCATTGAGACCAGATCAACGTCATCATCGTCAACTCGAGTTGGGTGGCGAGTATCAGTGGCGCCGTGAGGGCGAACATCACTTGTTTAACCCAGAGACTGTATTTCGTCTGCAACACGCGACTCGCTCTGGGCGTTATGACATTTTTAAGGAGTACACAAAATCAGTTGACGATCAGTCACGAGTTTTGGCAACTCTGCGCGGCTTGTTTGAATTCGCTGAGGCAAAGAATCCGATCTCAATTGATGAAGTTGAACCTGTAAGTGAAATTATCAAGCGTTTCTCAACTGGAGCAATGAGCTACGGGTCGATTTCTGCTGAAGCGCACGAGACGTTAGCAATTGCAATGAATCGCATCGGTGGCAAGAGCAACACTGGCGAAGGTGGCGAAGATTCAGAGCGATATCAGAAAATGCCTAATGGCGACTCGAAACGATCGGCGATCAAACAAGTTGCTTCAGCACGTTTCGGCGTGACAAGCGATTATCTCGTTAACGCAGACGACTTGCAGATCAAGATGGCACAAGGTGCCAAGCCGGGCGAGGGTGGCCAATTGCCGGCGCACAAGGTTTATCCGTGGATTGCAAAGACTCGTTATTCGACACCAGGTGTTGGGTTGATCAGTCCGCCGCCACATCATGACATTTATTCAATTGAAGATCTCAAACAACTAATTCATGATTTAAAAAATTCAAACCCAGTCGCACGAATCCATGTGAAACTAGTTGCTGAAGTTGGCGTTGGCACGGTGGCTGCGGGCGTAGCCAAAGCGAAAGCAGATGTAGTTCTAATTTCTGGTCACGACGGAGGCACCGGCGCGTCGCCACTGACTTCGCTAAAGCATGCGGGTGCGCCATGGGAGCTCGGTCTTGCTGAAACTCAACAGACTTTGATGCTAAACGGCTTGCGTGATCGCATTGTTGTGCAGACCGATGGCCAAATGAAAACCGGTCGCGATGTAATTATTGCCGCGCTGCTTGGTGCCGAAGAGTTTGGTTTTGCTACAGCGCCATTGGTTGTCAGTGGCTGTGTGATGATGCGGGTTTGTCATCTCGATACTTGTCCAGTCGGTATCGCAACTCAGAACCCGGAACTTCGTAAAAAGTTTTCAGGCAAGCCAGAATTTGTGACGAACTTCTTTGAATTTATCGCCACAGAAGTCCGCGAATATCTTGCGCAACTTGGATTTCGCAGTTTGCAAGAGGCTGTCGGCCGTGTTGAGATGCTCAACGCGAAACTCGCAGTTGACCACTGGAAGGCTCGCGGGCTTGACATCTCGCCAATTTTGGCGGTGCCACAAAATCCCTACAACCAAACGCCACATCACTCGACACAGCAGGATCATGGATTGTCTGGCGCACTTGACAACGAACTGATTGTTGATTGCAAAAACGCGCTTGAGAATTCTCAACCCGTGACGATCGAATATTCAATCAATAATACGAATCGCACAGTGGGCACGATGCTTGGCTATGAAGTTACAAAACGATTTGGCGAAATCGGATTGCCAGATGCGACTATCTCAATTCGCTTCACTGGGTCTGCTGGTCAAAGTTTTGGTGCCTTTATTCCAAAAGGTATTGAGTTGCGATTAGAGGGTGACTCAAATGATTATTTGGGTAAAGGTCTGTCAGGTGGCCGAATAATTTTGCACCCTGACAAGCGCGCAAAATTCGTTGCCCACGAAAACGTTATCGCGGGCAATGTAATTGGATATGGTGCAACAAGCGGCGAGATTTTTGTTTCCGGCGTTGTCGGTGAGCGATTTTGTGTACGTAACTCCGGTGCGACTGCCGTTGTCGAAGGTTTAGGCGATCATGGTTGTGAATATATGACTGGCGGTCGGGTAGTTGTTCTTGGCACAACCGGGCGCAATTTCGCCGCCGGAATGTCCGGTGGAATTGCGTTTGTTTACGATATTGATGATGAATTTCAGTCACGTGTCAACACTGAGCTTGTTGATGTCGTTGGGCTTGACGAATCTGATTTGACTTGGCTAGAACAAATAATTCGTCGACACCATGAACTAACGAACTCAGTGCGTGCTGGTGATGTTCTTACGAATTGGCAAGTAGCTAAGACAAAGATACGCAAAGTCTTGCCACGTGATTACGCCCGAGTTATTGCAGAAATTGAAAAAGCAAAACTAGAGAAAGTGAAAGTAACTGCCAATGGGTGAGCCGACTGGATTTCTTAAGTGGGATCGTTTAACTCCGCAACGTAGGCGCATTGAGGTGCGTGTTCAAGACTGGCAAGAGGTATACGAGAAGTTTCCTGCCGAAGAATTAAAACATCAGGCCGGTCGATGCATGGATTGTGGAATTCCATTCTGCAATAACGGCTGTCCGCTTGGCAATTTGATTCCAGATTGGAACGATCTCGTATATCGCGGAAATTGGAAAGACGCCATTGAGAGATTGCATGCGACAAATAATTTTCCAGAATTTACTGGGCGTCTATGCCCAGCGCCATGTGAATCGGCGTGTGTCCTCGGTATTAACTCTGATGCGGTGACAATTAAACAAGTTGAAGTTGAAATCATTGATCGCGCTTGGAGAGAGGGTTGGGTTGTTCCGCAGATGCCTTCAAAGAAAACTGGTAAACGCGTTGTTGTAATCGGATCAGGCCCAGCCGGGCTGGCGTGTGCTCAGCAACTTACGCGCGTTGGTCACGATGTTGTGGTGCTTGAACGTGCCGATCGAATCGGGGGATTGTTGCGCTATGGCATTCCCGAATTTAAAATGGAGAAGCATCACATTGAGCGGCGAATTGATCAGATGCAAACCGAAGGAACTGTCTTTCGCACCAACGCTGTTGTCGGCGAGAATGTTGACATTGATGTACTTGTTGCATCAAATGATGCAGTGGTTTTGGCCTGTGGCGCGACGGCGTGGCGTGACTTGCCAGTTGCTGGTCGCGAGCTTAAAAATATTTATCAAGCAATGGAGTATTTGCCGCCAGCGAATAAAGTCCAGCAGGGAGATCTTTCGACTTCACCGATTTCGGCAGCTGGTAAACATGTCGTGATCATTGGCGGCGGTGACACTGGTGCCGATTGTCTGGGTACTGCTCATCGACAAGGGGCTGCTTCGGTTACTCAGCTTGAGATTTTGCCACAGCCACCCGAGACCCGCTCGGCAACGAACCCTTGGCCGCAATGGAGTTTTATTTATAGAACATCCTCGGCGCACGAAGAAGGTGGCGAGCGATTGTTCTCAGTAACTACGGATCGATTTTTGGGTGACGAAAAAAATAATGTGCGTGCGTTGGTGATCTGCGAGGTTAGGTCTGAGGCAGGATCATTCGTGAAAGTAGAGGGCACTGAGCGTGAGTTGCAGGCAGATCTAGTTTTGTTAGCACTCGGGTTTGTTGGTCCGGAGAAATCCTCATGGATTGATCAACTCGGGGTGCAAATTGATCCGCGTGGCAACATTGTTCGTAACGACGATTACATGTCAAGTACTAAAGGTATTTTTGTAGCCGGCGATATGGGTCGTGGACAAAGTTTGATCGTTTGGGCTATTGCCGAAGGTCGTGCTTCTGCTGCGGCAGTTGATCGTTATTTAATGGGCTCAACTGATTTGCCCGCGCCGATCGTCGCATCAGCAAAACCTCTAAATTAAGGCAAATTTAAAAGTCCAGAAATTGCGTTCACACGCCGGATGTCCCAAATCGTTTACGATAGATCGTGATGTTGAATAAAAATTTAAAGTCAGGGCTCACCGCGTTGATTGTGTCTGCCTGTGTGCTGACATCTTGTGGTGTTGATGTAACCGGTACAGCGACCACTGTTGTACCTGTCGGACCAACAGATTTTGCGACGATTCCGCCCGTGCAATCAACTTTGCCAAATACAACGACAAGTTTGCCTCCAGGTGCCGTCGGCGTTGAGCAGGAGTACATCGTGCAGGCTGGCGACTCACCAAATCTCGTTGCCAACTTATTTGGTATCACCTTGACCGAATTGCTCGCATGGAACGGTTTGATTTCTGCCTCACAGTTTCCGTATGCGGGTCGAAAACTTAAAATTCCGCCATCGGCTCAAGTGGTTTCGACAAACGTGCAACAAACTGTTGTTGCTAATGAGGTCGGTAAACCAGGTTGTGGAAATCGTCCAGCAGGAACTTACGAGGTTGCGCAGGGTGATTTCTTGTTTGGGATTATCAAGAAGTTCTGTGTTTCAATGGCTGGGCTTGTCAGAGCAAATAACTGGTCAAGTATCGATGTGCTGCTTTATCCTGGGATGAAAATCAATATTCCTGCAGCGGGTTCTTGATTTAGCGAGAAGTTTTTCGTCTGTGTTTTGCGTGACGATCTAGAGCAAGATTTATCAAACGATCAAGTAGGTCTGAGTAACTTAGACCTGACGCATTCCACAATTTTGGATACATCGATATCGGTGTGAAACCCGGAATCGTGTTCACTTCGTTGCATAAGAACCCACGCCCGTTCTCTTCGAAGAAGAAATCAATACGTGCCATACCATCGCTGCGCAATATCGCAAAAACTTTCAGCGCAAGTTGTTGAACTTCAACGATCTGCTTCGCCGTTAGCGGCGCGGGCACCAGCAACTTTGCTAAATCACCTAAATATTTATCCTCATAGTCGTAGAACTCGTTGCCAGGAATAATCTCGCCCGGCACCGATGCTTGTGCAGATTGGTTGCCGAGAATTGCCACTTCTATCTCGCGACCTACTATTGCTTCTTCGATCAGCGCCCACTCGTCATATTCGAATGCCTGCTGTAAAGCGGAAAGAATTTCGTCGAGAGTTTTTGCTTTTTTAACGCCGATAGACGAACCCATATTCGCTGGTTTGACAAAAACTGGAAGCCCAAGTTCGTTAACAGCTCTGTCGCAAACTGTATTCAAATCTTCGTTATCGCGGACCGAAATAAATTTTGGTTGAGGGATTTCGTTTAAAGCGAGAATTTGTTTGGCGATACTTTTGTCCATTGCGATTGCGCTACCGAGAACTCCAGCACCTACATATGCAACATGTGCGAGTTCAAGAGCGCCCTGCACTGTGCCATCTTCGCCCATTGGGCCATGCAGAAGTGGAATCACAACTGTGCGTGCCGATGAGTTCGTGCCCTGCAAATTAATGCCCTGCAAATTAATGCCTTCCAAAATTTGCGAGATATTTGTCTGCTGACCGGTTGCTACAAGACGATCAGCTACGGCATTTGATTCTGATTTAACTTTCACCCAATCACCTTGGCGGGTGATGCCAACAGTTCTTATTTCGTAATTGTCTATGTTTAGTGCGCGCAAAACGTGAGCTGCAGTTACGCAACTTACATCATGTTCTGCAGATTCTCCGCCGAATAAGACGACAACATTAATTTTTGAATTATTATCGCTATTCATGTACCTTTACGGTACTCGCACAGCCGACATGATTTATTCGTTTGATCGGGTGCTTGATATTCGCGCAGTTATAATTAAAAGTCTTATGCGCTTGATGGCAGCAGATGTTGCGCAAGCCGTTTCTGGAGAACTCGTCGGTGCCAATGCGCATTTAGATGGCGTGTCGTTTGATTCGAGATCAATAAAGCCTGGGCAATTGTTTGTTCCGATTATTGACCAGCGAGATGGTCACGATTTTATTGCCGATGCACTTAGTCGCGGCGCCGGCGCATATTTAACTTCGCGTGCACCGCAAGGTCGAACCGCAATCACAGTTACCGACACTGTTGCAGGATTATTGAATTTGGGTGCGTGGGGGCGGACGCGTCTGGACAATCAACTTCAAAAACGAGTAGTGGCGATAACTGGTTCAGTTGGTAAAACATCTACCAAAGATTTAATTGCGAGTGCATTAGCAACGACACTTAGAACTCACGCAAATGACCAATCGTTTAATAATGACTTTGGATTGCCAACTACTATTTTAAATGCTCCCGACAATGTTGAAGCGCTTGTGCTTGAAATGGGGATGCGTGGTTTCGGTGAAATTGCCAGACTTTGTGAAGTGGCAAGACCGTAAATCGGTATCGTGACGGCGGTTTCAAACGCCCACACTCAAAGAGTCGGTTCGATCGACGGCGTCACTCGGGCCAAGCGCGAACTCATAGAGTCTTTGCCGGTTGGCGGCTTTGCAATCTTGAATGCAGATGACCCGAACGTTTTATCGATGCGTGATGCATCAAATGCGCAGGTTTTAACTTTTGGCGAGAGCCTTGCAGCAGACGTGCAGATGGTTGACTGTGAAATCGGCCAGCAAGGCCGTGCGATTGCAATGATTAAGACTCCTTGGGGTGATGCGAAGTTGTCTATGAATGTCCCCGGTAAGCACATGGCACATAACGCGCTGGCGGCGCTTTGTGTAGCGGGTGTTTTGAGTGTAGATATCTCGCAGGCTGCAGAAGCGATTTCTAAATCAGAAATTTCGCCTTCGCGAATGCAAATTAGAAAACTTAAAAATGGTGCTGTTGTGCTTGATGATTCTTATAATGCCAACCCTGCTTCAATGCGAGCTGCGTTGGAAACTCTTATGACATTTTCTGGTGCTAGACGGACGGCATTTTGCGGACTCATGGCCGAACTTGCCGAGCCAAGTGAAGATCACTTAGCGATCGCCTTACTGGCAAAACAGAATCAAATAGAACTAGTCGCAATTGAAACTGATTTGTATGGGGTACGACCAATTAATTTTTCACAAGCCCGCCAAGTTTTGGCAGAACTAAGCGAGGGAGACCTCGTGCTTGTTAAGGGTTCAAAAGTTGCCGGGCTGGTGGGACTGTGTGAAGGTTTATAACGACGAATTATAAAACGAGAGGGTTTGAATCGTTACGTTCGAGACGCTCAATATCGCACCACCACCACAAAACAACAGCCCAAAGCGAACCTAAAACGAGTAGCCACTGCGAACCATAACGGTCAACCAGCGGACCAAAAATTAGATTGCCGATTGGCACTGTTCCGCCAAAGGCCATAAACCACAGCGACATGACTCGTGCGCGAATAGCTGGGGTAAGCCCAGATGCAAAAACAGTTTGCATCGCAGTTGTTGTAAAAAAATAGGCGGCACCTAAAAAGAAAACAGTTAAAAATGCAAGTTCAACATTTGGCGCTAGTGCAAACCCCATCATGCTCACTGCGAAACTGGCAAAGCCCATTCGAATCAATTTTCGGTTATCAATATCGACAAACAAAGTTGAAACACTCAACCCACCGATGCACGCGCCAAGACCCCAGGTGGCGTAAAGCCAATTATATGTTGCGCTTTGAGATTCGATACCAAAATTTAGTTGAGCGATGGCTGGGAAGAGTCCGACGTAAGGAAGCGACAATAATGAAAATGAAGCAAGAGTTAAAATCAGTCGCGATATCACGACTCGTTCGCGGGCGATTTTGAATGCGAAAGTGAACCTTCGCCAACCTGCGGTTGTGTCAAAAGCAATTGCTGGTACCTTCACGCTTAGTAGTGCGAAGATAACAAATAAGTAAGTCACTGCATTAATTGCAAAAAATTCGGAAGATGTGACGTTCCACTGCGAAAGTAAAGCCACGATGATCGGCCCGACCACTCGTGCGCCGTTTATTACGGTTGAGTTGAGTGAGATTGCTCCAGCGATATCGCTCGGTGGTACTAATGAAGTCAACATTGCCGACCACGCCGGAATATTCAGTGCGTTGCCAACGCCAACGCCGAGTTGAGCGAGAAAAAGCATCCAAATGGGTGAATTATTAGCTGCAAACAATGCAAGCAATAGCGAGCAAATAAGTTGAACTGCTTGCATTGAAATCAGAAATTTCTTGCGATCCACTCGATCGGCAATAACGCCGCCCGGTATTGACAGCAACAGAATCGGCCCAAGTTGGGCGAAAATCAGTAAAGCAACAAATGAGGCACGCCCTGTTCGCGCATAAACATAAACAGGTAGTACAACGTTTTGAATCCAAGTGCCGATGTTTGAAGCAAATGAGCCAAACCAAATTCGGCGAAAGTCGCGCACATGAAACGCTGCTCGAGCACTGCCTACTTTATGTGGGTTGAGTCGACGGCTAACCGGTGTTGAAGAATCGGTTGTATCAGTCATACACGAAGAACCTTGACGCTAGTGCAATAATTTGATTATGGAGATAACACAGTTCGAAGTAACACCGAAATTAAATGAGACTGGGCAAGGCGTTACCGATAGTTGTCGCACACGTCACGCCGTATTCTCGGAGTGTCCACACTGTGGTTCGTCTTTGCATGCCGAGCATGCACATTTTAAATGTGGTTCTTGCGGCTGGCGTGATAGTTGTTGCGACTAGTTAATTAGCTAGCTATTACGTCAAGACAGTAAGCGGATCAACAGCGTCGAGTCCGAGCGCTTTTGCTGCGGCGTCATTTGTTATTTGTCCATCAACTGTATTGACACCAAGTTTCAGTGCTTCATTACGTTGTGCGGCAGCGCGAGTTCCATACTTCGCAACATCAATTAGATAAGGCAGAGTCGCATTAGTTAACGCATAGGTGCTCGTATGCGGTACTGCACCAGGCATATTGCCAACCGCATAGTGCAACACACCGTGCTGTTCATAAACAGGCTCTTTGTGCGTTGTCTCGTGAATAGTTTCGATGCAACCACCTTGGTCGACCGCGACATCAACGATTACTGCACCGGGCTTCATTGACTTGACCATGTCTTGCGAGACAACGATTGGCGCTCGCGCACCAGCGACGAGTACTGCGCCAATCAACAGATCGGCCTGAGCAACACATCGTTCAATTGCACCACGGTTAGAGGCGATAGTTGTGATTCGTCCGCGAATAATTTGGTCAAGCATTCGTAGACGATCCAAATTCTTGTCAAGCAATAAAACTTCGGCTTCCATACCACCAGCAATCCATGCCGAATTCCATCCAACATTTCCTGCACCAATTACGACAACTTTGGCTGGGCTGACACCTGGTGCGCCTCCCATTAACACCCCACGTCCGCCGTTGGGGCGTTGTAAATAAAACGCGCCTACCTGAGTGGCGATTCGACCTGCGATTTCGCTCATTGGGGCAAGTAGCGGAAGTGAAGCATCTTCTTCCTGCACAGTTTCATAAGCGATTGACGTTGTCTTGTTTTTTAGCAATGCCTCGGCAACTTTCGGATAAGCAGCCAAATGCAGATACGTGAAAAGTGTCAGGTCGGCGCGTAGAAATTCGAACTCTTGAGTAGTTGGCTCTTTGACTTTGATAACCATTTGTTGAGACCAGGCGTCGCCAGCAGTCGGCACAATCGTTGCCCCCGCGGCGGAGAAGTGAGCGTCTTCAATTGATGCACCAAGACCTGCTCCAGTCTCGACGAATACTTCAACTTCCGCACGCTCAAATTCGCGAACTCCATCAGGGGTTATCGCAACTCGACCCTCTGAAGTTTTGGTCTCTTTGGGAACTCCTAAGGTTTTGATTTTTGCTGTATTCATCTATTTATATGTCTAGCCTATTTATGTCTTGGATTCGGAAAAAGAAAGTTACATATGTCATGCTTGGAGATGTAAGAATTAATAATTAGGCGAACCATACAAATTCGTAAATTAATTCGGCATTGTCACTAATTGTTTTGGGGGTGTTAGTTGAATAGCGAGCGCGGATCGGTTGAACTTCTAAATGTCACCAAACGTTACGGTGATGTGGTTGCAGTCAATTCACTTAACTTAGAAATTAAGTCTGGCGAGTTTCTCTCTTTGCTTGGTCCGAGCGGATGTGGCAAAACAACAACGCTGCGAATGTTGGCAGGTTTTGAACAACCAGACGAAGGATTTGTGCGGATCAGCGGAGAGTATGTGCAAGGGGTTCCTCCCTATAAGCGCGATGTTAATACCGTGTTTCAGCACTATGCATTGTTTCCACATATGAGTGTTGCTGAGAATGTTGCATATGGATTGAAGCAAAAAGGTGTTGCAAAGTCTGAGATTGGTACGAAGGTAATTGAAGCACTTGACATGGTGCAGATGTCAAAATTGGCAGGACGTCGACCCCGACAACTTTCTGGTGGTCAGCAACAAAGAGTTGCAGTAGCGCGTGCGTTAATTAATCGTCCAAGTATTTTGCTGCTTGATGAACCGCTAGGCGCACTCGACCGAAAACTGCGCGAAGAAATGCAGATTGAACTAAAACTTCTTCAAAGCCGTCTTGGGATCACGTTTATCTTCGTGACTCACGATCAAGAAGAAGCAATGTCAATGTCTGACCGAATCGCAATCATGCTTGACGGACATGTTGAGCAGCTTGGAGATCCAGAAACCGTTTACGAGCGTCCGACCTCGGCGTTCGTAGCTGGGTTTGTTGGTCGAAACAATTTCTGGCGTGGTGTGGCGACAGCTAATGGCGCGAAAGCTAGCGACGGAACTGTGTTTGTTGCGACACGACCCGAAGAAACAGTGCCGGCAGGGCAAGACGCGCTTGCTGCCGTAAGACCTGAGACGATCAACTTGTCGGCGACCAAGCCGAGTTCGGATTCCAATTTCGTGAGTGCGCGAGTTGCTGGCGTGTCGCATTTCGGGGATGTATTGCAATATGTTGTGACGGCTGGGACTCGCGACTTGTTGGTGCAAGTGAGTCGCACCGATCCGTCTCGATTTGCTGTTGGTGAATCAGTCTGGTGCACCTGGGCCGCTGAAGATGTCTATTTGTTCTCGGCACGACAGGCAGATCTTGTGCTTGCAGGCACGCCTAATGCGTGAGCGTCTGAGTATTATTTCAATATCTAGTATTTGAATATCTAGTAAGTCATTATTTGTTTAACAAATCAATCAAAGGAGATAGCAATGAGCAATGAAAAGAAACAATTGAAGATGTTGGCGCCAGAAGGTTTTCGCGAGAAAATTTCGCGACGCGCTTTTCTTCAAGGCGGCACTGCAGTTGCTGGTTTTGCTTTGATTGCAGCCGCATGTGGTGGCTCAGATAGTGCAACCGAAACTTCAACTGCCGACACAGCGGCGAGCGATGCGACAAGCACCGAGGGCCTTGCCTCAGGTGAGTGGAGCAGAGTTATCAATCAAGCAAGTGGCACGCTGGCGATGTACACATGGGGTGACTACAACGACCCAGAACTCGTTGGCGCACTCGCTGCATCAACGCTTAACGTTTCGATGAAGGTTGACTATTACGCGAGCAATGAAGACCTAATCACAAAACTTGCAGCCAGTGGCGGCAGTAGCGGTTTTGACATCGTTGTTCCTACTGGACCATATATTCCTCAAATGATTGAAAAGGGATTGATCCAAAAACTTGACAAGTCATTGATTCCAAATATGGTCAACGTCGATCCGAATTATCTTGCACAAGATTGGGACCCAACAAATGACTACTCAGTTTGTAAGAACTGGGGCACGACTGGGTACTTTTATGACACCACAAAAATTTCAAAAGAACTGACAACTTGGCAAGACTTCATTGATACTTGTATGGGTGAAGCAAGCGGCAACTGTTCAGTGATTGACGCAGCGCCAAACTATTGTGGCATGTGGTTCTGGGCAAATAAAATTAACTGGAATACCGAAACACCTGCAGACCTTGATGCTTGTGAAAAATTTTTAGTTGAAGAGTTCGCACAACATATCAAGGCATTTGATAGTTACCCTTCGACGAAACTTGCTGAAGGCGCGTATTCGATTGCAATGGCATGGAACGGCGACGCACGTCAGGCTTATGTGCGCATTGAAGAAGCTGGTGGAAACCCAAGCGACTGGAAGTGGGTACTAGGAACACCAAACACAGAACTTTGGATGGACAATTACTGTGTTGCAGCTGGCGCACCAAATGCTGAGGCCGCACACGCCTGGATCAACTGGGATTTGATTCCAGAGATTTCAATTAAAGATCTTAGCTATCACGGCTATCACACAGGAATGAAAAATATGTCGCAACTAATTTCTGACGTCGCACCAGATTTGGTTAATGGTGACATGATTTTCTTCGGTGATGAGCAAGTTGCAACAATGCAGACACAAGTGATCACACCTGCACTTGATCGTTTGATTGACATCTTGAATAAATCCAAAGCGAAAGCCGGAGGCTGATTTGGTGTGACCGTATCGGTCGCTTCATTTTTACGCAGGAGATGGCGAGGGCCTAAATATCTTCTCGCCATCCCTGCGATCATTTGGTATCTAGTTTTTTTCGCTGCACCAATTGCGTTTATCGTTCTTTATTCGTTCGGTACTAAAGATTCATCAAAACTTGTACCAGTAGATCTAGGCAGTCTTTCAACTAAAAGCTATTCGGCAGTATTTGATGAGACGTTTTTTAAGACCTTTCGTGCGACCTTGCGTATCTCGGTTCTAGCGACTTTTTTATGTGTTTTGATTGGGTTGCCAGTTGCATATTTTGCGGCATTCAAAGTTGCCGAAAAATGGAAAGCCGTAATTCTCGCTGCAGTCGTAGTACCAAGTTTTACTAGTTTCTTGATTCGTACTGTCGCGTGGCGTATTCCACTTGCGCCCAATGGCACGTTTTCAAAGTGGCTCGTTGGAATGGGTTGGATTTCAGATAACGGTATTCAAATTCTTGAAACTCCAATGGCAGTACAAATCGCAATTGTTTATAATTATCTAGGTTTCATGATCCTGCCGCTATTTGTTGCGCTTGACCGAATTGATGTTCGCATGCGAGAGGCGAGTAAAGATCTTGGTGCGGGCAGAATTGCAACATTTTTTGGTGTCACGTTGCCACTTGCTGGCCCAGGCATAGTGGCCGGTGTGCTACTTACGTTTATCCCTATGTGTGGTGATTATGTCACTGCAACGGTATTGGGCGGCGCTAAAGGAAACATGATTGGGGCAATGATCGCATCGCAATTCAGTGGTGCGCAGAACTGGCCACTGGGTTCGGCAATGGCGATCTTGATGATCGCTGCTGTGCTGCTGGTGCTCATAGTTGGCTTTGTTATAACTTGGCTTGCGCCCCGAGTCGCAATGTTGATGTCTCCAATAATTCAATTTGTAAGGCGATCAATTCATGAGCGATCAGTTGCCCGTAGACAAATAGTAGAGCAAGAGTTTCG
>Ga0114974_10002506_pt1 | contig 14107 bp, 13 predicted proteins | sample S_130206_EF_Meta_FD_87318 | JGI IMG/M metagenome (GOLD analysis project Ga0114974, IMG submission 87318) | Freshwater microbial communities from Lake Simoncouche, Canada to study carbon cycling - S_130206_EF_MetaG | ecosystem: Environmental > Aquatic > Freshwater > Lake | place: Lake...
ACCTCTTGCATAAGCAAATCCATGATTACATACAAAAGTGGTATTAACATCAATTACTTTTTCTTGAAGTCCAACAAGTCCAGTCATAATTTTAAATGGCGAACCTGGTGGATATTCCGCCAATAGACCTCTGTCAAAAAGCGGTTTTGCAATGGAATCTCGATACAATAAAGTATAATTTTTAGAACGTTGTCTTCCTACAAGAATTGATGGGTCATAAGATGGTGCTGTTACTAAAGATAAAATTTCACCTGTAGAAGGTTCAATTGCAACAATTCCACCTCGTTTATTAATCATTAATTCTTCACCATACTGTTGTAATTCTGCAGAAATTGAGAGGTTTATGTCTTCCCCTTGAACAGCAATAGTATCGTATTTTCCTTCTTTATAAGAACCAATTTCTCGGTTGTACTTGTCTTTTTGAATATATTTTACTCCTTTTACACCTCGTAACGTAATTTCGTAACTTTCCTCAACTCCTTGTTTACCAATTAAATCACCACTATTGTAGTAAGGATTTTTAGCCACTTCTTTTTCGCTCGCTTGTGTAATGAATCCGAAAACATTAGCACCAACAGCAACTTGATAATCTCTTAAAGAACGTTTTTGGATATAAAAACCTTCAAATTTTCGTATTTTTTCTTGAAATGCAGCATACTCTAATTTATTCAACTGAGGTAGAAATACCGATGGCAATCTTGGACTGTATATTTTGGCCTTAGCCATTCTTTCATTAAAATACTCTTTGGTGATATTTAGTAAAAGACAAAATTCTGTGGTGTCAATTTTTTTTAGTTCACGTGGAATGACCATTATATCATAGGATGGCTGATTGGCAACTAATAATTTGCCATATCTGTCATAAATATAACCTCTTTCAGGGTAATCGTATTTTATTTTGATAGCATTATTATCTGATTTTAATTTGAAAGTATCATTGACAACTTGTAAATAAAAAACACGTATCAATAGCAATGAAGTTGCAATGATAATAATTAAGGGTAGTAATACTTTTCTCATCTTCGGCTAGGCTTGAAAATATAGATTAAGACAATACAAAGTAAAAGTGTAAATATTGTTCCAACGATTGTTCTAAGAAGAATATCCCATAGTGAACTCAATTGAAATACTTCTAAAATAAACAAGGTAAAATGATGAATAACAACTGATAAAAGTAAAAAAGAAAATCGTTCAGGTGTTAATACGTCGTTCAATCTAACGGTTTGATATTCATAGCTTAATCCGAAAGAAAACTTAAATATATAAGGTCTAGAATAGGCTAATATTAAACAAGATGCTGCGTGAACACCACCGGAATTACTGAATAAATCCATCGTTATTCCTAGTAAAAAACTTGAAATGATTAGCATAGGTTTGTTCCCATTTACAGGGTACAAAATAATAAAAAGGATATATGGAAAAGGATTCACATAGCCAAACAAATCAATATTATTGAATATAACGATCTGTGCAATAAGCAACAAGAAAAAACGAGCGAAATTCATTATAACGGCGCTATTCATTTTTTGTTTCTTTCTCTAGTTTAATAATCTCGTCTCTATTTTTACTTTTTATAATATAGACGTGACCCAAATTGGTCATATCGTTAAAAAGTTTCACGTTTAACGTGTAGTAATTGGTTTCATTATCGATATAAATCTTATCAATGGTTCCAATATTAATATTTTCTGGAAAAATTACAGATTGTCCTCCCGTTACAATGGTGTCCCCTTTTCGGATGGCGGCTAGTCTTGGAACATCGATAAGCTGCACAAATCCAGTGCTTTTTCCATCCCAAATTAAAGAACCAAAATGGTTTGTTTTTTTGATTTTTGCGTTTATTTGCGATTTGCGATTTAATATACTCACAATTGTAGCGTAATTTTCAGAAGTTTTATCTACAATTCCAATTATTCCAGCACTATTTATTACGCCCATATCGGGTTTAACACCTGCTTTTTCACCACTATTGATAGTGATGTAATTTTCATAAACATTGTAAGAATTATGAATCACTTTTGAAACAATGATATTTACTTTGTCAACACCTTTAATACTATCGATTTTTGGAACCATAGTAGAATCTTTAATGTTGAATAAAAGACTTTTTAAACGAGCATTTTCTGTTGCAAGAATTTCATTTTGTGTTTGCAAATTCAGGTATTCACTGACTCTATTGATGCGTTCATATACGCCACCACTAAGAAAATTAGCCGAAGAAATCACTTTGCTCCTGTGAAAAGAATGGGATTGAATCGTTAGTGTTAACGAAACTAACAAAAGCAGCAAAAACAGCAAGCGATTACTGTTTTTAAATATAAAATTGAATATTTGCTGCATCTATTATGCGTATTATTTTATTAAAATACTTCTAAATCTTGGAATATCTTTCAACGCCATTCCCGTTCCACGAACAACCGCTCTTAACGGATCTTCGGCTATGTAAACTGGTAAATCTGTTTTTTGAGAAATTCTTTTGTCCAAACCGCGTAACATCGATCCTCCACCTGCAAGATAAATACCTGTATTGTAAATATCGGCTGCTAATTCTGGTGGAGTTTGAGATAATGTTTCCATTACCGCATCTTCAATTCTTTGTATCGATTTGTCTAATGCTTTCGCAATTTCTCTATAAGAAACTACAACTTGTTTTGGTTTTCCTGTCAATAAATCACGTCCTTGAACAGAGTAATCTTCTGGTGGAGTTTCTAAATCTTCTATTGCGGCACCAATTTCAATTTTTATCTTTTCAGCGGTACTTTCTCCAACAAATAAATTGTGTTGTGTACGCATGTAATATACAATGTCATTTGTGAAAACATCACCTGCAATTTTCACTGATTTGTCGCAAACAATTCCTCCAAGTGCAATTACTGCAATTTCAGTTGTTCCACCTCCAATATCAACAATCATGTTTCCCTTAGGCTGCATAATATCAATTCCGATTCCGATAGCAGCTGCCATAGGTTCGTGAATTAGATACACTTCTTTTCCGTTTACTCTCTCACAAGATTCCTTAACAGCACGCATTTCAACTTCGGTAATTCCAGAAGGAATACAAACCACCATTCGAAGGGCAGGTGTAAACATTCTTTTTTTCAAAGCAGGAATACTTTTGATAAACATACTGATCATTTTTTCCGATGCATCAAAATCGGCAATAACCCCATCTTTTAATGGACGGATAGTTTTTATGTTTTCATGAGTTTTACCTTGCATCAAATTAGCTTCTTTTCCAACAGCAATAATCTTGCCTGAAATTCTATCTCGAGCAACAATTGAAGGTGAATCAATTACAACTTTACCATTGTGAATGATTAATGTGTTTGCGGTACCAAGGTCTATCGCGATATCCTCAGTCATGAAATCAAAAAATCCCATAAGTCTTTTAAGGGTTTAGTTATGTTTAAAAAAAATTACGTACAAAGTTAAACAAATTAATGTTTAAAATGACGTGTTCCTGTAAATACCATTGCAACTTTATTTTCATTGCAATAATTAATGCTCAATTCATCTTTTATAGAACCTCCAGGTTGAATAACAGCGGTTATTCCGGCATGTTTTGCAATTTCTACACAATCCGGAAAAGGGAAAAATGCATCACTTGCCATAACCGCACCATTTAAATCAAAACCAAAAGTATGTGCTTTCTCAATGGCTTGTTTCAAAGCGTCAACTCTTGAGGTCTGTCCTGTTCCCGAAGCTATTAATGTTTTGTTTTTTGCAAAAACAATCGTGTTTGATTTGGTGTTTTTACAAATTTTAGAAGCAAATATCAAATCTTCAATTTCTTGAGTTGTTGGTGCTGTAACGGTAACGGTTTTTAAATCCGATTTAGTATCTGTAATGTAATTTTTATCTTGAACTAATAATCCATTCAAGCAAGTTCTAACTTGTTTTTTAGGCAATTCAACGTCGTTTTGGACTAAGATAATTCTGTTTTTCTTTTGTTCCAAAATGGCAATTGCTTCCTCATCGTAACTTGGGGCAATTACTACTTCACAAAATAAAGAATTGATTTCATTTGCAGTTGCAATATCAATTTTTCCATTTGCAATTAATACGCCTCCAAAAGCAGATGTTGGATCACATGCCAAAGCTGCTAGATAAGCCTCTTCCATGGTATTTTTTGTAGCCAATCCACAAGCGTTATTGTGTTTTAATATTGCAAATGTTGGGGTTTCATCCTTAAATTCTAATATCAAATTTACCGCAGCATCAACATCTAATAAATTATTATAAGACAATTCTTTTCCGTGTAATTTGGTAAACATGGCATCAAAATCTCCAAAGAAATACCCTTTTTGATGTGGATTTTCTCCGTATCTCAAAACTTGTCCGTTGGCAATACTTTCTTTATAAAAGGTTTCGTCAGTATTGAAATAATTAAAAATTGCGGTATCATAGTGAGAAGAAACGTGGAATGCTTTTGTAGCAAATAATTTTCTATCTTCTAATGTTGTCGCTCCATTTTGATTGGTAATTAGATCCAAAAGGGAGCTGTATTCATTTACCGAAGCAACAATTACGGTGTCTTTGAAGTTTTTTGCAGCAGCACGAATTAACGAAATGCCACCGATATCAATTTTTTCAATACTTTCTGCTTCAGAAGCTCCCGAAGCAACCGTTTTTTCGAAAGGATATAAATCTACAATAACCAAATCAATTTGAGGAATATTGAATTCTTCCATTTGTTGCACATCGCTTTCATTGTCTTGACGGTTTAAAATTCCACCGAAAATTTTTGGGTGCAATGTTTTTACACGACCACCAAGAATGGATGGGTAAGAAGTTACATCTTCAACAGGAACTACTGGAATTCCAAGGTTTTTTATAAAATCTTCAGTTCCTCCTGTAGAATATAGCGTTACATTTTGTTCGTGTAATTTTCTTACGATTGGCTCTAATCCGTCTTTCGAAAAAACAGAAATTAAGGCAGATTGAATTTTTTTTGTAGTGTTCATTGTGTAGTTAGATTTAAAAGTGCAAAAATAGTTTTTTTATTACATTTATTTGCAAATTACCTATTAGAAAACAATACTTTAATTGTAAAAATTTAGTTTCTTTTTGAATCAATCGCAATGGGTTCATAATTTATTATTTACATTAGGTTATTGAAAAAAAAATATGGAATTTTACCGTATATAAAAACACACGATATGATTATTTATCTGCGGTTACTGAGTGAGAGTTTTAGTTTTGCTATCAATGCGTTGCGAAGTAATAAATTGCGAACATTGCTTTCATTATTGGGTGTTACCATTGGAATTTTTTCTATAATTGCGGTTCTTGCAGCGGTGGATTCATTAGATAGAAAAATCAAAAAAGATTTAAGCAGTTTAGATAAAAACACCATTTATTTAATGCGATTTTCTTTTGGTCCTTCAGAAATCCCACAGTGGAAAAGACAACAATTTCCTGATGTAAAATACGATGAATACGAATACTTGAAAGGCGCTGTCAATAATACCAACCAAATGTGTTATCAGTTTTTTACAGGAAGTCAATCGGTAAAGCATGAAGCAAATATTGTTAGCGATGTAAATGTTGTTCCTGTTTCCTACGAGTTTATTGATATTCAAGGATTAGAATTTGATAAAGGCCGTTTTTATAATGAATCTGAATCCAACTCTGGAGCGGCGTTAATTGTTTTGGGATATGAAGTAGCAAATGGGCTATTTGAAGGCAGCGATCCCATTGGGAAAAACCTTAGGTTGTACGGGCAAAGATTTACCGTTATTGGGGTTCTAAAGAAGCAAGGTGCGGGAATGTTTGGCGATAATAATGACACTTCTGTATACCTGCCTGTAAATTTTCTAAGAAGATTATATGGCGATAACAATGACATGATGACTCCAGTAATTCTTATCAAGCCCGAGAAAGGGGTTGATATGGAAGCCTATAAAGCGGAACTTACCCAAAAACTTAGGAATTATCGCGGGATGAAAACAAGTGAAATTGACAATTTTTTCATCAATGTTTTGTCAGGATTCACCGATTTGATTGATGGAATTATCGGAAAAATGAATGTTGTAGGTTGGATCATTAGCGGATTTTCGTTGTTAGTTGGTGGTTTTGGCATTGCCAATATTATGTTTGTTTCTGTAAAAGAGCGTACGAATTTAATTGGAATTCAAAAATCATTGGGTGCCAAAAACCGATTTATATTATTTCAATTTCTATTTGAAGCCGTTATTTTATCTGTAATTGGCGGGTTAATTGGACTGTTTTTAGTTTGGATAATCTCAATTATTTTAACCAATGTCTTAGACTTTGAATTTGTTTTGGGAATTGGAAATGTACTTTTAGGAACAGGATTAGCGGCATTAATTGGATTGATTTCGGGAATTTTACCAGCTATTTCAGCATCAAAATTAGATCCTGTAGAAGCCATTAGAACGGGAATGTAAAATTCTTAATATTAATTTTAAGCATAAAAAAAACACAAAGCATAACTTTGTGTTTTTTGTGTATTTGTAGTAAAAAACCTATCTCACATTTATATTCTGAATCAAATCGATATATAAATTAATCTTGTCTTTCAACTCTTTTCTTGGAGTAATAAAATCTAGAAAACCGTGTTCCAAAACAAATTCGGCAGTTTGAAATCCTTCTGGTAAATCTTTTCCAGTGGTATCGCGCACTACTCTAGGTCCAGCAAATCCAATTAAAGCGCCCGGTTCAGAAATATTAATATCACCTAACATTGCATAAGAAGCAGTAGTTCCTCCCGTAGTTGGATCAGTACATAAAGAAATGTAAGGAATCCCAGCGTCAGCTAATTGTGCAAGTTTTGCAGATGTTTTTGCTAGTTGCATTAAGGAATACGCAGCTTCCATCATCCTTGCTCCACCTGATTTTGAAATCATTACAAATGGCGTTTTGGTTTTTATAGCATGATCAATTCCTCGAGCAATTTTTTCTCCCACAACAGCTCCCATAGAACCACCAATAAAGGCAAAATCCATACAGCAAACTACCAAATCTTTGCCTTTTGATTTTCCAACACCAGTACGAACCGCATCTTTCAATTTGGTTTTTTCCATAGCATCTTTCAATCGATCAGCATATTTTTTGGTATCCACAAAATGCAAAGGATCTTTAGATGTCATTTTAGCATCTAATTCTGTAAATTCATTGTTGTCAAATAAAATTTCGAAATATTCTTTACTTCCAATTCTTACATGAAATCCATCTTCTGGGCTAACCCAAAGATTTCTCGCTAATTCTTCGGCATCGATAATTTTCCCTGTTGGGGATTTATACCACAATCCTTTTGGAACATCTTTTTTGTCCTCTGTTGCTGTAGTAATTCCTTTTTCTGTTCTTTTAAACCAAGCCATAATTTATGTTTTTGTTAATGGTTGATGGTTGTCGGTTGATGGCAATCGGATTGAACCGACAACTAACAACCGACAACTAGCAACTATAAAGTGTTCACGTTATTCAAGTCTGCGAAAGCTTGTTCTAATCGCGCATTGAATGTCATTTCTCCTTCACGAATCCATTTTCTTGGATCGTAATATTTTTTATTAGGTTGCTCTGATCCTTCTGGATTTCCGATTTGAGCTTTCAAATAGTCAATATTTTTAACCATATAATCACGAATTCCTTCTGTATATGCAAATTGTAAATCAGTATCGATATTCATTTTTATAACACCATAACCAATTGCTTCTCTGATTTCTTCCACTGTAGATCCTGAACCTCCGTGAAATACAAAATCAACTGGGTTGTTTCCTGTACTGAATTTTTCTTGTACATAATCTTGCGAATTTTTCAAGATTTTTGGGGTCAATTTTACATTTCCTGGCTTGTAAACTCCGTGTACATTTCCAAAAGAGGCTGCAATTGTAAAACGAGGACTTACTTTTAATAACTCTTCATAAGCATAAGAAACTTCTGAAGGTTGTGTGTATAATTTTGAACTGTCTACATCTGAGTTGTCAACGCCATCTTCTTCTCCACCTGTAATTCCTAATTCTATTTCTAATGTCATTCCCATTTTGCTCATTCTAGCCAAATAGGTTTTGCAAATTTCAATATTTTCTTCAATTGGTTCTTCTGATAAATCAATCATGTGAGAACTATAAAGAGGTTTTCCAGTTTCAGCAAAATGAATTTCACTTGCGTCCAATAAACCATCTATCCAAGGTAATAATTTTTTTGCACAGTGGTCAGTATGAAGAATTACAGTTGCGCCGTAAGCTTCTGCTAAAGTGTGAACGTGTTTTGCACCCGCAATACCACCTAAAATAGCTGCTTTTTCATTTGCATTTGACAATCCTTTTCCAGCATTAAAAATACAACCTCCGTTAGAAAATTGTATAATTACAGGAGCATTTAGTTTTGCTGCAGTTTCTAAAACACCATTGATTGTGCTTGAACCCGTTACGTTTATTGCAGGAAGTGCAAATCCTTTTTCTTTTGCATAGCTAAAAATTTCTTGAACTGAATCTCCAGTTGCTACTCCAGGTTTAATGTTGTGTGACATTTGTGTGTTGTTTAAAAGTTAAAGTTTGCAAAATTAATAATTTATAAAATTAGAATGGGTAATTTATTCCAATATTTACAACTGAATGACTAAAATTATAATCACGAAACCATCTATTGTTTTCATTTTCAGCCGGATTATAGGTTTTAAAGCCCAAATCCAATCGAACTACGAAAAAATTAAAATCATATCTTAATCCAAATCCCGAACCAATGGCGCTATTTTTTAGCGAATTAAAACCTGTAAAAACCGATTTTTCATCATCTACATTATCCAATACATTCCAAATATTTCCTGCATCTACAAATACAGCACCATTTAGTTGCCCTATCAGATTAAATCGAAGCTCAGCGCTTAAGGCTAATTTTAAATTGGCTTCATTAAAATCATTGATGCCTCCACTGGCTCCCGGTCCTAATCCATAGGATTGCCAGCCTCTATTGTCATTAGTTCCACCTGCAAAATAACTTCTTGTAAAAGGGATGTTATCCGAATTTCCATAAGGAATTGCAATTCCTGCAAAACTTCGAATAGCAAGAATTCTTTTGTGATGCAAATCCCAAAGTTTAATAAATTCACCTTCAACTTTTATGTATTGTGAATACTGAACTTCAAAAAATGTATTATTACCGTTTTGGTTTTTCAATTGTTTTGACGCACGAGCAAGCAACGATAATAGGTTTCCTGCAGATTCTACTTTTCCTCTGAAAATCATAAAATCATTATCGTTTTGATCTTTTTTTGTAGTTTGAGAATACGAATAACTTGAGGAAATTATCAAATCATTTTCTGTTAATCGATTTCTTCGCTCTTCAATACTTCGGATGGTTTTGTAATCTTCAGTACTTGGAATTACTGTTGGACTTGAACCCAAAACATCATTTATAAATCCGCTGGTTCCGCTTTCTATAATTAAATCATTATTATCATTAAAATAATTGAGATTTACGCCATAACTTGGATTTTGTGCCAATGCATTTAATACATTATATGACGATTCGTAGATATTGAAGTAGTTACTAATATTTACATTTTTTACAAATTGCACATTCAACAACTCAAAACGAGCATTGATATTTTTCTTCGGATTCCAATTGTAATTCATGGAACTCGTAAAATTTTCCTTATCTAAACCAATGTTTTCCTGTTTGGCATAACCAATGGCAAAACTTGTAAAGGGAAGCATGCTTTTTGGAATTATTTTGTCAGTTTTGAATGGGAAAAACAAACGCGGAAAATGCAACTTCATGTCTATTCCATATTCAGAAACATTGAAAAAATTGTTTTTTACATTTGATACTTCTTTTGATGAACCAATATTACCACGAGCTGCAATCTCTAGAGTTTCTGCACCACGAAAAATATTCCGTATTGAAATTGAAGGGCTCCATAAAATACCAATATCTTGTATCGCAGAATGGGTAAAGTCAAACGTATTGACCAAACTTAATTTTTTTCTAGGTGCCAAATAAATATTTGCAATTAGCGAATTTGAGGTAGAATCTCTAGGGTCAACAGCATACTGAATCGACGGATAATTAAAAACCCTCAAGTTACCCAACGCCCTTGAAGTTAAAGTTGTTTTGGTATCTGAAAAGTAACTTCCTTTCGTGATAAAAACAGCATCGGTAATTGCTTTTGGTTTGAATTTGAGTTTCCTTTTACTATATAAATGGAAGTTATTATAGGTTACACTATCAGAAATTTGGGTTTTGTCTTTTGTAGTAAGATTATCGGTGTAAATATTAATATCACTAATTTTATATAATTTAAAAGGCATTATCTTTGTCGAATCACCGTCTCTATACGATTGATTTTCAATGTTAATGTCAATATTTGCTTTCTTATTTAAATTTAATGTGTCAATAGCATAATTCACATAATTTTGCTGAAAATAATAAGCGCCACTATTCCTGAAATCTGTTGTAATTCGATTTCTTTCGGCATCAAAATCTGTTTTTTTATATTGACTTCCTTTCTTAAGAAAAGTCAAATGCTTATTTTTATTGAATAATGAATCTAATGCTGGCGTATTTATTTTAGCGTTAATAGTGTCTAAAAAAAATGGGTTTCCAGTTAAAAGGGTATATTTAACGCGGGACTTCTTTTTGCCGATTGAATCAATTTTATAACTGCCTTTTATGTTAAAATACCCTTTGTCAAAATAATACGACTCCAACCTTTGCAAAGAACGGCTGGTACTTTTTTCATCTAAAATTACTGGTGCCTCTCCAGTTTTTTTAAGAAAATTATGAATACCAGAATAGTAGAATGATTTTCCTAATCGATCGACTTGCTTCTTTGAAAGCCATTTAGACAAACGAGTATATTTTTCAGGATTTTTGACGAATTTAGACTTGTAAATAGAATCTGGATTGGTTGTAGCTAAATTAAAAATATTCAACCGCAATCGATAACCAAGTAACGAACTATTTGGTTTTTGATACAATTGAATGGTAACATCTTCATTCTTTTCTTTCTTGCCATTTACTAAAATTTCATTTTTTGTAAGCAGCATTTTTCCCTCGGGAACTCTTTTCAAAGTGTTACACGCACATATAAATACTGCAATTAGAATAAATAATGATATTTTTGTAGTCTGGTTTCTCAATTGTTGTGAAATATTTAATTCAAAAGTACATTATTTTATGGTTAGTAAAAACCAAATAAAGTTAATATCGAGTTTGCAACAAAAAAAGTTTCGTTTTGCAAATCAATTGTTTATTGCCGAAGGTGTAAAAGTAATTCAGGAATTGTTGAAATCCAACTTTACATTAGATCATTTGTATTGCACAGAACCTCTTTTTGAGGAAGTCGGAAACAGCAATAAAACTATAATTTCAGAAAGTGACTTAAAGAAAATAAGTGCTTTATCTACCCCTAATAATTGTTTGGCAGTTTTCAAAATGCCATCGGTCAAGCCAATAATCGAGCAAGGATTAATAATCGCTTTAGATGATATTAGGGACCCTGGAAATTTAGGTACTATATTGAGATTGTGCGATTGGTTTGGAATTTCACAGGTAATTTGTTCAGAACAAACGGTTGATATTTACAATCCAAAAGTCGTGCAAGCTACTATGGGTTCTATTGCGAGAGTGAATGTGAGTTATTTGGATTTGAATTTATTTTTACAAAAAACTACACTTCCTATTTTTGGAACTTTTATGAATGGTTCCACTATTTACAAGGAAATCTTACCAAACGAAGCGGTAATTGTCATGGGAAATGAAGCCAATGGAATTTCTGAAAGCATTGAAAAAATAATAAAAAACAGATTGACAATTCCTCGTTTTGGCGATTTGCAACAAACAGAGAGTTTGAATGTGGCTACAGCAACAGCAATTATTTTGAGTGAATTTAGTAGAATGAACTAATGCAACGCTATAATTAAAAGTTTTTGCGAAGCCCTTTTTAGTGAAAAGTAAAGTTGATAAGAATGGCTCTTGTTTTTAGCGATTCTATATTAGAAGTCCAAGGACTATTTGGATCATTGTCTCGAATTAATTCATCTTTCATTCCAAAAACTCCTCGGATAGAAGGTGAAAATTTGAAATATTCAAAATACAAATCAACTCCAAAACCAATTTCGTAATTCGTAGACCATTGTTTCATTCTAAAACGTTGTTGCAAATTGTCATCTTTTGATTTAGCATTGCTTCCTAAATTTAAAGTTGTAGAAAGTCCACCTTCAAGATAAGGACGTACGTTTCCAGTTCTTAAAGCAGAAAATTTCAGCAATAATGGAAAATGGATGTACGTTGATTTTACTTCTCTGTAAGCGTCTAACTCGCTAGTAAAATTAGGAAAAGTTAAGTTTCTTTGGGTATAATACAATCCTGGTTCAAAGCGCAAATTGACATACTCATGAAGACGTAAATCGCCCACTAAACCTACATTAAATCCAGTGGTATTTTCAACTTGAACTTCTTTCGGTTGTAAATTTTTATAGTCAATTTTAAAACCATAAGAGTTAAATCCTAAAAAATAACCCCAATAAACGTTGCTTTTATCGAAGTTTTCTAAATTAACAAGCGGGTCATAACTGAACATTCCTTTGGTTTGGGAATGGCCAACACTAACAAATGCTAATAAAAGTAAAACAACTATTTTTTTCATATTGATGCCGAATGGATTCAGTACTATTTTTTTGAAGCAGAATAAATTGTGGCGACACCAAAAGTTTGTGGCGATGCTACAACATCTATAAACCCAATTTTTCTCAAAATATTGTTTAAAACTTCACCATAAGGAAAAACAGACGCTGATTCAGACAAATATTGGTAAGCAGAATCGTCTTTTGAGAACAATTTTCCGATTAACGGAAGGATGTTTTTCGAGTAAAAGGTATAACCTTGTTTATAAGGTGTTTTTTCTGGAACCGAAGTTTCTAAAATTACAAAAATTCCGTTAGGCTTAAGTACACGAAGGATCTCAGCCAATCCTTTTTGTAAAGTTTCAAAATTTCGAACTCCAAAAGCAACCGTAATGGCATCGAAAGTGTCGTCTTCAAAAGGCATATTTTCTGAATCGGCCAAAATCATTTCAATTTTATCAGAAAGGTGTTTTGCTTCTATTTTTTTTCTTCCCACATCAAGCATTCCTGCAGAAATGTCTAACCCAATGATTTTTTCCGCATTTGTTGCTGTCATTAATATGGCTAAATCTCCAGTTCCTGTTGCAATATCAAGAACAGTTTTAGGGTTTTTATCCGAAACCAATTTTAGTACTTTTTTGCGCCATTTAATATCAATACCAAATGAAATAACTCTGTTTAATCCGTCATAATTTCCAGAAATAGTATCAAACATTTGAGCCACTTGTTCTTTCTTTCCTAATTCTGAATTTTTATAAGGGGTAATATTTTTCGACATTATTTTTTTAATTTGTGCAAAGGTAACGATTATTTTATTTGCGGAATTTCTTTCTAGGACAACTAATCTTAAAAAGGTATTAAAGTCTCAAAAAAGTTTGAAAACTGAAATCGTAAGCGTGTTTTTCGTCTTTTGCGTGAAATTCTTCATTGGTTAATTTCCATTCTGAAAAATCAATTTCCGGAAAAAAGGCATCCGCTTCAAAAGTCTCATTTATGTATGTGAGTTCAATTTTATCTGTAAAGGGAAGTCCCAATTTATAGATTTCGGCACCACCAATTAAAAAAATATCTTCATTTTTAGGACAAATTCCAAAGGCTTCTTCGATACTATTCACAACAATGCATCCTTCTGGGGCATACTCTTTTTGCCTAGTTATTACAATATGAGTCCTGTTTGGTAACGGTTTCGGAAAACTTTCAAATGTTTTTCTCCCCATGATAATGTGATGGCCAGAAGTTAGTTCTTTGAATCGCTTGAAGTCATCAGGCAAATGCCAAATTATTTTATTGTCCTTTCCAAGGGCATTGTTTTGGGAAGTGGCGGCAATTAATATTCTCATTTTAATTTTTTATATTTTTTGAAAAATCACTTTCAATACTTGTTTGAAAGGCATTGATTTTTTTTTCTTGTTGGGCAACCAAACGTTCAATTTGAGTTCTTTCCCAGTCTTTATTCATAAAACGATCGGTAATAAAAACTTTAATAAAGTGAAGAATAAAAAGGAAAAACCAAGTTG
>Ga0114974_10002508_pt1 | contig 14102 bp, 12 predicted proteins | sample S_130206_EF_Meta_FD_87318 | JGI IMG/M metagenome (GOLD analysis project Ga0114974, IMG submission 87318) | Freshwater microbial communities from Lake Simoncouche, Canada to study carbon cycling - S_130206_EF_MetaG | ecosystem: Environmental > Aquatic > Freshwater > Lake | place: Lake...
ATGCCTGGATGCTGGGCGGTCTCTCGCTGATCCTGTCCGTGCGGGCGCTGCAGCAAAGGGCGTCGGCTGCGACGACGGCGGGCGACGTGAGTGAAGTCCATGCGGCCTGGCGGGCCCTTGGCATTCTGCTGATTGCGGGGGCCTATGTGGCGGCGGTTCCGGTCCTGGGCTATCCCCTCACCATCGCCTTCGTGATCGGGGTGGCGGCGCTCTATCAGGGTGGGCGCGTGTCATGGCCCCTGGCCTTGATTTCGGTGTCTGGCGCGGCGGCGCTGTGGTTCGTCTTCGTCTACCTGCTCCATATCGCGCAGCCCGAAGGGATCTGGCCTGACCTCATCGAGAAGATGCGCGCATGAACGAGCTCTTTGGCATGTTTCAGGCGGTCGCCAAAACGCCCATGATCATCGTGGCCGCCTTCGTCGGCACGGCCTGGGGCATCATCGGCGGCGCCATGCCGGGCATCTCGCCCTCCATCGCCATGGCGCTGCTGCTGCCCTTCACCTATGGGGCGGACCCAGCGGCGGCGGTTGTGCTGCTGGCGAGCACCTATCTGGGCGCGGAATATGGCGGGTCCATTCCCGCCATCCTCATCCGCACCCCCGGCACCAATTCGGCGGCGGCGACCGTGCTCGACGGCTACGCCATGAAGGAGCAGGGCCGGGCGGGCGAGGCGCTGGGCATCTCGCTCTATTCGACCCTCGTGGGCGCTGTCTTCGGCGTGCTCATGCCGCTGACCCTCACCCAGCCCCTCGCCCAGGTGGCGCTGGCCTTTCAGCCGCAATCCTATGTGGGGCTGGGCATTCTGGGCCTCAGCGTCATCGCCTCCTGCTCCGAGGGCTCGCTGATCAAGGGGCTCATGGCGGGCGTCGTCGGCTTGATGATCGCCACGGTGGGCACCGATCCCGTGACCGGCGTCAACCGCTTCACCTTCGACCATCCGGATCTTCTCTCGGGCATTCCTCCGATTCTCGTGATGGTCGGCGTATACGCAATCACCAATCTGCTGGAACAGGCGAGCACGCCCGCCTGGGTCCAGACCAACAGCAACGAGGCGCGCCTCAAGATGCCGGGCCCCCTGATGCGCGCGCGGTTGCGCTTGTCGCAGATCATTGGCTGCATCATCGGCTTCATCGAGGGCCTCACGCCGGGGGGCGGCGGCGCCATCTCCGCCTTCATCTCCTATAACGAAGCGCGGCGGTGGTCTAAAAACCCCGAAGAATTCGGCAAGGGCTCGCCCGAGGGCGTCGCCGCCCCCGAGGCCTCCAACGGAGCGGTTTCGGCGACCTCGCTGATCCCCATGCTGGGCCTTGGCATCCCCGGCTCGAATTCGGCGGCGGTGCTGCTGGGCGGCTTCCTGATCCATGGCATGACGCCGGGACCGCTGCTCTTCACCAAACATGCGGACATCATGTCGGGCTTTTATGCGGGCAAGGTGATCTCCCTGCTCGCCCTGCTGGTGCTGGGCTATCTCATCCTGCGCCCCTGCATCTGGCTGGTGAACAGGCCCAAGCACTATCTCATGTCGTTCATCCTCGCCCTGGTGCTGTCGGGCGTCTATGCGATCCAGGGCAGCCTGTTTCACGTGGGCGTCGCCATCGGCTTCGGGGTCCTGGGCTACGCCTTCAAGATCCTCGCCATGCCCCTGCTACCCATGATTCTCGGCGTCGTGCTCGGCTTCATCGTGGAGTCGAACTATCGCCGGGCGCTGGTGCTCTCCGATGGCGACCACATGACCTTCATCGAGGAGCCGATCTGCGCCGCCCTTCTGGTGATCGCCGCCGCCTTCCTCGCCTATTCCATCATCAGCCACTTTCGCGACGCCGCAAAGGCCAAGCAGACCGGAACCGCCCCATGACCGAAACGCCCGCCACCCCCATCGCCGAAACCCTCGCCGACTGGCTGGTTGGCGCTGATGTCAGCAAGCTCCAGCCGCAAACCATCGACATGTGCCGCCGCATTGCGCTGGATGTGACGGGCCTGTGCATCGCCGCCCGCAAGGAGGACTATGTACTCGCCACGCTAGGCGCCGCCGGGCCGGGCGACGCCACCGCCATTGGCCATGCGCGGGGCTTTGACCCCTTCAGCGCGGCCTTGATCAATGGCGCCGCCGCCCATGGCGAAGACTATGACGACACTTTCGAGGGCGGGCCGGTCCATTCTGGCGCCGTGATCATTCCCGCCGCCATGGCCATCGGCGAGATGGAGCAACTCTGCGGCGAGCGCCTGCTGCTCGCCACCGCCTATGGGTCGGAGCTTCTGTGCCGCCTGAGCCTCGTGACGCCCAAGGCGATCCACAAGGCGGGTTTCCACCCCACCGCCGTCATCGGCGCCATGGCGGCCGCAGGCGCCGTGGCCGTGGCGCTGAAGCTCGACAAGCAGCAGACCGTGTCGGCGCTTGGCATAGCCGGCAGCATGGCCTCGGGCATCATCGAATATCTCGCCGAGGGCACCTGGACCAAGCGCATGCATGCGGGCTGGGCGGCGCAATCGGGCATGCGCGCGGCGCTGATGGCGCGCGGGGGCTTTCTGGGGCCGCGCACGGTGTTCGAAGGCTCCCATGGCTTCTTCCACGCCTTCGCGCCCTCGCGCAAACCCGCTTACAATTTTCTGCTTGATGATCTTGGCGCGCGCTGGGTCATCGACGACATCATCTTCAAGCCCTATGCCTGCGGAACCATGACGCAGCCCTTCATTGATTGCGCCATCGAACTGGCCCGGCAGGGGGTGAAGGCGCAGGACATCGTCTCCATCAGCTGCCCCGTGGGCGAAGGGACCGTCCATCGCCTCTGGGAGCCGCTGGCAGTAAAGCATCGGCCGCAGACGCCCTATGCGGCGAAGTTCTCCACGCCCTTCTGCATGGCCATCGGCTTTCTCGACGGCAAGGCGGGCCTCGGCCAGTTCGACGAAGCCCATATCATTGATCCCGCAGCCCGCGCCCTCGCGGCCAAAATCAGCTTCGTGGTCGATCCCAGCGACCCCTATCCCGACCAGTTCATCGGCGCTCTCAAGGCGACGCTGACCAATGGGGAGGTGCGCGAGGTGAAGCAGGGCTTCATGCGCGGCGGCTCCCGGGCGCCCATGAGCCAACAGGAACTCGAGACCAAGTTCATCGACAACGCCCTCTACGGCGGCTGGTCAAACACCGAGGCCGAAGGCGCGCGCGCCCTTGTCTCGGGCCTTTTCGAGGCCAGGGATTCTGCGTCCCTGCGCCAGTTGCGCATCTGAGAAAGAAAAATGCCATGACAGAGCTTGCCAACCGCGTCGCCGTCGTCACCGGCGCCGCCCGCAACATCGGCCGCGCCATCGCCTGTGATCTGGCGGCGGGGGGCGCCAGCGTCGTGCTGGTCGCCCGCGCCGACAAGGCGGGGCTTGACGAGACCGCCGCCCTCATCCGCGCCCAGGGCGGACGGGCCGAGGTCGTGATCGCCGACATCACCGATCAGGCCAGCATGCGCGCGCTGGCGGTCACTGTGGAGAGCCTGTTCGGGCGCCTCGACATTCTCGTGAACAATGCCGCCCTGCGCGCGGAACATGCGTTTGAAGAGATCACCCTCGCCCAGTGGCGCGAGGTGATGGCGGTCAATCTGGATGGCGCCTTCCTGACCACGCAGGCGCTCATGCCCCTGCTGCGCAAGAGCGATGCGGGCGCCATCATCAACATGGGCGGCCTGACCGCCTATACGGGCGCAGCCAAACGCGCCCATGTGGTGGCTGCCAAGGCGGGCCTGGATGGCCTCACCAAGGCGCTGGCGCACGAATTCTCGCCCATGGGCATTACCGTGAACCTAATATCGCCCGGCCTGATCGACACCGCCCGTCAGGGGCGCTCTGCGGAACGCCCGGATCATCACAAGCATCACGCGACCCTTGTCGGCCGTCGCGGCCTGCCCGAGGAAGTCGCCGCCATGGCGCGTCATCTCGCGGGTCCCCGGGGACGCTACATCACCGGGCAGACGATCCATGTGAACGGCGGAGTCTATCTCCCCTGAGAGTACCCCACCGTAGGGGTCTGACAGGGCGTCCGGGGTCCCGCCTTGCGGACTGCTGAGCTGTATTTTGAAATTCATGAAGACGGGAGCTTCCACCGTTCTTTTTGTCGATGCGCCCTTCCGTTTCATGGCCTCCCACTCACCGACGAGCCGCGTCTCAATGGCGACCGCCGTCCGGTGGCGAGCGCCCTTGGGGCGGCTTGCGGAGTTTCCAGACTGTCTGGACAACTCGACAGCTCAGACTTAGCCTGCTCAGAGACGCATCCGAGAAGGAACACTCAAATGCCCCATATTTTTCGCCTGCAAATTGCGCTGTTAATTGGTATGGTCAGCGGTTTGGCGCATCAACACGCGCTGGCCCAGAACGCTGACTCATTCTACAGGAACAAGAATTTCACCTACATCATATCCGCTGGGGCCGGGGGTGGTTATGATGTCTATGGACGATTGACCGCTGAATTCATGCAAAAACATTTGCCAGGCTCAACATTTATCGTGAAAAACATGCCGGGAGCGGGGCATTTGATCGGAGCCAACGCGCTCTATGCGTCAGCGGCTGACGGCTATACAATAGGAACATTCAGCCCGGGGCTCATTTACAATCAATTGAGCAAATCCACTGGTGTGCGTTATGACCTGACAAAAATGAGCTGGATCGGAAAGGCAGGCACGGATCCCCGCGTCATCATGATCGCCGCACAGGCGCCCATAAATTCTTACAGTGAATTCATTAACTATAAAAACAAATTGAATTTTTCCGCATCGGGCCCTGGCAGCGCCTCTTATGTTGAAATGTTGCTATTGATGAAAACCGTTGGTCTGCCGATCCGGATACTGACCGGTTACTCCGGGAGTAGCGATCAGCTTGCGATGAGACGTGGAGAGATTGCAGGTACGATTGGCTCGCGATCATCTGTGCAACAATTCGTTGATAATGGCTATGCGAGATTAATTGCCCAAATAGGTGGGTCGGGAAAAGAAATACCTCATCTTTCCGATTTAACGACTGGTGAAAATGCACGTAGATCCATCGCCCTTATCCAATCGCAAAGCGATATGTCACGCCTGACGGCAGGCCCGCCCGACATTGCCCCTCCCAAAATGTCAATTCTCGTCGAAGCCTACCGGAAAGCGATGAGCGATCCGGCATTGCAGGATCGCGCCACGAAACTTGGTTACCCCGTTGAACCGGCCTTCGGCGACGACGTCCGCAAGATTGTGGAGGCAGCACTGATGCAGTCTGACGAGACAGTTGCGCTGCTGAAAGAAGCCCTCAATGAGCCAAAATAGATCACCGTCATGGGATTGATCGAACCGGGCGCGGACACCAGACAACACATCGCGCTGTTGACCCGCAGGCCCAATGGTGCGGGCGCCCTGTATTATAGCGCCGACGCCAGCTGCCAACGATGGTGAATGCTTCGGCGAGCAAGTGTGATATCTCTCCGTCCAATAGCTCTACGCGAAGCTTCCAAGATGCGCCGCATCCTCCCGAACGCCATATCAACCAGGTTGAGGCGCGCCACGATACAGAAGATCTTTACCAGCCAACGTAGCCGTTACTCCATCAGTCGGCGCGCCAACTCTATCGCCTCCCTGGGCGTGTTCTGGATCGCGGCGGCGATTTCGGCGGCCTTATCCCCGCTGATGGGGTCCAGGTCCATCTTCGATTTCTCTGCGAAGGCGATGAAATCGGGATCCTTCATCGTATCCATGAACGCCTTCCGGATGACGTTGGCGCGTTCCATCTTCGGTGGACCGATCACCGGGCGACCGATCTCCTCCGACGCGATCAGGAAGTTGATGGCCTTACGCTCATTCTCTGATTTGACAACCTCGAATATCGTGGGCGCATCAGGCAGATCCTTGTGCCGCTTGTCGGCGAACTGCACGACCACGTCGATTTTCTTGTTGGGAAGCCAGTCCGGACGTTGCGACTGCACGCTGGTCAGCACCGTGCAATTGCCATTGATTTCGCCACGCTCTGTCGCAAGCCAGATATCGCCGGTGGTGGCATAGCCCAGAACTACCTTGCCCATTTCGTTGCTGAGCGAGCGCAGAATCGACGTGTAGATATAGCCACCGCTGTTCTTCGATGTGTCACCCAGCGTGAAGGGAATCTTCGTGATGTCGGCCATAGACTTGATGCCCTTCGTGGCCCAGAAATAGCACATGGCCATTTCGCTGTTCATGCTGCCAATCCAGGTGAACTTCGTGAAGTCGATGTTGCCGACCTCCTGGGGATCGAGGACCGCCTTGGGGATAAGGCCGCGATTGAACATGCCGAACTGTGTGCCATCCGTGGGAGCGCGCGTCTCAAGGTAACGCACGAACTGCAGGCTGGAGGCGCCGGGCATGTTCTGCACGATGACATTCGGATTCCCCGGGATATGCTTGCCGATGAAGCGCGCCGCCACCCGGGTATAGGCGTCAAAACCGCCGCTCGGTCCGTAGCCGACCATGAACTGGACAGTCTTGCCCTTGTAGAAATCGCCGGGAGACTGGGCGCTCACTGTGGCGGTCGAGACCACCGCGAATATGGTCGCGAGCGCGAACAGCCTTCTCTTGCTCTGCCGCATTTCCTTTTCGCTCCAATATGCTCATCGCCCTGCGCCGACGCCACAGGACTCCTGAACTCTAAAGCTATCCTGATCCGCCAGCAATTCAATTGTGCGTATTGGGCCTTTCCTTCACTTTGGCGCCATGCCGGGATCAACAATCTCCTCGCAGGGGGGGGGGCACCTGGCTCCAGAGAACCTGGCTGTTGGACACGCCCGACATGCCCATGCCCTGGACGAGGTCATCGACGGAACAGGTCGAAACGCCTTGGGTACAGGCCTCCATAATGACCGCCGTAAGCGCCTTCTCGCCCATGCAGCGGGGATACATGAACCTCTAAAATATGTGTTTTCGGAGCTTTTGGATGCGAAGCGGCTCCGTCACGGCGCGCGTCTCGCGGTCGCGGTGGCCGTTGCGCCGCGCAAGCCGGTCGGGGTAGCGCTCGCCACGAAAACGCCTGTTGCTGCCGCCCCTGTCAGCGCGCCCGCTTGCAACTCGATCAGGCACTGGGCGGCGAGGCCAATCATGTCGCGCAAAATATCCGCACCGGGGGGCTTTACGACGAGCGCGCGTCGCCTTGGCGATCTGGCGAGAAGATGACAACAACTCCCGTCCACACTCCCAACTTGCCTGGCGGACGCCCACCGAGTTCGCAAAGACATTTCCGCGTCGGGGGAAAATCCAGCCGCCGGACCGAACTTCAGAATGGATAAAAGTTAGGGACAAGGTCAGCTGTCCCGCGCTACGTTAGGAAAAAAGGCAAGCCTCACGAGGCTTCCGGCCAAAAGAACCCACTTGCAATAGATGGGATTGTAAAAACACAGCAGTCTTGTAAGCTTTCGTTTCGAAAAAGCTCTCATCAGTAGCAGCAATGATCGAAAGGGAGGATCCAATGGCGAGCGACGTCGCAATTCTGGAGACCGTAAAAATTGAGAGAGACCAGGGCGTCACCTTCCTGTTCCTGAACAGGCCGGAAAAACGAAATGCGATGAGCCCGCAGCTTCATATGGATATGTGTTCCGCCCTTGATTGGGCTGAAGAGGACGATCAAACAAAAGTGGTCATCATCGCCGGCGCCGGTGGCAACTTCTGCGCCGGACAGGACCTCAAGCTCTATTTTCGCGGCACAGAAGACGATCCACGCCTTCGTGCGCGCTCACGCCGCGCCTCCCACTCGTGGCGCTGGGACAAACTATCCCGTTTTCCCAAGCCTACCATCGCTATGGTGCATGGCTATTGCTTCGGCGGCGCGTTCACGCCTGTCATCGCATGCGATTTTGCGATCGCGGCGGAGGACGCGGTCTTCGGTCTATCTGAAGTGAACTGGGGTGTGATTCCCGGTGGGCTGGTTTCCTGGGCCGTGACCGAGGCGCTTTGCTACCGTGACGCTATCTATTACGCAGTAACCGGTGACCGCTTCACTGGTGTCGAAGCGGCCGCGATGAAGTTCGTGAACAAGTCAGTTCCACTCGAGCAATTGCGTGAGGAAACCATGAAGCTCGCACGGCAACTCGAGGTGAAAAACCCTATGGCCGTCAGATACACGAAAGAAGCCGTCCGGTCGGTGCGCGGAATGAGCCAAGACCAGGCGCACGATTATCTCAAGGTTAAAAGTGAGGCCATCAAAGGTGGCGATCCAGAAGGGGGAAGGCAGAAGGCAATGAAGATGTTCCTTGACGAAAAGGCGTTCAAGCCTGGCCTTGGTGATTACAATCGCTGACAGTCGGTTCTGGCGCGTTCCTGTAGCTGTTCACTTCAGGGAGAAGACCTGTGTCAAGATTTTCAAGGAAAACAAAGATCACTTTAGCTGTACTTGTCGGGTTGATGTCAGGCGCAAAGGCAGCCGATCAGACGCTGATTGAGGCAGCCAAAAGAGAGGGGCGAGTCTCCTGGTATACGACACAGATTATTGATCAATTCGCACGCCCGGCGGCAGAGGCGTTCGAACGGAAATACGGTGTTAAGGTCGAGTACGTCCGCGCCAATTCGAACGAAGTCGCGCTGCGAATGACCAACGAGGCGCGGGCTGGCCGCGTCATGGCGGACGTTGTGGATGGCACCTCCATCATTCTCGGGCTCAAAAGCCAAAACCTCCTTTTGAAATGGCTCCCGGAATCGACGGTGCGTCTCGACCCGCGTTTCATCGATCAGGAGGGGTACTGGGCCGCAACGAACCAGTATGTGCTAAGCCCCGGCTTCAATACCGATCTTGTCCAGAGAGGCGCTGAACCGCAGACTTTCGAGGATCTTCTGAACCCCAAATGGAGGGGAAAGATGGCGTGGGGCAGCAATGTTTCCGCCTCGGGAGCGGCCGGCTTCATCGGGATCGTACTAACCCATATGGGCGAAGAAAAGGGAATGGCCTATCTTAAGAAACTGACTGAGCAAAATATCACTGGTGTGCGCGTCTCCGCCCGCCAGTTATTGGATCAGGTCATAGCAGGCGAATACGCCATAGGCCTCCAGATTTTCAATTACCACGCAACGATCAGCGCCGCTCAGGGCGCACCGGCAGCATGGATTCCCATGCAGCCGGTTATGTCTTATGTCTCGGTGGTGTCGGTGGTCCGTGGCGGCCCTAATCCAAATGCTGGAAAGTTGCTGATGGATTTCCTAGTGTCCGAAGAGGGTCAGCAGATCTATAGGGCCGCCGACTACATTCCGATCGACCCAAATGTGCCTGCGCGCGATCCCAGCTTGCGCCCGGATGGGAAACAGCTCAAGGCGGTTTTCTTTACACCAGAGGAACTTGAGCGCGGGATGCCGCGCTGGGTGAAGATTTTCCAGGAGGTGTTCAGGTAAACATTTTCTCCGTTTATACCACCGGCTACTCGCTCTGACCCATCTGAGCCCGATCGCGCATGCCTATGGATCTCAAGGTATCTGGCGCCTGTGTGAGCTTTTTCGCATGCTGCTTCGACGATGGCGTCATAATGGTCGAAGACGCGGTTGGAGAGCCGGTTTGCACGCATATGTCGCCAGATGTTCTCCCCCGGGTTCAGCTCGGGCGGTCGCGAGGGCAGGAAGATTCGCTTTATGCTCGCGGGCAGATCGAGCTTGCTGGTCGTATGCCATCCCGCCCGATCCATGAACAGTACAGCTACCGTGCCCGTGGCGACATGACGCGAGTTTTCATTGAGGTGTAGCTGCATAACTCAGGTGACGGCGCCCTGCAAAACCAGCGCCGCGCCTTTTCCGTGAGCCGGGCAAATGGCGCCAAAGAGGCAGACATTGCACCAATTGACAGGGTGTTACGCTAGCGCACACGCCTTTCAGTCGGACAGGGGAAAGTCCCTCAGATAAGGCTCGAAACCTGGCTCCACCTTGATTTCAAGGGCGCCGGTAAACCTCACGAAACCACAATAGAAACTCATCAGGAACAGCAGATCGACGACGCATTCCTGATCGAGATTCTGCTTCAGAATAGCGAACATATCGTCGGGAACAGGCTCGCCCGCCACCATCAAGCGTGCAACCGCGAGGGTCGTTCGGGCAAGCGGATCCAGCGCGCTGGCCTCCCCTCGCGTTTCAACCGCGATGGCCGCGATATCTACAGGCGCAACCCCGCCATCGAGCGCGATCTTGATATGGTGGGAATATTCATAGGGTGAACGCGCGCTATAGGCGACCTGTAGAATCGCCAGTTCCCGAAGGCGCAAATCAAGCCTGCTCTGATTGCGAAAATAAAGACCAAGATCGCGGGACAGGCGCGCCACTTTTGGACTGTGAAGGGTCTGGCGATGGACATTCATGCCAGGCCCGAAAATATCCTGATATTCGGCGGCGACCTCGCTCTTGTCGAGCAGATGCAAACGCGACATGGCTTCCTCCATTTACCGAGATTGTTTCACGGGCGACCCGCAGGGCAAAGGGGGATAGACAAGGCCAGTCCGGCTTGGCGGGAAAAGCACTTTTTCCCCGGAGGCGGCGACCCACCCCAGTCAGCGGCTTGTCGCGCCCGCAGGGGGGACGCACAATGGCGAGGGGTTCAGGGAGGATAGGCCGCCATGGCGTCAAAGCCGCTGCGGGTAGCAATCATTGGCGCGGGCATGGGCGGGCTGGCCTGTGCGGCCGCCCTGCGCCGCATTGGCGCTGAGGTGACGATCCACGAACAGGCGCATGCCTTCGCCCGGATCGGCGCAGGCATCCAGATGACGCCCAATGCGGTGAAGGCCCTGCGTGGCCTCGGGCTGGAGGAGCAGGTCCGCGCCGTGGGCTTCGAGGCGACGAAGGGCGTCAACCGCGCCTCCGACGACGGGCGCATCACCAACGAAGTCGAACTGGGCGCCCGCATCGTCGCGCAATGCGGGGCGCCGCTGATCACCCTGCATCGGGGGGACCTTCACGAAATCCTTCTTTCCGGCGTGGAGGACGGCGTCATCCAGCGCGGCAGGAGGCTCGTGTCCTACCGACAGGATGCGAACGAGGTCGAATTGCTGTTCGAAGATGGATCCAGCGCCCGGGCGGATCTGCTGGTGGCGGCCGATGGCGTCCATTCCGTGGTGCGCGAGCAGATGCTGGGCGCGCAGGCGCCGCGCTTCACCGGCTGCGTCGCCTATCGCACCACCTTTCCGGCCAGCCTTCTGGGCGGGCTGCCCATCGACGAGCGCTGCAAATGGTGGGGGGCGGATCGGCATATCGTGATCTATTACATCACGCGCAATCGAGATGAGGTCTATTTCGTCACCAGCACGCCGGAGCCGGATTTCGATGTGGAATCCTGGAGCGCGACCGGGGACCTTGCGACCCTGCGCGAGGCTTACAGGGATTTCCACCCCACCGTGCGTGGCGTGCTGGAGGCATGTCCGCAGGTCCACAAATGGGCTGTGGTGGCGCGCGATCCCCTGCCCCGCTGGCATGAGGGCCGGGTGGCGCTGCTGGGCGACGCCTGCCACCCCATGACGCCCTACATGGCGCAGGGCGCGGCCAGCGCCATCGAAGACGCGGTCATCCTCTCCCGCTGCCTCGAGCGCCGCGAGGACGGGCTGGAGGCAGCCCTGCAAACCTATGTCGCCACCCGGCGCCCCCGCGCCAGCGCGATCCAGCTGGGGTCGGCGGAAAATACCTGGATGCGGGACAAGACTGATTTCAACTGGGTCTATGGCTATGACGCCTGGCATGCGCCGCTGGGCTGATCGGCATAGACGCAACATCGGGAGGAAGACGACATGCAGGTCCGCCTGTCACTGACGATAGCGCCATGGATGCGCGTGGCGCTGGCGGGGCTGCTCATGCTGGAGAGCCTGCCCCTGCGCGCGCAGGAAGAGCGCTTCCCCACAAGGCCCGTCAGCGTGGTGATCGGCTCCTCCTCCGGCAGTTCGATGGAATTCGAGATGCGCATTCTCGCGCCGAAATTCAAGGATATCCTGGGCCAGAACCTGCAGATCGACCTGCGGCCCGGCGCCAATGGCGCCATCGGCGCCACCCATGTCATGCGCGCCAAGGCCGATGGCTACACGCTGTTCACCTCGCCCGCCTCGCCCATGGTCTTCAATCCCCTGACCAATAAGAACCTGGGTTATGACCCCAAGAAATTCACTCCCATCATCGAGATCGGCGCGCAGCCGCTGGTGCTGGCGGCGCGCGGGGATTTTCCCGGCGACTCCCTGAATGATCTGATCGCCTACGCCAAGGCGCGGCCGGGCGGAACTTTCTACAGCAGCACCGGCATCGGCGGGGGCAATCACATGTCGGTCCTGCTGCTGGAAAAGTACAGCGGAACCCAGCTGAGGCATGTGCCCTATGAGGGCGCCGGTCCCGCCACGCAGGCCTTGCTGAAGGGCGAGGTGGATTTCGCCATTCTCTCCATCGCCTCCCTGCTCACCTGGTACAAGGACGGCAAGCTGAAGATCCTGGCCGTGGGCTCGCCCGAGCGCTCCCCTGACGCGCCTGACGTGCCGACCTTCCGGGAGCTGGGCTACCCCGAGGAATTCATCCTGACGGCATGGCGTGTGCTCGTGGGGCCGCCGAACATGCCAAAGGCCATCGTGAACCGCATCAACGAGGCCGTGAACAAGGCCTATGAGGACCCGGACGTGCGCCAGAAATTCAAGGCGCTGGGCCTCGAGGCCACCGGCGGATCGCCCGAGACCGTGGCCGCCATGCTGCAACGGGAATCCGCCACCTGGGAGCAGGTGGCGCGCGATAACAGGATCGAACCCCAATGACTGGAGCCCATCATATGCAGGACGGTTTCGCCGCCACCAAATCCCATGGCCGCATCCATTATCTGGAGGCGGGCGAGGGTCCGGTCATTCTCCTCATGCACTCCAATGGCAATTCGGCCTACGAATATGATGAACTGATCGCCCTGCTTGCCGACCGCTACCGCGTCATCGCCATGGATTTTCCCGGCCATGGGGACTCCGAGCCGCTCAAGCGCCATTACACCGTCGGCGATTACGGCGATTGCGCCATCGAGCTGATGGATGCGCTTGAGATCAGCACCGCCAGCATCCTGGGCTCCTCCATCGGCGGCGCCGTGTGCATCGACATCGGCGTTCGCCATGCGGGCCGGGTGGAGTCGCTTTTCGTGGTTGAATCACCGCTGCGCGCGGAGGAGCAATGGCGCGAGCGCTGGTTCACCACCGAAAAGGGCTACGGCATCCTCGTGCAGACCGCCGAGCAGTTGAAGCCGCGCCTGCGCCATGTGAGCGAGGATCTGCTGGAGCGCTGGAACATTGATCGCGGCAAGGCCGGCACCTGGGCCATGATGGATGTGATGTGGGCGCTGCGCGAATATGACGCCATCGGCGCCATCACGAGCATCAAGGCGAAGACTGCGGTGATTTATGGCGAAAAGAGCCCGCATCCCCAGGCCCTCGCCCTCTTCGAAAAGCTGCTGCCCGCCGCTCCCCGCCACCGCATGGCTGATTGCGGGCATTTCCCCATGCTCGACGATCCCCGGACGCTGGCCCATATCATGGACGACTTCATCCGCAGCTGACCTGTCAGGCCGGACGCTCGGCGCTGATGCGCAGCAGGAAGTCGATGACCAGCGACACCTTGCGCGGGATATTGCGCTTGGCGGGGTAGAAGACGGAGATGGGCACGGCCTCGCGCTCGAAGGGTTCGAGGATCCGCACAAGCCGGCCTTCCGCAAGATCCTTGCGGAAGAGCCACCAGGTCGATTGGGCGATCCCCACCCCCGCCACCGCGCCTTCACGCACATTGTCGCCGCTGCGCAGGATCACGGCGCTGTCGATCTGGATACGCTCCTCCCCGCCATCGGGCGTGCGGAAGCGCCAATCGGAGCCAAAGATCCCGGTGATGCAGCGGTGCCCCGCGAGCTCCCCGGGGGTCTGCGGCGCCCCATGCTTCGCCAGATAGGCAGGGGAGGCCACCGTCACCATCGGCCCGCGATGCAGGATGCGCTGGATGAGCTGGGAATCCTCCTGCTCGCGCGAGCGCACGGCCAGATCGAACCCATCCTTGATCATGTCCACGGGCGTGTCGGCGAAATGCACATCCAGCGTGACGCCGGGATTTTCCTCCAGAAAGGCCGGCAACTCAGGCGTGAAGGTCACCCGGCCGAAAGAGGGGGGCATGACGATG
>Ga0114974_10002509_pt1 | contig 14095 bp, 8 predicted proteins | sample S_130206_EF_Meta_FD_87318 | JGI IMG/M metagenome (GOLD analysis project Ga0114974, IMG submission 87318) | Freshwater microbial communities from Lake Simoncouche, Canada to study carbon cycling - S_130206_EF_MetaG | ecosystem: Environmental > Aquatic > Freshwater > Lake | place: Lake...
CTCGGGCACACTCGTCTGCATGCGAAACGCCATTTCATATTGGGCGATGCGCGTGAGCGTCTCGGGGTCGCCGTGGCGCTTAGCGGCGAGGTGGTTGAACTCGCCGAGGGTGTCGAGCATCGCGCGGCGCGCGGTGGCATCGACGCCCGCGGGGTTGTCGAGGAACAGTACGGGATCGCCCTGAGCGCGGAGGGCGACGCCGTTGTGGGTGGAAGGGAGAAAACCGCTGCTCCACATGCGCGTGAAGAGCGCTTGGGCGGCGACCTTCGGGGAGAATTTGGGAGTGAGCACGACGAACGCGGGGAGGTTGTTGCTCTCGCTGCCGAGGCCGTAGGAGAGCCAGGAACCGAGGCTCGCTTTGCCGGGGATTTCGCTGCCGGTCATCAGAAAAGTGCACGCGGGATCGTGGTTGATCGCGTTGGTATGGACGGAGCGGACGATGGCGATGTCGTCGACGATCTTGGCGGTCCACGGGAGCAGTTCGCTGACCCAGGCACCATTCTGGCCGTGCTGGGCAAACTTGAAGAGGGTGGGGGCGACGGGGAATTTGGTCTGGCCGCTCGTCATCGTGGTGATGCGCTGGCCTTGGCGGATCGATTCAGGCAGGTCCTCCTGAAAACGCGGTTGGAGCGCGGGTTTGTAGTCGAACGTATCGAGCTGCGACGGCCCGCCATTCATATGGAGATAGATGATACGCTTGGCGGTCGGCGCGAAATGAGGAAACCCGCCGAGCGGTGGAAACAGACGCGCAGCCGGGGCGGCCGCACCGAGGCGCGGGGCGAGGAGGTTTAGGGCGACGCCGCCCATCGCGAGGCCGGCGCCGTTGAAAAATTGGCGGCGGGTAAGTTGATTGAGGTAGGCGTGGGCGGGATTCATCGAGGTGGGAAGGAGAGCGCGACGGTGCGGTGAGTGGCGGGGAGGGCGGGGCGGAGAACTCGCGCCACTTTAATTTCGGGTGACGGTTTCGTCGAGGTTGAGCAGGAGATTGGTGACCATCGTCCACGCAGCGATCTCGGAGGCGGGTGCGGTGGCGACGGATTTCGATTCTCCGTTGGTGAGGATTTTTTCGGCGGCGGCGGGGTCGCGGGAAAAATGCGCGCGGTGGGTCGCGAGCGAGTGGGTCAGGAGTTGGCGCTCGGTGGAGTCCGGTTCGCGGGCGGTGACGCTGCGGAAGGCGAGGGCGAGGCGGAGTGCATCGGTGGATTTTTCGGCGAGGAGGCGCTCGGCGAAGGTGCGGGCGGCCTCGACGTGCTGGACGTCATTCATGAGGGCGAGCGCTTGGAGCGGCGTGTTGGATCGGCTGCGGCCGACGCAGGTGAATTCACGGGAGGGTCCATCGAAAGTGGACATGGCAGGCGCGGGCGCGGTGCGGTTCCTGAACGTATAGAGGCTGCGGCGATAGAGCGCGTGGCCGTGGTCTTGCACGTAAGTTTTGGTGTTGCTGCCGCCGAAGGCGACGGGTTCCCAGATGTTGATCGGTTGGTAGGGGCGGACCGGCGGGCCGCCGATTTCGGGGCGGAGGAGACCACCGAGCGCGAGCGCTTGATCGCGCAGAACTTCGGCGTCGAGGCGGAGGCGCGAGGAGCGGGCGAGCAATTTGTTTTCCGGATCAAGCGCGAGCAGTTCAGGAGTGACGCTGGAATCTTGGCGATAGGCGCGGGAGGTGACGAGCAGGCGAACGAAGGCTTTTACGTCCCAGCCGGTGCGCACGAGTTCGCTGGCGAGCCAGTCGAGCAACTCGGGGTGCGTCGGTGGATCGCCCTGCGTGCCGAAATCGCCGGGCGTACGGACGAGGCCGGCACCAAAGAGCTGCTGCCAAAAACGATTGGCGGTGACGCGCGCGGTGAGGGGGTTTTTTTCATCAACGAGCCAGCGCGCGAGGTCGAGGCGGGAGGGACGTGCGCTGGTCGCGGCCAGCGGAGGGAGAAAGGCGGGCGTGGCGGGGGTGACGAGTTCGCCGGGTTTGTCGTATTGGCCGCGGAGCAAGATGGGCGCGGGGTGCGGCGTGGCGCGTTCACGGGAGACGAGCGAGGAGGGCAGCGTGCTTTCGTAGTGGGTGCGCTCGACGAGTAGCCGCCGAGCGGCGTTGGCCTCAGGCTCAAGCGTCGCGCGGAGCGGGCCCATGATAAAGTCGCGGTGGAATTGCACGACGCGGGCCTTCTCCTCGGTCGTCTGCTGTGTGCCCGAAAGTCCGATGAGGAAAATGGCTTCGTGCGGTAACGGCAGGCCTGCCTCAGCGCGCCCAAAATTCCGTAGCCCGGTAACCCACGCGCCGGAGTTCAGCAGCGGATCGACGGCGGCACTCGGGCTGGTGCAGGCGGTGCCGATGTGATCCCACCACCCGGCACCGTCGCTCTGCGCGACGAGGAGTCCGGAGTAGGGCTTGTCCTTCGCGAGGCCCGTGGCGATGGCGTCGATTTCGAGCCGCGTGTAGCCACCGGGGGCGGGCATCGGGCCGGCGATGATGGCGTCCTTCGCTACCCCGGGGCCAAAGGCGGCGGGATCTCCCCAAATCACGCGCTTGGTTTTTTGCTCGCTGATAAACTGGAGGCTCACGGCGCGGGGCGGTTGCGCAGGATCGGCTTGAAAATGGGCAAACGCTTGCGCGGTCGTGCGCACGATGAGCAGCAACTCGCCGCCGCCGAAATTGACCGGCCGTTCCTGGCTGCCCTCGAGGTACAGGGCACGTTGGCCGCCGACGACAGGTACGCCGGGGCCCGTGCGCCACTCGCCGGCGGGTGCAGCTTTGCCGTAGTTGATCGCGTAGGGCGTATCGCCGTCCTCGGCCCAGACAACTTCGTAGCTAACGGGGGTAGTGCGCTTGGCGGGATTCGATTTCGGCTTCGCGGGTGAGAGCGTGTCGGTGTCGTCGTCTGTGTCGACTTTGGCCACATTAGCCACGACTGCGGCGATTTCGTTGGATTTCTCTTTTTCTTTCTGAACTTTTTCGGCGGCCTCGGCCTTGGCGGAGAGTGCGGCCGCGAGCGCTGGAAAAGCAGCGTCGATGGCCTTCAAACGGGCCTGCACTGTCGCGTCGCCGAGGACGACCAGTGGGCCGGGCTTGGGGATGTTGCCGTCCCAGACGCGGTCGGCGAGGCCCTTGAAGAAGGCGCCGAGCGAGTAATAGTCGCGCTGCGAAATCGGATCGAATTTGTGGTCGTGGCACTGCGCGCAGCCTGCGGTGAGCCCGAGCCAGACGGTCGCGGTGGTATTGATGCGGTCGATATTATTGCGGGCCTCGGCTTCTTCCTCGATGGAACCGCCCTCGGACGTGGTGAGGTGGTTGCGGTTGTAGCCGGACGCGACGAGTTGATCGATGCGCGGATTGGGCAGCAAATCACCGGCGAGCTGCTCAATCGTGAATTGATCGAAAGGCACATTGCGGTTGTAGGCCGCCGCGACCCAGTCGCGGTAGGGCCAGATGGTGCGGACGTTGTCGAGATGGAGGCCGTGGGAGTCGGCGTAGCGCACGGCGTCGAGCCAGGTGCGCGCGAAATGCTCGCCGAAGCGTGGGGAGGCGAGGAGCCGCGTGACCACGCGGTCGAATGCCGCTGCGCGGCGAGTGGACGTGGCAGCGGGGGAAGTGGCCGCGGTGGTCGGCGGGTAGTCCACGAGGAAGGCGTCGAGCTCGGCCGGAGTGGGCGGGAGTCCAGTGAGATCCAGAGTGAGGCGGCGGAGGAGCGCTTCGCGCGGGGCTTCGGGCGCGAGGGTGAGTTGGTGGCGGTTGAGTTTCGCAGCGATGAAGTGATCAATCGCGCCGCCGTTTTCTTTGGCGCCGGCCAAGGGGGACGGGAGGGCGGGGCGGGCAACGGGCTCGAAGGCCCAGTGGTTTTGGTAGACAGCGCCCTGTTCGATCCAGCGCTTGAGGAGTGCACGTTGCGCGGGCGACAGCGGTTTTTTGTGCGAGTCGGGCGGCGGCATGACCTCGTCGGGATCTTGGCTGAGGACGCGTTGCCACGCTTCAGAATTCGCAAGGTCACCGGGCACGATGGCGCGGACACCGCGGCGGTCGGCGGTGGCGGAGTCGAATTGGTCGAGGCGGAGTTTCGCTTTGCGATCGCCTGCGTCGCTGCCGTGGCAGGCGAAACAATTATCGGCGAGGATCGGGCGGATGTGCTCGTTATAACTCACCGGGTCGACGGCCGCGGCGGACGCCGTCGAGATGAGGGCCAAGGTGCAAAAGAGGAGGCGAAGGAAGGGTAAGATCACGGGGACGAGGGGACTAAAACGAGTAGGATTCTCGTCAATTGGGACTACGTTAAGCTCAAACTTTCCGGAAGGCGTTTTTGTTTTTGATCCGAGAACGTGCTGGCGGCACCGGATTTTCCGTGACGCGTCGACGGGAACGCATTCCGATGGGCCGCGCGTCCCTGTTTTTGGTTGGCGTGATGAACGCAGGCCGAGGGCGCGCAGTTCCCCACTCTCCCTGTCACCTATGATAAGAAACGTCGTCTATGCACTGGTTGCGATCGCTTTGGGGCGAACGCTGGCGGTCGGCGCGTCCGACGAAGTCGAGTGTCGTTGGGCGGCGCTACCGCCGGTGATCGACGGCCGGCTCGATGACGTGGCGTGGCGGGAGGCGCAGGTTGTGGAAAATTTTCAGGCCGCGTGGCTTCCCGCCGGACAACGGACGCCGCCGACGGCCACCCAGGTCCGGCTGCTGTGGGATCGAGAATTTTTGTATTTTGCGGCGGAGATGGCTGACGTCGATTTGTTTGCCACGGTGAGCGAGGACGATGGCGCGTTGTGGACTGGTGATGTGTTTGAATTATTTTTCAAACCGGCGGCGGACCGCCTTGGTTACTATGAGTTCGAGTTCAATCCGACGAACGCGAAGCTCGACATGTTTTTGCCGGCGCGGGATTCGGGCGGTTACGCACGCCATGCGCGGGATCGGAAATTTCACATTGAGACGGCGGTGCGTTTGCGGGGAACCCTGAATCAGCGGGACGACACTGACGGCGGTTGGACGGTCGAGGGACGAATCCCGTGGAGCGATTTTGAGCCGACTGGTGGCCGGCCTGGGGCGGGTGACACTTGGCGGCACGCGTTGTGTCGCTATGATTACTCGGTCGGACTCAAGGAACCGGCGCTCTCCTCCAACGCGCCCCTCACCAAGGCGAGTTTCCATCGTTACGAAGATTACGCACCCCTGCGGTTTGTCGGCGCGCCCCAGCTGGTGGGCGGTTCGGCGGGCGCGCGGTGGAGCGGTTCGCGGCTGGTGGGCTCGCCGGAGGCACCGTCGCAGTATGCGGTGGTGCGCGCGTTTCCGCAGTTGACCGTGAAACATCCCCTAGCGATCGAGCGGGAGCCGGGGACTGAGCGGATGATGCTGATTGAAAACTATGAGTGGCAGGAACGGCGCAGCGTGTTGAAACGATTCTCGGCGCGAGGGGATGCGACGGAGGCGGAGACGTTGTTGGACCGGAAAGAACATTTTTACAGTGTGACGTTTCATCCGCGTTACGCGGAGAACGGCTGGCTTTACCTCGGCAGCAATGGGCCCGGCCCGGAGGGAAAACTGCACTCACGGGTCGAGCGTTTCACGGTGGATCGGCAACCGCCGCACCGAATCTTGGAAGGCTCGGCGCAGACGGTGATCGCGTGGGACTCGAATGGGCACAACGGCGCGGGCGTCGCGTTTGGAAAAGAGGGGATGCTTTATGTGACGAGCGGTGATGGCACGAGCCTCTCCGATCTCGACAACGCGGGCCAGGACATGGCCTCGCTGCGGGCCAAGGTGCTGCGGCTCGACGTCGACGGCGCCTCGCCGGGTCAGCCGTATCGCGTGCCCGCGGACAACCCGTTCGTGGGTATCGCAGGCGTGCGGCCGGAGACGTGGGCCTATGGACTGCGCAATCCATGGCGGATGAGTGCCGATGCGGAGAGCGGTCAAATCTGGGTCGGGCAAAACGGGCAAGATCTGCGGGAGAGCGCGCATCTCCTGACGCGCGGCGCGAACTACGGTTGGAGCGCGTTCGAGGGCACGCGGCCATTTCTGAACGGACGATTGCGCGGCCCCGCGCCCTTCACGCCGCCGACCATCGAGCACACTCACTCGGTGTTTCGCTCCCTCACCGGGGGCTTGGTGTATCGCGGGGCGCGTTTTCCGGAACTCGTCGGAGCGTACGTCTATGGCGACTACGGCACCGGCCGCGTCTGGGCGGCCAAGCACGATGGCGCGCGGTTGCTATGGAACCGCGAGCTGGTCGATACGCCGCTGGCGATTGCTGGTTTTGGGCTTTCACCGGAGGGCGAGCTCCTGATTGCCGATCACTTGGGCGACGCTCTCTACCGGCTCGAACGTGCCCCGGAGAAACGGGAAACGCCGGCGTTTCCATCGCGCCTGAGCGAGACCGGACTCTTCGCTGCGACGCGGGAACTGCGGCCGGCTGCGGGCGTGTACCCTTTCGTGATCAATGCGCCGGCGTGGCATGACGGCGCGAGCGCGGAGCGCCACTGGGCGGTGCCGGCGGTGGGGATGGCGGAGCCAGACGGGCCGTGGAAAACGTGGAAACTTCCCGACGGCACGGCGCTCGCGCAAACGCTCAGTTTGCCCTCGCGGGACGGCAGGCCGGCGCGACGCGTCGAGACGCGCGTGCTGCTCAAGCAAGGCAACGATTGGTCAGCGTACAGCTATGTGTGGGACGCCGCGCAAACCGATGCGACGCTCGCGCCGACTGACGGCAAGCGCCTCACGATCGATGATCGCGAGTGGCTGGTGCCGAGCCGCTCGGATTGCCTCTCGTGTCATTCACGCGAGGCAAATTTTGCGCTGGGCCTGACGAATGCCCAACTCAATCGCGAGACCGCCGTGGCCGGTCGTACGCAGAATCAAATCGCCGCCTTCATCGAGCGCGGCCTCGTAAGTGGCAACCCACCGGGGGCTCGCGCGCCGCGTTTGGTTGATCCCGCCGACGCCAGCGCGCCGCTGGCCGAGCGGGCCCGCGCCTACTTGGCGACCAACTGTGCGCATTGCCACGTCCCGAATGGCGGCGGCAATGCCACGATGAACCTCACCCCCTGGGTGCGCGCGGAGAAGCAGCACCTCCTTGATGAAGCGCCGCTGCATGGCGATTTCGGTCTGCGCGACGCACGCCTCGTCGCGCCGGGCAACCCGGGCCGCTCGGTGCTGCCGATGAGGGTGGCGATGCGGGGCGCGGGCCAAATGCCACCGGTCGGCACGATCGCCGGTGATCCGGCGGGCGTGCAACTTATCTACCAATGGATCCAAAGTCTCACGCCACCACCATGACCCACGAACACCGTTTCGCCGCCCTGCATCTCGAACTGCCGCCTGCCCCCAAGCCCGTCGCGGTTTACCGTCCGGTCGTGGTCGCGCAAGGGCTCGCCTATGTCTCGGGCCACGGCCCGGTCTGCTTGGATGGCTCGCTGATCAAGGGCCGGGTCGGCGCGGATCTGTCGCTGGCAGACGGGCACGCGGCGGCGCGCCAAGTCGGTCTCGCGATTCTCGCGACGCTGCGCGCGCACTTTGGCTCGTTGGACAAAGTGGGTCGCGTTGTGAAGGTGCTCGGCATGGTGAATTCCGCACCGGATTTTTATGATCATCCGAAAGTGATCAACGGCTGCAGTGAACTTTTCGCGCAGGTCTTCGGCGAAGCGGATGGGATCGGCGCGCGCAGCGCCGTGGGCATGGGGCCGTTGCCGGGAAACATCGCGGTGGAAATCGAAGCTGTTTTTGAACTCGCCCCATGAAGCCCGACGCTTGGATGCGGCTGGAGAATGAGGCCGACGTACCCTCGCCGGCGCTCGTGTTGCACTCGGAGCGGATCGACGAAAACTTACGGCGGATGGTCGCGCGGGTCGGCGACCCGGTCCGCCTTCGTCCGCACATCAAAACGCACAAGCTCCCGCAACTCGTCGTTCGCCAGCTGGCCTTGGGGATCACGAAATTCAAGTGTGCGACCATCGCCGAAGCGGAACTCGCGGCGTCGGCTGGAGCTGCCGACGTGCTGCTCGCGCTGCAACCGGTGGGGCCGAACGTCGGGCGCTTTCTCCACCTGATGCGGGCATTTCCGGCGACGCAGTTCTCGACGTTGACGGACTCGCTGGAGGCGCTGTCGACGTTGAGCCGCGCGGCGGCCGCGGCGGGCGTCGTGGCGGAAGTCTTGCTGGATCTCGATGTCGGCCAAGCGCGCACGGGCATCGTGCCCGGACCGGAAGCGGCGGCTCTGTATCAGGTAATGCGTACGCTGCCCGGCGTCCGCGCCGGCGGTTTGCACGCCTACGACGGACAGCTGCATCAGCGCGACGCTGCGGAGCGTGGCGCGGCCTGCGAGCGGGCTTATGCGGCGGTGGAGAAACTGCGCACGGAATTGCGCGCCGCGGGGCTCTCGGTGCCGCGCGTGGTCGCGGGAGGGACGCCGACGTTTCCGTTTCACGCGCGTCGTGGCGACGTCGAGTGCAGCCCGGGGACCTGTGTGTTGTGGGATTCCGGTTACGGGACCACGATGCCGGATCTTGATTTTCTGCCGGCAGCGACGCTGCTCACCCGGGTCGTCAGCCGGCCGGCGCACAACCGGCTCTGTCTCGACCTCGGCCACAAAGCGGTCGCGAGCGAAATGCCCCAGCCGCGCGTGATTTTTTCCGAGCTGCCGCAGGCGCGCGCCGTCGCGCACAATGAAGAGCACCTGGTAGTGGAAACTGAAGACGCGGCGCATTTTCCTGTTGGCACGGTGGTGCACGGCATTCCGTGGCACATCTGTCCGACGGTGGCGTTGCACAGCCACGTGCACGTGGCGACGGCGGGCCGCGCGTCGGCGATCTGGCCCGTGGTGGGCCGGGCGCGCTTCATTACGATCTGATGAACGCGACTTCTCCCGGTGCCCTGATGGGGTTAGCGGTCGCCGCGATCGCGGTGCTCGTCCTGCTCGTGACGTGGCGAAAGATGAACGCGTTCCTCGCGCTCTTCATCGCGGCGCTGTTGGTCGGACTGGGTGCGGGGATGGCGCCGCTTGCGGTGTTGAAGACCTTTCAAGAAGGGCTGGGCGCGACGATGGGCGGAATCGCGGCGGTGATCGCGCTCGGCGCGATGGTAGGGAAACTCCTCGAGGAATCGGGCGCGGCGCAGGTGCTCGCGAAAACGTTCAGCGCATTTTTTGGACCGCGTCGCGCGGAATGGTGCATCGTGGCGCTGGCGATTGCGGTGGGGCTCGTGACCTGGTTTGCGGTGGGTTTGCTGCTGTTGCTGCCGGTGCTGATCTCACTCGCACGGGAAACGAAGCGTCCGTTTCTGCTGCTGGCGATTCCGCTCTTAGCGTTTCTCTCGGTGATGCACGGACTCATGCCGCCGCACCCGGGACCGGTGGTTGCCGTCGAGGCGCTGGGAGCGGACACCGGCCGTGTGCTCGGCCTCGGCTTCCTGCTCGGCCTGCCCGTGGCGGCGCTCGCGGGACCGTTGTTTGCGCGCTGGGTCGTGCGCCGGGTGCCGGTGCCCACGCCGGAATTGCCGACGACCGCGGAAACGCGCCGCGGCACGCCGTCGTTTGGCGCGACGCTCTTCGTCATGAGCTTGCCGATTGGCTTGATGCTGTTGGGCACGGCAGCGGATCTGCTGCTGCCGGCGGGCCACGGCGCGCGCACGACCTTGAATGTGATCGGGCATCCGGTCTTCGCGCTGGTGATAGCATTTTTGGTGGCGGCGGTGGTTTTTCAACGCGCGTGTCGATTCACGCGGAAAGAGCTGCTCACGTTTACGGAGCAGAGCATCGCGGGCATCGGGCTGACGTTGTTGGTGGTGGGCGCGGGGGGTGGTTTTGCGCGGGTGTTGCGCGAGGCGGGCGTGGCTGCGGCGCTGGGCAACATCGCGAGCCAGCTGCAGCTTCCGCCCTTGATCTATGGCTGGCTGCTGGCGGCGTTCATTCGCGTGGCGACCGGTTCCGCCACCGTCGCGATCACGACGGCCGCGGGTTTGCTCGTGCCGCTGCTGGCGCAGGACGTGACGATCAACCGGGAACTCCTCGTGCTCTCCGTCGGCTGTGGCTCGTTATTTCTCTCTCACCTCAACGACGGCGGATTCTGGATCGTGAAGGAGTCGCTCGGGCTCACGGTGGGACAAACGTTGCGCACGTGGACGGTGGTCGAGACGCTGATTGGGTTGCTGGGACTTGGCGGCGTCTTGCTGCTCGACGTACTCTTTAAGCTATGACCCCGCCCTTCATCTTCGACGCGCATCTCGACCTCGCGCTCAACGCCATCGAGTGGAATCGCGACCTGCGAGCGCCGCTTACCGAACTGCGCCGCCGCGAAGCCCACCTCCAGGATAAGTCCGGCCGAGGGCGCGGCACGGTTTCGTTTCCGGAAATGCGGCGCGCCCGCATCGGTCTGTGCGTCGCCACGCAACTCGCGCGACTGGAGCACGACGCCTACAGCCCGGTCTTTGGCTGGCGTTCGTCGGCGCAAGCGTGGGCGATGACGCAAGGCCAACTCGCGTGGTATCGCGCGATGGAGGAGGTCGGCGAGCTCGTGCAAATCCGCGATCGCCGTCAGCTCGACGCGCACGTGGAAACATGGCGCGACGTCGATGACGGGACGGCAGCACGGCTGCCCATTGGTTATCTGCTCAGTCTCGAAGGCGCGGATTCCCTCGTCACGGTCGCGCACCTCGAACGCGCGTGGTCTGACGGCCTCCGCGCAATCGGTCCGGCGCACTACGGTTCCGGGGTGTACGCGCAGGGCACGAACAGCGAGGGACCGTTTCCACCCTGCGGCTTGGAGCTGCTGCGGGAGGCGGACCGGCTGGGTCTGATCTTCGATGCCACGCACCTCAGCGATGAATCGTTCTGGCAGGCGATGAAGCTGTATTCCGGTCCGGTTTGGGCGAGTCATCACAACGCCCGCGCGCTCGTACCGCATCAGCGGCAGCTCAGCGACGAGATGTTTCGCGCGCTCGTTGAGCGCGGGGCCGTCGTCGGGCTCGCGCTGGATGCGTGGATGATTGTACCCGGTTGGGAGCGAGGGAAGACCACGCCGCAGTCGGCCAATCTGCGCTTGGAAAAACTCGTCGAGCATCTCGACCATTTTTGCCAACTCGCGGGAAACGCGCGCCATGTCGGCTTGGGCAGCGACCTCGACGGCGCGTTTGGTAACGAGCAGACGCCGCAGGACGTGGACTCGATCGCCGATCTTCAGAACATCCCCGATCTCCTCCGTGCCCGCGGGTACTCGCCCGCGGATATCACCGGAATTTTGCACGGAAATTTTCTGCGGTTTCTCGGTGCGGCGTTGAAATGAGGTGGGCTTGCTGGGCTCGCCGTCGGCAGCGCGGGTGGGATCGAGCGCGGAAAGGAGCCAGATGGTGAGAACGCTCGATCGTGGCTGTCAGCGGGTCGGCTGCAATGAGTCAGGGCATTTCCGCAAGAGGGCTCACTCCCATTGGCTTCAGCTCTATGCGGAGAATAGGGGCCTTATTCTCCGCATGAAAAGCGGAGATTATCCTGTGCTCTACGGAGAATGCGTGGTATGTTCACTGCATAAACCGCGGAGATGAGATGTATATCCACGAACGAAAGAACTGGCCAAACTTCACTTGGGATCATGCCGCCATCACGACGCTGCTGAGTGATGCGAGGCATACGCAGGGTCGCCTGCTCGGCAAGATGGAGGGCTTGGGCTTCCAGCTGCGCGAGGAAGCGACCTTGGCGACGCTCACGCAGGACGTGATCAAGACGAGCGAGATTGAGGGGCAAAAACTGGATACCCAGCAGGTGCGCTCCTCGATCGCGCGACGCATGGGCATCGAGATCGCGGCCCTCCCGCAGGTGGATCGCAACGTCGAGGGCATCGTTGAAGTGATGCTGGACGCCACGCGCCACCATCAGAAGCCGCTCGATCAGGATCGGCTGTTCGGCTGGCATGCGGCGCTGTTCCCGACCGGGCGCAGCGGCATGCAGAAAAATTTAGTGGGGGGCTGGCGCACCGATGCGTCAGGGCCGATGCAGGTTGTTTCCGGTGCCCTCGGGCGGGAGAAGCTTCATTATGAGGCCCCGCCTCATGTCAGGCTCAACGCGGAAATGACCCGGTTTCTGGCGTGGCTGAACGCCGGGCCTGCCACTGATCCGGTCCTGACCTCGGCGCTCGCACATTTTTGGTTCGTCACGATCCATCCATTCCACGACGGCAACGGACGCATTGCCCGCGCCATCGCCGACCTGATCCTCGCGCGCTCCGAAAACAGCGCGCAGCGTTTCTACAGCATGTCTGCGCACATTCAGCGCGAGCGTAGCGCCTATTACGATATTCTTGAGGCCAGCCAACGCGGCGACCTGAACATCACCCCGTGGCTTGAATGGTATCTCGCATGTCTCAAACGTGCGATCAATTCATCCCATGAGATTCTCGACGCCGTTTTGACGAAGGCGAATTTCTGGAAACGCCACGAGAGGGAGACGTTCAACGACCGCCAGCGCAATCTCACCAACCGGCTTCTGGACGGTTTCGACGGCAAGCTGACTTCCTCAAAATGGGCTATGATCGCCAAATGCTCCCCGGACACGGCGCTGCGCGACATCACCGACCTGATGGAGCGGAACATTCTGGCCAAGGATGACGCTGGCGGACGCAGCACCGGCTACCACCTGAAATAAAACGGCAGCCTCCCCAAGCGGAGTGGTTCCGCGTGGTGGAGAGCGCGCAGCGCTGCGACCTTGATCGGGTGGTATATCGGGGCGATCGGCGACTGGCAGTCGCAGTCGCACAAGGAATTTGAGCGAAGCGCGCATCTATCGGACGCTGGCTCCGGTTCGCGGGTGGGGTAAGAGGCGTCGAAGGTCAAAAAAAGGCGGCCGGAGGAGAGCGGAGAGGAGAGCGACGCGCTGCAGGCTCGCCTGAATAACCGTGGCACCGTTGCAGCCGCCGGTTTCCTGGCCCCTCGCTCAGGTGCGCCGGTGCGCGGCGCGTGGCGTGGGTGCAGCTCGGCTTTCAGCTCGAAAGCGTTGGCGACCCGTTGATCGGATTTAAATTTGTCAGCCAACGGCCTTCCCAGCTTAGTTGTTCATCGTGCCGTCGAAACACCAAGAAGCCTCCTCCTTTATCCGACGAAAATTCTTCGAGGGCTTAAAGTCGTTTCAGGATTTTGAGGCGCGCACCGAACAACTCGCCAACACCAAGGAGGTTGGCGATGCGTTCGAGATCTTGGTCGAGGCGTATCTGCACCTTAATCCCGTTTTAAAGGTCAAAGACGTTTGGCTGGTGGGCGCGGTGCCCTCTCGCATCAGGACGCGTTTAAAGGGCATTGTCGCGTCCCTCGGAAGCATCAAGAAGACAGATTCAAATTGGGTATTTGGATCGGTACTCAACGGGCAAAAAAAGACAGGCTGTCCCGCAAGGAAATCAAACGCCTCAACGCCCTCGGCTTCGTCTGGAAGCCCTAAAATTTCATGAGCACAACTTCCCTCCTTGCTGGCGTCGCGGGCGAATACTTCGTCGCGGCAGAGCTCTCGCGCCGAGGGTTTATCGCTTCCATCACGCTCAGAAACACTCGCGGCATCGACATTGTGGTTACAAACAAGGACGCGACAAAAACGGTTACCATTCAGTGCAAAACCTCGCGCAAGAAAAAGCGGCAGTGGATTCTGGGGGAGAAGAGCGAGGCGTTCTTTGCCGAGAATCATTTTTATGTGATGGTCGATTTGGGTGATGAATCTGAGCGACCGTCTTATCACGTTGTGCCGAGTAAAATCGTGGCAGCGACAATCAAGAAAAGTCATAGCGACTGGTTAAAAGCGCCGAGTGCTTCTGGAAAACCGCGCAAGGATTCGCAGATCAGAAATTTCTCCGACAAGACCAACGTTTACCTTGAGCGTTGGGAGCTGCTGGGGCTGGTCGAAACACCACTCGCTCACGCTCGTAGCTACTGAAATCAAACACTCGAATGAGGTTGTGGTTGCTCTGGGGGTATTTGAACGATGGTCGAAAACCCACTCGCTCACGCTCGTAGCTACTGGAATCAAACACTCACATGAGGTGGGGGTTGCCTCGGTGTTTCCGGAAGCGCTCCGGCGTAAGTACAGACGGCGGCGGCGGTTTCGCAGGCGACGCGCGCGATGGTTGGCAAGGGGTCACCGCGCAGCCGACC
>Ga0114974_10002513_pt1 | contig 14088 bp, 10 predicted proteins | sample S_130206_EF_Meta_FD_87318 | JGI IMG/M metagenome (GOLD analysis project Ga0114974, IMG submission 87318) | Freshwater microbial communities from Lake Simoncouche, Canada to study carbon cycling - S_130206_EF_MetaG | ecosystem: Environmental > Aquatic > Freshwater > Lake | place: Lake...
ATGAGCGTGTTTTAAATGAAGAGTCTGCAATTGGAGTTTCCGTTTTCGTACCAATTACGGATGAAATTAATACAAAATTTATGTTGACGCCTTACTACCGTTATTATTTTGGCCAAAAGCCAGCAACAGGTTTTTACCTTGAAGGATTTGGCTCACTAAATAACGTAGATGATAAAATATACATTTATACCCCAAACTTCGACCCTGCTTTTAGTGACTATCAATACAAACAAATTAACGTTACCGATTTTGCTTTCGGTATTGGACTAGGTGGAAAATGGATTTCAAAAAAAGGAGTTACCTTTGAAATTAATGCTGGTTTAGGAAGAAACCTGTTCAGCGAATACAATAAAGAAGATAGAAATTATGAGTTTATTGGACGTGGCGGAATTTCTGTTGGATATCGATTTTAATCCTCACAAAAAACAAAAGGCGCTTCAATCGAAGCGCCTTTTTTATTATTAAATAGACTGAATTTTAGTCTACATTTTCATCAACCAGTTTTTCATTGAAACTTCGTTTTCGATAATCGCTTTTAATTCAGCAATTTTCACACGGTCTTGTTTCATCGTATCTCTATGACGAATTGTTACCGTTTGGTCTTCTATCGTTTGGTGGTCAACCGTGATGCAAAATGGAGTTCCCAACGCATCTTGTCGTCTATAGCGTCTTCCAACAGCGTCTTTCTCGTCATAGGCAACATTGAAATCCCATTTCAAATCATCAATAATTTGGTGTGCAATTTCTGGTAATCCGTCTTTTTTTACCAATGGAAAAATCGCTGCTTTTGTAGGAGCCAATACCGATGGCAATTGTAAAACTGTACGAACCGAACCGTCTTCCAACGTTTCTTCTTTCAAGGAATTTGAGAAAACTGCCAAGAACATTCTGTCTAAACCAACCGAAGTTTCTACGACATACGGTGTATAATTCGCATTGGTTTCGGTATCAAAATACTGTAATTTTTTTCCAGAGAATTTTTCGTGCGCTTTCAAATCAAAATCGGTGCGAGAATGAATTCCTTCCAATTCTTTGAATCCAAAAGGGAAATTAAACTCAATATCCGCTGCTGCATTAGCGTAGTGTGCTAATTTTTCGTGGTCGTGAAAACGATAATTTTCTTTTCCTAAACCCAATGATAAATGCCAATTCAAACGGGCAGTTTTCCAATGTTCGTACCACTTCATTTCATCGCCTGGTTTTACAAAAAACTGCATTTCCATTTGTTCAAATTCACGCATACGGAAAATAAATTGTCGTGCAACAATCTCATTTCTAAAGGCTTTACCTGTTTGTGCAATTCCAAAAGGAATCTTCATTCTTCCTGATTTTTGAACGTTCAAGAAATTCACAAAAATTCCTTGAGCCGTTTCTGGACGCAAATACAAGTCCATTGCAGTGTCTGCAGAAGCGCCTAATTTAGTTCCAAACATCAAGTTAAACTGACGCACTTCGGTCCAATTTCTTGACCCCGATTCAGGGCACGCAATTTCTAATTCTTCAATTAAGGCTTTAACGTCTTCTAAGTTTTCATCGCCTAAAGATTTTGCCATTCTTGCTAGAATCTCGTTTTTCTTAGACAAATATTCAACCACACGGGCATTTGTAGTAACAAATTCCTCACGGTTGAATGTTTCGCCAAAACGAACACTTGCTTTTTCTATTTCTTTTTCGGCTTTTTGATTGAGCTTTTCAGCATAATCTTCAATCAAAACATCCGCTCTGTATCTTCTTTTTGAATCTTTGTTATCAATTAATGGGTCATTAAAGGCATCCACGTGACCGGAAGCTTTCCAAGTTGTGGGATGCATTAAAATTGCAGCGTCAAGGCCTACAATATTTTCGTTCAATTGCACCATCGATTTCCACCAGTATTCTCTGATGTTTTTCTTTAATTCTACTCCATTTTGTGCATAATCATAGACTGCACTTAAACCATCGTATATTTCGCTTGACGGAAAAATATATCCGTATTCTTTTGCATGCGAAACTACATTCTTAAATAAATCTTCTTGTTTTGCCATAATGATGCAAAAATATAAAAAGTGAAATTAATAAAAGCATATAAAATGTACTTTGAATGTTAGTTTTCGTTATTTTTATAGATAAATCAAAAAATAGATGTTAAAAAACGTAATAAATCTACTTTTCCCAAAAGTTTGCATGGGTTGCAAAGCCTTTTTGTTGACCGAGGAAAATGTAATTTGCACCACTTGCCGCCACGAAATCCCATTAACACAACATTTTCGTAATCCTGAAAACGAAGCGTATAGCAAATTTTATGGGCGGATTCCGATTGAACATGCTTCCGCATTATTGTATTTTCACAAAAAGGGAATTGTTCAAGAGATTATTCACGGCTTGAAATACCGGGGACACGAAGAAATTGGAACTGTATTTGGGAAATGGATGTCCGAAGATTTGAAGAAACTGCCTATTACAAATACCTTTGACACTATAATTCCGGTACCGCTTCACAAAAAAAGATTGCGAGAACGGGGTTACAACCAAGTAACTACTTTTGGATTGGGATTATCAGAAAGTCTTAAAATCCATTATAACGCAACTATCTTACAGCGAAATGTGTACTCAAAAACGCAGGTAAAAAAGAATCTTTTGGGAAGAACTGCCGTAATAGATTCACTTTTTGATGTCACTTTTACCGAAAACGACCACAACAAACATTTTTTATTAATTGATGATGTGCTCACAACGGGCGCGACTCTTGAGGCCTGTGGAAGAGCTTTGTTGAAAATTCCAGGTGCTAAAATTAGCATCGTTTGTATGGCGATGTCACATTCTTAAAGTCTGAGAAATTGATTTAGACTATAAATTGGCTTTTATCTTTTCGATAATTTCAGCATATTCTACGTCAGAAAGTATCGTTTTTTGAGGATTCATTTCGAATATTCCGCCAAAACCAAAACCGCCTTTGTATTTTGGAACTACGTGCATGTGCAAATGAGAAATAGTGTCAGCATAGGCGCCATAATTAATTTTGTCGGGACTAAAAGCGGTAGTAATTGCTTTTCCAACTTTGGCTACATCAGCCATAAAAGCGTTGCGTTGTTCCTCAGTCAATTCGTGAAAATCGATGCCGTGGTCATTGTAAACTACGTTGCAGCGCCCTAAATGCGATTGCTCTTTGAACAAGAAGAGTTGTGACACACTTAAATCACAAATTTTAATCATTAAACTTTTTAGGGTGTCGTTGTTTTGACAATACAAGCATTCTGAAGCGGGAGTTGGCATATTCTCTTTGGTTGAAATTTTACTGTTTTTTGAAGGTTCTCAAAGCTTTTTAAAAATCAAAACTCCCTGTAGTTTGCAGGAAGTTTTGAATAAATTTTTGCGTTTTTATTATTTTTGAATGATTACTCTCATTTTGTCATAGCTAGTAATAGAGGCAATATTTACATCCATTTTTTCTGTTGATTTGATATTCACATCGATAGAACCATCAGCGTTTACGGGAATTAATCCGTAGTTTTTAGCGTTCAAAACATCGGGTTGGTTTTTTACTGGCGCTTTTGCATAGGCTGTTGGGATTAGGTCTAAATCTTTTAAAACGTTAAAAGACAGGCAAATTGCAATTACGGTAAGAATGGTTTTTGCGTACAAATCTAATTTCATAATTCTGTTTTTATTAAAGTTATTGTTTGGGTTTACTTTTTTTATCCTTGCTTTGAAACCTTGCTGTTTTAATTTTTTCAGAAAGTAAAAAAGGGTTCTTGGTTAAAAAAATGAATTTCAAAGATACAAAACTAAGTTTAATTTTGGGTTTGCCGTGTTATTTTCTCTTAATGCTATAGGATTTCTGTTGGTGAACAAGCAAATGTCATCGTTACTTTTTGATTTGAAAAGTACCGAAATTGTGATTTCTCCAGAATCGTTTTTAGCCCTGATAGTAGCGGCATCCCGCGCTTTTTAGCGTGGATATAGCGGATAGCAGGAAATAGCTCCTAATAAAAATGTAAAAGATTTCGATTACAGAAAATATAATTGTTAATTTGTGACTTCTAATTTAGAGTGGTATGTTGAAAAACAATTTGAGATATATTTTGGTTTTGCTAGTTCTAACGGCTGTGAGTTGTGCCAAAAGAGGTTCGATTTCTGGTGGTTTGAAAGATACGCTTGCGCCCGTTTTGAGAACGAGTTTTCCGAAGAATTTTAGTGTGAATTTTAAAGGAAGTGAAATTAATTTGACTTTTGACGAATATGTAAAACTGAAAAACGTCAATAAACAGTTGGTTATTTCGCCACCGATGAAGACTACACCGCTAATTTCGCCTTTGACAGCGAGCCGAATTATCAATATAAAAATTAAAGATACGCTTCAGGAAAACACGACGTATAGCTTTAATTTTGGACAAAGTATTGAGGACAATAATGAAAGTAATCCTTACAAACAATTCAAATATGTGTTTTCAACGGGTGCTTTTATCGATTCACTACAAGTGGGCGGGACGATAAAAGATGCATTGAACAAAAAAGAAGATTCATTTGTGTCGGTGATGTTGTATGAGGTTAATGATAAATTCACGGATTCGGCAGTTTATAAATTGGCGCCAAGATATATTACGAATACGCTGGACAGTTTGAAGACCTTTAAAATTGAGAATATCAAGGCTGGGAAATACCTTTTGGTGGCTATGAAAGATGAGAATAGCAACAATAAATTCAATCCTAAGGAAGACAAAATTGGGTTTAGAAAACAGTATGTTACGATTCCGAATGACAGTCTTTTTGAGTTGAAATTATTCAAAGAAGTGCTTCCTTTTAAGGCGATAAAACCTGTTCAAGCTTCAGAAAATCGAATTATTGTGGGTTATGAAGGAAATCCAAAAGACCTTGCAGTTGTTTTGAAAAAAGGCAATGAAATACTACCTTCAATTGTCACAAAATTCCCTGCAAAAGATTCTGTTCAGGTTTGGTACAAGCCAATTAAAGCCGATTCATTGAATTTGGCAACCAGTAAAGGAAAATACAATGCTGCTTTTAATTTCAAAATAAAGACTCAGAAAAAAGACACGTTGAATTTTACTGCAAAACAAAATGGGCTTTTGCCAATGCGTGAAAAATTTTCAATTTATGCCTCTCTTCCGTTGGTGAAATTTGACAAATCGAAGATTAAAATTATGGACAAAGACTCGGTGAATGTTGCTTTTACTACTGATTATGATGTTTATAATCAAGAATTGAAATTTGACTTCCAAAAGGAGCCGTTACAAAACTATAAGTTTCAACTTTTGCCAGGCGCTTTGATTGATTATTTAGAGCAAAAAAATGATACTTTGACCTATAAACTCACCACAAAAAACACAGGAGACTACGGAAATCTTAAGGTAAATTTGGTTGGTGTAAAGCATTTTCCTGTACTTGTAGAATTGACAAATGCCAAAGGTGATGTTGTGGCTTCGGAATATACTGAGAAAGAGACTTCGGTAGAGTTTACATTTTTGGATCCTGCTAAATTTACGTTGCGCGTTATTTATGATGTAAATGGAAATAAGGAATGGGATTCGGGTAATTTCTTAGAAAAACACCAAGCCGAAGAAGTAATTTATTTCCCCAAGGAAATTGATGTTCGCGCCAATTGGGATGTCGATCAGACTTTTGATTTGCCCAAATAATACTACATTTTAAATTCGTCCCGATCGTTCAAAAAACCGAATTTTTGTCGGGTTTCTAAAAGCGCTTTTTTGTCGAAAGTAGTAATGAAAACACCTTCTGTTTCTTGAGGTTCGATAAGATAATTTTCGAGTAAATCTATTGCTTGTGAATGCCCAGAATAGTCGTGATTGTTTTGGTCGGTGCCAATTCTATTCACGCCAATAGTATAACACATGTTTTCGATAGCACGTGCTTTTAGCAGAGCGTCCCAAGCGTTTATTCTAGGTTTTGGCCAGTTGGCAACATAAATCAAAACATCATAATCTTCGGTGTTTCTTGCAAAAACAGGAAAACGCAAATCGTAACAAATAAGCGGACAAATTTTGAATCCTTTGTATTCGATTATTGTTTTTTTGGTTCCAGAAGTATAAATTTTGTCCTCGCCAGCAAGTGTAAACAAGTGTTTTTTATCGTAGGTTTTGATTTCGCCCGACGGAAATACAAATACCAATCGGTTGTAATATTTGCCGTTTTCTTGAATTACTAAACTTCCTGTGATAGCCGAATTTTTGGCCTTCGCCAAGGCTTGTAACCACAAAAGGGTTTCGCCTTGCATGGTTTCTGCTACCGCTTTTGGATTCATGGTAAACCCCGAAGTAAACATTTCTGGGAGCACAATTAAATCGACATTTTCAGCAATGGCATTGATTTTTTCCTCGAAATACTTCCGATTTTCAATTGGGTTTTCCCAGAGTAATGGAGCTTGTAAAAGGGCTATTTTCATGGTATTATTCCCAAAATTCGTATTCATTTATTTGAAATCTATTTCTATTTCCCAAGCTAAATTCATATTTCACATGTTTTTCATTCTCCTTTACAGGTCTAATCCTAATATTGTTTTCATCAAAACCATTTTTTATTAGTTGATTTATTATGAATTTATACCGCTTTTTTAAAAGTACCGCCTCATTTTTTTCTTCCATATTCTTAAAATAAAGTATTTCTATTTTCTTTGCTCTGTAATATTTAAGTTGTTCAATACTGTATTTTAGATTTAACATTTCGTTTTCCAATAATTCGGCTTTTCCAATATCAAAAAAAACATTGAGTGTTTCAAAAGCTCTTCCATCATAAATTACGCTTCGAATTTTTGGGATTTCATAATTTTCATTATTAGTAATTACTATTTCATCAATAAAAATGAATGAATCACCACCTTTTCCGGGATGCCAATCGGGAAGTTTACCATAATTATAGGCAATTATCTTTACATAACGAATTGAAATTGGCTCTTTTAATTCTAAATTATAATGTTGAATATTGAAACTATAATCTTTTTCTAATGTTTTTAATAACTCAAAATTGATGTTGTCTTTAGAAACATAGTATTCTACTTTTTTCGGACTAAATATCCATGAACCAGTATCCACAAGAAAACTAGAATAGAAGTAGCTAATTGGCTGTTCTTTTTGCAAATCTATTACTGCCTCAAAATCTTGTCCTTGATATCCCTGCCAATCGCCTTTTCTCCAGTTTTCCGTTCCGTAAATTCCGTCAATTAGTCCTTCTGGTCCTCCAGCATGATATTGTGAGTTGTATTTGGATTTGATAGCGATGGTGTAATTGTTTGGTTTTTTAAAGAAGGTAGCAGAAATAGTATTACTTTGACTTTCATTCTTTTTAATGTAGGCTGAAATTGTTGAAGTTTCTAGAATCTCAAAAGGTTCCGTATAAACAACCGAGGGGAGTTTTTTTGCCAAATAATCGTTCTTTTCACTTATGTCGTAATAGATTACATCCTTTGGATTTTGAGAAATAATAGTAACTTTCATCGCGTCTTTAAAAGACTTGCTTTCTGCTTGGATAATTGGAACCGGGATTGTTCTTTTATAATTTAAATAATCAACATCTACAACTTCTACTGCACCCATTTCTTCAAAATATTCATTTGACATTTCAAAAAGTTTAAGCTTTTCTAATGAAGTAGATCTCGTTATTTCTCTACTTGGCGAACCATATTCCAAATTAACTTTTATTTTATCAAAATAAGGTTCAGTAGTGCTCCATTCCGATTTTCCTGGTGTTACCGCATAAATACCCATCGAACTCAAAACATACCAAGCGCTCATTTGCCCGCAATCCTCATTTCCTATTAAACCGTCGGGGGAATTTTTGTAGAAATTATCTAAAATATAATGGACTTTTTCGGTCGTTTTTTCTGGTTTGCCAACGTAATTGTACAAATATGCCATGTGGTGACTCGGCTCGTTTCCGTGCGCATATTGTCCAATTAAACCGGTAATATCAACTTGTTCTCGTCCTGTAGTTTTGCTTTCGCTATCGAACATTTCATCGAGTTTGGCTTCAAATTTTGCTGCACCGCCATAGGCTTCAATCATTTCAATAATATCTTGTGGCACAAAAAAGGAATACTGCCAAGAATTGCCTTCGGTAAAATTATTATTGATTTCTTTTGGGTCGAATGGTTTATCCCAACCGCCGTTTTTCTTCGGGCGCATGAAACCCGTATTCCAATCGAAGACATTTTTCCAACTTTGGGAGCGTTTCATGAAATAATTATAGTCTTCTTTCTTGTTCAAAATCTGAGCCATCTGAGCAATGCACCAATCATCATAAGCATATTCTAAAGTTTTTGAAATGCTTTCGTGTTCGTCATCCATCGAAATAAAACCATTTTTTTTATAAGCATCCAATCCCAAATGGTCCAACATCGCAGAATGTTTTGCGGCTTCAAACGCTTTTTCATAATCAAAACCTGAGATTCCTTTTGCCATCGCATCAGCCATAACTGAAACTGAGTGGTAGCCAATCATACAATCGGTTTCATTAGATGCCAATTCCCAAACGGGCAACCTTCCACCTTGTTCGTATTGTTTAAGAAAGGTATTGATAAAATCGGCAGTTCGTTTTTTGTCAATCAATGTATAAAGAGGATGTGCGGCACGAAACGTGTCCCAAAGTGAAAATACAGAATAGTAATCAAATCCTTCTGCAACATGAATTTTGTTGTCTCTACCGCGGTATTTTCCATCCAGATCTTGAGCAATATTGGGTTGCATCATCGTGTGGTATAATGCGGAGTAAAAAACAGTTTTTTTGTTTATATCTGCTGCTGTAATTTCTATTTTTGATAATTCAGCATTCCACTTTTGTTCGGCTTCCACTTTAATTTTTTCAAAATCCCAACCTTTAATTTCGGAACTATTTAGTTTTGCGCCTTCATAACTTGTTGGAGAAAGCGATACTTTCACGAGAATTTTTTCGCCTTTTTTGACTTGTTTTGAAAAGCAAATTTTCAAAATGGTACCTGAGTAAAAGTCTTTTCTATTTTCTTGATTGGCTTCCACATTACTTATTTTCATTGGAGCACTGAATTCCATTCGGGCATAAACGTATTGGTCTTTTGCCCAAGCTTCACTTGTTCTGAGGATTTCAATGGTTTTATTGTCAATAATTTTTACATCGCCATACAGCAATTTATCGCGATGGTTTAAATCGAGGATAATATTGGCTTGACCGCTCGAATTGAAAGTATATTCATGAAAACCAACACGTGTTGAAGCAGTTAAACGCACATCGATATTGTGTTTGTCTAACTTTACGGCATAGAAACCGGCGGTTGCTTTTTCATTATAATGGGAAAATTCCGAAGAATAGATTTTGTTGTCAAATGAAGGTTTACCCATGGTTGGCATTATCATAATGTCTCCAAAATCAGAAACGCCCGTTCCATTTAAATGGGTGTGGGAAAATCCGAAAATTATAGTATCTGAATAATGATACCCAGAACATCCATCCCAACTCCCATCAATTCTAGTGTCTGGAGATAATTGCACCATCCCAAATGGAAGTGTTGCGCCAGGAAAAGTATGTCCGTGGCCGCCCGTTCCTATAAAAGGATTAACATATTGCTGAAAATTTTGTCCCAAAATAATTGTAGTTACAAGTGATAATACAACTGAGAGGATATTTTTCATTGGGGCGTGATTTTAATCCAAATATAATAAATTATAAGGTAGCTTTTATACTTCCGTAAACAGATTTAATACTACTATTTTTATTGTTTTCAGAATTTTATTAATGACCTAAAGCCGTTGCTTCCCTGTTTGTTTATATTAAAAAACCAACGTTTGAATGGCGTGGGGCAATATTGAAATTGCTGAAAATTTTGTCCCTACACACAAGTTATACTCTAGCTTTTTATTGCTTTGATTCATAACTACAGTTACAATTTTTCCGTCTTTGTTCATAAAGGAAGTCGTTAGCAATTGGCTTCTGCTGGCAACACTACTAATTCTTTTAGCTCCATTTCCAATGAATTTTGAAAAATGACCAATATAATAATAAGAAGGTGTGTAAATCAATTCGCCCGATTTTGTGTCTGCATGAACGGGTGCAAAGCAAAAATTGCCTACATGATTGGGTCCGCCTTTTTCATCAAGAAGAATGTTCCAATCCGTCCAACCCACAGTACCATTATTAAAATCGTTTATCATTGAGCGGCCGTAGCGTTCTCCATTTTTCCATAATTGGTATTTATTTGCATCGAAACTTTCTACACAACCCTCGGTAAAAAGTAGGTTTTTATCGGGATACATTTCGTGTACTTTCCCTACGTTTTCAAACATTGGATCACCACCGCTCCATGATTCATACCAATGAAATCCTATTCCCCAAACATATTTATTGGCATCCGCATCATCAAGAATGGTGCTTGCTCGTTGAGAAAGCAAATCTCGATTATGATCCCAAACTGTAATTTTTTTGGCTCCAAGTCCCGAATTTTTTAATGTTGGTCCTAAATAATTTTTTAGAAAATCGCGTTCTTCTTCGGCGGTATAGATACAAGACTCCCATCTTTGTGTTGCCATTGGTTCATTTTGAATCGTTAACCCCCAAACTGGCATTCCTTCTTTTTCATAGGCATTAATAAATTTGACATAATAATTTGCCCAACTTTGATAATATTTAGGCAACAATTTACCCCCTTTTAACATATTATTATTGTCCTTCATAAATGCAGGTGGGCTCCAAGGAGAAACATATAAATTGATTTTTCCTCCTGCAATTTCAGTGGCTCTTTTGATCATTGGTATCCGAAATATTTTATCATGGTCAATATTGAATGACTTTAAATCGGTATCTCCTTCCTTAATATAGGTATAACTTTCTGAGCTAAAATCACAGCTATGAATATTGGTTCTAATCAAAGAATAGCCAATTCCTTTTTCCTTACTGTAATAGGAATTCAGTAATTCGAGTTGTTTTTCTTTGGATAATCTGGCAAAAACCTCAGCACTGGCATCCGTAATGGCACCTCCAATTCCTAGAAAAGTTTGAAATTTAGAATTGGGATTTACAAACACACAAAGTTGTGTTTCTAAAGGTTGTTTTAAATCGGAAAAAATAAGATTGTCTGTGTTTGACAACCTCAAATTGGTACTGTCGGCTGATGTATAAACCGAAATCGTTCTGTCTTTAATGCTATAGGGTTTCTCGAGAATTTCCTTTTTTTTCTGAGAAAAGGACAAAAACGTAACCATTAAAAAAACTACTGTTGCTATTTTTTTCATTTTAATTAGAATTAATTGCTTCAAATATAATTAATATTTACCAAATGAGAGTTCCTATAGATCCTGCATCTAATGAAATGGAAACCCATTTTCCGTTGTGTTTGATATTGAAAGATTCAGCTGAATTGCTCTCATTCTCAACAAGAAGTACCCTTTTCCCGGCAGGTGTTTTGAAGGCTACTGTTTGTAAATTACCTATTGTATTACTAGCAATTCTTACCGAGCCACTAGGTACAAATTTTGAAACATGCCCTATAATATAATAACTTACATTTCGAGTCACTTCATCGTTAGAAATGGTCAAAGCGCCTTTGCATTGGGAGCATCCACCAGAAGTGTGTGGTTGAAATACGGCATTATTCGCTAAATTCCATTCTAGTGCATTTTTACTCCAATTTCGCATTGATCCAATAATTACGTTTTTGATATGCCATTTTAAATCACCAGCAAAATCCCCAGTTGATGAAGTCCATTGCTCGGTAAAATAAATATTTTTATTAGGAAACGCATCATGAACGGTTGACAAAGCGCTAATATCACCTGCGTATAAATGAAACGCCGAGCCATCAATAAATGGATTTGCTGTTGCGTCGTTTAATACTGTTATTGGATATTCGGGGGTATTACAGTTATGGTCAAAAACAATAATTTTAGTAGTAATTCCAGCCGTTTGAAAAGCCAAACCAAGTTTTTTTACAAAACTTATTTGTTGTAAAGCGGTCATTAACATGCTTGGATTATTTCCTTCATTCAAAGGTTCATTTTGAGGGCAAACAGCATCAATTGTAATTCCTTGTGTTTGCATTGCTTGAATGTATTTTACAAAATAGTATGTGTATGAATTATAATAATCAGGCGACAAACTGCTTCCTGATGAAGTATAGTGGTTTTTCATCCATGAAGGCGCTGACCAAGGCACGGCCATTATTTTGATATTGGGATTGATGAGTAAAATTTCTTTTAAAAGTGGAATTAAATTGGCCTTATCTGGTGCGAGGCTAAATTGGGTCTGACTTGTGTCAGATTGATCGCTTGGTAAATCATTATAAGTAAAAACAGATGAATTCAAATCAGATGCACCAATGCTTATTCTAAGATAACTTATAGAAATTGAATTGCTTGCTGAGCCAAAAAGTTCTTGTAAAAGCTCTTGTTTTTTTGGAGCGCTTAATCCGTTGATAACTTCGGCACTTCCTCCAGTTAATGTAAATCCAAAACCATCTATTGTTTGAAAAGTTTGCGTTTCATCAACTTCAATAGTTTGGAACAAATTATTTATGGTTTTAAATACTAATTCGGCAGCTTCTTTCTGAAGTTTTATTGATTGATCTCCTTTTGTAAGCCAAAAATCTACTTCGTTTGTAATAACTGTTGGAAGTGGCGAAGTATTTTGTGCTTGACTAGAGAATGGGTAATTCAATTGTATGGCCATTATTGTTATTAATAAAGATATTTTCATAGTTATATTTTTTTTTCAATATCTTATTTTGAAATAATTTCTACAAAAACGGGGAAATGATCTGATGGGAATCTTAAGTTTCTTGAGTCGGTTAAAACCGCGTATTTATTGATTATAAATGGGGTATTTTTAGAGATAAAAATGTAATCAATTCGTTTGGTTACAGGCACATTATATTGAAAATTATTAAAAGTTCCAATTGGTCCAAATGGTTTTTCAATTGAAAGTTCTCGGCTATCATTCATCCTTTTTTTGAGGTTGACAATTCTGTCTTCATTGGGCTCAGAATTAAAGTCGCCCATAAAAATTACTGGCAATTTTTGATTGTTTACAGCTTCAATCTTTGAAAGGATCAACTCAATTCCTTTTGTTCTTGCAACTTCTCCAATATGATCTAAATGCGTGTTAAAAACCCAAAAGTTTTTATTTGATTTCAAATCTTTAAAAAGCGCAAAAGTGCAAACCCTATTACATGCTGCATCCCAACCCTTTGAAATTTCATTTGGTGTTTCCGATAGCCAAAAAGTAGTTTCATTAGTAACCAAAAATCGCTCCTTTTTGTAAAAAATATTTGATGATTCCCCTTTTCCTATACCTTCTCTTCCAATTCCAATTTTGCTATAGTGCAGAAGAGCCTCAGAAATATCGATAACTTGGTTCGGGGTTGCTTCTTGAACACCAAAAACATCTGGCTCGTAGAATTGTATTTGTGAGGTGAAGAATTCTTTTCGGTGTGACCAATCATTTTCTCTATCAACAGCAATGTCTAGGCGGATGTTGTAGGTCATCACTTTTAGATTTTGAGAAAATAAAATGCTAGTAAAAAGCAACAAAACTACAATCAGAATATTATTTTTCAACCCTTTCATACCTTTGCTATTTTTATCAGAAGCGGTTAATAGAAAACTTACTAAATTAAAAAAACTGTCTTAAATCTCTATAAAGATAAAGTTTAAATTGGTAAAGATTAATAAACTTGTTCTACTATATTGAATTTTGGGTGAGATTTAGATTATTATCTAGTACCTTTTCTACAATTGTCGATGTTAAATAATTAAAATCTAGATTAAGAAAATAAATGTTGGGTTTTAAAAAAGTTGAATACGAGGGTTTTGCTCAACTTTTAAATAAGAAACCCTTGTAAATATTGATACTTACAAGGGTTTTGTGGTGGTCCCACTTGGAATCGAACCAAGCACCTACTGATTATGAGTCAGTTGCTCTAACCGAATGAGCTATAGGACCTTTTGTGCGGATGCGAAATTACCACTATTTTTAATTTGACGCAACTATTTTTAAACTAGATTTTTATTGGGCTGAGTTAATCCGGCAAATAAAACAATAAAACAACTGATTATTAGAATACTATCAAAATAGAGCTTATGAAATTGGCTTATCGAATTTCCTGACACAACTCGATCA
>Ga0114974_10002517_pt1 | contig 14084 bp, 12 predicted proteins | sample S_130206_EF_Meta_FD_87318 | JGI IMG/M metagenome (GOLD analysis project Ga0114974, IMG submission 87318) | Freshwater microbial communities from Lake Simoncouche, Canada to study carbon cycling - S_130206_EF_MetaG | ecosystem: Environmental > Aquatic > Freshwater > Lake | place: Lake...
ATCGCTCGATTTGGCCGGCCAATCATTGTGAGCACAGGCATGAACGACTTGGACTCAGTTCGTCGTACCGTCGATGTTCTAGTTCAAGAAAATTCGCAATTCAGTTTGTTGCATTGCACGAGTATGTATCCAACTCCATATGAAAACATTCGACTTGGCAGTATCACTCAATTGCGCAATGAATTTCCCACAGCGGTTATCGGCATTTCAGATCACTCACTGTCCAACTTGCCTTCCCTCGCCGCTGTAGCTCTAGGTGCATCAATCATCGAGAGACACTTCACAAGCGACATGAAATGGATCGGCGAAGATATCGAAATTTCGGTTGACCCCGTTGGATTCCGCGAACTCGTCGAGGGCTCCAAAATTGTTCATGCTGCTAGTGGAGGTTCAAAGACGGTTCTTGGCGGCGAGCAACCAACTATCGATTTCGCATATGCGTCAGTAGTTGCGATCGCACCTGTTAATCCCGGAGACGTCTTAGACGAATCAAATATTTGGGTAAAGCGACCAGGCACAGGCGAGATTCTCGCTTTTGACTTAGACAAAGTCCTCGGCAAGCAGTCCACACGAGCGATTACGCGGGGTGAACAACTTCGGTGGTCGGATGTCAAGTAAACGACACATCGCATTCCTCACCGGCACACGCGCCGATTTTGGAAAAATTAAACCACTGATCATTGCGGCTCACGAAGAAGGTTGCCGAGTTTCAGTATTCGCCACAGGAATGCACATGCTTCCGCGATTCGGCGACACGATTCTTGAGGTCACACGAACCATCCCTGCAGAAATCCCAATTACTTCGTTTCTCAACCAACAAGACGGCGACACAATGGACGTAGTTGTTGCTAACACCATTACTGGCCTTTCTCAATTCATCACAGAGCATGCGCCAGATGCACTGGTCGTGCATGGTGATAGGCCCGAGGCATTGGCAGGGGCAATTGCTGGAGCACTTCGAAATACAAGAGTTGTGCACGTTGAAGGTGGCGAACTTTCTGGAACTATTGATGGAGTGATTCGCCACGCGGTCAGCAAACTTTCTCACATCCATCTTGTAGCTAATGACGGCGCCCGCGATCGCCTCATTCAGTTGGGAGAGCATTCGGACACTATCCATGTCATTGGGTCACCCGACCTCGACATCATGTTGTCCCCAACCCTCCCCAGCCTTGAAGAAGCCAAATCGCGCTACGAAATTACTTTTGACAACTACCTCATAGCGATTTTCCATCCTGTCACTACAGATCTTGTCGCAAGTGCCAAAGCTGCAGAGCAGTTTGTTTCAGCTCTCATCTCCAGCAAGCAGAATTACATTGTCATTCATCCAAATAATGATTCTGGATTTGAAGACATTCTCACGCAATATTCGCGATTTGAAGATCAGGCAGATCATTTCAGAGTGTTTAAATCTTTGCGCTTTGAACATTTTCTCACTCTTCTCAAACATGCTCAGGCTTTAATCGGCAATTCGAGTGCGGGCATCAGAGAAGCGCCAATCTATGGTGTTCCGAGCATCGATGTTGGCGATCGCCAACGTGGCAGACACGAAGGTGCGACGATCATCCAGACACCAGCAACTCAGTCCCAGATTGAAGCAGCCATTTTGCAATTAGCAAACCTCAAGCACAACCCAGAGAAGGGCTTGTTTGGTGACGGAAAGTCCGCTGACAGATTTAGAAAACTTTTAGCAACGGATGAGCTTTTTACAGTTCCTGTTGACAAAGTATTTGTCGATCTCAAGGATGTGATGTGATGAATTGCATCGCAATTATTCCTGCACGGGCAGGTTCCAAAGGACTGCCTGGTAAAAATGTTGCGCTTATTGGCAATAAGAGCCTCGTTCAGCTCGCGATAGAGACTGCACTCTCCATTCCGGAAATTACACGAGTGGTCGTTACAAGCGATGATGTTTTGGTTCAAAAAATAGCAGGCGACCTAGGAGCCGAAATTATCATCCGCCCACAGGAACTGGCGCAAGACAACACACCAATTGAATCGGTAATTATCCATGCGCTGCATTCGCTCAATCTCGAAACCACTGTTAACGATGTTTTGACACTTATTCAGCCAACATCTCCCCTGCGAAATCCAAAACTCTTGGCAGAATCCATTCAGCAATTTATTAAAAGTGGGGCAACTGGAGCCATGTTTGGTGTCGTGGATGTCGAGCACCATCCAGCAAAGATGCTGCAAATCGATGGAGATCTAGTGGTGCCATTTACCAAAGTTGAAGACCTCTCTGCTTCGCGCCAGACACTTGGACGGGTAGTCCGACAGAGTGGCAGCATTTACATCACCAACTTGCAAGAATTTCTCAAACTCGAGACTCTTTTCATTCCACCAGTTCGTTGGGTGCAGGTTGAACCACCAGAAGCGATTGACATAGATACTTATGAAGATTTGGATAAGGCACGTCACACTGCGTCGAAGCAAAAGTCTGAATAGTCGTAGAAAGTATGTCTATATTTCGTCGCCCACAACAGGCGCCAGTGGTGATCTACCCAAAGGGCAAAAGTTCTGACATTCTGCTGAAGTACTTAGATCAAACACAGGTCATTGTCACAAACCCATGGGAAGGAAAATTAAACGTACCAACGATCTTGCGAATGCTCGCATCGTTTAAGTTTTCTCGGTTTCAATACCTGATCGCATACTTGCGACTGACACATGCAAAGTTTGTGATCACGACTACTGACAATGACATCACCTTTTATCGGATCAAGAAATATCTTCCAGCAGTCACCACTATCGCGATCCAAAATGGACTACGAGGTAACTATTCCTCTCCGAATTCAACTGGGTTTTTTATCGAGATATCACAGGATGCAGAGCTGGCGTGCGATTACATTCTTGTTTTTGGTAAGACAATGGGTCTTGAGTTTCAAAAACACATCAAAACAGAATTTATTGCTGTTGGGAGCATCCGAAACAATTCGTTTACTCCATCTTCTGCAATTCGGAAATCAAATCAACTCGTTTATATATCGCAACTCACGAATAGCGCGATGGGGCCAGATGAACGCTTCGCCGACTATATGGGCAATCCGATTAGCTACCAAGAATTTTACGCAGCCGAAAAACTAATTTGCGATTATCTATCCAAGTACTGTGCGGAGCACGGCCTCAAATTCCTTGTATGTGGTAAACAGAGCTCAACTTTTACGGCCGAACGAGACTTCTTCAGTCCACATCAGGTATCGAGTAGAAATGAACCATTCAGTTCCTATGAATTATTGAATGCCTCGGAGATTTTGGTGTCTTTGGACAGCGCTGTCGGATACGAATTCCTATCGCGCGGAGACCGAGTAGTTATTGTTGGCGGCCGCTTTTCTCATCACCCAAACAAAACCGTGCGTGAAATGCCCGACATAAAATTCGGCTATCCAGCAGATTTGCCTACGGACGGGCCGTTTTGGATCTCTGACTTATCAGAGTCAGACCTCAGAGCTCGTCTCGACTCGGTGCGATCTATGTCAGATCAATCTTGGAGTGACTTGATAAAGCCCTATCAAGATCTCCTCATGCGATTCGACCCCGACAATCAAATCCTCACTCAGACTTTTTCCGATATCGGGCTTCCAACAATAATTGGAAAACCGGCATGAGATATTTGGTCACAACTCACGAAAAATCTACATGGCCTGTGAATTTGCCAATCACATTTCTCAATAAAGGATGCCTCAGTGTTCCTCTCAGTGAGTCAGAAATAGTTCGGGATTACCACGTCTTGGAACCCCAAACTGACGGTGTGGGTGCACGAATTGAAAAACACGAATACGTCACCGAGTTGTACGCATCACTGCTCAATGATTTAACGAAATATCTCAACTCGGTTCATAGCACCACACATGCCAAAAGGTATTGGGAAATAGGCCTTGGTCTTTGGCTTTCTTCATTCCTCGATGCAACCTTTGAGCGTTGGGGTTCAATCGCTAACGCTGATTTTGGCTCAGAAGAATACGCAACACGACAATTTTTGGTCAATGCGGCTGAAATATGTCCACCAGTTTCGACTCAATTTGTCTCGTATTCTCAAAACAGCGCTTGGAACCATTTCGTCTTCTCAAATATTTGTGACACTCACCCTCGTGTCAAAACAGAACTTGATCCTGGTATGGCCAACTGGAATTACCCGAACTTGATAAAGCCGAACGGTCAAACAAAAAGTGCTGTGCTAAAGAAACTCGTCCGTCAATTCACCCAGAAGATTGGCAGGATGAACAAGTACGTGATTGCCTCTACGTACCTTCCAAGAAGATCCGAGTTCCGTCTCGCAACAGGCCTTTTTTCGATGCCAGTATTTTGGCAAGAAACCAAAATCAATGATGAACTTTTCAATCTAGATCTTCGCAACTCGATTACTTTCCCGGGAAGTCCAGGTTCTCAATTTGAAGAGGTCGTGCGAAAAATTATTCGCCAACAAATACCAAAATCGTTCGTAGAAAATTATCGTTCCACTGTCCATGCATTGAATAAATCAGATTTGCCTCGGTCTCCTCGTGCAATCTTTACTTCGAATCTTCATGCATCAAGCGACTCATTCACAATTTGGGCGGCCGAAAAGCACAACGGCGGCAGTGCCTTCGTGATTGGTCAGCACGGTGGTTTGTACGGTCAAGGTAATCCCCCCACGCGAATCGAGCTCCATGAAATTGGTGTCGCAGATAAATACCTCACTTGGGGCTGGACAAACGGGAACGAACATGTGGTCGCTGGTCCAGCACTCATCAACGTTGGTAAGCAATCAAACCCGAATCGCGCAAATCGTGACAGAATTCTGCTCGTTACAGATTGCACTTTCCGCTACAGCCGACGGCCATGGTCCACGGGTGCTCTTTATTCTCAATATCTAGACAACTTATTCCGCTTCGTTGATCTACTTTCGAAATCGGAGCGTGACGCTCTCATTGTGCGACTTCATCACGATCACGACAAAGATGACAAAAGCCATCTGGATCAATGGCGAGATAGGTTCCCAAACATCGAAATTGACCCAGGGAAAAGACATCTTGATCTCGTCAGAGCAGAATCTCGAATCGACATCTGCACAACCATTGGAACTTCAGAAATTGAATCAATGAGTAACGATCGTCCGACACTTATTTACCTTGACCCCGCGACCCATCCATTTAGACAATCAGTTCAGCATGTTTTCACTGTTTGCGCTGTAGCAGGAATCTTGCACTATTCACCCGAATCACTGGCGCGTCAAATTAGCGAAGTTTGGGAAGACATTGACTTTTGGTGGAACCGTGAGGATGTCAAATTCGCACGTGACCTGTATTGCTCAAATTTTGCGCAAGAAGTGCCATCACCCATTCAATTTCTTCGGAACGAAATCAAGACTGCTACATGTCGGTAATGGAATCACTAAACCAGGTAAGCGCACTCTTGGTGGATACGCCGCTGCAGACAGCATCGGATAATTACAAAGCCTTAATTTACTGGAGTGATTTTGGAACCGATCAAACCAACGGATTGATAAGCCTTCCTACTTATATTGAGCGAAACGAAGAAGTGCTTCGGAGCAAATTTTTGAAATTTGTCTACGAAGTTGGTCAATGCCAAGTATCAGACAGAACAGTCATTGAGCGTTTACAGATAGATGAAGACTTCAGTTATTGGTGGCTTACGTTATTCGCACTTCGGAGAACTCACCCGGAAAGTGGCATTTCTGAAACGATCAAATTATTTGCGTTGGAAGAAATAATCAAGCAGGCAAACATTTCCGCAATCACGATCGACATCCAAGATCCGAAGGCCCGCCGTTGCATCAAAGATCTCTGCTTAAACCTAAAAATTTCATGTTCTGATATTGGTAAACCGATCAAACCAACCAAGTCAATATTTTCCTTACGCAAACTTTCCCCAAGATGGTGCATCGCGCTCGCAACTCTCTGCCGACAGACTTGGAGATCAAGATCTTTTAACCAAAATCAGGTCGCCGAATCAAATGGTAAGTCGATCGCATTATTTGATTACCTCACCGGATTCGAGGCCGAAGCTGCAGGCGTTGGCACTTACCGATCAAGATTTTGGTCAAACTTGCCCGAGTTGCTTGAGGAGAAATTTGACAAGTTGGTTTGGAATCACACTCGAGAAATTGGAGCTTCGTCCACGAGTCGAAAAAATGCTGAGAAGTTAATAAACAAGTTAAATGTTCGTCCGGTGAGTTCTCACAAACTTTTTGAAACGAAGATAAGTTTGCAAATTTTTTGGAAAGTTGTTCGCGATTATTGCAAATTTTATAGGTTCAGAATTGCTGAAACTGAAGCTAAAAAAATGTTCACGCCAAGTAACTCAGACCTTTCTCTGTGGCCGCTTTTCAAAACAGAGTGGATCGATTCTCTTCGTGGATCGACAGCGATTAGACATTTGATTTTATTTCACACCATTAAAGAAATGGTTAGACAAATGCCTCGACAGTTGGTCGGCATCTATCTCTTGGAGAATCAGCCATGGGAGTTAATTCTGACCAACGCTTGGAAGCGTGCGGGTCACGGCACATTGATCGGCATGCCTCAAGCTGCACCCAAATATTGGGAGGTACGCCAGTTTGTGGACAGTAGATCCAGGACCGATCTTGGACTTAGTAAGTTTCCGCAGCCTGATTTGATTGCATCTACGAGTTTGCGCGGACGCCAAATGCTGCTTTCGTCCGGTGTTTCCCAAGATCAAGTGATCGATGTGGAAGCGTTGTCGTACCAATATCTGATTCATTTACAATCATCGAAAAATTCTTCCGAAAAAATCAGCACGGTAAATCCCACAGTTACTGTTTTGGGAGATTTTTCTCTCGACGAGACGAAGCTGTTGCTTGAAATCTGTTCACCTGTACTTTCTCAAAATGGATACAGCGCAACCTTTAAGGCACACCCATCGAGTCCGCTCAGTAAAAATGAAATTGATGATTATGGAATGACTGAATTTGTTGGTGATCTGGGTTCATTGCTTCCCTCGTCAAGTCTCGTAATTACCACTTCGTTTACGAGTGCAGCAGTTGACGCTTACTGCTTGGGCATCCCGCTTCTCCTTTTTTCCACCGGGAAAGACTTAAACATGAGTCCGCTTCGCCTCGAACCAGGAGTTCAGTTTTTCCATGATTCAAATTCGCTTCAAGCGTTACTAATGCAAACGACAGGTTTAGAAACTGCCCGCAGTCGAGATTTTTTTAATTTGGATCTAAACCTTCATAGATGGCGACAGTCCTTACGCCAAATCGTTTAGCAAGCTGCTTGCCGGCTTAGGCCTGAGCAACCAGTCGGTACCTCTTTATATAATGGTGTTGAACCCAATTGTCCCCTACGTAGACGAGTCAGGTGCTCCACATATGAAAACAGTCATCCTTTGCGGTGGATATGGAACTCGAATACGTGACGTCAATGAAGAGATCCCAAAGCCGATGCTCCCAGTAGGTCGCCTACCAATCCTGTGGCATTTGATGAAGTATTACTCCGCATTTGGTCACAACGAGTTTGTTTTGTGCCTCGGATACAAGGGTCAAGTAATCAAGGATTTCTTTCTCAACTACAAAGCTCATACTCAAGACTGCACTGTGACATTGGGTCGAGACTCCCAGATTGAATTTCATTCAGACAACGAAGAGCTCAACTGGAAGGTCACACTTGTAGACACCGGTCAAGACTCCATGACTGGTAGCAGAGTGAGCAGAATAAAGAAGTTTGTTGATGATGCGCCATTCTTTCTCACATACGGAGATGGTCTGAGCAACATAGACCTCAATGCATTACTTGCATTTCATCAGGAGCACAAACGTACTGTCACTGTCACTGGCGTTCGCCCACCCGGAAGATTTGGTGAGCTTCGAGCAAACGACGATGGATTAGTTTCTGAATTCAATGAAAAGCCGCAAGCAAGTGAAGGTTTGATTTCTGGTGGGTTTTTTGTCTGCGATCCAAAAGTATTTGAAGTACTAACTGATGACCCAGATCTTGTCTTCGAGCAACAACCGATCAGATCACTGGTTGCTCAAAAGCAATTAGCCGTTTATGAGCATGATGATTTTTGGCAGTGCATGGATACTCCTCGTGACTGGCAACTACTTAATTCGCTTCTCTCGTCCAATAAGGCTCCATGGAAAATCTGGTAAACGCACTCAAAAGTTTTCGCGACCAGCGCGTACTCATTACAGGAGACACAGGTTTTAAAGGTTCGTGGTTGAGTCTTTGGTTGCATCAACATGGCGCCAAAGTTTTTGGATACGCACTTCCACCCGAAAGCAATTCCCATTTCCAACTTTTGGGTCTTTCAAAACTCATCAGCCATGAGGACGGTGACGTGCGAGATTTGGAACACCTCTCGAGGTACGTGACCCACGTACAACCTGACGTCATTTTCCATCTAGCCGCTCAAGCGCTCGTAATTACCTCGTATAACGATCCCAAAGAAACATTTGATACAAATGTCGGTGGCGGTGTAAATATCTTGGAGGCTGTTCGCTTAACCCCAAGCGTCAAAGCTCTTGTCTTCGTTACTTCCGACAAGTGCTACCTCAATAAAGAGGTCACGCGTGGATACACCGAGGCCGATGAACTTGGCGGCAATGACCCCTACTCGGCATCTAAGGCAGGTGCAGAACTAGTATTTGCGTCTTACGCACGGTCTTACTTCGCAGAAAGAAATGCTTTCGGAGCTGCATCAGTTCGCGCAGGCAACGTAATTGGTGGAGGTGACTGGTCGTCGAATCGGATTATCCCTGATTGCGTACGAGCACTAATTTCTGATCAACCAATCACAATTCGAAACCCACATGCAACGCGACCATGGCAACATGTTCTCGAACCACTCTCTGGATACATCACACTTGGGGCACACCTACTAAAGAATGGTGGCGGCAACTTTGGCTCTTGGAATTTTGGTCCGCCAGAAAATGCTGTTCATACCGTCGGAGAAGTCGCTGATTCAGTGATTCGCGAATGGGGATCTGGCTCACTCGTGATTGACAAGACTTCTGAAAAACTACATGAAGCAACTTTATTGCAGCTCAATTGTGACAAAGCCCGCAATTTCTTTGGCTGGAAGCCAAAATGGGGTTACGAGCAAACTATTCGAAAAACAATACAGTGGTATGTCAATTTCAATAATCAAGCGAACGTACTCGCAACATCAAAAGAACAACTAGTGGAATACGAGATGAGTGAACATGATTGATGGCGTACAAATCACCCCACTCCGCCAGATTGTTGATGAACGCGGAAGCGTAATGCACATGCTCAAATCAACCGACCCTGCATTCGACAAATTTGGGGAAATTTACTTTTCAGGAGTATTCCCAGATGTAGTTAAGGGTTGGCACATTCACACCAAGATGACCCTGAACTACTCCGTACCAATTGGCAGGATCAAACTGGTGCTCTACGACGATCGGCCAAACAGCAAAACATTTGGCGAAGTTCAAGAAATTTTCCTCGGACCAGATAACTATTGTCTTGTCACGATCCCGCCCAACATCTGGAACGGATTCAAGGGTATTGGAACAGAGTTGGCTCTGGTAGCAAACTGCTCTGACATTCCGCATGATCCAACAGAAATAAGTCGTCTCGACCCTGCAGACAACCACATCCCCTATGACTGGGCTTTGAAGCACAAATGAAACCAACTGTCCTCCTTACTGGAGGATTCGGGAACTTGGGCGGTCGCATCACCGCAGCGATAGCTGCAACCAGCCGCTGGAACATCAAATTGGTAAGTCGTTCGGCAGTCACCGCACCATTGTGGGCACCAGATGCCGAGATCATTCGCTTTGATTTAACTAGTCGTCCGCTCGATTCAACAATCTGCGATGGTGTGGATGCTGTCATCCACCTTGCCGCACTTGATGATAGGGCTGCTAAGAGCAACGTAGAACTAGCTAATGATCTAAGCGGCAATGCGATGCAGTATCTCATTGAAAATGCGACTCGCTTTAACGTCGATCGAGTTTTATTCATGTCTACAGCACATGTTTATGCCGATTCACTAATTGGGAACATCTCCGAAGATTCCGTCACAACTTCCACACATCCATATGCAACAAGCCACATGCTTGGAGAACAAGCTCTGATAAATGCTGAATCCTCGATTACCGGTATCAGAATCCGTTGTGCGAATGGGTTTGGCTACCCGATTGATTCACGTACCGAACTGAAAAATACTCTCATGAATGATCTTTGCCAGCAGGTCGTCCAAATGGGTGTAATCACTCTTCGCTCAAGTGGCACTCAACCAAGAAATTTTGTTCCATTTGGTGATGTCGCAGCCGCAACCATTCATCTCCTCGAACTTGATAAAACGCAGCTTGGTGATGGGCTATTCAATGTTGGCAGCACAAGTTCTTGCTCAGTCCTTGCTATGGCCCATCTCGTTGCAGAAAGAGCTCGTCAAGTTTTGGGGGTTGACTGTCCGATCGTGCGCCCGGAATCTGCAGAGATGACAGAGCCAGAGATGCTTAATTACAGCATCAGCAAACTGTTGGCAACTGGTTTTTCACCATCCAACTCGGTTGATGAAGAGATTGATGGACTACTGCGTTCGTGTTTTGAGAGACAATCAAAATGACTCCTGGCGTATCAATAGTTATCCCTACCTATAACCATGAGGCATTTCTTGGTGCAGCACTGAGTTCAGTTGTTAATCAGACATACACCAACTGGGAAGCAATTGTTGTCAACAATTTTTCCACAGATGGAACCGAAGCATTGGTCCATAGTTTTAACGATCCTCGTATAAAGCTCATCAATTTTCACAACAATGGCATCATCGGTGCAGCAAGAAATCAAGGCATCAACTTGGCAACAAATTCTTTTGTTGCATTTCTCGACTCAGACGATACGTGGTTACCTACAAAACTCGAAAAATGTGTCGCTGCGCTAACAAACGGGGCCGATCTTGTCTGTCATGGAGAGAACTGGATTGATGAGACTTCACATTCACGTGCAGTTTTTTATGGTCCAACTGCTCGTGCTACGTATTTGAGCTTGCTGTTCAGAGGTAATCGGCTGTCAACATCTGCCACCGTTGTAAAAACAAGCATCCTTAAAACGGTGGGTGGATTTAGCGAAAATTCCGAATTTGTCACTGCTGAGGATTACGAAATGTGGTTGAAGATCTCTCAAATCACAACGAATCTGGTATTTATTGACGAAGTATTAGGAAACTACACGCGACATGGTGCAAGTGCGAGCAGTTCCGTAGTGAAGCATCTCAATGCGGAAATATCAGTTGTTAATCACCACGCCAAACAACTGCCAAATTCATTTGCCACGAATCTCAGACTTCGTCATCGGCAGGCTAAGGCTTACTATTCGGCAGGACGAAGTTCGTCTCGAAGTGGACAAAGTCGTTCGGCACTTAAGTACTTCGTTACCGCAATCAAGACTTCGCCCCTGTTCGCAAGGTCCTATGCAGCGATAATTCTCCTCTTCGTCGACCAAATCAAAGCAAGAGTGCAATAAGTGACTACCAAAGTCGTTTATTACAGCCTCGCTCGACAGGCGCTCAAGGAAGCCCTGTTGCTTGCCGGCGTGAGTGAAGGGGATGTAGTCGTGGTCCCATCTTTGATTTGCAAAGATGTGTTGCTACCTATCGAGTCCCTTGGAGCAACTGTCTTGTTTTACGACGTAGATAAATCGCTCAAACCAATTGCTTTAACCAACATTGATCGAGCCAAAGCAATTATTGCCGTCAACTACTTTGGGTTTGCACAAGATCTGACCCCCTTCGCAGAACTGGGTCGTCGTCTCAACGCAGTTGTGATTGAAGATAATGCACATGGATTCCTCAGCTCAGACCACACTGGTCAATTGTTGGGAACGAGGACAGAGGTAGGAATTACCAGTATTCGCAAAACGCTTCGAATCCCAAATGGGGCCTCTTTAAGCATTAACAATGAGTCTTTTCAGACTCGAGCCCCGCATCAGTTGGAGCCAAACAACGATCGATTGGGAATTCGTTTTTTAACAACACATTTTGCATCATCGGTGCAGCGCACGACCAAGTTGCCCTTGTTGCATCTTCTACAAATAATCACTCGACTTCTGCGACGACTCTCAACTGGTTCAACTCTGCCCACATACAACCACGAAAGAGAACTTGCATCGGTGGCATCAGCACCACCAAACAAATATTCACTCAAGGTTATTGAGCGAATTTCTGAACATCGCGAGATCGCTCGGCGGCACAAACTTTATAAAAAGATCGAGAAGATCGCAGTGTCAACCGATGTTCAACCAGTCTTCAACCAATTGTCCGATCAATGCTCACCGTATGGTTTTCCTTTCTATGCTTCCCCGGTTGTCGCAAAACAATTTGGTAAGTCATGCCGCAAATTCGGTGTTGAAGTAATTCACTGGCCCGATTTGCCAGACCAAGTAACCGGCAGTGCACCTGATTTCTATACGAACCTTTGGTTAGTCAATTTTCTATGAGTCAAATTTCAAAAAATAGTGATTGGGCACTATGGTCAGGCACCGACCAACAGTGGAACGCTGCGGTAAATCAATTTCCCTTTTCAAATATTTATCAATCTGCTCAATGGGCCCAATATAAATCAACGACAGGTTGGGGGAAATTACGTCTTGCGCGTTTTGACTCCGATGAAAAGTTGCTGGCAGTCGCACAATGTCTAGTGAAAACAGGTCCGCTCAACTCTGCCGTCCTTTGGATCCCTGGCGGACCTATCGGATCAGTTGAATGCTCTCCATCTTCTCTTCTGAAATCAATTAAGGACGAACTCAAAGTTGCGATTACTTACGTTCGTGCCAGTTTCTTTAATCCAACAACCAACGAAGATGAGTTGATGTTGAAAGACTTGGGCTGGTCTCGCTGCAGAACTTCGCTTGGTGCGCAAAAGAGTATGGAATATCTCTTAGATCAACCTGAAGAAATTCGTCGAGCCAGATGCACCACCAATTGGGGACGCAATTTGAGAAGGGCAGAAAAAAATATCAACCACCCCTATGTATGGTCGAACCCCAATGCGTCGGAAATTGCGAGCGCATATAGGGAGATGAACCAATTTAAAGAAGTCGCTAACTTGGACCTCTCTAAATCTGAGGCTGACATTTCGAACATCATCGATTCATTTAAAGATGAGCTGCTCATTATTCGCTGCGATGATGACAGTGGAAACATAGATTCGCTTCGCGGTGTTCTTCGTTTTTCCAACAGAGCATGGGATTTCCTGGCCCTCACTTCTCCAAGTGGCAGAAAGAACTACTCCTCACATGCTGTGTTTTGGCACCTCACCAATGTCTGCCAGTCATTAGGAGTTGGATCAATAGACCTCAGTGGTATAGACCCCGAAAACAATAAAGGTGTGTATGACTTCAAAAAAGGCACTGGGGCCCAACAAATTGACTACCTTGGCGAATGGGACGTTGCACAACCCCGATGGATGCGGCCGATCCTGAGTAGAATTATCTCGCACTAAACGTTTTGGTTCTAGGGACACATGGATTCATTTTCCAATGACCCGTACTAATTGAATTCTTCACCACGATTTTATGGCCTACTACACTGCACAAACACTTGGTCTAGCAGGATTGTGTGCTTTTTTTAGCCTCAGACGCACAGCAATTGATTTCTATATTGTTTCAATTATTTCTGTCTGGTCAATCGGAGTCATTTTGATTTATTCCAGAATGGGAATGGATCAACATTTCTTTTATACAAACGACCAGGCCGGATACGAAGCTCTTGTTAATTCGATTGGCGAATTTGGTGTGAGCCTGCGTCTTCATGATCTTATTGGAGGTGGATATCCGGTTGTCCTCCCTGCTTTTTTGCTCACATTATTTGGCATCAATACAGTATTGACTTTGAAGTTTCTTCAACTTGTATCACTAATTCTTATCTATAAGAGCGGACGTGAGCTATTAGCACGTCATGGCAAGCGTTTGGTGTCCTGGAAAATAATTTTTTTCTGTGGACCAATTTTCATCTTTATGACGTTTTTAGGACTGCGCGATTTGGCATTAAGTTACTTAACTTTTATGTTCGTGTTTAAACCTGCACCGATTTCTAAAGGTGTCGGAATAATTGGTGTATTTATGTTACGACCACATCTTGGGGCCGCATTAATA
>Ga0114974_10002518_pt1 | contig 14082 bp, 7 predicted proteins | sample S_130206_EF_Meta_FD_87318 | JGI IMG/M metagenome (GOLD analysis project Ga0114974, IMG submission 87318) | Freshwater microbial communities from Lake Simoncouche, Canada to study carbon cycling - S_130206_EF_MetaG | ecosystem: Environmental > Aquatic > Freshwater > Lake | place: Lake...
ACGATATTGGGGCGCGGCGGGGTGGCGGCTGCGACCGATCCCACGAGAATAACTAGGAGCGGAACAATGAAGGCTGATCGATGCATAGAGTGAAGTGGTCGGTTAACTCAGAAGGTGAACGTGGTGTTCAGTACGATCTGACGTGGTGTGCCGCGGGCCCAGTCAAGGACACCGCCACCGAGGTTGGTTCGAACCGGCTCGAGATCGTCGTCGCCGAGGACGTTGCGGATATTGAGCTGCACGCGCCAACCGAGTTTGTGGCCGCCGAGGACCGTCGTCTTTCCCCCGTAGCCGAGCAACAGATCGAGCGCGAATTGGGCGGGCCCGAAGATCGGCTTGGTGACATCGTCCCCCGCGGCGCCGCCGGGAAAAACGCGCTGCTGAAAACCGAGCATCGTCTGATCGAGCCAGCGGACGCCGCCGCCAAGGTTCAGGCCCTGCAGCGAGCCTGCGCCGAAACGATAGTTGGTGAACAGGCTTCCGCGCCATTCGCGCTGACGAAAGCGCGGGAGATTGTTGCGCAGTTGCTGGCGGAGAATCTCGGCCGCGATCGCCTGATCGTAGTATTGATGCACCGTGCGGGCATCGGTGTTGGAGATGGTAACCTTGTCCCAACCGAGCCCGCCAAACTGTTGCCAAACGGGAAGACGGCGCGCCGACCAGAGAGCGAAATCGAGATCCTTGTTGGACACGCGCGTGCGCTGCTGGCCGCCGGCGACGCGAAGATCCCAATTCGCGGTCACGCGGGCCACGAGCGTCACGTCGATGCCCTTGCCGATCTTGTCCTCCACCGAGCGGTAGACGTTGCCACGCGTGACGGGGTCGTAGCCATCAGCGGGGACGGTGGCGATGTCGGCGGGGCGATCCGTACCGCGGAGGCGTTGCTCGATGACGGCCGATTCAGTGCGGACTCCCTGTCCGTCACCGATCAAGTTGTGCTGGTTCTCCTCGTAGAAATTTACGCGCAGCGAAAGGGCATTCTGCCGAAGGCCCACGCTGAAGCCGAAATCATGACCCTCGCTGGAGATGCCGGGGATCAGGCGGTTGTCGGGATCGAGAAAACCGGGAGGCAGCGCCGTGTTGTTGGAACGGCTGCCGAAGACCGAAAGCCAAGACAGCGCGTGTACGACTGCGCCGTAAGAATACGTCGTGGTGCTGTCGTCCAGCGCGGGAGTCGCAGCAAAGCTCGTGCGCGCAAGCGGCACGAACAACCCCTGTTGATCGCCCGGTGTCAGCCGGTCGCCGCGCGCGAGAGCGGACGGATCGACGAGAAAACTTTTGAACTGATCGACACGGCGACCGGCGAAGACATTGATCCGGTCTTTGAGGAAGAAACTCTGCAGCGCGAGCATGCCCGTGGTAATTTCCTTGCGGGAGCCGCCGGTGCCCGAGGAGCGGCCGCCGGGATGATCGAACATCGTGGCCTGAAACGTCTCGTTGCGCACCGTATCCGTAAATGTCCACGGACCGAACAGCCGCCCATCGCCGCCGCCACCCGGCAAAGCCCGCGCGGTGAACGAACCGGCTGGGGGATCGAGATAAAAGCGGGAGCGGAGGAGCCGACTGTTGTTGAGCAGATCACCGGTAGCGAACGAGGGATTGCCCAAAATCATCGCCCGCGAGACCTGGGTGCGGTCTTCGTCGATACGAAACGAGGCGAGCGCGGCCATACGATGACGGCCAAAATGGCGGGCGACGCTGGTGAAGAATTTTTTGAAATCGAATTCGTAGGACGTTGTGAAGCGCAGCTCCTTGGTGAGATTGCGCACCTCCGTGCCGCCCGGCGCCGTTTCGATGTAGAGCCGGCCGGAATGGGGGTTGAGGGCAGTCTGCGGCGCGGCGGTTGTGCCACCGGGGAGAAAACGATTGGGATCGGCAAAAATATTAATCGACTCGGCGTTTTCGAATGCGCCGCCGAGGAGTTCGGAAACCGATTCGTAGTTGAAGCCGAGCTCCACAAAAAGATCGCTGGTGATCTTCTGCTCCAGTGCGCCGCGGAGCAGTTTTCCCTGCAGGTCATTCACGCGGCCGCCGACACGGACGTCGCGCGCGGTGGGGAAAATCGCATTGTCGATCAGCGCGGCGTCCCGGGTGTCGACTGCGCCGGCGAGCTGGTGGGCGCCTCGCGTGAGGCCCGAGCCGTTCCAAATGAGCACCGAGGGGGCACCCGCGCCGTAGGAGTAGACGCGGAGCGCATTGGCATTGCGGTTTAGCAAGGGAAACGCGGCGGCCGTCAGCGAGGTATTGCCCGTGGCGTTCTCATAGAGCGGGCGGCCGGCGGCGAACCACGGGCTCACGAAATCTTGCGCGAGGTAGTTGCTAGCGATGGAGGCGCGTTGGTCGATTTTTTCCGCGCTGAAGCGGAGCGTCGACTGCGGGGCGAGCTTCCACGTCAGGGCGCCAAACGCGCGCGACTGGCGGTTGAAGGCATCCTCGACGCTGCTCTTGCCTTCGTTGCGGACGGCGGCGAAGCGAAAGGCGAGTTTTTGCGGAAGGAGCACACGATTGACGTCGAGCGTAGAGCGAAAGGAGCCGTTGTTGTCACCGCGGAGGCTGACTTCGTTGGCGCTGCGCATGAGGGCGCGCTTGGTCGAGGTATCGATGGCGCCACCGGCGTTGCCCAAGCCGAAGAGAATCGACTGCGGACCGTTGGCGAGGGTGATGCGCTCGACGTTGTAGAGTTCGCTGGGGAGATTTGTGGCGTAAAAATCGGCGGACGTGGTGATGGCATCGAAGCCGCGGGCCCGGCCGCTCGCTCGCGTCGTCGTGATGCCGCCATTCGGCCCGGTATTCTGATCAGTGATGTTATTATTGTTTGTGCTGAACGCCACGGATTCCTCGATGGTCGTCGCGCCGATGTCGTTAATGAACTCTAGCGTCATGACATCGATCTGGGCGGCAATGTCCTTAAGCGGCGTGTTGACGCGGCTGCCGGCGAGCGAACTTGTCGCGACATAGCCCTGTTCGGAAGCTGAGTTCGTGATGAACGGGGAGAGTTCGATCACTTCGTCCGACACCGCTGCCTTTGCGGGAGAAGTCGGTGCGGTCTGCGCTTGGATCGGCGCAAACGGGTAAAGGGCACAGAGCCCGACTGACAAGACGAGGCTTCGGGGAGTTTTCATCGGGGTCGGGGAGAATTTGGTCTGTGGGAGCGTGTGCCGAGATCAAGCGCAGGATGGGCGCTCCAGCGTTGACCCCTAGCGCTCGACGGGGGATTGACGAAAAAGGGAACTCAGAAACGCGCGCGCGCGCCGACGGTCCACGAGGCGCCGTAGTGATTGATGGCCCGGAGGAGACCGGGGGTGTTGGAGTAGGTGGCGATGGGGCCGTTGAGGATGTTGCGGCCGGAGACGGTGATCTCGTAGGTCGCGTTGATCCGGTAGCCGCCGCTGAAATCGAAAAGCAGGCGCTCGTATTGCCAGAGTTCCTCGGTGGCGTTGGAGGAGTTGAAGCGGGGTGCGGACCAGGTAGCGCGGAGCTGCGCGTTGAATTTACTTTTGCCGTAGCGAATGCCGCCGTTGGCGGATTTCGGCACGTGGTTCGCGACGCGCGAATCGGAACTCGTGCGTGTGACGGAGCCGAAAACACTGAAGCCGCTGAGGTAGCGCGGGAGGAAGACGAGTTGCTGGCTGTATTCGAGCTCGACGCCGTCGATACGGCGCGTGCCGGGGGCGTTCGTGGGGCGGAGGAAACGGTAGCCGGTGAACTCGGGGTCGTCGGCATAGCCAGCCTCGGCGGCTGTGATCGTCTGTGTGCCGCTACCCATGTTTTCCACGTTTAGGCGGAAGGCGGAAAGGCTCAGGGTGCCAGCGGGCTCGAGGTAATATTGAAGACCGACGAAAAACTTGTCCGATGTCTCCGGCTTCAGTTCGGGGTTGGGCACGCGGACGGTTTGCGCGGCTTCATCGACGGTGATGGTGCCGGTGAGGTTGTTGTAGCCGGGGCGCGAGATCGACTGGTTGCCGGCGACTTGGAGGACGAAGTTTTCGGTGAGCGACCACTTCGCGCCGCCGCTGAAGAACGTGTTGCCGTAGCCGCCGTAGCTGCTTTCGCGACGACCGTAGCGGTATTGATAATCAACAAACGGAATCGTGCCGGCGGTGTAGCCGGCGCGCGTGACGACGGCGGCGGGCAAAATGTCCTGCGTGCGACCGACGGTGCGCGTGCGCTCGTGGCGAACGCCCAGATTGAGGCGAAGCGTTTTCCAGCGGGTATTGGCTTCGAAGTAGCCGGAGTCGATCTGCTCTTTCACGGAGCGTGCGCTGTAGAGCTCGTTGATGCGGTTGGCGGTGAGATTGGGATTAAAGTAGGCGGGATTCGAAATGAACAGATCGCGGGTGGCGTAGGGATCAGTGAGCGGAATGCCGATCGTGCCGATGTTGCCGCCCGTGCGGGCGTCGTAAGGCAGGAGATTCGTGGTCGGCAGGATCGTGGACGGTGAGATCATCGAATTCGCGGCGCCGACATAGGTCCACTGCAGCGCGCCGTTTTTCTCGACGTCGTAAACGGCGAGTTTGGACTTTGCGCCGGTTCCGAGCTGCAAGGAAAGCCCGAAGAGGGTCACATCCTTCTTCGCGTCAAGGTTACCGGTCCAGAGCTGATTGCGTGCCGCCTGAGGCGTGGCGGAAACGTTGTTGGTGAATGCATCGGTGCGATTGTAGTTCGCGACCTTGTCCCACGGGAGGCCGGTGAGCTGGGTGAGGTTCCAGTCGCCATCGGTCGCGCTTGACCGCGTGGCGTGGTAGCCGATACGCGTGAGCTGATGGGTGACGGCTTGAAAGTAGCCCTCAGTCATTTGCTCGTAGGCCGTGCGGCTGCGAGAGTAACCGGCACCGAGCGTGACGTTGAGATCGCCGCGCTTGTAGTCGATGCGCGGCGTGAGTGTGAGCGTGGAGTTGAGTTTGTTGCGGCGGCTCGTGGTGTATTGCACGCGCGTGTTGGCGTTGGTGGTGGCGAGCGCAGTGAGATCGGTGAGCGTGGAGGTAGGTGTGACTTGCGCGGGGTTTACGAAGAACGCGATTTGCCGCAGGTTGGTGCCGTCGTTAAAATGCGAGCCGGCGGTGCGCAGCGAGACTGACAGGAACGGCGAGAATTTATAGTCGGTCGTGAGCGTCATCGAGCCGCGGGTCGTGAGCTTGGGCGCGTCGCGAAATGCAATCTGGTTAATCACTGGTCCGCGCGCAGCGTCGGCATAACTGAAGGTGTGCGTGACGCCGGCTTGCTCGGTCGCGACCGTGTTGGCGCCGAGAGTGAGGGCGATACCGAGGCGTTGTTTGAACGCGTCGGCGTAGGTGAAGATGAAACTCGGGCGCACCTTGTAGTCGTTCGTGTTATAGGGCCCGGGCGTGCGCTGGTAGCCCCACGAGTATTCGTTGCCGGTGAGACTGACGTTGGCGGTGATTTCGCGGCGCTTGCGATCGAAGGCGGAACGGCTGCGCATGTTGATGCGGCCGGCGGGCGAGTCGGCGTCCATGCTCGCGGTGGTGGTCTTGTTAATTTCAATGGCGTCGGTGCCAATGATAGACGCCTGCTCAAATTCGAACTGGCGTGAGTCCGCGCCGAACGACGCCGAGGGGGCGCTGGCCATCGTCATGCCGTCTACGCTGACCGAGGCGTAGCGCGGATCGAGGCCGCCGATGCGAGCAGTGCGGGCGTCGGAATCGACGTAGTCCATCACGACGCCGGGAAGGTATTTGATAAACTCGCCGACGGTGCCGCCGGTGAGGTCGCCGAAATTGTCAGCCGAGACGACGCTCTTCACGTTGATGGCGGCTCGCTGTTCCATGATAGCTTTGGCGTTGCCCTCGCGCTCGCTGGAGACGGTGAAGGCCTCGAGTTTCACGACGCCGGGCGTGGATGAGGCGGGGCCGGAGGGCGTGAGCTCGAAATCGCGCGTGGCAGTGAGACCGGCGCCGACACTGAACTGAGCGGACGTGGACGCATAGCCTGTGTAGTTCACGCGAAGGCTCACTTCGCCGGCCGGGACTCGGGTCAACGAAAACGATCCATCGTCTGCGGAGTAAGTCGTGAGATTGGTGCCGACGACGGTGAGCTCGGCGTTGCGCACATATTCCTGGGTGGCGGGGTTGAAGACGCGGCCTTGAATCGAGCCGGTGGCGGACTGCGCGACGAGGAACGGCGCGGTGAACAAAGCGAGGAATAAGCAGAAAAGGGCGGAGGATGAACGATGCATGGGGATGGGGGAGGAGCGGACGTCAACGCTACGTGAAGTCGGCTTCCAGGTTGAGAAATCGGAAAGGAAATGAAGAATGAATGAAGGTGGCGATGGCAACACCACCAAAAACCGGCAGTTTAAAAATCACCAAGAGCAGGCAAAAGGGTCAGGTTAATGTTTAATGTGTCGCCTACTTCTTCCGCAGGAGAGCTCTCCCCTCCCGGATCTGATCCCCTGAAGATCCGGTTTCTTAGGAGCAAAAAACATGATGCCCAAATCCTCATTCGCTCGTCTTGCCGCCGGGCTCATCGCCCTCTCGAGCGCGTTCGCCGCCGCCCAGCCGGTAGCACCCGCCGAAGCCTCGGTCCAAGCCTAGGCCGCCTCACTTGAACCTGCGCCAAGACGCGATCGTACTTTCTCCGTTTACTGTCGATACGACGTGAGAGACCGGCTACGCGGCATCGAGCACGCTGTCGGGCACGCGCCTGGGAGAAAGCGAGGGCGAGTGCGAAGTCGGCATCGCCGCCGGAATCGGTCGGGCTTAGAAATCCACGGCGAACGTGAGCTGCGTGACACGCGAGTCGACGGTGGCGAGGCGCGAGATGGCGCCAGTCGTAAGTGCGCCGACGGGGACGGGGTCGTGCTCGTTGAGGAGATTGCGGACGTTGAGCTGCGCGCGGTAGTTGAAGCCGCCGAGGGCTTTCATTTTCCCGCGGTAGCCGGCGAGGAAATCGACGTAGGTCTCGGTCGGACCGCGGTAAACCTTGTCGAGGTCGAGCACGGCGCTGCCGCTGGCCGAGGTCTTGACGCCGTAGCCGATGGTGGGGGCGGAGCGCCAGCGGAGGGCGCCGCCGACGTTGAAGCCTTTGAGGCCGCCTTCGTTGAAGCGATAGTTGGCGATGACGTTCGCGCGGCCGCCGCGGGCGGTGGCAGTCGCGCGGCCATCGGCGGCGGTCATGAACGCGAGGGCCTGGCCGACGAGGGCGCTGTTGTAGTATTGTTCGAGCGTCTGGCCGGTGGGCTGCGCGGCATTATTCGGGGCGGTTTTCCAAGTGACGGCCCGGCCGGCGCTGTCGAGTTCGCCGTTTTTCGCGACGACGGCCGTCCACACGGGGAGGCGCGCATCGCGCCAGGTGAACCACGGGCCGCCGATGTTGGCCTCGGTGGCCTCGGACTTGGCGCCGTTGAGGCGGAGGTTCCAATTGCGCGTGGGCGTGAAGTTCAGCTCGGCCTCGTAGCCGTCGGAGCGGAAATCCGACATGATGTAGTAATTGGGCCGGCCGGCGGTGCGGAAGCCGCGCTTGTTGCCGTCGGTGACATTGATGGTCGGCGACGAGGGATCGAGGGCGAGGACGCGTTGCTCGAGGTTGAAGAAGATGTCGCGGAACTGGTTGATCTGGTTCGAGGCGCGCTGGGGGCCGAGGGCGTTGTCGTATTTGTTGAGGCGGAGCGTGAGTTTGTCGCCGAGCAGATCGAGACGGAGGCCGTAGTCGCGGCCGGCGCCGCCGGCGCCGGAGATGTCGTTGCCGAAGGGATCGTAGCGGCCGATGTTGAGATCGAAGGTGGTGGATTTGTTGTAAAAGGCGGTGAGCCACTTGAGCGGGCGGGCGACGATGCCGATGCTGCGGTTGATGCCGGACTGCGTCGGGCCGTAGTCGGCGTAGCGCGCATCCCAGAGGACGGGGAAGAGACCGGAGAAATCCTGCGTGGTGGAGGCGGCGTCGAGCGTGGCGGATTGAGCAGAGTCCTTGCGGTAGCCGTAGGTGAGGACGAGGCGGTCGCGGCGCTCGCGGTCGGGGAGAAAAAAGCCCTGCCAAGCGAAGATTTGCGCGCTCGTCTTGTTGAGGCTGCCGGAGGCGACCTGACCGGCGGCGAGGCGTTTGCCGTCGGCGGCGCGGAGCGGGGTGTCGTAGAGATAGAGCGTGTAGGGGCGGCCGTTGGCGTCGGTGAGCGACGCATCGCCGGTCATCGAGACGGCGGCGGTGGTGGGCTCGTAGGGGTTGGCGAAGTAGTGGCGGAACTGCGGGACGCGGGAGGCATCGTTGGCCCAGCCGGAGAAGGTCTTCGCGCGCAGCGTGACGCCGGGAAGGGAGGGATCGTCGAGGATGCGGCGTTCGAAACTCTGCTGTGCGAGGTCATCGGACTTTGTGCCGGTGTAGAGGCCGGAGAGACGGTGGCGACCGAGCCATTTCGCGAAACCGCCGCGGTCCCGGAGTTTTTTGGCAAGGTCGAGCTCGTAGGAGAGCGTGACGCGCCAGTCGTCGCGGTTGTGGAACTCGAGGATGTTGGAGGCGCCACCCTGGTAATAGAGCTGGCCGACGTTCGGGTTCGGCGTCGTGGTGCCGGGGAGGTAGCGGTTGGCGTCCACATCGAGGCGGAACTCGCTGCTGCCGGAGGTGCTGCCGCCGCTGATTTTGTGGTTGAGGGCGTTTTCGCGATTGTAGGCGAGTTCGAGGAAGAGGGTGTCGGCGAGTTTTTGTTCGAGGATAACGGTCTTGTTGGTGCCGCCGAGCACGCTGGTGCGGCCGGTGCCGACGATGTTCACGTCGAAGGGAAACAGCTTGGGATCGAGCACGGTGAAGCCGCCGCCGGCATCGAAGGTCTGATCAACGCCCGGGAGCGAGCCGGGGCTGCGCACGGTGACGGATTGGTTCCAACTGCGCGTGGCGACGGAACCGCCTTGGATGACAACGGGCGCGGTGCCAGCCTGCGTGAAGATGCGGTTGGTGCCGATGCCGGTGAGACTGGAGTTGTCGTAGATGGGCTTGGCCGTGGTGTAGCCGCTGCCGGCGATTTTGTCGGCGATGAGCCACGGGCTGAACATGTCGTTGGGGACGATGCGGCCGGAGCGATTCCAGTGGCGGGAGTCCTTTTCGAACTGAGCGACGAGCGTGGCAGTTGGGAAGGGCTTGAACGTGAGCGCGCCGTAGAGGCGTTCGTCGCGGTCGAGGTTGGGCAACTTTTCGGTGTAGTCGCGCTTGGAGAGGCCCATGAGGCGCAGGGAAAGTTTCTGCGGGACGACGACGGCATTGGCGTCGAAGGTCGCGCGCCGGGAGTTTTCGGAGTCGTATTGGAGCTCGAAGCCGTAGCGGTTGCGCATGAGCGCGCGGGCGGGCGTGGCGTCGAGGATGCCGGCAGGGCTGCCGAGGCCGAAGAGGATGGCGTTGGGGCCGCTGGCGACGGTGGCGCGCTCAAGGTTGAAATTGTCGGTGGGGTTCTGGACCTTGAAAAAATTCCGCGTGAGCGTGCCCGAGCCGATGCCGCGCACGCGCCCGCCGAGGCCGGGATCGGAGACGTAGTTGCCGTTGGCGGTGACGGGCATGAAGTCGGAGGCGTTTTCGACGTTGGCCGTGTAGATGAGCGCCTGGTCGAGGCTGGTCAGGCCGAGATCCTGCATGAACTCCTTCGTGAACGTCTCGATCTGGTTCGGCACGTCTTTGAAGTCGGTGCGCAGGCGGCTGCCGGCGAGGGTTTCGGTGGCGACCCAGCCAGTCTCGGACGACGAGGAAATGACGAATGGCGAGAGTTCGACCACCGACTCAGCCGAGTTGGCGGGTTGAGCTGCCGCCGGGGCGGTGGTGGTTGACGGCAGTGATTGTGCAGCGAGCGATGCGTGCAAGGTCAGCGCGACGAGGCACGCGGTGACGCAGGAGCGGGGGCGGGCAATGGGTGTCATGGAAGGAGGGTCGTAACGGTCAGGTAGCAGGTGCAGTTAAGATGCGTGCAAGCAGGTGGGAGGGGTGTTCGAGCAATGGTGGCGGCCCGGCCGGGGTGCAAACATTTCGAGGAGGGAGCGAAGTTTCCGGGCGCGGAAGACAGCGATGCCGACAGCCGGGCAGGCCGGACTTCTGGCTAGGGCGCGTCGTCAAATTAACCGATAAGAAACTGGATTTTCAGGGGGATCGGGTCCTGGAGGGGGTAAGCGCGTTCGGGTTCGGACCGCGAGCGCCGCAACGTGGAACGCGGGCGTGACTTCCTGCGTCTGCGGTGTCATCGAAAAAGCCATGAAGCACCCCATCCGTTACCTTTTCTCCGTCCTCGCGCTTGTCGCGTCACTTTTCACCGCCACCGTTTCCGTGGCCGCCGGCAAGCCCAACATTCTCGTCATCCTCGGCGACGATCTGGGTTGGGGCGAGTTGAGTTGTCAGGGATTCACGCAGCAGGTGCCCACTCCGAGCATTGATTCCATCGGGAAGAATGGCGTGCGCTTCACCAGCGGCTACGTGAGCGGGCCGTATTGCTCGCCCACGCGCGCGGGTTTGATGACCGGGCGCTATCAGCAGCGCTTCGGGCACGAGTTCAATCCCGGCCCCGCCGAGGCCGCAGTGGAGAACTTCGGACTCTCGCTCAACGAGACGACCATTGGCGACCGCTTGAAGGCGGCGGGCTACGCGACGGGCTGGTTCGGCAAATCGCACCTCGGCTACAAGCCGGCATTTCATCCGCTCAAGCGCGGGTTCGACGAATACTTCGGCTTCCTCGGCGGCGCTCATGACTACCTCGACGCCTCCGCCGACCCGAACAATCCGATTCTCGCCGGCACCACGCCGGTGGACAACATCGGCTACACCACCGAGGCGTTCGGTCAGCACGCGGTGGACTTCATCGAGAAACATCACGCCGAACCGTGGTTCTGCTACCTGCCCTTCAACGCCGTCCACGCGCCGCTCGAGTCCACCGAGAAATATCTCGGCCGCTTCACGGACGTGGAGGACAAGCGACGCAAAACCTTTTGCGCGATGCTCTCCGCGATGGACGACGCCGTTGGGAAAGTTCTCGCCAAAGTCCGCGAGCACAAGCTGGAGGAGAACACGCTCATCTTTTTCTTCAGCGACAACGGCGGCCCCACGCCCTCGACCACGAGCGGTAACGGCTCGCTCCGCGGCTTCAAGGCGCAGACGTGGGACGGCGGCATCCGCGTGCCGTGGATGATGCAGTGGAAGGGCCGCATCCCCGCCGGCCAGGTGGACGACCGGCCCATCATCCAGCTCGACATCCATCCCACCGCGCTCGCCGCCGCGGGTGTGATGGCGAAGCCGGAGTGGAAACTCGACGGCGTGAATCTGCTTCCCTACGTAACCGGCGAAAAATCCGGCGCGCCGCACGAAGCCCTCTACTGGCGTTTCGGCCAACAAACCGCGATCCGCATGGGCGATTGGAAACTCGTCAAGGGCGCGGGCATGGCGGGCATCGTCGTCGAGCGCAACGAGAAGGCCAGCATGGCGGGCGCGGAGCTTTACAACCTGAAGGCGGACATCGGCGAGAAGAACAATCTCGCCGCGACCTCGCCCGAGAAAGTGAAGCAACTCGCGGCCGCATGGGACGCTTGGAACGTCGACAACATTGATCCCACGTGGACGTCGAGTCGCCGTGGTGGTAGGGAGAAGGGCGCAAACAAGAAAAAGAAAAACGCCGAGAAGCCGTAAGACCGAACCCATTGCCACCCGAAAGCCGATGATTGCATTACAGAGGGAAACAAACGCAACGAAGCTGATGGGCATGCCAACGCATTTGTTCCGTGCAGGACTTTTTCGAGAGAGGACCTTTCAGCGCCCCGCTCCTTTGTTCCCTTCGTTTCCCTCTGACTCCGAAGAAACAGCAGTGGTTAATTGTTGGGGTGAAAAGTTGGCTCAGTTTCTTTCTGTCACGGCCAAAATCCGCTTTTGGGGCGGGAGCTGATAGGAAACTGGATTTGCGGGGCGATCGGGTCCGGGATGGGTTTATGGGACTACCCGAAGCGGTCATTGCCGGCTGAAGCCTTGGGCGCGGTGGACGCGAAGGGTCTCGGCGAGACGTTTGACGATGTCAGGGTGGGCGGCGGAGACGTCGTTCGTTTCAGTGGGATCGTCCGTGAGATTTATCAGGCGGGGGCGAAATTGGTCGGCTTTCGGACCGGTGGCGGCGGGGGCTTTTTTTCCTTTGGGCGCGAGCGGGACGCCGTCGATCCACTTCCACGGGCCGCTGCGGATCGCGTAGACGCCGGACGCGCTTTGGAGCAGGAGGTCGCGGCGGAGCGGTTGGGTGGAGGTTTGGCCAAGGAAGGCCGCGAGTACGTTGACGCTGTCCGGCGCGGTGGTGGTGCGGTCGAGTTTGGGATCACCGACGACGGCGGCGACAGTGGCGAAAATGTCGACGAGCCCGATCATTTCATTGCTCGTGGTACCGGCGGGGACGCGACCGGGCCAGCGGACCAGGAAGGGAACCTTGAAGCCGCCCTCCCAGATGTCGTGTTTGCCGCCGCGCAGCGTGCCGTTGATTTTCAGGCCCGCCTCCATCGCGATTTTGCTCGGACCGGTTGGACCGCCGGAAATCACGCCGCCGTTGTCGCTCGTGAAAATGATGAGGGTGTTTTCGAGCGCATTTTGTTTTTCGAGGGCGGCAAGGATACGGCCGATGCTGCGGTCGAGGTCGTGGATGAAGTCGCCGTAGGGGCCGGCTTTGCTCGTGCCTTGGGACTCCGCTGACGGCGTGACGAGTTCGTGCACGGCGACGGGAGCAAAATAGAGGAAGAAAGGCGCAGGCTGACCGGCTTGTTTCGCCAGCCAACCGACGGCGCGCTCGGTGAGGTCGCCCATCGTTTTCGGGTCGTCGCGCTCGGGTGCGTCGAGGCCGAGTGACTTTTCGGACGGCGTGAGTTTGGCGGAGCGCAGACCGTAGACATGGTGGTCCTCAACGAAGACGCGGGACTTGTCGTTGTGATTTTGCGGCACGGCGAACTGGTAGTCGAAACCGAGTTCGAGCGGGCCGGGTTTGAGTTCCTTGGTGAAGTCGACGCGCGGCTCGGTGCCGTAGCCGAGGTGCCACTTACCGACGAAGCCGGTGGCGTAGCCGTGCTTTTTCAACAACGAGGCGATCGTCGGGCGCGTGGTCTCAATGAGGAGCGGGTCGAGGGTGTTCGCGACGCCGCCGTGATTGAGCGACGTGCGCCAGCAATAGCGGCCGGTGATGAGCGCGTAGCGCGTCGGGGTGCAGACGGAGGACGGCGTGTAGGCGTCGGTGAACCGCCGACCCTCGCGCGCGAGGCGATCCAGATTCGGCGTGCGCACCAGCGCAGGATCGGCGCCATAGGCGCCGACGCTCCCGTAGCCGTAGTCGTCGCTGAGGATGACGACGATGTTAGGCGTGGCTGGGGTCGTGGCGGCGAAGGACGCGCCAGTCGCGGAGTGCGCGATGAGGAGAGGGAGGAGCAGGGAACGGACAAAGAATTCCATGGCGAAATGGATTAGAAACGGACGGTGGAGCTCAGCGAAATTCCGAGGGCGCTGGGGAGCAAGCGTTGTTCGACGAAGCGGCCGCCGCTACCGTCGTCGAGGGCGGTCCACGGGGCGACGCTGCGGGTGTTGCGAATATTTTGGACGCGGAGTTGGGATTCCCAGCGGATGCGTTTCTTTAGGATCACGCGGCTGTATTCGAGCCACGCGTCGACGTTGAACGTCTTCGCTCCGAAGAACGGTGGGGTGATGTCGAAGAGGGGCGTGCCGGGACGGACCTTGTAGCCGATGGGTTCTTCTCATCGGCTAGGCAGCAATTTGCAGAGTAACCGAGGATGGAATTGAGAGACTCACTTCAACCCGCTTCTTCTTTTCGACGTAGTGTGACGACGTGGTCCGAATGTCCCGGTGCCGGAGATGCTGGCGTGCGGCCTCGAAGCCGAAGGCAGACGTGGACAGCGAGCCGCGCATCTTTCGCAGGATTTCGACCTTGGAGCGTGGAGCGATGAAGAAGTGGGCGAGGGTCATGGTGCGGCTTGCAGGCAACGACGTTGTGGCGTCATGGGCAAAAGGGAAGCCGTGGGTGTGCGTCGTGGTCGTATTGTCAGTTTCATTGGCAGTCGTGAGGTTTTCGGACATAAAAAATCCCTCTTTACGAGGGAGATTTGAAGATGGCGGAGGAGGAGGGATTCGAAC
>Ga0114974_10002520_pt1 | contig 14076 bp, 13 predicted proteins | sample S_130206_EF_Meta_FD_87318 | JGI IMG/M metagenome (GOLD analysis project Ga0114974, IMG submission 87318) | Freshwater microbial communities from Lake Simoncouche, Canada to study carbon cycling - S_130206_EF_MetaG | ecosystem: Environmental > Aquatic > Freshwater > Lake | place: Lake...
CGCCGGGCACCTGGCAGCCCATGGCGCAGTCCCAGCATGTGGCGGGCAATCGGGTACCAGGGCGTGCCAAATTCGGTCGCCTGGCGCAGCATGTAGGCCACCATCTGCTCCTCGATCTGCTCTCGGGTGCTCTCAGAAGCCACCTCGCCATAGAACAACGCGTCCCATTGGCTCAGCCACCAGGGGTTGTGGTAGGCCTCACGCCCGATCATGACGCCGTCGACCTGCTGCAACTGGGCCTGAACCTGCTCATTGTTGGTCAGACCGCCATTGATCTCGATCTGACAATCAGGAAAATCAAGTTTGAGCTGATGCACCAGGCTGTAGCGCAGCGGCGGCACTTCTCGGTTTTCTTTGGGGCTCAGGCCCTGCAACCAGGCATTGCGCGCATGCACGATGAAGGTGTTGCAGCCGGCCTGGTGCAGGGCACCCACAAAGTCACGCACAAAGTCGTAGCGCTCGGTGCGGTCAATGCCAATGCGGTGCTTGACCGTGACCGGGATGCCCACCACGTCCAGCATGGCCTTGACGCAGTCGGCCACCAGCGCCGGCTCGGCCATCAGGCAGGCACCAAAGGCACCCCGCTGCACCCGCTCGCTGGGGCAACCGCAGTTGAGGTTGATCTCGTCATAGCCCCACTGCTCACCCAGGCGAGCGCAGTGCGCCAAATCGGCCGGCTCGCTGCCACCGAGTTGCAAGGCTAAAGGGTGCTCTTGAAGGTTGTAACGCAAGTGCCGCGTCACATCACCATGAAGGAGCGCACCGGTGGTCACCATCTCGGTGTACAGCAAGGCCCGCTTAGTTAGCAAACGGTGGAAGTAACGACAGTGACGGTCGGTCCAATCCATCATCGGGGCGACGGAGAGCCTCCCGGGTGCGGGTGACAGTGGTGCGGTGGTGGTCATCAGAGCCGCTATTTTCGCAGACGGCCAGCCCTACTGAGCCTGGTTTGGCAGCAAGGCTGCGAGACTCTGTACCGGGCGGCGCAAGGTAGGATCGAAGGGGTTGAGTTTGGGTCCGATGGCCTGCGCTTGTCGCTTGAGCAAGTCCACCACGACGGGAAGCCGGTCGGCGCTCAGTCGCCCGGCAATCGTACCCACGCTCAGGGCCGCGACGGCGCGGCCGTCGGCGTCACAAATGGGCACGGCAACCCCGGACATGCCTTCGAGCAATCCAGTGTTGCGCGCGGCGTAACCCAGCGCGCGCACGCTGTCGATTTCGGTGCGCAGGTAGACCTCGTCAAACATGCCAAGTTCGCGCAGGCGGGGCAGGTTGAATCGAATGACCTCTTCTCGTTCGGCCTCGGGCAAAAAAGCCAGGATTGCCAGACTGCCCTGCCCAACGCCCAGGGCCACGCGGCCGCCAATATCGCCGGTGAAAGATCGGATCGGAATAGGCCCTTCACTGCGATCCAGGCACACTGCATCAAATCCGCTGCGCGCCAGTAAAAATATCGTGTCGCCCAAACTGGCGCAAAGCCGCAGCACCGAAGGCCGGCACAGGTCGCGCAGGTTCATGGGGTTGCCGGCGCGCGCTGCCAGCACAAAGAAGCCAATGCTCAAGCGGTAGCGGCGGCTGCGCTCATCCTGCTCCACAACATCCTGCGCCACCAGGGCCTGCAAAGTCCGGTGTACGGTGGCCTGTGTGAGCCCGACCGCCTTGGCAATTTGCGTGATTCGTAAACCTTCGGCGGTATCGGCAGCGGCCAGCAGGCGGATGATCGAAAAAGCACGCGGCAAAGCACCTACTCCAGGGCTCACCGAATCAGTCTCAGACGTTTTCATATCTTTCATTGGACTATTATTTTAAATATTTACTAAATAATTTTACTGAATGGAATTATTTTAATAATATTCTCGTTAGGTGGAATACCTAATTGACGCTGCGGTTTCTTTAAACCAATATCAAGGCCATCACACCCCGGAGTGATCGAGTGGATCACACCACCGGCCGGCGCCGTGACACGGAGCTGTTCATGTCCTTCCTGACGCTGACCCATCTAAGCAAGTGCTACGGCAGCCAGCGTGTCGTCGACGACCTGACCCTGAGTGTCGCCAAGGGCGAGTTTGTCTCCTTGTTGGGCCCGTCGGGTTGCGGCAAGACCACCACGCTGCAAATGATTGCTGGCTTTACCGAAGTCAGCAGCGGCCAAATTACCTTGGATGGACGCGACATCACGCACACCGCCCCGAACACCCGTGGGCTCGGCATCGTGTTCCAGAGCTACGCCCTGTTCCCTCACATGACGGTGTCCGAGAATATTGCCTTTGGGCTGGAGATGCGACGCATGCCCCGGGCAGAGCGCCACGAACGGGTCAAGGCCACCATAGCGCTAGTGCACCTGGAGGCCTATACCGACAGCTACCCGCGCCAACTCTCGGGTGGACAGCAACAACGCGTGGCACTGGCCCGAGCACTGGTGATTGAGCCACCCGTCTTGCTGCTGGACGAACCCCTGTCCAACCTGGATGCCAAGCTGCGTGAGGAAATGCAGTTTGAACTGCGGCATATCCAGCGCAAGGTCGGCACCACCACCCTCATGGTCACACATGACCAGACTGAAGCCATGTCCATCAGCGACCGGGTGGTGGTGATGCAGGCCGGTCGGGTTACCCAGATCGACGCACCCTACACGCTTTACGAGCAGCCCCAGACGCGATTCATCTCTGACTTTGTCGGCAAAGCCAATGTGCTGACCGGACACGTCGCTGGCAGCGGCGTGCATGTGAACATCAGCCCTGGCGGCCTGTCACTGGCGGTTGACAGCATCGGTCTGGCCCCTGGGATGCCAGCACTCTTGAGCCTGCGACCCGAACGGATCCGGTTCACGGCCCAAGCGCAGGGCCTGCTGGACGGCCAGGTGACAGCGCGGTTTTTTCTGGGCAGCCAGTGGCTGTACCGGCTGGAGACCGTAGCGGGCAACCTGATGGTGCTGTGCCCCAACAGCGACGCCCCAGCACTTGAAGAGGGCAGTGTGACCGGGCTGAGCTGGTCGAGCGCTGCCCTGCGGGTACTGCCATGAGTCATCATCCGGCAGCCAGGCCATGGGCCATGTCGGCGCCAGCTCTGCTGCTCTTTGCCTGCATGCTGCTGGTGCCGCTAGGTTTGACCACCGTGCTGTCTTTCCATGTGTTTGACCACGCCACCGGCGTCAAAGACGGCTACACCACGGCGCATTACCTGGCCGTCGTGACGGACGAGTACTACCATGGCATCTTCTGGCGCACCTTCTGGATCTCTGGCCTGACCACGCTGCTGTGTTTGGCCATCGGAGCGCCTGAAGCCTATATCCTGAGCCGCATGAGCAACCCCTGGCGCAGCATTTGCCTGCTGGTGGTTCTGGCGCCGCTGCTGGTGTCCGTGGTGGTGCGGGCCTTTGGCTGGAGCATGTTGCTTGGGCCCCAGGGCGTGATCAACCATGCGCTGCAAGCGATTGGCCTCGGTCCGGTCCGTATTCTCTACACCGAGACAGCCGTCATCATTGCGCTGGTCCATGTCATGCTTCCCTTCATGGTGATACCAATCTGGACCTCACTGCAAAAGCTCGATCCCTGGGTGGAGAACGCTGCCCTGTCGCTGAATGCCTCGCCCTTCACCGCGCTGCGTCGCATCGTGTTACCGCAGGTTGTTCCTGGCCTGCTGTCTGGCAGCCTGCTGGTGTTCGGCCTAAGCGCCAGTGCCTTTGCCATTCCCGGCCTGCTGGGTGGGCGGCGGCTCAAGATGGTGGCTACGGTGGTGTATGACGAATACCTGCATGAGCTCAACTGGCCGTTGGGCGGGGCCATTGCGCTGGTCTTGCTGCTGGCCAATCTGATTGTCATGCTGAGCTACAACCGGCTGTTTGAGCGCCGCTACAAAAACGCGATGGGCTGAGCCCGCATGGTCAAAAATAGTCCTCTCGCGCTGGCATTCAATGCCCTGGTCATCGTGTTCATGCTGGCGCCGCTGGTCATCGTCTGTCTGGTCGCCTTCACACCTGAAAACACCCTGACCCTACCGACCACGCACCTGTCACTGCGTTGGTTCAAGGCGGTGTTTGCGCATTCCGATCTGGTGCAGTCATTCTGGAACAGTCTGTGGCTGGCGTTGGCGTCGGCCACGCTGGCCACGCTGATCGCGGTGCCCGCCGGACTTGCCATCACGCGATACAACTTTGCCGGTCGTGAGACGCTCAACGCGCTGTTCCTCTCGCCCTTGATCATTCCGCACCTGGTGCTGGGCGTGGCGCTGCTGCGCATGTTCTCACTGATAGGCGCCACCGGCAGCTTCGTTTGGCTTGCACTGGCGCATGTCGTCATCGTCACGCCCTATGTACTGCGCCTGATCGTGGCAGCAGCCGCCGGCTTTGACCACAGTCGCGAGCAGGCAGCGCTGTCGCTGGGGGCCAGCAGCTTCACCGTGTTTCGGCGCATCACCCTGCCGATGATTCTGCCGGGGGTGACCGGGGGCTGGCTATTGGCCTTCATCAACAGCTTTGACGAAGTCACCATGTCAATTTTTGTCACAGCACCCTCGACCGTGACCCTGCCGGTACGCATGTACATGTACGCCACCGAGTCGATCGACCCGCTGATGGCAGCAGCATCCGCCTTGATGGTGGCTTTCACCGCCGCCGTGATGCTGGTGCTCGACCGGCTCTACGGGCTGGACAAGATATTGGTAGGCGGCAAATGAAGAACGCTGCCACACAGGGTCAATTCCGGCGCTTGAGTGAGACCGGGCGTGATCGCGTGAGCTTTACTTTGGACGGCCAGTTGCGAGAGGCCCTGGTAGGTGACACCGTCATGACTGCCGTGTTGTCGCAAGCTTGGCAACTGCGCGTCAGCGAACCCGGGGGCGACAAGCGCGCCGGATTTTGCCTGATGGGGGCCTGCCAAGACTGCTGGATGCTGACCGAATCAGGCGAACGGCTGCGCGCATGCACCACGTTCATCGTACCCGGCATGCGCTTGCGCAGCAAGCCGAAGACGCCAGATGAGGCCTGATCTGCAACCGGTCATCGTCGGCGCCGGCCCAGCCGGCATTCGGGCCGCCGAAACGCTGGTACGGCATGGTCTGAAGCCCGTGGTGATTGACGAAGCGCCGCGCTGGGGCGGACAGATATACCGCCAGCCGCCAGCCCAATTTCAGCGCACCAGGCAGACCCTCTATGGGCTCGATGCCAAGGCCGCCGCCGCGGTGCTTGACACCATGACAACCCTGCTCCCGCACATCCGTTACCGCAACGACACCCTGGTCTGGAATGCCGAGGGGGGCCAGTTGGACCTGCTGCACCAAGGTCAGACGTCGACCCAACCCTACTCGCACCTGATTCTGTGCACGGGCGCCACCGATCGGGTGCTGCCTTTTCCGGGTTGGACCACACCGGGTGTCTTCACCCTGGGCGGTGCGCAGGTGGCGCTCAAATACCAGGGCTGCGCCATTGGCAGCCGGGTGGTGTTCGTCGGCACCGGCCCGCTGCTTTACCTGATCGCCTACCAATATGCCAAGGCTGGCGCCAAGGTTGGGGCGGTGCTGGATACCGCCACACTTCGCGATCAGATCGCCGCCCTGCCCGACCTACTGGCAGCGCCCGGCTTGCTGGCGCGCGGCATGTACTACGTCACCTGGCTGCGAGCCCATGGTGTGCCGCTGCATGGCGGCATACAAGCACTGGGCACAGTGGGTGACGGGCGGGTCGATGCCATGCGTTGGCGCGATAGCCTGGGTGAGCATGAAGTCGCCTGCGATGCCATCGGCTTTGGTCATGCACTGCGCTCTGAAACGCAACTCGCCGACATTCTGGGCTGTCGCTTCGAATTCAATGTGCAGCAACGCGCCTGGCTACCAGTCCACGATGATGCAGGCAGAGCCAGTGTGCCCGGCGTGTACCTGGCGGGTGACGGTGCTGGGATCATGGGTGCCCAAGCGGCCGAATGGGCCGGTGAACGGGCCGCACTGGCCCTGCTGGCTGACACTGGTCAGGCCTCCGCCCCGGCCCTGAGAACCCGGGCGAACAAGCTTGAACGGGCTTTGGGACGAACCCAACGCTTTCGCGGTGGTCTGGAGCGCGCTTTTCCGTTTCCGCCAACATGGGCCAAACAGGCCAGTGATTCGCTGGTGGTATGCCGATGCGAAGGCGTCACGGCCGGTGACCTGCGCGCAAGCGTCGCAGCCACGGGCACGACCGACATCAATCGGCTCAAGGCGCTGACGCGCGTTGGCATGGGGCGTTGCCAGGGTCGCATGTGCGGCGTGGCCGCCTGTGAAATCCTGGCGCAGTGCTCTGGCCAGCCCCTGCAGGCTGTCGGACGTCTGCGCGGCCAGGCCCCGGTCAAACCCATCCCGTTTGCCATGACCTGCGCCACCAGCCCATCAAAGCCGGAGGCTTCAACATGACTGAGCATTGCGCCTGTGACGTCGCCATACTGGGCGGCGGTATCGTAGGCGCCTCGGCAGCACTGGCGCTGCGCCGCATGGGCTTTTCGGTCACGCTGCTTGAGCGCGACCTGTGTGGCTCGCGCTCAAGTGGCGTCAACTACGGGGGCGTGCGACGTCAGGGCCGACCGCTCACCCAGTTGCCGCTGGCGCAGCGGGCCCACGGTATCTGGACCCGTCTGACCGAATTGATTGGCATTGATGGTGAATACGTCCAGTCAGGTCACCTGAAGCTGGCACGCAGTCCTTCAGACCTGGCCGCGCTAGGAGCTTACTTTGAAGCTAGCGCCGGCTTTGGCATGGACCTGCAAATGCTCGATGCCAAAGCGCTGCGCCAGCGCTTTCCCTGGCTGGGGGAAAGCGCCATTGGCGGCTCTCTGTGCCCCCAGGACGGCCACGCCAACCCCAGACTGGTATCACCCGCCTTTGCAAAAGCAGCGGCAGCCATGGGTGCCGACATTCGCGAACAGATGCCGGTTGATGAGGTGGCGCACGACGGCAAGCACTTCACCCTGACTTGCAGCCAGCGCTTGGTGTTGCGTGCGCCCTATTTGCTCAACTGCGCCGGCGCGTGGGCTGGGCATATTGCGGCACGCTTCAACGAAGTCGTGCCCATGGTGTCGTCGCACCCGGTCATGGCGGTGACCGAGCCACTGCCCATGTTCATGACGCTGAGCCTGGGGGTGGAGGGGGGCGGCATCTACGCCCGCCAGGCACCACGCGGCAATTGCGTGATTGGCGGCTCGCAGGGCTATGCGCTGGACGACCAGCGCGCCCGGCCCAGCCGCGAAGCCATTGCCTTGGTGTTGGAGCGTACGGTGGAGTTAATGCCCGAACTGCGCCATGCGCACCTCATCCGGACCTGGAGCGGCACTGAAGGTTATCTACCCGACCGCGAACCCGTGATTGGACTGAGCCGCACCACGCCGGGCCTGATCCACGGCTTCGGCTTTGCCGGTGCAGGGTTCCAGATTGGCCCGGCCGTTGGTGAAGTTCTGGCTGAACTGGTGCGTGATGGCGCCAGCACAACGCCCATCAGTCCGTTTTCGATCGCCCGTTTTGCCACCGCACCCCCTGTTTTTTCAAGTGTTCCCCCAAGTGCTACCTCAACCTAAAAGGAGATTTTCATGAAACACAAACCGTCGAACCACCTCACCACCCGCCGAACCCTGCTGGCGGTCGCGGCTGCAGCCACCAGTCTGGTCGCCGCGACTGTCTCAGCCCAAACAAAGACGATTTACATCGGCATGAATGGCGGCCAGATGGAAAAAGTATGGAGCGAACACATCTTTCCGGCATTTGAAAAAGCCAATAACGCCAAGGTGGTGGTGGTGCCAGGTACATCGTCAGAAGTTTTGGCCAAAGCGCAAGCCAACAAAGACAAACCTCAGATGCACGTGATGTTTCTGGATGACGGCGTGATGGCGCGTGCCGTGGGCATGGGTCTTTGCGAAAAAATGAAACCCAGCGCGGCACTGAGCGAAGTCTTTCCCACCGCTCGCTTCAAGGGCGATATGGCCACAGGTGTCACCATGGGCATGACCGGGCTGGCCTACAACAAAAAAATGTATGCCGAAAAAGGTTGGGCTGCCCCCACCTCATGGATGGACATGGCTGACCCCAAACTCAAGGGCAAGGTGGTGTTCCAGTCAGTCTCTTCGTCGTCTTTTGGACTGCATGGTTTTCTGATGTTCAACCGCATCAAAGGCGGCACCGAGAAGAATGTGGAGCCTGGGTTCAACGCCTGGAAGACCAGCGTTGGCCCCAACGTTCTGGAGTACATCCCAAGTTCAGCCAAGCTGGCCGAGATGATGCAGACTGGCGAGGCGGCCATTGCGCCGCTGACGCCCACCTCTGTGGCCGGCCTGAAAAGCAAGGGCATCCAGGTCGAGTACGCGCAACCCAAAGAGGGCTCGGTGGTGCTGATGGTGGCCGAGTGCGTCATTGCCAATAACAGCGAACCTGCAATGGCGCAAAAGCTGGCTGAGCACCTGCTCAGTGCCGAAGCGCAGGCGGCGGGCTTGAAGCATGGCAATGAGATCCCGTCCAACCCCAAGGCCCAGGCCAGCGACGCGGACTCCAAGGCGGCACTCGCACAATTTGCGGACTACATGAAGACGGCTGTCGTGCTCGACTGGGACGCGGTCAATGAAAACCGACCGGCATGGAACGCCCGCTGGAACCGCCTGATCGAACGCTAAACAGCCAGGCGGCCAGGGCACTGCTCAGCCGCCTGCTACGCCTGCGGCCGCTGCATCACCAATTCCAGAGCGTGCCGTCATGCGCCAGTCGGTTGACCGGCAAATAGGCCCGCTGGTAGGGGTACTTGGCTGCCAAGGCCTCATCGATGTCAACGCCATGACCGATGGCTTCGCCACAGTGCATCAGGCCTGCTGCAAAGCTGTAGGCGTGAGGGAACACCGCGTCGGTTAACTCGGTGTGGCGCATGTACTCTTGAATGCCAAAATTAGGGACCCAGGTGTCAAAGTGCAGCGCCGCACCCATGCACACCGGCGACAGATCAGTCGCACCATGGCATCCGGTGCGCACTTGGTGAAGGGCTGCAAAGTCGGCGATGCGGCGCAAGTGCGTGATGCCGCCAGCATGGACCACGGTGGCGCGAATGTAGTCGATCAATTGGTTCTGAATCAGGTCCTTGCAGTCCCACAGGGTGTTGAACACCTCGCCCACCGCCAGCGGCGTGGTGGTGTGCTGTCGGATCAGCTTGAAGGCTTCCTGGTTTTCGGCTGGTGTCGCGTCCTCGATCCAGAAGAGGTGATGGGGCTCGAGTGCCTTGCCCAGGCGGGCAGCCTCGATCGGTGTCAGACGGTGGTGCACGTCATGCAGTAAATGCGTGTCTGGTCCTACGGCTGCACGCACGGCTTCAAACAACTTGGGGGTGTGCAACAGGTACTTTTCAGAGGACCAATCGTGCTCGCTGGGCAGGTCGGCATCGGCGGGCTCATAAAACATATTGCCCTTGCCCACCCCATACACCTTGTCCAGGCCTGGCACCCCACTTTGAGCGCGAATCGCCAAATAACCCATGGCCTTGTAGCGCAGGACCTCGTCCACCGTGTGTTCTATGTCTGCGCCATTGGCATGGCCGTAGACCATGACGCCGGACCGGCTGCGCCCGCCCAGCAACTGGTACAGCGGCATGTTGGCCGCCTTGGCCTTGATGTCCCACAGTGCGGTGTCCACCGCGGCAATGGCACTCATGGTGACCGGGCCGCGACGCCAATAGGCGCCACGGTACAAAAACTGCCAAATGTCCTCAATCTGGTGGGCGTCCCGCCCGATCAGGCAGGGAATCACGTGGTCGGTGAGGTAGCTCACCACCGACAGCTCGCGGCCATTGAGCGTGGCATCGCCAATGCCGGTCAGCCCTTCATCGGTCTCGATCTTGAGGGTGACAAAGTTGCGGCCGGGGCTGCAAACAATCACGCGGGCGTTGGTAATTTTCATTAGTTTGCGCTTTCTTTCGGTGTTATCGAATACCCGGTATACCCGTCAGATCATAGATTGACCGCCGAGCCAAACACCCGTGAGTTGGGGCGCAACCATCGTCGTGTCCCAATTGAATCGAATCAAGTCGGCGGGTTGCCCAGGTGCCAGCAGGCCGCGGCCGCCGACCCAGCGTCCGGGTTGTACCGTCGCCAGGCCAAGCGCGTCCGACAGGCCCAAACCACCATCGCGCACCAGGTTCGCCACACCAGCCAGCAAGGGCAGCGCTGCGCCTGCCAGGTACTGGTCACTGCCATCGTTCATGCTCAAGCGACCACTGGCACTCAATGTCACGGCGCCACCAATAGAAGCTTGGTAGTGGCCGGCTGACATTCCGCCGATCGCGGTCGCATCTGAGACGATCATGGATTGCCCCAAGCCCTTGCTTCGCAACATGACCTTGAGCAGGTCGGGCGCCAGGTGGTGCCCGTCGGCAATGAAGGAGGCACAGAGCCGGTCATCAACCAACTGGGCCCAGAATGGGTTTCGCCGGCGATTGATCATGGCGTACATGCCGTTACCCAGATGCGTGGAAATGCGTGCCCCGGCATCAACCGCCGCGGCAATCTGGGCTGGGCTGGCATCGGTGTGCCCAAGCGCCACGTGCACGCCCGAGGCGACCAAATGTGAAATATAGGCCGCAGACTCAGGCCAGTGCGGCGACAGGGTGACCATGCCCACCACAGAGCCACTGGCCTGTTGCCATCGGTCAAATTCAGCGACGCTGGGTGGGCGAACATGCGCGGCCGGATGGGCGCCACGCGGACCGTCCTCGGGCGCGATGGCTGGGCCTTCCACATGCACATAAGGCACCATGTTTGCCACGACAGGGTCCAGGCTCCGCGCCGCCTGCACTGCCACCAGTGCCTTTGTCAGCTGCGCCTCAGACGCCGTGATCAGGGTCGGTAAAAAAGTAGTGACGCCGCTGGCCAGCATGGCTCGTGCCAGCGCCTGCACCGTCTCAGGGATGACCTGGTCATCGTTGAGGTCGTACCCGGCGTAGCCGTTGACCTGCAAATCAATCAGGCCGGCCGCCAGCCAGCCTTGTCCTGTTGCTGGCACAGCCGCTGGCGCCCTGTGCACCGCATGGATCAGTCCGTCTTTGACCTCGACCGTCAGTGACTGACCCGTGCCCGGCTCCAGGCCATAGACCGTGGTTGTTGATGCCAGCGCCACGCCTCAGAGCCTCGACGCCGGCCGTTGCAACAGGCCACTGGCTGCCGCCGTATCCAGCAAGATCATGCAGTTGGGGTGTAGCTGGACGATGGAGGCCGGACAGGCCGGGTCCACCGGGCCTTCGACCGCCCGCTTGACGGCCGCTGCCTTGCGCTGGTCAGGGATGGTCAGTAACAGGGTGTTGCTGCGCATGATCTGCTTGATCGACATGGAGATCGCCTGCGTGGGCACCTCTGCCAAGCTTGGGAACCAGCCCTCGCCCCACTGCTGTCGGCGGCAGCCTTCGTCCAGATTCACCACGATGTAAGGGTCCTGAACCTCAAAATCTGCTGGGGGGTCGTTGAATGCCAGGTGCCCGTTTTCGCCAATGCCAGCAAAACATAAGTCCACAGGCCGGCCCGCCAACAACGCATTGAGACGCGCCAACTCGACTGTCAGGTCCGGCGCGTCGCCATTCACGGGAACAAATGTCGGCTGCACAGCCAAGGGCGCCAGGAAGCGTTGGCGCAAATAAAGCCTGAAACTGGCTGGGTGTGTTTCTGGCAAATTAATGTATTCATCCAGATGAAAAGCTGTCACACGCGACCAATCGATATCCGGTTCGCGCACCAGTGCCTCAAGCAAGGCGAACTGGCTCGCCCCAGTGGCCACGATGATCGTGGCTTCACCGCGTCGCGCCAAGGCCTCCCGTATCACCGCCGCACCGAATTTGGCGGCTTCGCGGCCCAGGTCAGCGGCCTTGTCGATCAGTTGAATTTGCACAATGCTGTCTCTCTTTATTGGGTTGGGGTCGTCTGCTTGACCCGGCTGACCAACTGCGTCGGGTTGACAAACCGCAGCGCAATCAGCAACCACAGCAGCGTGATGATCATGTAAATAACGGCCATGGCGTCAATCGATTGGACAGCCCGCACACCCGATGCGAACACAGCGTAGTACAGCGCCACGACCAGCGTCTGACTGGTCGGGCCGGCGGTCAAAAAGGTGAGCTCAAACATCGCGATTGTGCGAACCATGACCAGCAACAGTGCCGCCAGCACCCCCGGCGCCAGCATCGGGACGAGCACCCGGACAAACAATTGGAAGGTGCTGGCGCCAAACACCCTGGCGGCTGATTCGATTTTGGGGTCGATCTGCTCGATGAACGGAATCATCACCAAAATGACAAAGGGAACGGTGGGCACCAGGTTGGCCAGGATAACGCCCCAGATCGTGCCCCCAGGGCCTAATTGATAGAGCACCGTGGCCAGTGGGATACCGTAGGACACGGGCGGCACCATCAGGGGCACCAGAAACAGCAGCATGACCCAGCGCTTGCCGGGGAACTCTCGGCGGGCCATAGCGTAGGCCGCCGGCACCCCCAGTAATCCCGCCAGCAGGGCCACCGCCGCCACGACCCCAAAAGTGGTGATCAGGATGTCGCCCAGCTGAAATTCAGCCCAAGCGGACGAGTACCAGCGCAAGGTCCACCCTTCGGGCAACCAGGAGCGCAACCAACGGGTGGCAAAGGAGCTGACCACGACGCTGCTTATCAGCGCCAACAAATTGAGCACAAACCACCCAACGAGGGCCCAGACCGCATACACCCACAAGGTCGCGCCAGTGCTGCGCAGGCCTTGGAAGGCCCTGAATTGTCCCAAGAACGAGCGCATCAACCCTTGCCTCCGACCACCGGCCCGCGGTACACCAATGAGCGCAGCGACAGCACAGCGACCACCACAGCGAGTTGCACGACGCCCATCAGCATCGCGATCGCAGACGCCATAGACTCGTCGTACTCTTCAAATGCCGCGTGATAGGCGGCCAACGAAATGACCCGGGTGGCATCGGCCGGCTCGCCCACCAGCACTGCGGACGGGAAGACAGAAAAAGCCTGAACGAAAGACAGGCAAAAGGTCATGCTAAGGCCCGGTATCAGCAGGGGTAAAAAAATATACCGAAAGCGCGCTGCCGGCCGGGCGCCCAGTGTGGCTGCAGCGTGTTCCAGGGCCGGGTCAATACCCGTCACATGGGAGAGTGTCAGCAAAAAGGTGAACGGAAAGCCCGTGATCAGCAGCGACAGCAGGACGCCCCAGTAATTGTGGGTCAGCTTGACCTGGCTGCTGAGCAGGCCAAACTGCATCAGGGTCCGATTGAACCAGCCTTGCGGACCAAAATAGCCCAGCATGCCCTCCGCGACCAGCACGGTCCCGAGCGTCATGGGCAATACCAACAAGGTGGTGAGCAACCTTTGCCGCTGCATCAGCCGGACCCGCATGGCAACAGGCACGGCCAGCAACAGACTCAAAATCGTCACCGGAAACGCCAGCGCCAGCGTCTTGCCCAGGGTGTCGAACAAGAAGGGGTCCCCGAAAAAGCGCTGGTAGTTGGACAGCCAGCCGCCAACTTTAGGTTGAAAAGAAAGAACCAGCCCATAGGCAAACGGGTAGACAAACAGACCCAGCAGCAGCAGCACAGCAGGCAACACCAGCAAAGTGCTGCCGTCGATGCCATGGCGCGCCAGCCTCTGCGGCCAACTGGACGATGGCGTTGTCATGCCGGGTAAACCAGGGCCCGGTCCGGGTTGCTGGCCAACGTGACGGCGTCGCCGATGCGAACCGCGTGGTCGACCGAAAAATACACCGTCTGCCCATCGGCGGTCTTACCAGTGGCCTGGAAACCCCGACCCCGGTATTCGGTCATCTCAACCACAGCCGAGATCCCAGGTAGCCCCTGCGGCTGAACGGTGAGATCGTCCGGACGGACAGCCAAGACCACCCTATCCCCCAAACTGCCATGGCGCGCGCGGCCTGTCAGCGTCTCTGCGGCACCGCCAGCACCACTGACTGCCACGCTAACACGCTGGCCCTGCTGCATTTGCACCCTGCCGGTCAATCGGTTACGGAAGCCCATGAAATCAGCGACCGCCAGGTCAACGGGCAAGTCATACAAATCGGAGGGGCTGCCAACCTGCTGCACCTGGCCGTCACGCATCAC
>Ga0114974_10002522_pt1 | contig 14075 bp, 15 predicted proteins | sample S_130206_EF_Meta_FD_87318 | JGI IMG/M metagenome (GOLD analysis project Ga0114974, IMG submission 87318) | Freshwater microbial communities from Lake Simoncouche, Canada to study carbon cycling - S_130206_EF_MetaG | ecosystem: Environmental > Aquatic > Freshwater > Lake | place: Lake...
AAAAAGTAATTTTTACCTCGATAATTCATTACAATCAAAAGTTCAAGAAGCCAAAACTTCCGATTTAAGTTGGACAAAGCGCTTTGGAGAAATTGCACCATTTTTACAATTAGACTTAAAATTGATTTGGAGAAACAAACGCCCTCGAACAACGGTTTTTATGTCATTTATCTTTTTGCTTTATGGCTTAATGATTTACACCAATCCCAAACACCACGAATTATCATTCATCCATGTTCCAATTGGCCTTTTAATGTCAGGGATTTTCATGGTCAATTTTGGTCAATTTATTCCATCTTGGGATTCTGGCTATTTTGGAATGATGATGTCTCAAAACATTCCTTTGCAAAAATACCTAGACTCAAAATCGGGATTAATGACCTTTTCGGTTATTGTTTTAGCCCTTTTAACAACGCCTTATGTCTATTTCGGATGGAATATTTTAGCCGTAAATTTAGCATGTGCACTTTATAATATAGGAATCAACATACCCGTATTATTATTTGCGGGTTCCTACAATAAAAAACGAATTGACTTAGAAAAAAGTCCTTTCATGAATTACCAAGGAACGGGTGCCGTTCAATGGATTGTTGCCTTACCCTTATTTTTGATTCCAGGATTAATTTTCTTCGGTTTTTCAGAAATTTTTAATACTGAAACTGCAATTTTAGCAATCGCAGCCTTTGGATTTATAGGATTGCTTTTCAGAAATTTAATTATGAATGCAATCACCGACGGGTATCGAACTAGAAAATATGCCACTTTAAACGGATTCAAACAACAAGAAAACTAACTAATTTATTTTATATAATAGCCAATTAAACAAACAACCGATAAAACTTTTTAAATGATACAAGTAAACCAACTTTCAAAAACATACAACGGAACAACTGTTCTCAATATCGCCAATCTTGAAATCCCAAAAGGGCAAAGTTTTGGGTTAGTAGGAAATAATGGCGCAGGTAAAACTACTTTTTTCAGCTTACTATTGGATTTAATTCACCCCTCAACGGGAACCATAATCAACAACGAAATTCAAGTAAACACCAGCGAAGACTGGAAGCCGTTTACTGCCGCTTTCATTGACGAAAGCTTTCTAATTGGCTATCTTACAGCCGAAGAATATTTTTATTTTATTGGCGATTTACGCCGTCAAAACAAAGCCGATATTGATGCGTTGTTGGCAAAACACGAAGAATTTTTTAACGGAGAAATCCTGAAAAGCCGTAAATACCTTCGCGATTTATCCAAAGGGAATCAGAAAAAAGTAGGAATTATAGCTACTTTAATTGGCAACCCTGAAGTAATTATTCTCGACGAACCCTTCGCTAATTTAGATCCAACAACCGTTAGCCGACTCAAAAAAATTATTAAAGAATTGGCCGAAAATCCTGCAATAACTGTTTTGGTTTCTAGCCACGATTTAGTACATACCGTCGAAGTTTGCGACCGAATTGTAGCACTAAACAAAGGCGAAATTGTAAAAGACATCGTGACTTCGGCAGAAACCTTAAAGGAATTAGAAGCGTTTTTCGCAGTGTAAATTTAAATTTTTTTTGGGCGTGCCCTCGTTTAGGTCATTGCGAGGTACGAAGCAAACTGTTGTAAACTCGGTCGGGTTTTTCATTACAAGTCCTCGCCACGCAAAAAAGCGAGGCTGTGGGCTTTTCATTACACCCCCTCACGCAATTCCTACTATAATCACGATTTGTTATCCAAAAAACGGTTGGAACCTTTTATAGTATCAAAAAGAAATGTATTTTTACGAGTTATATACTAAAACTAGTATTTATAAGTTAAAAGAATAAAACCGTTTTACATTGAAAAACAACATCTTAAAATATTCGCTCACCCTAGGATTTCTCCTTTTTTTGATAGCCTGTTCTACCAAAAGAAATAGCTTTGTATCCCGAAATATGCATGCCCTAAGCACAAAAGACAATATTTTGTATAACGGCCAAATAGCTTTAGACAAAGGGATAATTGAACTTAAAGGAACCTATAAAGATAATTTTTGGGAGAATTTGCCAATCGAAAGAATGCAAGTCAACAAAGACGAATTGAAACCCGGAGACACCAAAAACGCTAATTTTGAACGCGCCGAAACCAAAGCAACAAAAGCCATTCAAAAACACTCTATGAACATTGGTGGTTCCGAAAAAAACCCACAAATGGATGAAGCCTATCTTTTGTTAGGCAAAACCAGGTATTACGACCAACGTTTTATCCCCGCTTTGGAAGCATTCAATTATATTTTATACAAATCTCCAGACAGCGATAAAATTCATGAAGCAAGAATTTGGAGAGAAAAAACCAACATGCGGTTAGAAAATGATGCCTTGGCTCTTAAAAACATGCAGGCAATCCTAAAGGATATCAAACTAAAAAATCAAATTTTTGCGGATGCAAATGCCACAATTTCGCAGGCATTTTTGAATTTAGGACAAAAAGATAGTGCGGTTGCAAAATTGAAAATAGCAACCAAATTTACTAAATCAAAAGAGGAAAAAGCAAGATACCGATTCATTTTGGCACAACTCTATGATGACTTGGGATACAAAGACAGCGCTTTTGTGGCCTATCAATCGGTTATTGATATGAAAAGAAAATCGCCAAGACAATATGTAATTCACGCCCAAGCCAAACAAGCACAACTTGCAGGATTTGAAAATTCGGATTCAATCACTTTTTCAAAAAAATTCAATAAATTATTGAAAGACAGAGAAAACCGACCTTTTCTTGACGTGCTTCACCACCAAATGGCATTGTATTTTGACAAAAACAAAAAATTTGAAACTGCCAAAAAAGAATACAACAAATCCCTAAAGCAAAAAACGTTGGACACTTATACGGTGGCATCTAATTATAGAAATCTGGCTACTATTTATTTCAATGCTGCCGATTATCAAACAGCTGGGAAATATTATGACAGTACTTTGGTACAATTAAACGTTCGCTCAAGAGAATATAAATTCATCAATAAGAAACGACAAAATTTAGTTGATGTAATTAAATATGAAGGAATTGCTATTAGAAATGACAGTATTTTAAACGTTTTAGGTTTGTCAAAATCAGACCAAATAACCTATTATGAAAAGTACATCGTTAAACTTAAAAAAGAAGAGCAACGCAAAATAGCTTTAGCAGCTGCAGCAGCCAAAGAAAAAAATAAAGCGGACAGCAAAAATGACGCCTCGGGATTAGGAGGAAATGATTCAAAACTACCAACAGATGCAGGTATTAAAGCAGGAATGATGCCACCGGGCGCTATGGAACCAGTAGGTAATGGTGGAAAAGAAAGTGATTTTTATTTCTACAATCCTAAAACAGTAGCTTATGGAAAATTGCAATTCAAGAAAATTTGGGGTGACCGAGTATTTAAAAACAACTGGCGTTTGTCAACCGATAAAACAAGTACAGAACTTGTGGATACGTCTACTAAAAATGACAGTTTAAGTTCGACAATCAAAGAGAAAGACACTAATATAGAAGAAAAATATACCCCCGATTTCTATTTGAAAGACCTGCCGAAAAACCAAGTAGTAATTGACAGCATTGCCAAAGAACGTAATTTTGCCTATTTTCAATTGGGCTCGATTTATAAAGATAAGTTCAAAGAATACCAATTGGCAGCCAACAAATTGGAGCAACTTTTAAAAAATAATCCAGAAGAACGATTGGTACTTCCATCGATGTATAATTTGTATAAAATATACGAAATCATCAACAAAGACAAAGCATTGGCGATGAAGGAAAGAATAATCAAAGAATTTCCAAATTCAAGATACGCACAAATATTAAGCAACTCAAATCCTGAAATTGCAGGAATTGACTCGCCAGATGTAGCCTATAACAAGCTTTATAAACTTTATGAATCGGGCGATTACAGAGCGCTAATTACAGAATTGGAAAAAGCAATTGATCAATTTACTGGAGAAGAATTGGTTTCAAAATTTGAGTTGCTTAAAGCAAATACTGTTGGAAAATTAAAAGGAATTATCGAATTTAAAAAAGTTCTTAATTTTGTAGCTTTAAATTATCCAAATACCGAAGAAGGGAAACAAGCGGAAGCATTTCTTAAAACTGATGCCCCAATATTAGAAGGATTTAAATTCTATGCGGAGGCGGCTAAAAGTTGGAAAATTGTTTATAAAGTAGCTTTAGATGACGATAAAAACAATAAAATTCTAATAGACAAAATCAATAAATTTATAGCTTCAAGACCTACTGATAAATTGACTTTTTCAAATGATATTTATACTCTGAATGAAAATTTTATAGTTATTCATGGCATTCCATCTGAAACATATGCCAAAGGAATCGCTACAATTTTAAGTGATTATAAAGAATATAAAATTCCACAAACAGCCATTGTGATTTCAAATTACAATTACAAAGTGGTGCAAATTAATAAGAATATAGAGCAGTATTTAGTTGCTCCTGCAGTAGCACCATCCCCAATTTCAGCAACAGAGAAAGTGGTTCCAGTAATTGCCCCAACAAAAGCAGTAGCTCCAAATAATTTGGACACACCAGATGATAATCCAACGGATATTGTTCCGCCAACAAACAAAATCCCAGCACAAGCTCCTAACCAAATAGAAGAGGTAAAAGCAGCATCAGTTATTGGGCAAGGAAGTCTAGAACAAGACCAAATGTTGAAACCAAAAAAATAATGAAAATGTTTGAAAAAAGTCCAAAATCATATACCGACCTTTTAGGAAAAACAAACCGAATTGTTGAAGGAACAACCATAAATGGCGATATCAATTCGCCTGCCGATTTTAGGCTTGACGGACATTTGGTTGGTAATTTTCAGTCGAAAGGAAAAATTGTTATTGGCCCAGCAGGAAGCGTAAAAGGAGATATTATTTGTAAAAATGCCGATATCGAAGGCAAGTTCGAAGGAAAAATACAAGTAGCCGAGATGCTGAATTTAAAATCAAAAGCAAGCATCCATGGAGAAGTAATTTGCGGGAAATTATCTGTAGAACCTGGAGCCGATTTTAGTGCAACTTGTGTAATGAAACCCAACACAAAAAACCCAATTTCAAATGATGTCCAACAAAGACCCGAAGAAGCAAAACAATATTAAGTGGCTTGCGCTTATTAATATCCCAATTCAAATGGGAGTTATCGTTTTTTTATTTTCCTATTTAGGAAGTTGGCTCGACGAAAAATACCCGAATCCCAATAAAATTTATGTAAAAATACTTGTATTAGTGGGAGTTGCAATTGCTTTTTATAATATCAATAGGCAATTGAAAGACATTAATAAATAGCTGCAAAATGAAATGAAAATAAAAAAATTCCAACCCATTTTTGAAGTATTAATAGTTTCACTACTTCTTTTTGTGGCGCATAAACTCTTTTTTTATTGGAATGAAAACAATCCAAAATATCAAAATTTCTACTTTGCATTAGAAACAATTTATGGTTTTTTCTCCTTTAGTTCCGTAATTATTGTCTCCATTTTACTCTTCATAAAACATAAAAGTAAAGACAATGTTGGAAATACCTTTATGCTAATTACGTGCCTAAAAACGGGAATTTCTTTTGCCTTATTAAACCCAATTTTAAATTCAGGAAACCAAAATGTTGGAATTGAGAAAATTAATTTTTTTGTGATTTTTGCCTTATTTTTAGCATTAGAAACGGTTGTAACCGCTAGGATTTTAAACAATAATCAGTAAAGGACTTTTGAAACGCACTTTTCGCCAAAAAAAATTATTTAAATTCTTTAATTATTAAGAAATAATGTACCTTTGCACCAAATTTCAGAAACGTAATAAATTAAGATATTTAACTGTTATGGTGATTTCAAACAAACCACTTAGATTTATAATAGCCACTTTAGTAGTGTGTCTTCCTTTGATTAGTTTTGCAAATTCTGTTCAGGATACTGCAAAAGTAAAAACAGAAGCAGCTCTTGAAGTAGCGGGAGAAGCACATTCAGAACCAACAGATGTAAAATCTAAAATTAAAGAGTTTATCAACCATCACCTATTAGATGCTCACGATTTTACTTTTTCTGCAAATGAAGAAACAGGGGAACATTATGGTTTTTCATTACCAATAATTATTTGGGATGGTGGTTTGCAAGTTTTTTCGTCTTCAAAATTCAATCACGGGGAAGCGGTTGCAGAAAGTAATGGTAATTATTATGTATTGCACCACGAAAAAATATACAAAACGGATGCTAAAGGAACTTTAACCGAAGAGCACGGTCACCCAACAAATGCTACTCCACTAGATTTTTCTATTACAAAAAGTGTCGTTGGGATTTTAGCCATGGCATTATTAATGTTAGTCTTATTTACAGGTTTGGCTAAATCATATGCCAAAAATAATACAATTGCAACTGGAGCGGGGCGTTTCTTTGAGCCACTTGTATTGTATGTAAGAGACGAAATCGCAATTCCAAACATTGGTGAGAAAAATTATAAAAAATACATGAGCTATTTGCTTACTATATTTTTCTTTATTTTCTTCCTTAATATATTAGGATTAACTCCACTAGGATTTAATGTTACTGGAAATATAACAATTACACTATCTTTAGCATTGCTAACGTATTTGATTACAACCTTTACAGCAAATAAAAATTATTGGTCTCACATGCTTTGGATGCCAGGAGTGCCTGTAATTTTAAGACCAGTTTTGGCAGTAATTGAATTATTAGGAACAATTATCAAGCCCTTCTCGTTGATGATTCGTTTATATGCAAATATGATGGCAGGTCACGTTGTACTTATGAGTATTATTGGATTGATGTTTATTTTTAAAAGTTGGATTGGTAGTTCATTATCGTTTGTATTGGCTTTCAGTCTTTCAATTTTAGAAATTTTGGTTGCTTTCTTACAAGCCTACATTTTTACGATGTTAACATCATTGTATTTTGGAGCAGGTAATGAAGAGCACCACCACGAAGAGGCACATCATTAAGTCGAAAGACAAACGTCGAAAGTTTAAAGTCAATAGGACTTTATGACATTAGACAATTAATAAGAATGTTTAATTTTTAATATATATATTATGCAAATTCCAGAAATTGTTGGAGCAGGATTAATTGTAATCGGAGCAGGTTTAGGTATTGGTAAAATTGGTGGTTCAGCAATGGACGCTATTGCACGTCAACCAGAAGCTTCAGGAAAAATCCAAACAGCTATGATTATCGCAGCTGCACTTATTGAAGGTATTGGTTTCGCAGCTTTATTCGCGAAATAAGACTAAAAAAGCAATAGTTGCAACGGTTGGTTGTGACTATTGTTTTTAAATTAAAACATTACAAATTGCAACTTAAAACGGCGATTTTAAAACAATAATAATTTATAATTATATACAATGGAAAAGTTAATAAATGATTTTTCGTTTGGTTTGTTTATCTGGCAAGTACTAATATTTGTTGGGTTAATATTCTTATTAAAAAAATTCGCTTGGAAACCAATTCTTGATGCAGTTAATGAAAGAGAAGATGGAATCAAAAATGCATTACAATCTGCTGAAAATGCAAGAAAAGAAATGCAAAATTTGCAAGCAGACAACCAACGTGTTTTACAAGAAGCAAGACTAGAGCGTGACAACATGCTTAAAGATGCTCGTGAAATGAAAGAAAAAATGGTTGCTGATGCAAAAAATGAAGCACAAGCACAAGGTTTAAAAATGATTGAACAAGCGAAAGCCGCAATCGAAGGTGAAAAAAATGCTGCATTGGCAGAATTGAAATCACAAGTTGCAACGTTGTCATTAGAAATTGCTGAGAAATTATTAAAAGACGAACTGTCTAACAAAGAAGCCCAAGTAAAATTGGTTGAAAAAATGTTAGGTGACGCTAAATTAAACTAATATGTCAGGAATTAGAGCCGCAATTCGTTATGCAAAAGCCATTTTAGAAATAGCCGATTCCAAAGGAGTTGCTTCTGAAGTGAGCACCGACATGACTTTAATTGCATCAACAATTACAGGAAACTTAGAATTGACTCATTTTATTCAAAATCCTTTGATTACAACGGATACTAAAAAAAATGTAGTTTTAGAAGTTTTTGCATCGGTTAATCCCGTTACAAAAAGTTTTTTCCATTTATTATTGGAAAACAAAAGATTTGAAATTTTGGCAGCAATTGCAGTTGAATACAATAATTTGTTTGATGTTATGAATGGGGTTGAAGTTGCAAAAGTTACTACAGCTTTCCCAATGGATGCCGAATTAGAAGCAAAAGTATTGGCTAAAATAGCAACTTTTTCTGATAAAAAAGTTACAATCGAAAACACCGTAGATGCTTCAATAATTGGAGGATTTATTTTAAGAATAGGCGACAAGCAATACAATGCTTCTGTAGCCAACAGATTACACGTATTAAAAAGAGAATTAAGTAACTAGTTATTTATATAATTATGGCGGAAATTAAACCTGCTGAAATATCAGCAATATTAAAAAAGCAAGTAGAAGGTTTTGAAACTGGTGCTACATTAGAGGAAGTTGGTTCTGTACTTCAAGTTGGAGATGGTATTGCTCGTGTTTACGGGTTATCAAACGTTCAATACGGAGAATTAGTAGAATTTGAAAACGGACTTGAAGGTATCGTTTTGAATCTTGAAGAAGATAATGTTGGGGTGGTACTTTTAGGACCATCAACAGGAATTAAAGAAGGTTCGACTGCAAAAAGAACGCAACGTATTGCGTCTTTGAAAACAGGGGAACAAATGGTAGGACGTGTTGTAAACACACTTGGTTTTCCAATTGACGGAAAAGGACCAATTGGTGGAGATTTATACGAAATGCCTTTGGAAAGAAAAGCTCCTGGAGTTATCTTTCGTCAGCCAGTTACTGAACCATTACAAACAGGTATCAAAGCAGTAGATGCAATGATTCCAGTAGGTCGTGGACAACGTGAATTGGTAATTGGTGACCGTCAAACAGGAAAATCAACTGTTTGTATTGATACCATTTTAAATCAAAAAGAATTTTACGATGCAGGAAAACCTGTATTTTGTATATACGTTGCAATTGGGCAAAAAGCTTCAACTGTAGCGGGAATTGCTAAAATGTTAGAAGAAAAAGGAGCAATGGCTTATACCATTATCGTTGCTGCAAATGCTTCTGATCCAGCTCCAATGCAAGTTTATGCTCCTTTTGCAGGTGCAGCTATTGGTGAATATTTTAGAGATTCAGGTCGTCCAGCTTTAATTGTTTATGATGATTTATCTAAACAAGCAGTAGCTTACCGTGAGGTTTCTCTTTTATTGAGAAGACCACCGGGACGTGAAGCTTATCCTGGAGACGTTTTTTACTTACACAGTCGTTTATTAGAAAGAGCGTGTAAAGTAATTGCAAACGATGACATTGCTAAAAATATGAATGATTTGCCAGACACATTGAAATCAATTGTGAAAGGTGGAGGTTCGTTGACTGCATTGCCAATTATCGAAACACAAGCGGGTGACGTTTCTGCTTATATCCCAACGAATGTAATTTCAATTACAGACGGTCAGATTTTCCTTGATGGAGATTTGTTTAATTCAGGTGTTCGTCCAGCAATTAACGTAGGTATTTCGGTATCTCGTGTTGGGGGAAATGCACAAATTAAATCAATGAAAAAAGTAGCAGGAACTTTAAAATTAGACCAAGCGCAATTCCGTGAATTGGAAGCTTTTGCTAAATTTGGTTCTGATTTAGATGCAGTAACATTGAACGTAATTGAAAAAGGAAGAAGAAACGTTGAAATCTTGAAACAAGGTTTAAACAGTCCTTATACAGTTGAAGATCAAGTTGCAATTATCTATGCAGGTTCTAAAAACTTGTTGAGAAATGTGCCTGTAAATAAAGTAAAAGAATTCGAAAAAGACTTCTTAGAATACTTGAACAACAAACACAGAGATACGCTAGATGCTTTGAAAGCTGGAAAATTAGATGACAACATTACGTCTGTTATTGAAAATGTAGCAAAAGAACTTTCGGCGAAATATAACTAAAATTAGTTGATGGTTGTTGGTTGATTGTTGTTGGAATTATCCAAGGAACTATCAACCAACAACTGACAACCAACAACTATAATACAATGGCAAACTTAAAGGAAATCCGTAATAGAATTACTTCCGTTTCATCAACGATGCAAATCACATCGGCAATGAAAATGGTTTCTGCAGCAAAGCTGAAAAAAGCACAAGATGCGATTACAGCAATGCGACCTTATGCCGAAAAATTAACGGAATTATTACAAAATCTTTCTGCAAATCTTGATGGTGACGCAGGCGGAGAATTTACGACACAACGTGAAGTAAAAAAAGTTTTAGTAGTAGCAATTACTTCAAATAGAGGTTTGTGTGGTGCTTTTAATTCTAATGTAATTAAGGAAGTAAAAAACCGTTCTGTATTTTATGCAGGTAAGCAAGTGGATGTATTTGCAATTGGCAAAAAAGGAAACGATACTTTAAGCAAAACACATTCGGTTATTGACAATCAAAGCCCTGTTTTTGATAATTTAAATTTTGAAAATGTAGCTGCAATTGCGGAAGCATTAACTCAGAAATTCGTTTCAGGAGAATACGACAAAATAGAATTGGTTTACAATCAATTTAAAAACGCAGCGACACAAATCGTTCAAACAGAACAATTTTTGCCTTTAGTAGCATTAAAATCGGATACAATCGCAGCAACAGGAGATTATATCTTTGAACCGTCTAAAGAAGAAATTGTTTTAACATTGATTCCAAAATCATTGAAAACACAATTATACAAAGGAATTAGAGATTCATTTGCTTCAGAGCACGGAGCGCGTATGACTGCAATGCACAAAGCTACTGACAACGCAACCGAATTGAGAGACCAATTGAAATTGACCTACAACAAAGCACGTCAAGCTGCAATTACGAACGAAATCTTAGAGATTGTTGGTGGAGCTGAAGCTTTGAAAGGATAATAAATACAACATATTAGTATTAAAAAAAGTTCCCAAACGGGAACTTTTTTTAGTATTACCTTAACGTGTAATTATCAAAAAAACGTCTAATTTCAACTATTTTTTAAGTAATTTTATAAAAAATCTAAACCGTTGAAAATAAAAGAACTCTCTACAATTCCCGAAATGGTAGCCCAATACGACATCATGAAGCATTTGTATTCAAATTTCACAATTGAAAAATATGAATCCTATCTTACTGAAATGGTGCCCCACAATTACAAGCAAGTAGCCGTTTTTGAAAACGAGAAATGTGTCGCTATAACTGGGTTTTGGTCAGGAATCAAACTTTGGTCTGGTAAATATATTGAAATCGATAATTTTATTGTCCACCCCGAACACCGTTCCAAAGGATACGGAAAAGCAATGACAGATTACATCAACGAAAAAGCTTTAGAAAGCAATTGCACCATGATTGTATTGGATGCTTACACAGGAAATTTCACAGCACACCGTTTCTATTACAATCAAGGATTTGTCCCTAAAGGGTTTCACTTTTTGAAAATATTAAATGAAGACGGACTTTCATAAACCATGAAAAATGAAACATTCTAAAACTATATTTTTACTTTTTACACTTCAATTCTTGTTCGCTTTTTGTGCTTCAAAAGAGGGGTTTAAACAAAAATTTCCTCAAGAAATCAGGGCTATTTCCTCTGAAAAATGGATGGCAGGTAGACAAGAAGCAGGAAGTGGAACTACGATTCGTATCGAATTTAAAAAACCACTTTCAAAATCCATTCACTTAGAAAAAATCTATTTTCAAGGTTTTGAAACACAAATTGTGCAAGAAAACGAAACCAATTTCAAGGCAAGTTTTTATTTTAATGCGATTTATAGAGACCCCAATTCTTCCAATTTTGACTCCAAAAAGTTTAATTTAAAACAGAATGAAGCCGTTATTGAATACCAAAAAAACAATAAAATATTCTTTTATAAATGCCGCAATATCAAAGAAATTCCAATGATTGCGTATCCATAGCGAAACCCACTGAAAAATTACTTATTTTTGTTTTTACAAATTCTAAAAAACGATTTTGAGCATCTATAAAAGTCTTTTCAAACAAACTGCCATATACGGACTCGCAACGGTTTTGCCGCGAATGTTCAGCTTTTTATTAGTGCCACTTTACACCGATTTGCTCCCCAAAGCAGCCTACGGAAAAGTTACCATTATCTTTGCTTGGATGATTTTTTTCAACGTGATTTTAGCCTACGGAATGGAAACCACTTTTTTTAGGTTTTACAACAATGAAACCGATAAAAAAGCAGTTATCGAAACTACAACCATTTCCATATTTTGGTCTACATTATTGTTTCTTTTTCCCGCTTTATTATTTAAAAACGTCCTCGCCGAGTTCTCGGGAATCGACGTACAATATATCATTTATACCATCTGGATATTAGTCTTAGACGCCTTAGTAATCGTGCCTTTCTCAAAACTTCGAGCCTACCAACGACCAATGATTTATGCAATAATAAAAATCGGAAATGTAGTAGTTAACCTCTCTTTAAACCTATTTTTTTTAATCTACCTACCAAAAATTGCGCAAGCAAATCCCGATAGTTTTCTGGGGTCTTTATACACTGAAAATTTTGAAGTGGGTTATATATTTGTTTCCAATATCATCGCAAGTTTACTCACCTTTATAGCACTTTCGCCAAATTATTTCCATGTAAATTGGCAGTTCGACTTCAATCTTTGGAAACGAATGATGCGCTACGGATTACCGATTATGGTTGCTGGAATTGCCTTTGCCATAAACGAACAATTCGACAAAATCTTACTAGGAAAATTGCTTCCCGCCAATATTGCCGAAGCCGAAGTTGGAGTATATTCCGCCTGTTACAAACTAGGATTGTTCATGGTTTTGTACCGAACCGCCTATACTTTAGGAATCGAACCTTTCTTTTTCAGTCATGCCAAAAACGAAAATGCACCGCAAACATATGCCACAATAACCAAATATTTCGTTATTTTTGGGTCGTTTATTTTGCTATCCGTAATCGTTTTTGCCGATATTTTCAAATATTTTATGATCCGCGATTCTTCCTATTGGGAAGCCATGAAAGTCGTTCCGCTAATCATTTTAGCCAACTTTTTCCTCGGAATTTACACCAATTTATCCGTTTGGTACAAACTCATCGACAAAACCTATATTGGCGCTTATATTTCCATCATTGGAGCAGTCGTGACCCTTGTTTTGAACTTTTTATTAATCCCAACAATGAGCTATTACGGCTCTGCAATCGCTACAATTGCTGCCTATGGAACCATGATGGGCATTTCCTATTTCCTCGGAAATAAATACTATCCAATTCCCTACGACATCAAAAAAATCAGTGGTTATTTAGGGTTATCCATCTTATTTTCTATAATTTCATTCTATTATTTCCGCGAAAATTACTTTGTCGGAATCCCATTATTGTTAGGATTTATGTATTATATATACCGCAACGAAAAAGAAACATTGAACAAAATTTTAAAACGTAAAAATAATTAGGAGCTATTTCCCGCTATCCGCTAAATCTCTTGTGGCGAATAACGCCACAACAGGATGCCGCTGCTATCGGGGCTAAAAAACGCTAAGTAGTAACAAGATATTTTTGTTCTAAATCAACTAAAAATGAAAATAAACATCATCAACAAATCACAACACGATTTGCCAAATTACGAAACCATTGCCTCTGCAGGAATGGATTTGCGAGCTAATTTAACCGAAACTATAACCTTAAATCCATTGGAAAGAACCATCGTAAAAACAGGACTTTTCATAGAATTACCAATCGGTTTTGAAGCACAAGTTCGCCCAAGAAGCGGTTTGGCAGCCAAAAAAGGCATCACCGTTCTCAATTCACCAGGAACAGTTGACGCAGATTATCGAGGAGAAATTGGAGTAATTTTAGTAAATTTATCCAACGATGTTTTCATTATTGAAAACGGAGAAAGAATTGCACAACTCATCATCGCAAAACACGAACGCGCAGAATGGATTGAAGTTCAAGAATTGTCTGAAACAACGAGAGGAGAAGGCGGTTTCGGAAGCACAGGAGTAAAGTAAAACATTCTATAATTTAAAAATTCAATGATTAAAAGATTTCTGGTAATTTTTAAAT
>Ga0114974_10002524_pt1 | contig 14072 bp, 8 predicted proteins | sample S_130206_EF_Meta_FD_87318 | JGI IMG/M metagenome (GOLD analysis project Ga0114974, IMG submission 87318) | Freshwater microbial communities from Lake Simoncouche, Canada to study carbon cycling - S_130206_EF_MetaG | ecosystem: Environmental > Aquatic > Freshwater > Lake | place: Lake...
CGCCACCGTCAACATCTGCATGAACCTCGTCAACATCATCGTCGTCATCCTCGTCAACATCATCGTCGTCAATGCCGTCGCCGTCGTCAACATCTGCATGAACCTCTTGAACATCATCGTCGTCATCCTCGTCAACATCATCGTCGTCACCTTCAACAGCGTCAATGCCGTCGCCGTCGTCATCCTCGTCAACATCATCGTCGTCACCTTCAACAGCGTCAATGCCGTCGCCGTCGTCAACATCTACATGAATCTCGTCAACATCACCGTCGTCAATGCCGCCGCCGACTCCTTCGACGTTTTCGTCGGATTCGGATTCGGATTCGGATTCGGATTCGGATTCGGAGTCAGTGGGATCTGTGGGCCGAATCGCCTCAGTCGCCGCAAAGCGCGCCAAACCACCGGGCACAGTCTTGCCATGCCGAGGAGCCGACAAATGTCTACCTGAGGGCGAAATTATCCCCGCAGAAGCGCTCCTTGATCGTGGCGTAGACGCTCTGTGTGGACTAGGCGACGCAACACTTGCGATCCGCGCGGCCCTCGCGTTCGCCGCGGCTATAATTCTGTCTCTCAGAGCTTTTTGTGGCGCGACCAGGGCTTCATGATAGGCCCAACAATCCGCGATCGTGCCGTCCGGAGCTTTAAATCGGTGCCTCTTCATTTCAGTGTCTGTGATATACTGTTGCCAATAATTTCGGGTACCTCTTCCATGTTCCTCAATAATCGCAGCTTTCCTTGACAGTCCTTCTTTCCCCGTCCATTTTCTTTTGTATTGTGCTGATCGCAGGTATAACTGGTAGGGTGTTATTGCACAAGTCCCATTTATTATCAATTCCTCTGCAGACATGAGATATGATATGAAGACATAAATAAGAAATTGGCTATTATTGTTCGAATGATCTTTTTGTTTATTGCATAATTTATTCGCAACGCGCTACATGAGCGGAAAAAGCAGTTCGTCTGTGTCTGTGGCGGGTGTCTCGTGCAAGAGAGACGAGATCGTGTCGCATGTGTGTGTCTCTGGCATGTCTTCGATGTGCGCGCCAAGTCCGAAACGAAATACATCATTGGGGCGACGTCTTGCATTTCCGTCTACATCATTCCCTGCTGGTGGTGCTTGTGGCGGTGGTTGATGGTCTACCGCATCGTCTACAACTTCATGTAGTGTCCTTTCTCTTATGCGTGTAATAGTCTGCTCATCTGTCTCCATTGTTACCTCGAATAACCTGACTGGAGGAAAATATAATTTGATGTTGTCCATATCGAGATAAGCCTCATGTTCTCCGTCACAATGCAAACAATCCTTGTACATAAATCTCATGTCACATGCTCCGTGACCCGAAGTAAGACATTTGACACTGGATGACATTGGTTGCCTCCAATTTCGAAGAATATTGTTCATATTGGCTGCATTCGTTTCCAATTTGTTGAACAGACACATCGGATGCATGTATGGTTTGGTGCGACAACCGCAATTGTACGTGCACAATTTTCTGTGAAATGCTGATTGTAGCGCGGGATCAATAATTTCCTGTGGAGGTGGCAACAGCGCCAGCTCTAGGTTGTGTCTAGCGAGAACTCCACGATGAAACTCGAGTCTTCGATTTGAACTTGGGAGGTCTTCCTCGGAGTCGGAAAACGTGCCACCTCTTTCGACGACATCTTGCGCCTTTTTCACTTTTTCTTCTGCAGCTATGATTCCCAATTCTACAAGTCTTATTGTGTCTTTTTTCTTCTGCCATGGACTTTTGGCAATAGTTCCTTCGGGGGCTGGTTTCAAATCTGCGATAATGAGGTCGTTGCATATTATGCATTTCTGTTGAGGATCGAGACCCGGAAGTGAATATGCGGATTCTCTTACATGATAAAGACACAAACTCTCCAAGTATGTACTGTACCAACGTAAGATCAATTGATAGGGGAAAAATCCTACTTGGAATGCATCAGATATATTGCTGTCGTAGTGAGCCATCTGTGTCTCATTTAGACATCCATTTCGGGTGAGGGGGGGCCTAAAATCACGCTCTCTGTACATTTCAGTCCAGAAAAATTCACAAATGCTCGTCAGAAGAACGTTTTTGATTTTTTCGTGTATTGCTTTCTCTGCGTCTGTATTTAGTTTGAAGTCGTTCGAAATTATTATCGTAGGGGTGGTACTGCAATTGGACCCTGCGTCAGTTACTTCAATTCGTATAAGTGTACCGTTTTCAGTATGTGCAACTGCTAGAGCCGGTCGGTAATCCAAATGCGGATTAATTTGACTGTTTTGCAAATGTACAGTTGGAGCAGTCGTAAACCCCGAAAGCGAAAAGTCAACCTCTGCATCCAGCTCAATCGTTTCGAGTCGTTGAGTGTAAGGAACGAAGGTAGCCGTTGCCGTAGGTGCAGGACTGAAATACCGAATCGGTACATTATTCCTCACACAATACGTTGCCAATGTACGTGATACGTTTTGCGGTAAAATCAATTCAGCAAAATTAAATTCTCGTGTGTCGTCGACATCAAGTCGGCCTACGCTTTTTAATATCCCATACCGTCTTCGGAAATGAGCGTTCAACATGTTGTGAATGAGTCCCTGGACGGTAATTATGTTATTTTCATCTGGAGGAGGCCCTGTTAATGCCGCTACACGATTATCTTCGTTAATTACTGCTACTGCCTGCCCGATGGCGGTCTTTCGCTGTGCAATTGCAGCTGCCTCCGCTGGTGGTGGAACATATGCACCTACAGCGTTGAAGAATCTATCTACTGCTACGGCAGCGTCCACTGCCTCCGCTCTTTTTATTGGCAGTTTAACTTCGCGCAGATTTGCTAATTCTCTTGTATATGTGTTTAGAGATTCGGTCCATGTTCTTAGTACAAATGCTTGTTGTGCTGCAGAGTCTGCATTATTTGCGCTCGCAACTGATGTTCTTTGTACAGCACGAGCTAGGTCCGTTTGCATTGTTCTGTCGTAGTCGGCGTCGTCTGCTTCTGCCGCTACGATTAACAGGTCGTACGTTTCACGTTCATTTTCATTTGGCGGTATAGAATGTGCTAGGAGGCGTTCTGGAATTAAATTTGGGGCAACATGTGGTTCCACAGGTGTGGGTGCACGTGGTGGTACATCTGGAATTATATCGGGATTTTTTCCTATTCTTTCCGATGGATGTGGAAATGACGCTTCTCGTCTGGGTGAATGTGTAGGAGACGGTGATTTGGAACGATAAGAGTGTACGTCTGGGGGAATTTGAGGAGTGTCGGTAGTGTAATAAAAACTTGGTTGCTTCTGATATTTCAGGCCGAAAATTGTTGCGAAAACCGACCACAGATGTGGATATGCATAGAACCGCGATTTTGGATAATTGACATCTGCAGTCGGAATCAGGTACAGAACCCTGTTGTGGTCTTTGTAGTGTTTTCTGTACATTGATATTTCAGGGCATGTGCTTAATTTAATTTCTTCTACGGATGTCCGAAATATTGTGAACATCGCACTCCAGTACTCACAAAGGTTTTCCTGTATATCTTCAATATCTGGGTTTGGTGGTAGACTGCATGCTAGCATTGAAAGCAATAACAATTCGATTTCTGGCATTACGAGTAAAGGATGTGTTTCAATGCTGATCAGTGGATTGAGTCTACCGGTGAATTGTTCGGGAACTTTTTCAATTCTTGTCGAAGCTATTTCCTTTATCTCTCGACGTTCCGATAGTGTCAACGGAAATACCAAAGCATGCTTGTGAATTTCGGGAGGGTCAGTCTCAGTGAATCTTTCCCGATATTTCGCATTCGGGGTTGTGTAATGTCTCCGTAATTCTTCCACATAATGGTGACGATACATGAGTTCGTGGACTCTGTCGTATATATCAAATTTATTTCACAATAGAATGGCGGTCTACATTTTAAATGTGATTATGTGATTATGTGATTATATGATATGTGATTACACGTTGTAGAACATAGTCTGCAGATTCAGCTTGCGCATGTGTCGTGTGCATCTGCGCAGAAGTGACGACTCGTGCTGTGTTGTGGGCAATTCTACGACCGCAACGCGTGTGTTGTCCGTGTATGTGTGTGTGTTGTGTGTGTGCGTGTTGTACGCGTGCGTGTGTGGTAGTTTTGGAGGCTCTGGGTGTGCATATTTCACGTCCGTGAATTCGGTCATCAAGAAGTGTGTGCACAGCATGCACGTGTCCGGTGGGTCTTATATATGGGAAGCATGCATGTCATGTCAGTTCCGTCAGCTCGAGTTTCGTGGGCGTGTCGTCGACCGCGGGCGTGTCGTCGACCGCGGGCGTGTCGTCGACCGCGGGCGTGTCGTCGACTTCTGCGTGCTGCACCGCCACAGGGGGCGCTGCGGGTGAGTTGATGCTGTTGACGCTGACGGGGGAGTGCATGTGCACTGGTGCTTTGCGCCGCGGTGCTTCGTCGTCGAGGAGGAGGGCGAGTTCGAGGTCGAGGTCCATGTCGTCCGACTGCTCGAATGTTGCACCGAGGGTGTTCTGCATGTCCCTCAGGTCGTTGTGGTTCTCCTCGAGGTCCATCATGACGCGATCGACGGACTCGAGGCTCTTGTCGAGGCCCATGCCCTTCAGGGCATGCGATGTCTTCTGCATTGAACTGAGCACGTGTTGGTTCAGCTCGCTGTTGACGAGGGTCTCCATGTGCTGCTCGAGTGCGTATTTTTTCTTTGCGAGCACTGCGAGCTTGCCTCTGATCTTCTTGCTCTGTACGAGCAACGGTCTCACGCGTTCCGGTTGTGTCTTTCCTGTGCTCTGTATGATGCGGATCCGCCGAACGATGTCGTTTGTCTCGAGGTTCAGGGCTTCTTCGCTGGTCGATATCTCGTCGAGTGTATTCTTGAGGCCTATCTTTGCCGCGCGAGTCGTGTCGAGATGCACGGTTCCGAAAAAGATCTGCATGGTCGACAGCCAGCCGTCTGCCAGGTTGTGCATGCACTGCTCCGGCATTCCTCGCTGCATGCGCAGACAGTTACGTGTTTATATACGAAGACGAGTGTGTTTGTAAATTGACATTGCATGATTGCGGCATAATGCTATATACCGATGTGCGCACTCGGGCATGTCCGTGGTGAACGACCGTCTCGAGTCTGCTGCGACCACGTTGATCGTGGAGGAAGTCTTTGCGATGAGCGTCAAGTTTCTGGAGCGCGACGAGGTGCTGCTCGTGTCTTTGTTTGTGTTGGTCTTGGTGTACATGGTGCGCCAAGTGAGCGTGTCTGCGGCGTCTGATGCACGTGCGCGGCGCGAGCGGCTGTATGTCGGGGTGCTGGACCGGACGCTGCTGGTGCTGCTCGGGTTGCTGACAAGGGTGCTGATGAGCTTCGTGAATTTCACGACGGTGCAGTCCGTGAACGTGCCGACGAGTGCGATTGTATACAAACTCGCGGTGATGGTGAGCCTGCTGATTTTCACGTCCGTGCTGCTGCACGACAGCGGCATCCTGTCGAGACTCGTGTCCGTGGTGCTGTACATGTTCTCGGACGGGATTAGCCGGCTGTTGGAGTCCGGTGACGGCGGGATGCCGGTACCGTTCGTCGCGTTTGTTGTGCTCATCTGCACCGCGCGGTTGCGCCTGTGGGTGGAGAGCCGCGTGACCGGCCTGGGCGTCGTGCTCGACGCCGTGTACATGGCCAACGTAAACTGGATGCTGGACCTGGTGCGCGACAACAGCTCCGTCGCCCAGTCGCACATTGGCCTGCTGCTGCTGATTCTCTGTGTCCTCGAGGTGTGCATTGTGGTGGAGCCGTCGCTGCGCGAGACGCAGTCGTACGCGCTGTACAAGGTCAGCAGTCTCGTCTTTGCGTATCTCATGTCGTGGGACGTGGACCTCGTCTGTGTCGTCTGCGTTGCCGTGATGGCGCTCGTGCTGACGTCGATGAATCATTCACAGGCTACCGGTTTTCAGCTGGCGCTGTTGGTGCTGATGAATCTGGTGTTGTATGAGTTCAACGCCATGTTGATGATGACGTATGGCGCCGTGCGGCTGCTGTCGCTGACGTGCCTCGTTGTGTTTTTCGAGACGGTGAAGATCGTGTTTGAGAATGAGGCGGGCGCGCTCAAAGTGGCGAAGTGAGGGTGTGCGCGTTGTGATATATACGCACATTCACGGGCATGAATGTGCCGTGTCGCAGGTTTGTTGGTGGCATGCACGGTGATGAGGACGCTGGTGCCGGTCTCGTGTGCTTTTGTTCCGGGACAAATCAATTATTTCGGTGAGACATCTCCGTACTGGGATTGTGACAACTGGCCTGAGGCTATGAAAACTCAGAGTGTCGAGTTTGAGGATCTGGATGAGCCAACGGATAAGGAAGAATTCCAGTGGATATGTCCCGATCGTTGTATGTCCATGCCATATTTCGACATTAAAATGAGTTTTTCTTTCAACACCTGGCAATTTAGAGAAACTGTACGAGAAACTTACGACATTTGGTATCAAAGAATCATTCAACAAAACTATTGGAAAGGAAATGGAAAATATCGCGAAGAGTATCCGCAAGTATATTTGACAAATCTGCCGAGTGGTGAAGGTATCGCCGCTCCAGTTTCCGTGAGGTATACTGATGGGCTATACTACACGGATGGGCGAGCCCGTGCAGGCTGGAAAAAAATTCCAGATAAGCTGGTCATGAGCGTCGGAGAATGCAAAAAAAATGTGAATAAGTGGAATTTCGATAAACAGGTAGAAGAATGCTCCATCAAAACAACACATTTAAGTTTCGAGATGAGTGCGCCCGTGGATGGTGTAGTGAATTTCAATGCAGCACTTCTCGCGTGTTCTATTCAAGAAGAAAGTATAAATGTATACAAAACGTATTGTTTACAACAAAAAAGACTGGATATTGTCTCCGTGAAACCTGCTTATGTGTTCTTTCGAGGGTCAACTGGAAATCCATCAAATGCCGGTCGGTGTGAAATTGTATCATACAGCAGTACTGCTAAAACCTCAGATGCGGCTCGCGATGCGAGAACTAGATCAGCTTGGACAACAGCACCGAGATACACGAAGCATACATACGAATTCAAGAAATTGCCATTTGAGTATGAAACGGAGTGGTATGGTCATCCTTTAGAAACTGAATCTCATAGTCTTGTAATCAACACTGTTGGGGCAACGCCACCTAAAAGTAAAGTAAATTACAACAGATTGAAGACCAAAAAATATGAATGGATTTGCAGAGTAAACGATAGATGGAAGTACTTCGAGGCCAAGCAATACGAGTCGAAGTGCTCACAGGAAATATGCCACAATTTCATCACCCCTCCGTGCTGGGAAAACGTGCACTCGATCGCTGCATTGTCCTGTGCGTGGGGTAAACGAGTAAAAGAGACTGGTTCAACCGACGGATTTGTGAGCCTCGCACAAATGACCGACTCTGAATATGCGAGGGGAATGAACAGCTATGGTGGTGGATCATACGTGATAACATTCCCAGCCGAAATGGTCGCCAGCACGCGCACTTCGCCGATTGAGAGCGGTGCGACGATTCCCATCGCGGAGGGAGGAGAGCTGAAGATCGAGTTGAGGCCGTTGTATTCGTGCAAGTTATGTGAAGAGGCGAGCAGGGCGGGCGTGTGGGGTGTGGTTTCCACAAAGAACAAGAAGGAAATGCAGGTCGTAGAATGCCGGCAATGCAAAGCGTACGAGAAAGTCAGCGACTTTTCTTGCGAGGAGTGTCTTCCGTTTCATACGACTAGACTGTGGAGTAAAAAAAGCACGTGTGTTGCATGTCCTGCTGCCGTACCTATGCGCCGGTCTGGTGGCGTGCACTTGAATTGCACCGAATGCGAGATACTGAATTACTTCAACGTGCAAAATGAGAACGGGTGTCTGATGCTGGCGTCGGTGCGGCTGTCGAAGGACGGGTCAATCGCGGGGGTGGATGAAGTCTCGGTCATCCAAGGCCAGGCGAGAGAGATCAGACGCAAGTACTACCGCCACGTGCAGTCGAACACAGGTTGGTCGTCGGCAGTGAAGGAACTGGCATGTGACAGCAGGGAGACGTCGGTGTCGCTGAAGACAGCGTTGTCGTACCGGCGGTGGTGTGGTCACCACGAAATGATACGCGAGCAACAGGCGCTGCTGCAAATCGGAAACAGCAGCAGCTACTACCTGTACAGCACGAATAGCATGACGACGCAGGGGTACGCCGCAATCAGCAGAGTCTGCGCAGCTGGCAGCTGGGCACCGACGGACGGGGGTGTTTTCGACGCAACCTGTCTTGACAACCGCAGCAGCACGGTGCAGATACACGTGGTGCGTGAAGGCAACGTCGAGAAGTGCACAGCGTGCAGCGGCGGGCGGTACACGCTGAACTGCTGGCCGACGTACCACGCAGCGCTACGGAACGAGGAGGAGGAATACTTCTCGAACGCAAATATTCTGTCGAGTGCGGGGAGGTGCGACCAGTGCGCGCGGCGGTGTGCACTGGACGGTCACTACATGAGTCCGGAGAGGTTTTCGTGCATGTGGGACGAGGCCCGGCAGGGCCGTGCGTCGGGCTTTGTCGGTGACGTGAATGCGAGCGCGTACTTCTACTGGTACAAGCAGGCGCCGTGCAAGCCGTGCAAGAATGTGCTGCTCGGCGCCACGCAGGCCGTGCTGGTGAAGCAGTGCGGCAACAAGGCGACGTTCCGGACGTGGGACAAGGACCAGACGCGGCCGTTCGGCAGCGAGGAGCGGTCGATCCCGACGGTGCAGACGTGCTGCTCGCAGCTGATTTCGCCGACTTTGGCCGCCAACTGCACGCGAGAAGAAGACAACGCAAATGCCTTTATCAGCGAGAACTGCAAGACAGCGCTGGAGATGCAGGACTTTGAGCCCGTGCAGCAGAACTACTGTCCGCCCGGGTGGTGGGTCGACGAGTCGTGCGCGCAGAAGTCGTCGAGCATCTGGTCGCCGGACTGCTGCAAGCGGTGTCTGGACTGCACGGGCAGCATGTTCAAAACAGAAAACTACGCGGAGTGCAGTGGTGCGACGTACATCGACACGCAGGCGACCGGCTGCGAGCGGCGGTGCCTGAGCAACTCGTACGAAAAGGACGGGCGGTGCTATCGCTGTGAGTCATGCGCGCCGAGAGGGACGGGCGAGCACGGCCCGTAGCGTTTATTTGCGCGTGGTAGCGGTTTATTTGGGGCGTGTGCGTGCTCAAGTGTGGCGTGCGCATGGCCAAGGACCTGATCTCACCGGAGCTTCTGTGCGTGCTGACAGAAATCGGGTTTGACAAGAAACAAGCAAAGCAGCATCCACGCGAGATTATCAAGGCGCACGCCGCGGTGCAGGTCCGAGACTACATGCGCATGATCCTGCTCAAGCTGAAGCAGACGAACCGCATGCGCGACGAGCGCGTGTTTGAGGACCTGGCGGACGTGCTGGCTCTTGTGAAGTCATGAACCATAGTCAGCCGGGAGGACGCGCCCACGTGCGACTGCTAGCGAGGAGGCCGGAGGCGAAGATGACCGCCAGCGGCAGGAGGAGCGTGAGCACGCCGGCGAGGGCGGCCCGGCGCTGTGCGCGCTCGAAGGCGTGGCGCGTGACGAAAACTCGGAAGCCGTATGGCGTCATCACTTGAATCATTGGTTCGGAACTGAAATTTGGTCGTGTTTACTAAATAAACAACACGAAGAGAAAAAAAAAGATGTAGCTGAGGTTGTAGTACAAGCAGCAGATTTCGTCGGCGTGCACGAGATAGGCCGCAGCGGCAATGAACGAGTTGAGCACAAGGCATGCGCCCAGAAGTAGGTACGTGGTCTGGTGCACTCGGTGGTGCGAGAGAAGCGCGGTCACCGCGAGCGCGACGACCGTCATGTACAGCGTAATGGACACCCCGTCACCCACGCGCTCGTACGCAAAGAGCATCGCGGTGACGTGGGCGGCGAGAAGGTGCCATGTGCGATGGCAAGACGTCGACGCGCGGCTGAATATGAGCAGCGGCAGCACGGTCATCGTGTAGAAGTGCATTGTGCTGGCGAACGAGGCGGGGTATCGCTGCGTCTGTTGTGTGTAGTAAACGGCAGTGATGAGAAGCGCAAAGAAGATGGGCACGTGCGACGGACAGAGGCTGGCGTCGATGCGTGTGTTGTCTTTGTGCGCGGTGTCCTTTGCGGTGTGTGTCAGAGGCTCGCGGAGCAGCGTCGGGTCCCGCAGACACAGGCTCTTGTTGTGCATCGGCACGTCGAAGACTGACATGGTCATGCCGAATGCTGTTGCTCTCGTTAATAGTAAAATCACAAACGGATTTTTATGGTGTCGGTTTTACGCTGCGATGCGAGGCTGCCACCGCTTAACGCGCCTGCAGTCCATGTACGCAAAAATACATCCGAGGAGGAGGTAGATGAGACCAAAGCACATAATCTGGGTGTCGACGACGTCTGTGACGGAACGAGAGAGAGCGTCGAGATTCTCGTTGTCGATGCGGATGTCCTCGTCTGATGGCATGACGTATAGTACGTCTGTCACGACAACAGACAACATGTGTACTTGGCCGCGGTTGTAGCACAAGCAGAATATGATTTTCCTTTTGCTGACACTGGCATGTTTTTGAATTGTTTTGTTCGGGTATATACGATGCTTGCTTGTTTTTACATGAGGAGCATGAAATATTTGCGCCATGTGTACATGAACGTCGGTTTGTTGTCACCCATGCTCTTGCGCGTGGTTTTGCTCTTGGTGTGCATTTCGCGCGTGGCGGCGATAGTGTGTCCGGTCGGGAAGGTCCCGAATACGGCGCAGACTTCTTGTTCGTATAACGACCCTTCACTGAGAATCTGGTATAAATTTGAAACCCCCGGTATAAATGTCAACTCTGGAACATGGGGACAGTGTGTGACCGGTGGATGTGATACCGGTTTACTCGTAACACCTGGAGATTCTAATAATCCGTGCTGTATTACAAATTCCGATGCAGTAAGAGGGTCAGCATCACTTTTTTCTGGAGCGGGTGTGATGCAGGTTGCGCAGTCGAACGCAAAACCTGGTGCTGTTTACACAGCTTCTCAGTCGTTTACTGTATCTTTTTGGATGAAATTCGGATCGTGTGGTACACAATCCAAAAATTTTTTTTGGTTTGGTTCCCTGGAACCAGACGGTTATAATTATGATTATGGCCTTTCCCTGTGGAAACAAGGGTACGATTTGGGATTCAAAGTGCGTCCTGACGGCAAAATTGTTGTCAATGGTATTGAAAACCAGGTGGAATTTACTATAATATCTGGCTTTTTCAACAATGTAGCCAATCACAACAAGTGGCATCATTTCGTAGCTGTTCGTATATACCCATCGTATCAGTTCTATTTGAATGGAAATATCATAACAATGCCGGCCCCAATATCGTCGACTACGTATGCAGGGTACACTGATTTGTACTACATGGGGTACAAATCCCCTATATCAATATATGCCAATTATTTGAAATTCAGTTGGCCTGACACGATGTTTCAAACAGCCAAGCTTGACGACCTTAGAGTTTATGAAAGAGTGCTCTCGGCGGCCGAAGTAATGTTTTTGTATGCACCGTGTGGACTTGCGGTCAATCAACCCAACTGGGAGAGCCTTTACATGTGCGTTTGCGGTACGGGCTACGGAGATGTCGGTGGAGTTTGTGTTATTCAGGCTCAGTGTACTCCAGGCTACACGGGTCCAGACGGTTCGTGCTCAGCGTGTGCATTCGGGAAGTACAAAGACACGACCGGCACTGCTACGTGCACCGACTGCGGGGGGGGGAAATACTCGGCTGTGACGGCTGCGACTGCTGTGGACACTTGTCTGGGATGTCCTGGCAATTCCAACTCGCCTGTCGCAAGTACTGCCGTTACAGCTTGCACTTGCAACCCAGGGTACACCGGACCAAACGGAGGTGCCTGCGTGGCGTGCGGAGCTGGCACGTACAAAGACACGACCGGCGCTGCGACTTGCACATCGTGTGGAGCAGGAACATACTCCACTTCGACAGGTGCGACGGCTGCGTCGACCTGTGTGACGTGTCCTGGCAATTCCAACTCGCCTGTCACAAGTGCTGTCGTTACAGCTTGCACTTGCAACCCAGGGTACACCGGACCCAACGGAGGTTCCTGCACGACGTGCGGAGCTGGCACGTACAAAGCCGCGAGCGGGAGTGCGACTTGTCAGACTTGTCCTACGAATTCCAACTCGCCCACCACGAGTTCGGCCGTTACTGCTTGCACTTGCATAACATGGTACACGGGTCCAGCCGGAGGCCCGTGCGTGATTGTTACTTGCGCTCCAGGATACACGGGACCAGACGGCAGTGCCTGCTCGCAGTGCGGAGTTGGAACGTACAAAATCGCGAGCGGCAGTGCGACTTGCACATCGTGTGGAGTAGGAACATACTCCACTTCGACAGGCGCGACGGCTGCGTCGAGTTGTGTGACGTGTCCTAGCAATTCGAACTCGCCTATCACGAGTTCGGCTCTCAGTGCTTGCACTTGCAACCCAGGGTACACCGGACCCAACGGAGGTTCCTGCACGACGTGCGCTGCTGGAACGTACAAAATCGCGAGCGGGAGTGCGACTTGTCAGACTTGTCCTACGAATTCCAACTCGCCCACCACGAGTTCGGCCGTTACTGCTTGCACTTGCATCACAGGGTACGAGGGTCCAGCCGGAGGCCCGTGCGTGGTTTCTCTTTGCGCTGCAGGATACACAGGACCTGACGGAGGTACGTGCTCGGCGTGCAATGGTGGGAAATACAAAATCGCGAGCGGCAGTGCTGCTTGTACCGATTGTGGAGTGGGGAAATACTCCGCTGCGGCTGCGTCGATTTGTCAGACGTGTCCTGGCAATTCTGACTCGCCTGTCACGAGTTCGGCTCTCAGTGCTTGCATTTGCAACCCAGGGTACACCGGAGCAAACGGAGGTACCTGCTCGCCGTGCGCTGCTGGAACGTACAAAATCGCGAGCGGTAGTGCGCTGTGCACCAGCTGTGGAGAAGGAAAATACTCGACTTCGACGTCTGCGATTGCTGAGTCTACTTGTCAGACCTGTCCTGGCAATACTACCTCGCCGACATCGAGTACGACCGTTACAACTTGCACTTGCAACCCAGGGTACACCGGACCCAATGGAGGTCCCTGCTCGCCGTGCGTTGTTGGCACGTACAAAATCACGACCGGCAGTGCGGTGTGCACCAGCTGCGCGGCGGGGAAATATTCGACTGCGAAAGCGGCGGTGACGTCGATGACTTGTGAGACTTGTCCTACGAATTCCAACTCGCCCATCACAAGTTCGGCTGTCACTGCGTGCACTTGCAACGCAGGAAATACCGGACCGGCCGGAGGCCCGTGTGTGCTTTCTACGTGCCCGGCCGGAAAAACAGCGTCGGAGGGTCTTTGTGTGAATTGTGATTTCGGAAAATTCAAATCCACCACCGGTACGGAGGCGTGCACCGCGTGTGGATTTTTAGAAGAAGCCAATGTCGGGTCGACTGTGTGCACGTCCTGTGGACCAGTTGCCACTGTGACATGTTCCGGTATTTGCTGCAGTGAATGGGGTTTGTCTACTTCGATATCCGGTGTGACTGGTGCTCCATTCTCAAGTAAAGATAATCCTACGTATACAGGTGATTACCGCAACAATGCAAATTGTGTGTGGGAGATAACGCCTTCAAGTACTACGACCCCAATCTCAGTGTCATTCTCGCAAATTGCGTTGAGTAATGGTGACACTATAAAAATTCAAAAATATGTAATTGGTGTTGGATGGAGTGGTATAGCAGAGCTTCGACTTGATAACGATAATTTCGCCGTTACAATGGAACCTCCTACCTATGCCGAGGTGAGAACGAACGGTTTTAGTGTCGGACGAGTTTGGACGGGAACTTATATACTGAAAATTGAATTCCGTAGTGATGCGGGCGGGGTCGCGGATGGATTTCGTGGCTCTTGGTCTCTCGCTAACACATGCAAGTGTTTCCCTGGACAGTATTCTGTGAGTGCTCTTGGTACTACACCATGTTTAAACTGCGCGGTGGGAAAATACTCGACGACGGTGAGTGCGACTAGTTCGGCAACGTGCATTGACTGTGTGGCGGGACGTTACTCGACTTCGACAGC
>Ga0114974_10002532_pt1 | contig 14058 bp, 14 predicted proteins | sample S_130206_EF_Meta_FD_87318 | JGI IMG/M metagenome (GOLD analysis project Ga0114974, IMG submission 87318) | Freshwater microbial communities from Lake Simoncouche, Canada to study carbon cycling - S_130206_EF_MetaG | ecosystem: Environmental > Aquatic > Freshwater > Lake | place: Lake...
AGGCGAAACGGGCTGGCTGATCTGGCACCAGGAGCTGATGGGCGACCCGACCCAGACGGAGGTGTGGGGCCAGCTGGACCAGGTGCTGGTAACTGAGTGGGCAACGGCTGCCGGCAAGGCGCTGAAGGTGTCGCAGGTGGCGGTGGACAGCGGCGGCCACTGCACCCATGAGGTGTATCGGTACGTGCGCGATCGCGTGCGGCAGAACGTGGTGGCAATCAAGGGCAGCAGCAGACGCAACAGCCCGGCGGTGGGCAAGGGCAACAAGGTGGACGTGAGCTTCCAGGGTCGAGTGCTGAAACGTGGCGTGACGCTATATCAACTGGGAACTGACACGATCAAGACGACGCTGTTCGGCCGGCTGCGGCACAACGAAGCGGGTGGGGTCGGCACGCTTCATTTCGGCATGGCCGCAGATGAGGAATACTTCAGGCAGCTAACCAGTGAGCGGCAGGCGTTGCGGTATCACCGCGGGTTTCCGATCCGTGAGTGGGTGAAGAAAGCAGGCGATCGCAATGAGGCGCTTGACTGCGTGGTCTATGCCTACGCGGCGATGCTGCTGTTCTCGCGACGCATGAACCGGGCAACGATGTGGCAGCAGCTGGCGGACCAGCTTGAGCATGGGAAGAAGAAGCCGCTAAGATCGAAACAGCAGACCCCAACCGGGGCCACTGGCTTTGTCAGCAACTGGTAGGCCGTGAACATCCCTAGCGAGATCCGGGCAGGCGACACGATCCAGTGGCGGGATGTCCCTGGTGCTGACAATTTGGGCAATGCGATCAGCAGTTCTGACTACGTGTTGACGTACTACCTGAGGACGAACACGGCAAGCGAAGGCTCGACGGTGGTCGGCACTGCCTACGGGACCGGGTGGGAGTTCACGATTGCCGCGGGCACGAGCACGGGTTTCGATGCTGGGACATGGTTCTGGCAGGCAGTCGCGACCAAGACTGGCAGCACGGTGACGATGGGCTCAGGCCAGCTGACGGTGCTGCGGAGCTTGAGCTATAGCGGCACACCTGGCGCGGTTGATGGCCGGTCGCAGGCACAGCAGGACCTTGACGCGGTGCAGGCAGCGATCCGCGCGATCGTGGCGGGTGGTGTTGCGAAGGAGTACACGATCGGCAACCGCAGCCTCAAGAAATATGACATGGCGGATTTGCTGCAGCTCGAGGGTAAGCTCAAGGCTGAGGTGAAGCGTGAGCAGATGGCGGACCTGATCGCCAATGGGCTCGGCAACCCCCACAACCTGTTCGTGAGGTTCTGATGGGATTGCGCACGCAACTGTTTCGGGCGATGGGATTTGAACCATTGCGGCCCAAGCGTCGGGCGTATCAGGGCGCACGGGTGAGCCGGCTGACGGCGGACTGGGTGACGAGTGGCACCAGCGCAGACAGCGAGATCAAGTCCAGCTTTAAGTCACTGCGCAACCGTGCGCGGCAGTTGGTGCGTGACAACGACTACGCCAGGCAGGCAGTGCGCGCGATCCAGAACAACGTGATCGGGCACGGCATCCGGCATCAAGGTCAGGTGAAGATGCTGCGCGGTGGACGGCTGGATGAGGTGATCAACGGCCAGATCCATGAGCAATGGGAGCGGTGGATGCACAAGAGCCGCTGTGATGTGAGCGGGCTGCTGGGCTTCCACGACATCGAGCGACTACTGGCGCGCAGCATGGCGGAGTCTGGTGAGGTGTTTGTTCGGATGATCCGCAGGCCGTTCGGTGATTCGCAGGTGCCGTTTGCGCTGCAGATCCTGGAGGCGGATTATCTGATCGACGATGACGTGCCGCAGGCAGCGGACGGCAACACGGTTCGGATGGGCATCGAGGTGGATGGCTACCTGCGGCCGCAGGCTTACCACTTCTATGCCAACCATCCGGGCGACACCTATGCGGGCAACCCGCGGACCAATGGCCGGCGGATCCGGGTTCCTGCTGATGAGGTGATCCATCTGTTCCTGCCTGAGCGGCCGGGCCAGACCAGAGGCGTGACGTGGTTCGCGTCGGCATTGATGCGGCTTCACATGCTGCAGGGCTACGAGGAAGCCGAGGTGGTACGGGCGCGGGCGAGCAGCGCGCTGATGGGGTTCATCCAATCGCCGGAGGGCGAGCTAGTTGGTGATGAGATCTACGAAGGCGAGCGCGTGAGTGAGTTCACTCCTGGCGTGTTCAAGTATCTGGCGCCAGGCGAGAGCGTGACGGTGCCGGATCTGAACTCACCTGATGGCCAGCTTGAACCGTTCACGCGGTCGATGCTGCGTGCCGTGGCGGCTGGCGTGGGCGTGAGCTTCGAGAGCATCAGCAAGAACTTCAGCGAGAGCAACTACAGCAGCAGCCGGCTGAGCCTGCTCGAGGAGCGCGACACCTATCGGGTGCTGCAGCGGTACATGATCGAGAACTTCCATCAGCCGGTGTTTGAGGCATGGCTGGAGATGGCGGTGCTCGGCGGTGCGCTGAGGTTGCCGGGCTATGAGACCAACCCCGACCGCTACCGGGCCAGCAAGTGGGTGCCAAGGAGTTGGGAGTGGGTGGATCCGCAGCGCGAGGTGGATGCCTACAAGGCGGCTGTGAGGTGTGGCTTCAAGACGCTGGCCCAGGTGATCAGCGAGCAGGGCGGCGATCTGGATGACGTGCTCGCACAGCGTCAGTCAGAACTGGCCAAGCTGGATGAGATGGACATCGTGCTCGACACCGACCCGAGTGAGGTGAACGGTAGCGGCGCGTCACAGGCATTCATGCAAATGGGCGCCGAACCTGCGTTTGAAGATACCGAATCGCCAATGGAGGAGGAGGAGTACGAGGAGCTATCGGTGCTTGAGGATTCGCTGGAGGATCCAGAGGATTGATGGCGAACGTCAACGGCACCGAGATCGACCTGATGCCGACCGATGGGATGCGCACCGAAGCGGAGCGCTACCGCGAGTGGAAGGCTGATGGCGAGCCGGGTGGCACCGAGGTGGCAGCGACGCGGGCGAGCCAGATCCTGTCGGGTGATGAGCTGTCACCCGAGACCGTGATCACGATGGCGGCGTGGTTTGCGCGGCATGAGGTGGACAAGCAGGGCGAAGGGTTCAGCCCTGACGAGGATGGCTACCCATCGCCGGGCCGTGTGGCATGGGCGGCATGGGGTGGCGATGCTGGCCAGAGCTGGTCTAATGGCAAAGCGGATAGAATCAAGGCACTACAAGACAGAAGCGCTATGGAGATGGAGCGCCCCTATCCGAATGAGCACGCTGCAAGACTGACCGATCCCGATCAGTACGATTCGCTTCGCCGCGAAAATGGTGCCGGCGGTCCGGGCATTGACTTCATCTATGGCATCAAGGGAGGCGAAAGCGAGATCCAGGCGATCCGATTTAGCAGCGCGCAATACACCCCAGCCGAGGCGCGCAACTGGCTGGGCGAGCATGACTTCAATCCGATCATGTTTGAAGAGGCAACAGGCGACGGCGAACGTGCCGAACCAGGGGACCTATCCGAGGGTGACTTTGTGCAATGGGACAGCAGCGGCGGCACTGCTCGCGGCCGAATCGAGCACGTGATGCGCGAGGGTACGCTTGGTGTTCCCGGGACCGAGTTCAGCATCGACGCCACCTCTGAGGATCCGGCTGCACTGATCCGCATCTACAGCGAAGGCGATGAAGGCTGGGAGCCGACCGAGGTGCTGGTTGGGCACAAGTTTTCGACGTTGACCAAGATCGACGCACTGCGGGCCATGCCGGGCATCGGCAAGTATCAACGCGCTGAACTGACCACCTTCGACGAGGTGGAGGATCGCACCTATGAGTTCCCGTTCAGCTCTGAGTTCCCTGTTGCTCGGTACTTCGGCAACGAGATCCTGAGCCATGAGGCCAACGCGGCCGACCTGAGCCGCCTGAACGATGGCGCGCCCCTGCTGTTCAACCACAACCCAGACCGTGTGATCGGTGTGGTTGAGGGCGCAAGGATCGACAGCAAAGGACGGCGCGGCTATGCGCGGGTGCGGTTCAGCCGCAACCCGTTCGCTCAGGAAATCTTGAGCGACGTGAAGGACGGCGTTCTACGGAACGTGTCTTTCGGCTACTCCATCGACAAAATGGAGGAGCGCGGCAGCGGTGACTTTGTCGCCACTGCCTGGGCACCTTACGAGGTGTCGATCGTCAGCGTTCCTGCTGACAAAACCGTGGGCATCGGCCGCGCTTTGACGCCCACGGAACCCGCTGCTTCGGCAGCACCATCCCCTGATCCCCTTCCTTCAATGGAAACCAACGCCACCGATCTGGCCGTGGTGCGGGCCGAAGCCGTTGAGGCTGAGCGCTCCCGCATTGCTGAAATCTCTGCCCTGTGCGACAAGCACAAAATGGGCGAGCTGGGCCGCCAGCTGGTCGAGTCTGGTCGTTCAATCGACGAGGCCCGGGCTGCTGTTCTTGACAAAATGAACATTCCCCAGGAGACCGTCAACATGAGCGCCGCCGATCTCGGCATGACCGTGAAGGAAGCTCGCAGCTTCTCCTTCCTCCGTGCCATCAACTATCTGTCCAACCCGACCGACCGTTCGGCCCGTGAGGCTGCTGCGTTCGAGATCGAAGCATCTGATGCTGCTGCTGCCAAGCTCGGCCGTCAGTCCCGTGGCATCACGATCCCCCAGGACGTGCTGCGTCGTGACCTGAACGTCGGCACTGCAACCGCTGGCGGCAACCTGGTCGAGACCATGCTCGACGCTGGCAGCTTCATCGACCTGCTGCGCAACGCTTCGGCTCTGGACCAAGCTGGCGCCACCGTGCTGACTGGCCTGACCGGCAACGTCGCCATCCCCCGCCAGTCCGGCGCTGCCACTGCTTACTGGGTGGCTGAGAGCGGCGCTCCTACCGAGTCGCAGCAGACCGTGGATCAGGTCAGCCTGACCCCCAAGACCGTGGCCGCTTACACCGACTACAGCCGCCGCCTGATGATCCAGTCCTCCATCGACGTGGAGAACATGGTTCGCGGTGATCTGGCCCGCGTGCTGGCGCTCAAGATCGACCTTGCTGGTCTTTACGGCACCGGCTCCAACAGCGAGCCCCTGGGTCTGAAGCTGACCACCGGCATCGGCACCGAGAACTTCGCCGCCGCTGCCCCTACCTTCGAGGAAGTGGTGGCACTCGAGAGCGACGTGGCAACCGCCAACGCACTGCTCGGCAGCCCTGTCTACCTGATGAACGCTGCCATGCGCGGCGGCCTCAAGACCACCAAGAAGGACGCCGGCTCCGGCATGTTCATCATGGAGGGCACTGAGGTCAACGGTTACCGCGGTGTGCTGTCCAACCAAGTGGCAGCTGGCGATCTGTGGTTCGGCAACTTCGCCGACCTGATCATCGGCTACTTCAGCGGCCTCGACATCATGGTGGACCCCTACAGCAACAGCACCAGCGGGACCGTCCGCGTGGTCGCAATGCAGGACGTGGACATCGCCGTGCGTCATCCTGAGTCCTTCAGCCGCGGCGCTGATACCCTCTGATGTTGATCCAGGTCCTACGGCAAACGATGCTGGCGGGCCAGGTGGTTCGTGTGGGAGATGTCCTTGAGGCATCTCCTACCGACGCCAAGCTACTGATCGGCATCGGCAAAGCAATCCAGACTGTCAAGGCGGCAGTCGAAACGGTTGAGGCAATCCAGCCTGAGCCTGCATCAAAACCCCAACTTCCTAGACGGAGGACTAAGCCATGACCATCCACAATCTTGGGACCAAAACTGAGGTCCTCAACTTCCTGCCCAATGATGTGGTGACAGCTACTGTCACCGCCAGCACCGCCATCGACCTGGTGGATTATGAAGGCGACATCGCCGTCATTCTTTGCGCCGAAGCAGGCGGCGCCAGCATCACCTACTTGGGCAAGCTGACCGAATCCGACACGTCTGGTGGCTCTTACACCGATGTGACCGGCGGCGCGTTCACCATCACTGCTGCCAACACCGCATCGGTTCAAAAGATCGCTGTCAATTCTGACAACACCAAGCGGTTCATCAAGGCAGTGGTTACGGTTGCAGGCGGCACTGGTGCCGGCGCTGTGACGATCGTCGGCCTGGGCTCCAAGAAGTACAGCTGATGGCGATCACGGAAGATCTGGACATCTTCCTGGCAGACTTCGGCGTCAGCTGCACAGCTGGCGCCGTTACTGCTAATGGCATCCTGGACATGCCGAGCCAGATCCTGAGCGATGGCATGGTGCTCAGCACTGACTACACGCTGACTGCGCGGGCGTCAAACTTTGGCAGCTTGATCCGCGGCAACGCGATCACGGTCGATAGCGTGGCCTACACGGTGCGCGAAACGATGTTGATCGACGATGGCAAGTTTGTTCAGATCGCACTGCAAAAGACATGAGCGGCCCATTCAAGGTCAACACACGCAGCCAGTGGTCGGCAATCAATCCAGTGCTGTTGGCTGGTGAGCCTGGCCTTGAGAGCGACACTGAGAACCTAAAGATTGGCGACAATCGGACGGCATGGTCTGGCCTGCCCTACTTCGGAAACCCTGGCTACTGGGGATCGTTTTGGGATGAGACGTCGCAGGTAGCGGCGCTGGTTAACACGGCCTATGCGATCAAGCTGCGGCAAGTTGACACGGCAAGCCGTGGCACCAAGATTATCTCAAACGAGCAGATCACCTTCGATCACCCCGGCATCTACAGCATTACGTTCTCGATTCAGTTCAGCAATACGGATAGCTCGATTCATGACATCAATGTCTGGCTCCGCAAGAACGGCACTAACGTGTCCGCTAGCGACAGCCGGTTCAGCATCATTGCTCGGCATGGCAGCGTTGATGGCAACGTGATCGGCTGCGTCAACTTCGTGCTGGGCTTGACCACCAACGACTACCTCGAGCTGATGTGGGCGACCAGCAACGTCGCGGCCTACATCCATGCTGAGGCGGCTCAAACCAGTCCCTTCGCTCACCCGAGCGTTCCCGGCATCATCTGCACTGTCGTTCAAGTCGCATCGGCTTAAGCCATGGCAACCAAACGCGAGACCATCCTGGCGGCGATCCGCACGGCGTTAATCGGTACCACAGGAGTCAGCACGCGGATCTACCGCAGCAGGGTCGAACCACTGGCTAGGGGCGAGCTACCGGCGATCGTGGTCGAGCCTGTCAGCGACAACGCTGAGCAGAACACCAGCTTGCCAACCCTGGACTGGACCCTGACCGTTCGCATCTCGGTGATCGTTCGCGGCGACATCCCTGACCAAGTGGCTGATGCAACAGTTCAAAGCCTCCACGCCAAGGTGATGGCCGATCTCACCCTGAGCGGCAATGCCTATGATGTGCAGCCTGTCTCGGTGTCATTTGATCTGGTCGAAGCAGATCAGCCCAGCGGTGTGATCAGTTGCGACTACGCTGTCAGGTATCGGACCAAAGTGGCCGATCTATCCCTCAGCCCGTAGCAGCTACGATGGTGGACGAACACAAAGGCCAGGGCGGCAGCTATCTGGTCGATCCTAAAACCGGCAAGCGAAAGCTCGTCGAGCGGACCCAGCCGGCCCCTCATCCAACCTTCGAGGTAGCCTCCAATGGCATCAGTTCTGACTCGCCGACGCCTGATCCTGGCGAAGATTGAAACCACCTACGGCACCGACTCATCGCCGACAGGCAGCAGCAACGCGATCCTGGTGCGCAACCTTGAGATCCAGCCGCTTGTTGCCGACACGGTGAACCGCGACCTCGTGCGCCCATACATGGGCCAGGCCGATCAACTGCTGGCGCGAACCCGAGTCGAAGTCAGCTTTGAGGTTGAGCTGGCCGGCTCCGGCACCGCTGGTACGGCCCCGGCCTATGGCCCGGTGCTGCGCAGCTGCGGCCTCAGCGAGACCCTGGTCACCAGCACCAGCGCCACCTATGCGCCCGAGAGCAGCGGTTTCGAGAGCTGCACGATCCATTTCCACGAAGACGGCATTCGGCACAAGCTGACGGGTTGCCGCGGCACCTTTGAGCTCAACGCTGAGGTGGGTGCGATCCCTTCGATCGCGTTCACGATGACCGGCATCTACAACGCCCCGACCGACGAGACACTGCCGACCCCCACCTACGCCAATCAGGCAGCCCCGCTGCTGTTCAAGGAGGGCAACACCACCAGCTTCTCCGCGTTCTCCTACAGCGGTTGTCTGCAGTCCTACAACTTCTCGATGGCCAACGATGTCATCTATCGCGAGCTGGTCGGCTGCTCGAAGGAGATCCTGATCACCAACCGAGCACCCAGCGGCACCGTTGTGATCGAGGCGCCGACCATCACAGCGAAGGACTTCTTCGCGATCGCCACTGGCAGCAGCACTGGGAGCATCACCTTCCAGCACGGCACCACAGCCGGCAACAGGTGCACGGTGACGACTGCGCAGTCTGACCTGGGCAATCTGAGCTACAGCGACCAGGACGGCGTGCAGATGCTCAACATGCCCTTCATTGCGGTTCCGACCAGTTCGGGCAATGATGAGCTGTCAATCGCTTACACCTGATCCGCGTGGCATTCGTTCTTAAGCAATCTGGCACCTACTCGTGGCCGGTCGCCTTTGATCTCCCGATCGATGGTGGCCGCCATGAGCGCCAGACCTTTGATGGTGAGTTCAAGCGCCTGCCACAAAGCACAATCGGTCCAATGGTTGCCGAGCTCCAGAAGCTCGAAGACCTTGGCGATCTGGAGCAAATCACCAACATCGCTCGCGATGTGCTGGTGGGTTGGTCTGGCATCAACGATGACGAAGGCAAAGAGATCCCTTCAGTCAGAAGGGATTGGACGAATTGCTTGAGGTGCCATTCTTGGCCATCGCTGTGCTAAAGGCATACATGGACAGCATCAAAGGAGCTAAGCGAAAAAACTGATAGAGGCCGCGCAGCATTGGGCGGGCGGGAGCGTCGTTGACGAAACCGCCGCCGATGCCGCGGCCATGGGCATCGCCCTGCCGGATCTGCCGGATGCACCGGCTGAAGACTTCGGCGTCTGGCCAGAAAACTGGCCAGCCATTGAGATGTTCCTGCGCGCCCAGACGCAATGGCGCACGACCATGAGTGGGGTGATCGGCTTGGACTATGCAGCGGTCCAATGGCTGTTTAGACTGTATGGAGTGGAAGACCAGCGCACACTGCTGGAAGACCTACAGACCATGGAGGTCGCTGCCATGCAAGCCATCAACAAGCAGGGGGGCTGACCATGGCGATGAACATGGACGCCATGCTCCGCATCAAGGCGGACGTTCAGGGCGAGAACAATATCCGCCGGCTGGGCAACTCGCTGCAGGGCCTCCAGGGCCAGGCCAAGAACGCCGCGATGGGCTTCAACAGCCTCAAGGGTGCGGTGGGTGGCTTTGCCACGGCAATCGCCGGCAGCGCCATTGTGGCTGGCCTGGGAGCCATTGTGAAAAAGTCGATCGACGCAGGTGATGAGCTGTTCAACCTGCAGGCCAAGACTGGCCTGGCCGCCAACTCACTGATCGGCATCGGCAACGCTGCCAAGTTGGCCGACGTGGACATGGGCACCTTGGGCAAAGGGCTGACCAAGCTCAACGTGAACTTAGTCAAGGCAGCTGAGGGCAACGAAGAACTAGCGCGGAAGTTTCAGGCGCTGGGCATCAACGTCAAGAATGCCAATGGTCAGGTGGTGCCAGCTGACAAGGCACTGAAGCAGATCGCCGATCGTTTCGCCGACATGCCGGACGGTGCCCAGAAGGCGGCCGCAGCGGTGGCATTGTTTGGCAAAAGTGGTGCTGACCTAATCCCGCTGTTGAATGAAGGCGCGGCCAGCATGGAAAAGTTCACCTACAAGGTGGGCGAGGATTTTGCGGCGCGATCGGATAAGTTCAATGACACGATCACCGAGCTTGGCATCAAGACGCAGGGCTTTGGGCTGGAGCTAACTGACGCGCTGCTGCCGGCGTTGCAGTCGATCCTTGAGGTGTTCAGCGATCTATTTAATAGCAAGCAAGATTTTACAGAGCTGTTTGCAGTTATAAAGTTTGGCATTCGCATTGTTGCTAGCGCAATCTTTGTTACTATTAAGCTAGTTGATGTCTTAATTAAGAATACAGTAACTGCATTTGAAGCAATCAGCAAAGCATTGAAAGGGGATTTCGCGGGTGCTGGTGACATATTTAAGAATAGAATAGGTAATTTTGTTGAACAAGCAAAGCAAGACTTTGGACAGTTAGGAAAGATTTTTACTGATGCACCCTCCCCCGGCACAGGTCGGCGCACCGGCGGCCGCAACATCGAGCTTGACACCAGCAAAGCCGATGCAGCGACAGCAGCAAGAGCCCGGAAGGAAGCTAGTGATGCAGCCCGCAAAGCTAAGCAGGAGCAAGATAGCTTCAACACTGCTCTAAAACAGTCGTCAGATCTTGCTCTAGATTTAAAGCGCAAAACCCGCGATCTACAACTTGACACCAGTGCACTTGGTGCAACAGGCAAAAAAGCAATCGAACTGGACTACAAGGGAGCGTTAAACGCCGTAACTGATGAAGCAGAAGATTTAGCTAAACAGGTGTTTGATTTGATAGAGATGACCGGTGGATCAGTCAAGTTTCAAGGGCTGCGCGACCTCGCCAAGGCATACCTGTCGGCTCGTGAAAATCAGATCAATGCGACACGTACCGACAAGCTTAAGCAGCTGGCGGATGAGCAAGCGGCCGTAATGACTAAATTGCGGCAAGAAGCAGCAACGCTTACACGCGACCAAGAACGTCAGCTAATTATCAACGAACGCTTAGCTGAAATTCAAAAGGACATGCCAGACCTTTATGCAGAGCAAAAAGATGAAATTGACAAGTTAGTAACGGCAGCCGCTGGACTGACTGAAGAACAAGAACGTAATAAGGAAGTAGTGGATTCAATCGGCAACAGCATCGGCAGCGGACTGGGCAGCGCGTTTGATGGTTTAATTAGCGGTACGAAAGACTGGGGCAGCAGTTTAAAAGAGATTGCGAGTGGTGTATTGACTGACATTGCAAAACAACTTTTCCAAATTTTTGTAATCAATCAGCTCATCAAAAGCATCAGCTCAATTTTTTCACCCGGTGGTGGTGGCAGTGGTGGTGGTGACGGCTTGGGATCTGTTGCCAGCAACCTAAACAAGTACGCACCGCTTGAACCATTTGCCAACGGCGGCATCATGACCGGCGACGGCCCGATGCCTCTCAAGAAGTACGCATCAGGCGGCATCGCCAGTTCCCCCCAGCTGGCGATGTTTGGCGAAGGCTCAAGGCCTGAAGCCTTTGTGCCTCTTCCTGATGGCCGGCGCATCCCCGTGGCGATGCAAGGCGGCGGTTCTAGCACCACGGTCAACGTGAGCGTGGACGCCAAAGGCACCAGCGTCTCCGGTGATGGTGGCAACAGTGCTGCATTGGGCAAAGCGATTGCTGCTAGCGTGCAGGCTGAACTGGTCAAGCAAAAGCGTCCTGGAGGATTGTTGGCCTGATGGCAACCTTTACCTACACACCGAGCTTTGAAGCAACGGAAGCTAGCAAGCCGCGTGTGTCCAAGATTCAGTATGGCGATGGCTATGAAATGCGCGCAACATTTGGATTGAATACTGATCCAAAGGAATGGACACTTACCTTTTCAGAACGCACTGATACGGAACGCGACAATATCCTTGCATTTTTGGAGGCGCGTAATGCAGTTGAAAGTTTCGACTGGACACCACCGCGTGGCAGCGCAGGAAAATATGTTTGCGAGGAGTGGCAGGTGACACTGCGGTCGTGTAACTTCAACACAATCCAAACCAAGTTTCGGGAAGTGTACGAACCCTAATGGCATACACAGCCTGGGCCAGTGCTACTAGCTATGCGGTTGGCGCCATTGTTCGCGCCAGTACGGTGCAGGACTTTGGCCTGGTGTTTAAATGCACGACGGCTGGCACATCAGGCGCCACGCAGCCTGCATGGCCAACGCTGATCGATGGCACGGTTGTCGATGGTGGCGTTACCTGGACAGCGATCAGCGCGGTCTATGAAGACCTCAGCGTGCTGGCACCTAATGCCATCATCGAGTTGTTCCAGTTACATCTTGACAGTACGTTGCATGGCAGCAGCACGATTTATTACTTCCATAATGGCGTCAATGCAGCGGTAACTGGTAACATCACATGGAATGGTCAAGCGTATGTAAGGCTGCCGATTGAGGCTACTGGCTTTGACTATTCCAGCACCGGCACGTTGCCTCGCCCATCGCTAACTGTTAGCAACATCGGCAGCAGTATTACTGCATTGTTGCTGCAAGTTAATATGATTACCGCAGACAATGACCTTGGCGGGGCGAAGGTTGTTCGGATTCGTACACTGAAGAAATACCTGGACGGTGAGGCTGGGGCAGATCCGCACGCTAAGTTTCCCGACGAGATCTGGTATGTGGACCGGAAGGCAAATGAAAACCGCGCAGCAGTTGAGTTTGAGCTAGCCAGTAAGTTTGATCTTGCTGGTGTGATGCTGCCACGGCGTCAGATCATTGCTAATGTATGCCAGTGGGCCTATCGCGGCGGTGAGTGCGGCTACAACGGAACTGACTACTATGACATCAACGACAACAAGGTTGCATCAAGCGCCAGTGATGTATGCGGCAAAAGGTTGAGCAGTTGCAATGTACGCTTCACACCATTCACCCTTGCTGGTACTGTGACCAATGGAAGCACATCAATGACCATAGAATCGTATTTTAACTTTAACGTAGGTCAGCCGGTGTCTGGTTTAGGCATCCCTTCTGCAACCACAATCAGCGCCATCGTTGATGCCACCACGCTGACATTAAGTCAAGCTGCAACGATGACAACACTAAGCACAAAGACAGGTACTGTATCAACAAGCGACGCAACGGTAGTAGTTTCAAACAACACCGGCATCAGCGTAGGCCAAGCAGTAACTGGAACATACATACCAGCCAGCACAACCGTGACAGGTATTGCAAGCACAACCGTAACGCTTAGCAACAGGCCGCATTCAATCGCTCGGGCAGGGACTTATGTCCCGACGACCGAGGAATACTTTTACGGTGACGAGTCTAGTGGCTACGGCTCAAGAACAATACTAACCGGGCAGCAAATTAACATAGACACAACCGGTTTATCTGCTGGGATGATTGTATTTGGCAGTAATGGGATTGATACAACTATTGCATCTGTAGGCTCTGGCGTTATTTATCTTAATGGGTACGGTGACTTATATTTTGATCAGGTTGGTGTGCAGTTATATTTCCTGCCAGCATCACCTAGCTCTGCAACCTACACGTTCGCATCAAATGCCAAATACACTTTCCGCACACCGGATACGGCATTACCATTCGGCAGCTACCCTGGAGCAGGGCTATCATAATGAAGCTAACCGAAACGCTTGAAGCCCAAATCCTAGAGCACGCACAAGCTGAAGACCCACGCGAATGCTGCGGTTTGATCGCAGTGGTCAAAGGTCGGCGCCGTTATTTCCCCTGCCAAAACATTGCAACGACACCGGATGAGCATTTTGTGCTAAGTGGTGAAGACTATGCGCGAGTGGAAGACCAGGGCGAAATCGTAGCGGTTGTCCACAGCCATCCCGCTACCAATCCGGCTCCAAGCCAGGCGGATCGCGTTGCCTGTCAGAAGTCAGGCTTGCCATGGGTGATCGTAAATCCCAAGACAGAAGCATGGGGCGATTGCAAGCCTGATAGCTTTGAGCTGCCATACGTTGGCCGCGAGTTTGTCTTCGGTGTGGTTGATTGCTACACGTTATGCCGTGATTGGTACGGCAAAGAGTTTGGCCTGCAACTCAATGATTACGAACGCCGTGATCTGTTCTGGGAACGTGGCGAGAATCTATACGCTGATAACTTTCACCGTGAAGGGTTTCGCAAGATCCCGTTTGAAGAGTTGCAATACGGTGATGCCTTACTGATGCAGCTTGGATCTAACCTACCAAATCACGCGGCAATCTACATTGACGACCAGCAGATCCTGCATCACATCCAAGGACGACTGAGTAGCAGGGACGTTCTTGGGAGCTACTATACTAAGAACACTGCCATGGTCTTGCGGCATGAAAGTCGTTAAGGTCTACGGCGCCCTCCGCAAACGGCTAGGGCAATG
>Ga0114974_10002533_pt1 | contig 14056 bp, 14 predicted proteins | sample S_130206_EF_Meta_FD_87318 | JGI IMG/M metagenome (GOLD analysis project Ga0114974, IMG submission 87318) | Freshwater microbial communities from Lake Simoncouche, Canada to study carbon cycling - S_130206_EF_MetaG | ecosystem: Environmental > Aquatic > Freshwater > Lake | place: Lake...
TATCTGAAAAAAGTGTGAAAAGCCACGCTATTTCAAGTTTCAAAATGGCAATGATTAATTTTGACCAATCTTTATTTTTCAATACCTATAATAATTTGCTTGCTGAGAAAACTTTCCGGGAAGTTTTTTATGAGGTTTTTATTCCTTTAATGAATGAAATCGGTTTGCTTTGGCAAGCGGATACGATTACTCCAGCACACGAACATTTTATTTCCTATCTAATCAAACAAAAACTACTCATTGAAACCGAGAAATTGCAGATTTTAGAACCTACAAACGATGATAAAGTTTTTGTATTGTACTTGCCTTCTAATGAAATTCATGAACTGGGATTGATGTATTTGAACTATGAAATTTTGAACCACGGATACCGTTCAGTATTTCTTGGAGAAAGCATTCCGTTAGACAATCTGAACGATTTGAAAAAATACTTTAATAAAGTTACCTTTGTTTCCTATTTAACTGTTGAACCTAATAAGGAAGAAATAAATCCTTATATAAAAGCCATTAATACGGAAATATTGAACGACAATGAAACCGAATTATGGTTGCTTGGTAGAATGGTCGATTTTATAGAACCTGAAAATATTTCAAACAAAACAAGAATTTTTAGATCTATTTCTGATCTTGTTACCTATTTGTAATTAAATCACAAGATTTCAATATTTTACCTATACATCCCTTATATTTCCTACATTTGTAGTACAGCATGAAAAAAGATATAAAAATTATTGGTTCTGGATTTTCCTCTCTTGCAGCAGCTTGTTATTTGTCACAAAAAGGGCATCAGGTAACTGTTTTTGAAAAAAATTCAAGCATTGGCGGAAGAGCCCGTCAGCTAAAAAAAGAAGGTTTCACATTTGATATGGGACCAAGTTGGTATTGGATGCCGGATGTTTTTGAACGCTTTTTTGGTGATTTCAATAAAAAACCCTCCGACTATTACGAGTTAATAAAACTTTCTCCTGCCTACAGAGTGTATTATGGTATCGATGATTTTATCGCCATTGCTGACAATTTAGACGAAATAATACAGACTTTTGAAGCTATCGAAAAAGGAAGCGGTGCTATTTTAGCAAACTTCATGGCTGAGGCCAAAAGCAATTATGATATTGCCATCAAAGATTTAGTATACCGACCTGGAGTTTCTGCGTTAGAATTAATTACGAAAGAAACAGCCTTAAAAGTAGGACAGTTTTTTAGCAATATCAGCAAAGATGTACGCAAGAAATTCAAGAACGAGCGCTTAATTCAAATATTAGAATTTCCCGTTTTATTTCTGGGTGCAAAACCATCTGACACGCCATCATTCTACAGTTTTATGAATTATGCCGATTTTGGAATGGGAACTTGGCATCCTAAAACAGGAATGTATGATGTGATTCGAGGTATGGAAAGTTTGGCAACCGAATTGGGCGTGAATTTCAAAACAAATGCAAGTATTGAAAAGATAATTGTTGAAGATAAAAAAGCCGTAGCGATTGTTGTTAATGGCGAAAGATTGAATGCAGACATCATTTTGAGTGGTGCCGATTATCACCACACAGAAACTTTATTAGACCAAGAACACCGTGCTTATTCAGAAAAATATTGGGCTAGCAAAACGTTTGCTCCTTCTTCCCTACTTTTTTATGTAGGTTTCAATAAAAAAATTGAAAATATCACGCACCACGCCTTATTTTTTGATGTTGATTTCAATCAGCACGCAAAAGATATTTATGACGAACCAAAATGGCCTGACAATCCGTTATTTTATGCTAATTTCCCTTCAATAACGGATGCTACAGCTGCTCCCGAAGGAATGGAATCAGGTTTCTTTTTGATACCATTAGCACCAGGAATTGAAGACACAGAAGCCTTGCGAGAAGCGTATTTTGACAAAATAATTGAACGTTTTGAAACTTTAACACAGCAAAATATAAAAAATAATATTATTTTTAAAGAATCTTTCTGTAAAAACGATTTTGAGGAAGTTTATAATTCCTACAAAGGGAATGCTTATGGAATGGCGAATACTTTATTGCAAACTGCGTTTTTGAGACCAAAACTAAAAAGCAAAAAAGTTGAAAATTTATATTTTACTGGTCAATTAACCGTTCCAGGTCCTGGTGTTCCGCCAGCCTTAATATCTGGAAAATTAGTTGCCGAATTAATTGAAAAAAACATTTGAATATGAAGGACCTTTTTGACAAAATATCCTTTGATTGCAGTCGGAATGTGACTAAATCCTATAGCACCTCCTTTTCATCTGCGGTCAAAATGCTTGCGCCAAATATCAGACAAGATATTTATAATATTTATGGATTTGTTCGTTTTGCCGATGAAATTGTTGACAGTTTTCACGATTACAATAAAGAAGAATTATTTGCCTCATTCGAAAAAGATTTAGAAGCAGCATTAAAAAATAAAATTAGTCTGAATCCTATTTTGAATGCGTTTCAATACACAGTTACAAAATACGATATCCCCGAAGAATTGATTGCTGCTTTCATGAAAAGCATGAAGTTAGACCTAACAAAAACCGAATACAAAACCGAATCAGAATACAAAGAATACATTTATGGTTCTGCTGATGTTGTGGGTTTAATGTGTTTGAAAGTATTCGTCAAAGGAGATAATGCCAAATACGAAGCGCTTAAAGATTCAGCGATGCGATTGGGTTCTGCCTTCCAAAAAGTAAATTTTCTTAGGGATTTAAAAGCCGATTATGAAGATTTAAATAGAACGTATTTTCCAAATACCGATTTGTCAAAATTAGATGAAGTTTCTAAATTGAAAATTATTGAAGAAATTGAAGCCGATTTCAAAGCAGGTTATGAAGGGCTGATTCATTTACCAATTGAAGCAAAATTTGGTGTTTATACTGCTTATATTTATTATGAAAAGCTATTGTCTAAATTAAAGAAAACGCCTTCAGCAGAAATTAAAAGCACACGTATTCGAGTATCAAATTACCAAAAATACGGCCTTTTTGCAAAATGCTACTTTACCTATAAATTAAATATTATTTAAATTAATCTATTATGTGGTTATATATAGTTGTCTTTTTCGCTACTTTTTTCTTTATGGAATTCATGGCGTGGTTCAGTCACAAGTACATTATGCACGGTTTTCTTTGGGTGTTACACGAGGACCATCACAAAAAAGACCATGATTCTTGGTTTGAAAGAAACGATTTGTTTTTCATTTTTTATGCTGTTGTTAGCATGGGATTTTTCTTCCTTTGGAGAAGTGGGTATTTTGATTTAGGATTAGCAATTGGTTTGGGTATTTTTGCTTATGGACTTGCTTATTTTATGGTGCATGATATTTTTATTCACCAACGTTTCAAATTATTTAGAAATGCTAATAATGTTTATTCACGAGCGGTTCGAAGAGCGCATAAAATGCACCACAAACATATCGGTAAAGGAGATGGGGAATGTTTCGGAATGTTATTAGTACCATTCAAATATTTCAAAAGTAAATAAAAAAAGCGTTCCGAAACCGGAACGCTTTTTCATTATAACTAACCTCAACCTTTTATTTACTAAGCAATTGTTGCAAGGGTTTCAATTGTTCTAAATCGACATTTGCCTTTTGAAGCACTGACATCATTGTCATTATTCCCGTTGGGTTCATATCTTTCCCTAGAATTCTTACCACTGCAAATCCATTTTCTTTTTTATTGGCAAACAAAACAAATTCTTCTATATGTTCGTCGTCACCAACAAAACTAACAGATGCTCCTTCTTTACCAGAACCAAATTTCATTAACTGCTGGTATTTCTCTTCTTTCAAAATGGCGGTAACTTTTGCACGCTCTGTTTCAAATTCAGCCTTGTTTTTATCGTTTAATTTAAAAGCTAAAATATTCATTTTGTCAAAGGACTTCAAAGCTGCATTTTGCTCCGCTGACAATTTTTTAGCATCAATATTTAAAATACTTGGCGATACATCCAAAGCAATGAAATTCTTATTTTCTGTGTTTTCAACAAAGTATTTTTGCAATGTTGGTTCATTATTACAACTAGAAAGTAACAAACTTCCAATTATGGCAAGACTATAAATGTATTTCATCTTGCTTATTTTTTACCTTTTGTAGCTTTCTTCAATTCGTCACCACCTGGAATTCTCATTTTGTCTGTCAATACTGAAATTTCATTCAAATCGAAATCTCCAGTTAAAGACATTAAAACCGTCTGATTTCCTTTAGAACTTCCTTCCATGAACATCAATAATTCTTTGATTTGAGAATCTTTGGCACCTGAACGAACTGAAATTTTAATGTTTTTTCCGTTGTCATTCACTCGCATCAATTCTTCTAAACCTGCAGACTTCATATATTTTTCTGAAGTAGTTTTCATTTCTGAGGCAACTCTCGTGCTATTGGTTGTGAATACTTTTAGATTGTCTAATTTCTTGATTAAATTCAAGTACGGTTGGGCTTCTTTATCGGAGGCATCTACTTTGACTTTACTCATCAATTCGAACATTTTCTTGTTTACTATAATTGAGGTCACATCGTCTTGTCCGTCAAATTTATCGAATGCTGCTTGTCCAAAAAAGACCATTGGCAGTAAAGCAAAAACTACTAATATTATTGATTTTTTCATGATTTCTATTTGTTATTTAAATTGTTTTTAAAAATTAAATCTTTTGAATTTTGATATTCGTTAATGTATTCTACACTTTCTATTCCCACATTTACGTTTTCAGACAATAACTCCAACGCTTTTTGAGTTGCTTCAAATGCGGCTTCAGGAGAATCATACGATCCTAAATCTTGCTTTTGAGTGGTTGAATGAAAATAGGTAAAAGTGCTTACTCCAAGCAAAACTACAACAGAAGCTGCAATTGATAACCACGCTACGTTACGTTTTTTAGTTTGTAGTGGAAACTCATGCTGAAACTTTTGCTCTTTTGCTTGCGAGAAATACCCAAATAAAGGTTTGTAGTGCTCTAAATGCTGCGCAACATCTGGCGAAGTGAAGTAATTTTTCAATTCCAATTCTTCTGCACTACTTGTTTCTCCTTGAAAGTATTTTTCTAAAATTAATGCTATTCTATTTGATTCCATAATCGTGTGTTTTTAACATAAACGCCCGTATCGTTTTCCTTCCTCTCGACAATGCTACTCGAATTGCCGTTTCGTTCATATCTAGTATTTTCGCAATTTCTTCGAACTCATATTGTTCGATATCTCGCATTTGAATTATCATTCGTTGTTGTTCAGGCAATTGATTGATTACTTTTTCAACCCAATTCAAGCTGTCGCTATCTTCTAATTTTTGCTGTAAACTTGGTTCTCTATCGGTATAATTATCATGAACCAACTTCATGTTTCCAGCTCTTTTCGACTTCAATTGATCCAAACAATAATTTTTGGTCATTGTCATTGCAAAGGCTTCTAAGCTATTATAATTGCTTAAATTTTCATTCTTATTCCATAATTTCAATAGCACTTCTTGAGTTGCGTCTTCAGCTTCTTCTGTACTTACCAACAATCGTTTGGCAAGACGAAAAAGTTTGTCTTTGAATGGCGTAATTGACTTTACAAACTCATTTTGGGTCATTGATTTGTATTTAGGCTATTATATAATGAAGACGACGAAGGATTAATTTTGTTACAAGATACAATAAAAATTTATTTTCAAACATATAAAAGCCCCAACCTAAGAATCCTAGATTGGGGCTTTCAGCAACTTAAATGGACTTACAATTTAAAACATTACATTCAAACCAACTTTAAAATTTCTACCACGGGTACTATAACCAATAGCTTCTGTGAAATTTTCATTAAAAATATTATTTACAGATGCAAATAGATTCAATCGGTTTTTTATGATTTTGAAATTTCCTATTGCATTTACAAGTTGGTAGGAATTTAAAACTACAGGAGTGGTTTCATACGTACCACCATCAAAAAAGGCATCTTTTCGTTTATCTACATATTGGTATGCTAAATTAAAAGATGCTTTTTCAGAAAATTCATAATCCAAAGAAAGATTCCCTTTGTGCTTTGGAATCAATCGCTTTAAGGGTTCTTCTACTTCTGTAAATGTATAATTGGCATTGAATTTCAACTTGTCCGAAGCCGAAACCGAAAGCATGGTTTCAATTCCTTTTGCATTATACGTTCCTTCAATATTGGCATAATTGGAAACCCACGTATCGGGGTCAGTATAAAATCCGATAGAATTATTTTCTTCTCTATAAAAACAAACGGTATTGAATGTTACTTTCTTATTCAAGAAAAGTATTTCAAAACCACTTTCAACGGTACTGTTTTTCTCGGGTGTCAACGCTAAATTTCCATAAGGCGAATACAACTGGTACAAACTTGGCGTTATATATGCCGTGCTACAAGATGCTAGTATTTTCAGTGGTAATTTTGAAAAGGAAAACGACGGATTGAAATTATAGACGGCATAATTATCATAAACACTGTGCAAGTTGTAACGCGCTCCTGCATTGATATTCAACCCAAAATCCGAATTATAAACCGTTGTAAAATAGGTGTCAATGGTATTGAATTTGGCATTTTCTTTAAAAATAGATTCTGATTTAGCCTCCATTTCATTGAACTGAAATTGGCTTCCTAAAATTAGAAAAAACTGATTTGAAAACGAGTATTTATTGAAGGCATCAGCATTAATACTTTTTGATGCATACAAACTATTATCAATTGAATTTGTCCAACTATTGAATGCGGTATATTTTCTTTCGGTTGAAGTAAATCCAGAGTTGATAACAAATTCTCCATTATTGTATTTGTATTTTGGAGAAAATCCAAATCGGAATTGCTCTGATGTTGCTACATTTATGGGGGTATCTGGCGAAGTGAAATTGTCATAAGTACCATCGTAATTGTTTTTTATTCGGTCGTAATTCGTAAAAAAATCAAATGATAGTTTCTTTGTAGGAGCAATACCTAATTTTACTAAAGTCGTAATTTTAGAAAAATGATCATCTTCAAAATCAGCACACTCGGCTTCAGAAATTCCTTTGGTTTCAACACTATTTAAAGTCGCCAAATAATTAATTTTTCCGATAGTTCCATTCAAACCAAATCCTTGATTGAAATCTTGCAATCTGTAATTTGTATTGTCAGCGGTGGTTTGAGTACCCAAATTAACATAGGCATTACCTTCAATTTGTTTTTTACTAGCTTTTTTCAAGGTAATATTGATTACACCTGCTGCTGCTCCTGAACCATAAAGTGTGCTAGCAGCACCTTTCATGACTTCGATACTTTCCACTTGTTCGGCAGAAATAAATCGCAAATCGTATTCTAAATTTACCCCTGAAGCATCTGTTACAGGGATACCATCAATCAAAACCAGGGTTTGACGGTTTCGCCCTCCACGAATATAATACCCTAAATTTTTACCAGCGCTACTAAGATTTCCATTGACTTCTAGCCCTACAACGGCATTTAAAATTGAAGCAACGGATTGTCCTGGCTTTTTGGCCAATTCATCGGCGGTAATTTTTACGATAACTTTTCCTGATTTTTCTTTTGGCAGAGCAAATTTAGAATCGGAAATTACAACCTCATCAAGTTGTTTTGGAGTTGGTGCTTGTGCATACGTGTTCATAGCCAATAGCAATGTGAACGCACTGAAGCGAATCATTTTTTTGTTCATTTTACGTTAATAATAATCTTAATAAAGTGGGGAGAAAAGTATAGAATTTACCATACCCAAACCTTTTTTCCCGAAAGTTTGATACTCGACGTAATAGGCAGGTCTCCTGGCTTGCGTCTTGTTGTTGACCTTCCCATTTTACTTAAGTAGATAAAACTTAATTTCAAACAGTGGTTTTGTAGATAACAACAAGCGTATTAGCTTACAGTTGCGGGAACAGCACAGGAATTATGATTTACATTTTTGAAGATCTATGAATGATACAATTCTAAATCTTAAGTGCGAAATCCTTCACCTGTTTCCCTTTTAATGCGGTTTTAATACTAAAACAGCAACCTTAATACGAGTGCAAATATAGGATTATGATTTGATTAATCGAATTTAATTTTAGAATTCAGTAAATAAAACAAACATTACTTTTACATTTGTAGCCTATTTATATATACCTATGAAATCTAATTTCCTCCTCGTTTTTACTTGTTCCTTATTGTTGTTCCTTTTGGGTTGCAAACAAATTAGCGAGAATAATTCAGCTCCATTTTCGGCTTCCGCCAATAGCGTAAAGTATGCCAAAGGTTTAAAACTCTATAAATACGAAGGCTATTCAATACTGAAAATTACAAAACCTTGGCCAGAAGCAACATCAGGATTTACCTATATATTAAAAGAAAAAAACGGAATTATTCCCGATAGTTTAAAGCAATTCACTTTGATTTCTGTACCGATTCAATCGATTGTGGTAACTTCTACAACCCATATTCCTCCACTTGAAATGTTGGGTGTCGAAAATACATTGGTAGGTTTTCCAAGTACCAATTTCATTTCATCTGTGAAAACTAGAAAAAGAATTGATGCTGGAAAAATCCGGGAAGTAGGTGTTAACGAAAGTCTGAATACTGAAGTTTTAATCGATATGAAACCCGATGTGATAGTGAGTTTCGGCATCAATAATAGTAATCCAACGATTGATAATTTACAAAAAAGTGGTTTGAATGTATTGATTAATGGTGATTGGACGGAGCAATCTCCTTTAGGAAAAGCAGAATGGATTAAATTTTTCGGAGCCTTATACGGATTGGATGCTAAGGCAAATATCCTTTTTAGTTCCATTGAAAATAATTACAAAAACGCATTGGCTTTAGCCGAAAAAACAACTCAAAAACCAACCGTTCTTAGTGGTGCCATGTTTCAAGACCAATGGTATGTCCCACAAGGAGAAAGTTGGGTTTCGGTATTTCTGAAAGATGCAAAATCCGATTATTTATGGAAAGATTCTAAAGGTTTTGGGAGTTTGTCATTGCCTTTTGAAACCATTTTTGATAAAGCTCAAAATGCTACTTATTGGATTGCACCAGGTGATTTTTCATCGTTGAAACAAATGAGTGACAGCAATCCCCATTATGCTGTATTTTCGAGTTTTAAAAATAAAAAGGTATATTCGTATGCGATAAATAAAGGTGCGAAAGGTGGAATTCTATATTTTGAATTGGCTTCTGCCCGCCCCGATTTGGTTTTGAAAGATTTAATAAAGATTTTTCATCCTGAATTGTTGCCCAATTACCAACCCTTTTTCTTTCAAAAATTAGAATAAATTGAAGACAAATAAAAACACTTTTCTCTTTTCATCCTTAATTATTGGGGTTGTTTTGCTGTTTTTACTCAATATCAGTTTGGGGTCGATTACCATTCCTATAAAAGATATTTTCAATAGTATTGTTACCGGAAGTTGCAGTAAAGAATCGTGGAATTATATCATTTTAGATTACCGATTACCGAAAGCGATTGTGGCAATATTAGTAGGAATTGGCCTTTCGATTAGTGGATTGCTGATGCAAACATTATTCAGAAATCCATTGGCGGGACCTTATGTTTTAGGATTGAGTTCAGGAGCCAGTTTGGGAGTTGCAATTGTGATTTTAGGTGCAGCTTTTTTACCTACTACTCTTTCGGTATTTTTCCTTTCATCTTATGGCATTATTCTCGCTTCAAGTTTGGGGAGTTTTTTGGTTTTATTGTCTGTATTAGCCATTGCGCAACGTCTTCGAGATACAATGGCAATCTTAATTGTTGGATTGATGTTTGGAAGTTTAACCAGTGCTATTGTTGGGAGTTTAACCTATTTCAGTACTGCTGAACAACTTCAGAAATTCACCTTTTGGTCTTTGGGAAATCTTGGGAATTTATCTTGGAATTCTATTGCAATTTTATGTTTTTGTGTGGTTTTAGGATTGCTTTTAAGCGTTTTAAGTATCAAACCACTAAACGCATTACTATTGGGAGAAAATTATGCAAAAAGCCTTGGGATGAATTACAAAAAAACCAAATACATCATCATTTTTGCAACTAGTTTATTAGCAGGAAGTATTACAGCTTTTGCAGGACCTATTGCTTTCATTGGACTTGCAGTTCCACACATTGCCAAATTAGTATTTCAAACCAGTAATCATAAAATATTATTTTGGAGCACTTTACTTTTTGGTGCCATTATAATGTTGGTTTGCGATATCATTTCACAAGTTCCTGGAACAGAAATTATACTACCAATTAATGCGGTAACTTCAATTTTTGGTGCACCAATAGTGATTTGGTTGTTGGTTAGAAAAAGAAAAATGATGTCTTAATTGCTGTGGTGTTTAAAGTCACAGATTGACAGTTTAACCGCAAGGAGCGCAAAGTTTTCGCAAGGTTAGCAAAGAAATTCCATTTTCTCTTTTCACTACAAAAGACACAAAGTTTTATCAAAAGACGCAAAGAAAAATCTTTTATAAAACCTCTTTTATGTTATATCTTTCCTATTTTATTTAACTATTCAACTAGCAATTTTCTTGATAATATCTCGCCTCGATTCTTTTGATGTCTTTTATAGAACTCCTCGCCCACTGCAACCTTTTATGAAGAATTTCATCTTCGGATAATTGCCAATTTATATCCGAATTTCGTAGTCGGTGCATGAGGTTTTGAATAATAATTGCAGCAGAAACCGATATGTTCAAACTTTCGGTAAAACCCACCATTGGAATCTTCAGAAAACCATCTGCTTTTTGCAAAATCTCTTCCGATAATCCATCGCGCTCAGTTCCAAAAAACAAGGCACTGGGTTTAGAAATATCAAAATCTTCTAGCAAACAATCCTTTTCGTGCGGAGTGGTTGCAATAATTTGATAGCCTTTTGCTTTTAGCGTATCAACACAGCCCGAAATACTATCAAAGGCATTAATATCAACCCATTTCTGAGCACCCATTGCAATTTCTTTGTCAATACTTTTACCATAGCGCTGCTCAATAACATTCAATTCTTGAATCCCAAAAACCTCACAACTGCGCATAACGGCACTCGTATTGTGCATTTGAAAAATATCTTCAACGGCAATTGTAAAGTGTTTTGTTCTATTTTTTAGCACGTTCAAAAAACGCTCTTTTCTGTTCTCAGTGAGTATGTTTTCAAGAAATTCCAAGTAGGCAATATCAACCATTATTCAAGTATTTTCGGTAAATTTAGAAACAAATTGGAGTAATCAAAACTTTTCGAATTAAACTTAAACTTGAAAAAGTACCAAATCATTATTCAGAAAATCAAATTTGCATTGCGTTTATGTTTTACAAATGAGCAATTCCGACTCTTTAAAATCATAAATTAACCAAACAATTCTTTATATTTGCACTTTCAAAAAACACACAACAATGACTACTTTAAACGAATTAAATGCTGTTTCACCGATTGACGGAAGATACAGAAGTAAGACCCTTTCATTAGCGCCATTCTTTTCAGAAGAAGCGTTAATTAAATACCGCGTATTGGTAGAAATTGAGTACTTTATTGCTTTATGCGAAATTCCATTGCCTCAGTTAAAAAGTATCGATTCAAGTGTGTTTGAAAGCCTAAGAAACATCTACAAAAACTTTTCTACTGAAGATGCCCTTTGGATAAAAGAAACCGAAAAAGTTACCAATCACGACGTAAAAGCTGTTGAATATTTCATCAAAGATGCTTTCGAAAAATTGGGATTGTCACAATACAAAGAATTCATCCATTTTGGATTGACTTCACAAGATATCAATAATACCGCAATTCCATTATCTACAAAAGAAGCTTTTGAGAAAGTGTACATGCAGTCATTAATTGCATTAACATCTAAATTAAAAGAACTGAGCGTTGAATGGCTAGATATTCCAATGTTAGCCAGAACCCACGGACAACCGGCATCACCTACTCGTTTGGGTAAAGAAATTGGAGTGTTTGTAGAACGTTTAGAAGAGCAAATGCGTTTGTTGTTCAACATTCCGTTTGCAGCAAAATTCGGAGGAGCAACTGGTAATTATAATGCGCATCACGTGGCCTATCCACAGATTGATTGGAAAAAATTTGGAAGTGATTTCGTTGAAGGAAATTTAGGATTGCACCATTCTTTTCCAACCACACAAATAGAACATTACGATCATTTTGCAGCATTTTTCGATGCTTTAAAAAGAATTAATACGATTATAATTGATTTAGACAGAGATATTTGGACGTATGTGTCTATGGAATATTTCAAACAAAAAATCAAAGCGGGAGAAATTGGTTCATCGGCAATGCCACACAAAGTGAATCCTATTGATTTTGAAAATTCAGAAGGAAATTTAGGAATGGCTAATGCTATTTTTGAGCACCTCTCTGCAAAATTACCTTTATCAAGATTGCAACGTGATTTAACGGACAGTACCGTTTTGAGAAATATTGGTGTACCAATGGGACATACCTTAATTGCATTTGAAGCGACTTTGAAAGGATTGAACAAATTACTTTTGAACGAGCCTAAATTTCATGAAGATTTAGAGAAAAATTGGGCTGTTGTTGCAGAAGCTATTCAAACGATTTTACGAAGAGAAGGCTATCCTAATCCTTATGAAGCATTGAAAGGATTGACGAGAACCAACGAAACAATTGACAAAAATGCGATTCATAATTTCATTGCAACTCTTGAAGTTTCTGAAGAAATTAAAGCGGAATTGATGCAAATTACACCTAGTAATTTTGTGGGGATATAGTAATCTAGATAACATATTTTAACTCTCTAAATAACTAAATCAAACCAACCAAACATGAATATTATTAATTTAGTTGTTAGCATTAGTTTTCTAGTCATAGCCTTCCTTTTTTATTTACTTAGAAATTGGATTCCAAATCATGAAAAAAAACAGGACGACGATGACTATGGGGATCGTGCTTTAAGATTTGGAAGAAAATTTAAATTATGGTGTATTATTATTGTATGTATAATGGCTTCAATTGCTTATTTAATTAAAGCCATATAATCAGATATTACAAAGTTAAAGCTCGCTAAGGAAATGGAAATTCTCTGCGAGCTTTAGTTTTTTAATACAAAGGTTACATTTTGTCTATTAACTCCAAATTCATTATTTTTTTGTTATTATCCGAAAATAAGTCTTAATTTGGTCAAAAACATCGGTCAAAAAAACTTTATACATCATTGTTAATTCGGAAGTTTATTGCTGTTTAAATTCAATTAAAAATACATATTAAACTTTATCAGAAAAATAAAACCGACTAAATATCATGATAAAAAAAATTACTAATGTTATCGTCCTTATTGGTGCTGGAGCTATTGGAGTTGCAATTGCTATAAGAGTTGGCACGGGCAAACACCTTCTTTTATCTGATATTCGTCAGGAGAATATTGATGCAGCCGAAAAGTCCCTTAGCGAAGCTGGATTTGAAGTTAGCACAACACTCGTCGATATTACCTCCCGAGAATCGGTTCATTCACTTGTAAATATTGCTTTGTCAATAGGTACTATTTCGGGTGTAATTCATGCAGCTGGAGTTTCACCTTCTCAAGCTTCTCCTGCAACAATTCTTAAAGTTGACTTATACGGAACCGCACTAATACTCGAAGAATTTGGGAATGTTATCGATATTAACGGAGCTGGAATAGTCATTGCATCACAATCCGGACATCGTTTACCAGCGTTAACTCCCGAACAAGATTATGCCTTAGCCACGACTCCAGCTGATGATTTACTTTCACTCTCGATGCTTCAACCCAATATTATAACCGATTCGCTACATGCTTACCAAATTTCAAAACGCGGGAATTCATTGCGAGTAATGGCTGAAGCTGTTCGATGGGGAAAAAGAGGCGCAAGAGTAAATACTATAAGCCCAGGAATCATAATTACCCCTTTGGCAAAAGAGGAATTAAATGGTCCTAGAGGTGATGGATATCGAAAAATGATTGCTCTTTCTGCTGCTGGTCGAGCTGGAACTCCCGATGAAGTGGCTACAGTTGCCGAACTTTTAATGGGTGCAAATGGCAGCTTCATTACAGGTAGCGATTTTCTAATGGATGGTGGCGTTACAGCTTCCTACTTTTTTGGCGAACTCTCTTTACGTTAACCTATTCAAATCATCCAAACAAACAGACATA
>Ga0114974_10002534_pt1 | contig 14054 bp, 10 predicted proteins | sample S_130206_EF_Meta_FD_87318 | JGI IMG/M metagenome (GOLD analysis project Ga0114974, IMG submission 87318) | Freshwater microbial communities from Lake Simoncouche, Canada to study carbon cycling - S_130206_EF_MetaG | ecosystem: Environmental > Aquatic > Freshwater > Lake | place: Lake...
GCACTAGTCGGTGTCGCGAACCAGGGTCGGCACGGCAATTACTGGGAAGCCGCTGTGGCTCCCAGCGTCGCTGCAGGCCCCGTCACTGTGACGGCCCCCATCACACTGGCCTTTGGTTCCTCCAAATATTACCTCGAAGACGGCTACGCCTACTTCTCCGCAGGCGTCAACCTGGGCTACGCCCTCCCCATCTCCAAGCAGTTCGGAGTCTGGACAGCCAACCTCGGCGGCACCTACTACAATCTCAACAAGTCTGCCGTCGGTGGCAATGCAGACAATGATGTGGTTGGAAATATCGGCCTCGGCGTCGCATTCTAATTCCGCCTGACGTTTCTTTTTGGAAAGGGCAGTCCTCAGGGGCTGCCCTTTTTATTTTCCACTGCTGGATTCCTCGCACCGCCGCCGCTACACCTCTTTCCATGCCCACCCGCATCGATGTCGCCCTCGGGCCGCGCTCCTACCCTGTCCTCGTCCACTCCGAGTGCCTCCCGCAACTCGGCGCCACCCTGCGCACGCACGGACTCGCACAAACCAATGCCTTTGTCCTGACCAATCCAGACGTCGCCGCCCTCTACTTTCCAGCCCTGGAAACCTCCCTCAAAAACGCAGGCTTTCTCCGCATCGTACGCCACGAAATCCCAGCCTCTGAGGAGGGCAAAAACTGGGAGATTTTCTCGGCCACCTGCGCCGCGCTCCTCGAACATTTCCCAGATGCGGGCGCCTCCCCCCTCGTCCTCCTTCTGGGCGGTGGCGTCGTCGGTGACCTGGGTGGTTTCGCCGCGGCCGTCTACCGTCGGGGGGTTCCCTTTGTCCAAATCCCCACCACGCTGCTCGCCGCCGTGGACTCCAGCGTTGGGGGCAAAGTCGCCGTCAATTTCGGCGGCGTCAAAAACATCATGGGCGCATTCTCACAGCCACGCCTCGTCTTCTGCGACCTCGCCACACTCAAAACCCTCCCCCCCCGCGAACTGCGCTCCGGCACCGCCGAAATCATCAAATACGGCGCCGTTTGTTCCAGCGCCCTCTTTGACGAACTGGAAGCGGGCGCCCTCGAAAAACTCCTCGCCCAAGACCCCGACACCCTCGTGGACGTCGTCTCCAAATGCGTGCGACTCAAAGCGGCCGTCGTCGAACAGGACGAATTCGACAAACTAGGCATCCGAAACGTTCTCAACTTCGGACACACCGTCGGCCACGCCCTGGAACTTAGCGCCCACTACGCCCTCACCCACGGAGAAGCCATCTCCATCGGCATGGCCGCCGCCACGCGCCTCGCACTGCGCCTGGGCCTCTGCAGCCCCGACTTCCAAACGCGTCTCGAAGCCCTCCTGCGCCGCGCCGGACTCCCCCTCTCCCACCCAGGCCATCCTGAACTCTTCGAACCCATGCTGCGCGCCCTCCAGCTCGACAAAAAATTCCGCAGTGGCAAAAATCTCTTCGTCCTCCCCACCGCCCCCGGAGCTTGGAAACAAGTCGAGGACATCCCCTGGCCCTTGATTCATTCCGTGATGCGGGAAGCGCTCGAAGAAACCACCCGCCCCTAACCTCACCCCTCTCCCATGCTCCTGCACGCACCCGAACTCCCTGGAATCCCCAAAGTAGCCTCCGGCAAAGTCCGCGACATTTACGACCTCGGCGAACACCTGCTGCTGGTCGCCTCGGATCGCATCTCCGCTTTCGACTGTATTTTGCCCACGGCGATTCCCAGAAAGGGCGAGGTTCTCACTCGGCTTTCAGCCTTCTGGTTTGAGAAGTTTGATTTCTTAGAAAACCACACCGTTGCCACCGAATTCTCCGGCTTCCCCCCCGCGCTCGCGCCCTTCCGCGACCAACTCGAAGGCCGCTCAATGCTCGTGAAAAAGGCGCAGCCCCTGCCCGTGGAATGCGTCGTCCGGGGCTACCTTGCCGGCTCGGGCTGGAAAGAGTACCAGGCCAGCCAGAGCGTTTGCGGTATCCCGCTGGCCCCCGGCCTCCTCCAGGCAAGCAAACTGCCGGAAACTCTCTTCACTCCCTCCACCAAGGCGGCCTCGGGCCACGACGAAAACATTCCCTGGTCAGAATGCCAGCGCCTGCTCGGAAGCGACATCGCAGCCCAAGTGCGGGACCACTCCATCGCCCTCTACGAGGCAGGCCGCACCTGGGCCGCTGCCAAAGGCATCCTCATCGCCGACACCAAATTTGAATTCGGACTTCTGAACGGCAAAGTCATCCTCATCGACGAATGCCTCACCCCAGACTCCTCCCGCTTCTGGCCCGCCTCCGAATACACTCCGGGCATGAGCCCGCCCAGTTTTGACAAACAATTCGTGCGCGACTACCTTGAAACTCTGGACTGGGACAAAACACCGCCGGCCCCAAGCCTACCCGCCGCCATCGTCGAGCGCACTAGCGCCAAATACCAGGAAGCCTACGAACGCCTTACCGGCACCCCACTGCCCTAGCTCCGAATCCCCCCTCCATACACCCCTCCTTCCCGCCTCGGTCTTTCCCCCTTTAAGTCAACCCGTCATCCCAAGGCTCCTTCCCCAAAAGTCCCTGCATGCAATCTGACATCGAGGACTTCATCATCTACCTTGCCACCGAGAGGGGCTTGTCAGACCACTACCAACTCTCCACCCGAATCTCGCTGGAGACTTTCGCCGCATGGCTGCTCAAAACCAGCGGGGTCTCCAGCGTCACTGCCGTTGTCCGCGACCATTTCATCGGTTTTCTTGAACACCGCAAACGCGCCGGCATGGCCGCGGCCTCCCTCAAACTCAACGTCGTCGCCCTTAAAATCTTTTTCCGCTGGCTCCGCGCCCGCGAACGCGTCGCCTCGGATCCCGCCGAATTGCTCGTTCTTCCCCGCCTCGAGCGCTACCTGCCCGAGACTCTCAACGAACAACAGGTGGAAACCCTTCTGGAAGCCATCGGCGAGGGCGAACCGCTAGGATTACGCAACCGCGCCATTTTTGAAACCCTGTACGCCTGCGGCCTGCGAGTCTCCGAATTGTGCGGAGCGCGCCTCGAACACCTCAACCTGGATGTGCGCCTCCTGCGCGTGACCGGCAAGGGCGACAAAATGCGGGTCGTCCCCGTAGGCACAAAAGCCGCGACCGCCCTCCAAGCCTATCTTCAGGGCGAGCGCCCCGAGTTAGTGCGCAAACACACCCGCAGCCACGTGTTTTTGTCCAACCGCGGCCGCGCCCTCACGCCCGACAGAATCTGGCAACTCACCAAGGAGGCGGCTGCCAGGGCGGGCCTCTCCGAAGGCGTCTACCCCCACCTCCTGCGCCATTCCTTCGCCACACACCTCCTGAGCAATGGCGCCGATTTGCGCGTGATCCAAGAACTCCTCGGCCACGCAGACATCGCCACCACCCAGATCTACACCCACGTCGACTCTCAGCGCCTCAAATCCGTGCACTACCGCTTCCATCCACGGGCAAAATAACAGCACCTCCCCAAGCCCGCCCCCGTCTTCCCCGAAAACAAAAATCACCCTCAGCGAAGCCGGACCAAACGCAGCCCCCCGTTCAACGCCGTTTACGGGACCAAGTACGGATTCGCCACCCTCTCCCTGCCGATCGTCGTCACCGGCCCGTGCCCGGAAAGCACCTTCACCGTGTCCCCCAACGGAAATAACTTCTCCCGAATTCCAGTCAAAAGCAAATCCCGGTCGCCTCCAGGAAGATCCCACCGGCCCACCCCGCCCGCAAACAGGACGTCCCCTCCAAAGACAATGCCCGACGGAGCGTGGTAAAAACACAACGACCCAGGACAGTGCCCCGGCACCTCCAGCACCTGAAATTCCAGCCCTCCAAAAATGCGGCCCTCACACGCCTCCAAAAAATGACCCGGCACCACTGGGGCGACACTCCAGGGAAACCCGTGCCGCTCATAAAATTTCGGGTCCAAAATCATGGGAGCCGTGTCCGGATGATAATAAAGGGCCGCCTTGTGCTCCCTCTGGATCTGGGCGGCGTCCCAGACATGGTCCACATGCCCGTGGGTAAGAAGAAGGATGTCCACTGCATGCCCCTTCTCCTCCAACCAAGCGGCGGCGCCCTCGGGAGCATCCACCAAGATCCGGGCCTCTGCGAGATAGTAGGCGTTCGTTTCGAACAATCCGCCCGTGTAAGTGTCGATGGAAAGGGTATGCACCCCCCCATCCCTCCCAAGACCGCCGGCGTTCGTCAACCCCAGCTTTCCTGCCTGAAGCCTTTCGATCGGACGCAGACGCTTTTCTGCAAACTGAATGTGCAGAGATCACCCCCTTGTTTTTTATGGAGCGAAATTGATTTAAGTACGACTTTCTTCCTCTCTGACCCGTAGAAAGGATAAAGCGCCTTTGATTCGCAGCCAAAGTTGTGTCAAATGTGCACATCCTGAGACTCTCAAAAGCAAACGAACAACAACCACGAAGACCACGACGATAAAATAACGACAAGCCCAACGAACCCTGGAACCCTCTAGGAACGGCGGAACCCTCTGAGAACGCAGGAACGGCGGAACCCTCTAAAAACGCCGCAGAGTCTTTGCAAAACTCCCGCCAAGAGAACCTTTATTCTCCAACGGAAGGCGTCTTTGTTTCAGTATCTAGTTCACTTTTAGGTTCAGTTGTCTAGTTCAGCCATCCCGCTAGCTCCTCTTCGAAAATTTTCCGCCTCGATTCGCTTTCTCCACGCCCCGCTCTCAACCCGTTTTTCCAATGAAGCTGCTACGCTCTTTTTGCCTCTCACTCGCGGCGTTCGGCTTCGCCTCATTCGCTTCGTTCGCCCCTTTCGCCCCATTTAAAGCCTCCGGGGCGGGCGACCCTGACCCAGGCCAAGTCTCCATCGCCGTAGCCCGCCTCCTCGAAAACGTCCACTACTCCAAGCTCCCGCTTAACGACGCCATGTCCCAGCGCCTGCTGCGCAACTACTTGGACGCGCTGGATTACAACCACCTTTTTTTCACCCAAGAGGATGTGGATACCTTCACCAAACAGTGGGGGGACAAACTCGACGACGAGATTCTCGCCGGACGCACCCTGGCCCCCCACCAGATCCACGATCTCTTCCGCAAAAGGGTCGAAGAACGCGTCGCCTACGCCAAGGAACTGCTCTCCACCGATCTCAGCTTCAAGGAAGATCGTTTCGTAGAAATCAACCGCCAGAAAGTTCCATGGCCAGCCTCCGAGAGCGCGGCCCGGCAAGTGTGGAAGGACCGCATCACCTCCGAACTGTTGCAGGAACGTCTCGCGAAGAAAAAAACCGTGCCCGCTCAGGCCGTGGGAAAACGCTACGACCAGTTCATCCGCAACCTTCAGGAACAATCCAGCGAGGACGTCGTCAAAACCTTCCTTCTCAGTCTCGCTCAAACATACGACCCGCATTCCGAATACCTTAGCAAAAACGACCTCGAACAGTTCAGCATCAACATGCGCCTCTCCCTCTTCGGCATCGGAGCCAAACTCCGCTCCGAGGACGGCTACGCCAAGATCTGGGAACTGGTGCCCGGCGGCCCCGCTCTCAAGTCAGGAAAAATCAAAGCCGGGGACCGAATCGTCGCCGTAGCCCAAGGCGACAAGGAGTTTGTGGACTGCGTGGACATGAAATTGGACAAAATCGTCAACATGATCCGCGGCAAAAAAGACACGATCGTCCGGATCCAACTCATTCCCGTGGACGCCACCAACGGAACCGAGCGCCATACTGTTGAAATCAAAAGGGACGAGGTGAAACTCAAGGACGAGGAGGCTCGGGCCGAACTGATCGAGTGGACCAAGCCCAGCGGGCAAACCGTAAAACTGGGAATTATCGTCCTCCCCTCCTTTTACGGAGACCCCGAACGCAACAGCAATCCCAACGCCAAAAGCACGACCCGCGACGTCCTCGCACTCCTCAACCGCCTCAAGCAGGAAGGCATTCAAGGCCTTGTGATGGATCTGCGCAGGGACGGGGGCGGCTTTCTCGACGAGGCCGTCAATCTCACCGGGCTCTTCATTAAAAAGGGCCCCGTGGTCCAGGCCCGCAGTTGGAACGGCGAAGTCACTCTGTCCAGAGACAAGGATCCGTCCATCGCCTACGACGGCCCCATGCTCGTGCTAGTAAACCGCCAGAGCGCCTCGGCCAGCGAAATCTTCGCCGGAGCGATGCAGGACTACGGAAGAGCCATCATCGTGGGCGACACCAAAACCTTCGGCAAGGGCACCGTCCAGCAAATGATCGAACTGAGCCGGGCCGTCCCCTTCCTCGCCAACGGTTCGGAAGCCGGCGCAGTGAAACTCACGATCCAGAAATTCTACCGCGTGGCGGGGGGATCCACCCAGTTAAGGGGCGTGGAAAGCGACATCGTCCTTCCCTACATCTACGACCAGCCTGAAATCGGAGAGGAATCCCTCAAGGATCCCCTGCCCTACGACACCTTCAACGCCCTCGAGTTCGACAAGTGGGAAAAACCGCTTCACCTGGACGAACTGCGCCGCCGCTCGGGCGCCCGAATTCCCCTCAACCCCGAGTTTACCTACGTCTCAGACGATCTCATCCGCATCCGCAAAAGGATGACTGAAAACCGGATATCGCTCAACGAGGCAACCCGCCAAACGGAGCTCGACGATGACAAAATGCGCAAGGATAAGCGGGAAACGGAACGCCAGGAGCGGGCCAAGGACAAAGATCCAAAGGTCTACCGTCTGACCTTGGAGAACGTTGTGAAAAAGGATCTCGTTCCCGTGCGGTTTGTAGAACCAAAACAGAGCAAGGACGCAGCCACTGTTTCCGACGAAGATGACGCACCTCCCACCGACGCCCTGAGCGAGCCCCAACAGGACAAGGACGGTCGCACCGTTTTCAAAAGCGCCCCCATCCGTTTGGACCCCGTCAAACAGGAGACGCTCAATATCCTATCCGAACTAGTCGATCTCGCCAAAATGGACGGTTCCTCCACCGCGAAGAAAAAATAGAGAAGCTCAGCCACCGATCCGGCGCAGTGGCCGCGGTGCCGGTGCCACAGCGGCGCCAACCGCTTCCGCCGGCCGGCCGGGGACAACCGGGGACAACCGGGGACAACCGGGGACAACCGGGCGGTGGCTGGTGGTTGGACGGGGGCCAACCCCATTCAGAGCCGGGCTATCAGACGGCGGAGTGTCGGCCTTTTAAAAAGACCGCGCCTTTTCAAGCTCCCCGTTCAATGTCAGTCCCACCGCAGTGCACCCTACCACGACGCCTCCCGGCGGCGCCAAAAGCACACGCCGAAAGTAAACAGACTTTCCTAACGGACTACTCCCACTCGATCGTCGCCGGCGGTTTCGAGGAGATATCGTACACGACTCGGTTGACTCCCTTGACCTCGTTAATGATCCGAGTCGAAATCCGAGCCAGAAGCTCGTAGGGGAGCTTCACCCAGTCCGCGGTCATGCCGTCCTGACTCTCCACCACGCGCAGGGCCACAGTGTTTTCATAGGTCCGTTCGTCTCCCATCACCCCAACAGAGCGCACGGGGAGAAGCACGGCAAAACTTTGCCAGACACGGTAATACCAGTCGGAAGCCTTCATCTCTGCAACCACGATGGAGTCGGCCTCCCGCAAGACGGAAAGGCGTTCCTTGGTGATGTCACCCAAAATGCGGACGGCTAGGCCGGGGCCGGGAAATGGCTGCCGTTGGACCACTTCCTTTGGCAGCCCTAACTGCGCTCCCACCTCGCGCACCTCGTCCTTGAAGAGTTCACGCAGGGGTTCCACAAGCTGGAACTTCATCTTCTTGGGCAGCCCACCCACATTGTGGTGGCTCTTGATGAGCGCGGCCGGGTTCCCAGCAATCGCAACGCTTTCGATCACATCGGGGTACAGGGTCCCTTGGGCAAGGAATTTAAACTTTGGCGCCTGCCCTTTCCCTCTCTTAACGGAAAGCTTTTTAACAGCAGCCTCGAAAACATGGATGAACTCCCTGCCGATGATGCGCCGCTTGCGCTCAGGGTCGGTGACCCCTTTGAGTTTCTTGAGAAACTGGGCGGAAGCGTTGACCACCTTCAGCTTCATCTGAAAGTTGTCGCCAAAAAGTTTGCGCACAGCCTCCTCTTCATTCGCGCGCAGGAGGCCATTGTTGACGAACACGCAGGTCAATTGGTCCCCAATCGCCCGGTGAATCAGCGCGGCCGCGACGCTGGAGTCCACCCCCCCGCTGAGCCCAAGAATCACGTGGTCGCTTCCCACCTGCTCGCGGATGCCCTTGCAGGTCTCCTCAATGAAAGACCCCATCGTCCAGTCCTGCTTGAAGCCACAGATTTTAAACAGGAAGTTCGAAATAATTTCCCTGCCCTTGGGTGTGTGAACCACCTCGGGATGAAACTGGAGTCCAAAGAACTTCTTTTTGGGATGCTCAATCGCGGCGTAGGGGCTGTTGCTAGTTTTTGCCACCGTCCGGAAGCCTATGGGCAGCTTGGTGAGCTTGTCCCCGTGGGAATTCCAAATATCGAGGGAATCTTTGAGGCCGTCGAAGAGAGCGCATTTTTGCACTAGCACCAACTCCCCCATTCCGTATTCACGCTGCTCCGAATGCTCCACTTTGCCTCCCAAGTGATGCCCCATCAACTGCATCCCGTAGCAGATTCCAAGCACAGGAATGCCAAGGTTGAAAAGCTCGGGATCCGGTTGCGGTGCTTTTTTGCCGTACACACTGGAAGGTCCCCCTGAGAGAATAATTCCCTTGGGCGCCAGTTTCTTGATGGCAGCCGCCGAGGTGTCAAAGGGTACGATCTGCGAATACACCTTAGCCTCGCGCACGCGCCGCGCTATGACTTGGGTGTACTGCGAGCCGAAATCGAGGATCAACAAACGACTGTGGACGGTTGGAGCGGGCAGGGTAGACATGAAAAAATGAACTGGCTAGCGAGGAGGATTAAGAGAAGCATCCTGTTCAGGAACAGGAATATAAAGAGAGCCCTGCCCGCGGATTCCGCGCTGCAGCTTTTCCCCTAAACCTGGCTCACGCGAGGGGAGTTCCGATTCGCACGCGCAGAGTCCGGCAACCAGAACGGTAGCGCCAACAAGTTTAAAGAGGGCTTTCATCGGGGCTTTATAGATCCGCCAGAGCGGGAAGTCTAACCGGTAAAATCGTCGTTTAATCTTTGCAGCGGAAATCCTCCCGCCCTCAGGGGGGATTCTAGAGATTCGAATTCCGCATTAGCTTCCAAGCCCCCCTTCAGTGAACCGCGCCACCCTGCCGGAAAAGCACGCAGCTTCTCGGGAGCAGCGAAGCGCCCGACGAGGAAACCAGCTGCCACCTCAACTTGTCCCCGTTCAAAGTCAGAAGCGCCTCCCCCGCCCCAGCGCCCTTGCGGAGTTGAAACTGAACCAGGGCCTTCCCCTCGCTTCCAATCTGGCCATGGATGGAAGGCGGTTCCCGGTCCGAGCGCAACGCTGCCTCAATCTGAGCGGTTTTTCCCACAAGGGCCGCATGGTACCCTTCAACAGCCGTGCCTGTCTGGACAAGATCCAGCTCAAAGGACGTTTTATCCGTCTCCGGAACCACCCATAACCCCGTAAAAGAGGGTTTGGCACCCGGTTGGGCCGCTGCCCTGGACGCCCCCTCAGAAGCACAACCCTGGAAAAAAAGGAACGAAAGCAATAGCAACACGCTCCGATTGAGTTTTTTAACCTGATTTAAAAAACTCAGGTTTAGATAAGAATGACGTTTCATAACAGCCGCTTTCCTGATGACACAGACCCATAACGGAAGGGAACAGGAACCCTCCCGCTTGCGTCGTGTTAAGACGGGGATTGTGCAGAAAAAAAGGCGGAGGAGGTACGAATCTTTTTAGCGATAATTTAATAAAAAAGAGCGCCTCCCGCGAAAGGAAGGCGCTCTTATTTGAATCCGCCGGGAAGCCAGATTGAATTCAGCGGAACTCAGTAAAAATCAAAACCCTGAAGCGACCAGTTGCAAATCAAGATTCCCATCCAGTTTGTAGGTCCCCCTTGCCAAACGAACGACCAATTTGTTTTTCTTTCCGGTGCTCGAAAGCCAGACGTGCACCCTGCGATAGCTTGACCCAATGTGACTGGCCAACTCGCTCACCGACAACCCAGTCGCTCCCGCTTTTTGAAGCGCGTTCAAAATGGCCCGGGTGACCTCGCCACGCCGCGTCCCTGAGGCATTGGAAATGGAATCTGTGCCCCGCGCTGCTGTTTTTGCCTGAAGCGAGGAATCCACGTTGTCCGAGGAAAGATGATAATGGCTCGGACCGGACTTGCGAATTTGCGGGAACCGCTTGAGCGCGGTGTGGAACCAAGAGTGAATATTTACGGCTTTCATTCCCAGCCTGGCGGCAATGGCGTGTACAGTGACTCCATCATCGCCAGCAATTTGAAGTTGCTGAATGATTTGCGCACGAAGTTCGCCGCGTGCCATCCTTCGACGGTTGGACATTCTGGGACGGCGCGATTCCTTCAACCTGGAGCGAACGTGTCTATTTTCAGAGGTGAAAAGTTCGCGCTGAATGGTGTCTATTCTGTTCTGAAGGGTCTGCAGGGTGTTTTCCAGGCCAGACCGCTGCTCTTCCAGTTCCATGAGTTCCTTGAGCGAAGTCATGCGCCCGCCGCTTGGGGATGCGGTGTATGCACCTGATTTCAATTGAGTTGAAGCTTTATTTTGAGTCATGAGGTCCATTCGTTGATGTTTAATGTTGGGTGTTGGGGATACAGTTGACGCACTGTCATCTGAACATCGCACCCGACACATGATGCGGATGCCGCGGACCTCGTTTATTTAGATAAAGGGCAATATTTCATTACTTCTGGGGGGGCTTGGTTGATTTTACTGGGCGTCTGAAAGACAACGCGCCCGCCTAAAAGAGGCCTTTTTCACGGCAACACAGGCGTTGGAACGGAAGATGAGGCCTCTTTTTATTTGACGCCTCAGCGAACCTATGGAACTTTTACTTTGTCATGAGAGGGGCATCCTGAGGATGTGTTGTCCCCCATGGCCTCCCAGCAGACGGGAAACCCAGTGAAGAAACTTTCGGGGAATCTCTGGACGCTTCGATGAGGTGCCTCCCTTAAGGTTACATTCATCAGAAGACCGGATTTTCGAAAGCGATGTCGAAAGCGATGTCGAAAACGTTGATTTCTTAACAGCAGGGTTTTTGCAATGTTGTGTGTTCCTGCGGCTCCCCAGCGCGCCAGCGTGTGAGAGAAAAAGGAACCGTCCGGGAGGTCAGCAGACAGACATCCTCTGAGGCATTCTCTTTGTGGTGATTGCCACTGTGTTTTGACGTTCCGACCTTGTTCCGACCTTGTTCCGACCTCGTGCCGAGGCTGGGATCTTTCGCAGTTCGATCCCAGTTCGATCCCAGTTCGATCCATTTGTTAAAAAAACAGAAGCCTGCCGTTTGACGCGGCGCCGCCCACCGTTATCCCGTTTTTAGTTACAAACCCGCTCCTGCCGCGGGTTCATTCCATTCTCACCGTCTTTCCAAAGGCCCGAAGCGTCATTAGCCGTCTACAGGCGCTTGGGGGACACCCCCCTCCAAGGCAGCGACCGAGCTTGCCGTTTACTCCCTTTTTCCATTTTAAAATGACAGATTCCACGACTGCGCCATCCCCAGAAACCCCTCCCACAAGCGCGAAGCGTCCCGTGAAACGCAAACTAAAAACACCTGCAGCGGCAGTCCTCCCCAAGGAAGCCGCGACAGCTGAAATCGCCTCCCCCGCGCCCAAGGTGCGCGCTGTTCGCAAGGCGACACCCAACCCAAAAGGAGCCGCCGCTGAATCCGTCTTGTCCCCGCTCACCTCCGGCGCCCTCCCCTCCCTTTCCTCAGTCAGCCCAGTTGGTTCAGCGGCACCAAAGACGGTCCGAGCCAGAAAACCGTCCGCTAAAAAGACGGCCTCTCCGGCAGAGGTTAAGGAAGCGTTCCCCCATCCCTCGCCTAGGGTTGCGGAACCAGCACACGACGACGGCGCCGCTCCGGAAAACAACAAAGTGCCGGGCGCCAAGGTCAGCCGCAAAAAGGGGTCCTCTACCCCTGCGCTCTCCCCGGCGGAAACCGCCCCCGCCACGCCGGAACCCACGCCAGATCGCGTTTCCGGTGAACCATCCACTCCTGACAGAACGCCTCCAGACAAAAAAGCGAAGGCCCCTTCACGGAGAAGAAAAGAGGTGCAGCCAACAGCAACCTCAGAGGTGCATCCAGTCGCAGTCCCTGAACCAAAGGAGGCGGCAAGCCACGCCCCCATTGAAACGTGGTCTCCGGGAGCGCGCTCCGCGTCGCCTTCCGCAGAGCCCGCGCGCAAACCGTACCCGGTGTATGTCCCCCTTCACGTTGCCAAACAGATGGAGCAGGAAGGCAAGGCCGCTCCTTTGGCCGTCGCAGCCGATGCTCACCAAGCCGCAGAAATTCGTGCGGCCTCGTACGAGAACCGCCATGGCGGTTCGCAGTCGGGCCCATCTCAGGCAACCACGCAGCCCCGCGATGATCAGGGACGCGGATCACGCCGCGAACGTTCCAACGAACGTTCCAACGAACGCCCCAACGAACGTTCCGGAGAGCGCCCCAACGAACGCTTTGCAGAACGCTCCGGAGAACGCCGACCCCAGGAACGCGGAGATCGTGGCGGGGACCGCGGACCGGAAAACCGCTCTGGGGACCGCAACGAGCGCCATGACCGGAAACGGGGCAGGCATGAGCGGCGCAGGGACGGGCGCGAGGACGCGCCCCAGAGGCACGGAGACAGCCAGCAGCAACCGCACGAAAACAACCGCGAATTACCGCCTCCAACTCCCGAGGAGCTTTCCGACGGGGAGGGCATCATCGAAATTTCAGGCAAGGGCTTCGGCTTCTTGCGAGATAAGAGCCGCAATTTCGCGCAAAGTCCGGCTGACATCTTTGTCTCCCCCGAAATGGTCCGCCGGTTCAACCTGCGGGACGGTCAGTGGATCAAGGGAACGGTGCGGAAAAGCGGCCGCGGCCACCAGATGCATGAAATCCAGTCCGTCAATGGGGATGCCCCAGAGGCCTCCCGGATGCAGCCCTCTTTTGACGAATTGACGGTGATCAACCCGAGTGAACCACTGTGGATGGCGACGACGCCGGATCGTTATACGACGCGGATCATCGACATGGTTTCGCCCATTGGAAAGGGACAGAGGGGCTTGATTGTGGCGCCGCCACGCACCGGCAAAACAACGCTGCTCCAGCATATTGCCGATGCAATGATGAAGAACCATCCGGAGGTGCAGCTCATCATGCTGCTCGTTGATGAACGGCCGGAAGAAGTGACTGAAATCAGGCATACCGTTCCGAAGGCGGAGATCATGGCTAGCTCCAACGACATGGATGTTCGCAGCCATACCCGCATCGCTGAACTCGCCATTGAAAGAGCCAAACGCCTAGTCGAAGCGGGCAAAGACGTCTTTATCCTGCTTGATTCAATCACGCGGCTGGGTCGGGCGTTCAACAACGCCATGACCAACGGCGGCCGCACGATGTCCGGCGGGATCGACGCTCGGGCGATGGAAATTCCCCGCAAACTCTTTGCGGCCGCCCGCAACACGGAGGAGGCTGGATCACTCACCATCATTGCAACCGCCCTGATTGAAACTGGGAGCCGCATGGATGAAATCATCTTTCAAGAGTTCAAAGGCACCGGAAACATGGAGCTCGTGCTGGACCGTAAAATCGCAGAACAGCGCATTTACCCGGCCGTGGATATCTTCCAGAGCGGCACACGGCGCGAGGAACTGCTGGTTCCCGCGGACACTCTACACAAGATTCATTTCCTGCGCAGGGGTCTGGCCGGCAGCCGCCCCTCCGACGCGATTGACCGGTTGCTTTTCTATCTCAAGAAATTCCCTACCAACGAACAGATGCTTCGAGAAATCCGCGGGTAACTTCCCTCCAGATTTAGCCCCACAAAATTAGCCCGCCGAAACGCACACAAAGAGGCGGGTTCCCTTGGGTTATCGGGCGCACTTCGGATCAGCTCCCGACACCGCCAGCCGTTTTTCAGGGATCCGGCTGGGCCTCAGGGATCCGGCTGGGCCTCAGGGATCTGGCTGGGCCTATTAGTACCCTGCGGGATCGATTTCAACCTCAC
>Ga0114974_10002535_pt1 | contig 14054 bp, 10 predicted proteins | sample S_130206_EF_Meta_FD_87318 | JGI IMG/M metagenome (GOLD analysis project Ga0114974, IMG submission 87318) | Freshwater microbial communities from Lake Simoncouche, Canada to study carbon cycling - S_130206_EF_MetaG | ecosystem: Environmental > Aquatic > Freshwater > Lake | place: Lake...
CGCACCCGCATCAGCCCGTGCAGCGCGCCGTGCGGCTCGTTGCGGTGGCAGCAGCCGTTTTCGTAGATGCGCAAGGGAAGATCACGGTAGCTCTTGATGCCCTGGCGGAAGATCAGCACGTGCGCCGGGCAGTTCATCGGTTTCAATGCCATCCAGTCGGCCTCGCCGCTGATCACCGGGCCTTCGTCCTCGGTGTTGGGCACTTCGTCGGGGATGACGAACATGTTCTCGCGGTATTTGCCCCAGTGGCCAGACTGCTCCCATTGGCGCGAATCCATCACCTGAGGTGTCTTGACCTCCTTGTAGCCCGCACCATCGATGGCGCGGCGCATATAGGCCTCGAGCTCGCGCCAGATGACATAGCCGTTGGGGTGCCAGAACACCGAGCCATGCGCCTCCTGCTGCAGGTGGAACAGGTTCATGTCCTGGCCCAGCCGCCGGTGGTCGCGCTTGGCGGCCTCTTCGAGGCGCGTCAGGTGCGCATCGAGCTGCTTCTTGTTGAGCCAGCCGGTGCCATAGATTCGGGAGAGCATCGCGTTGGCCTGATCGCCGCGCCAATATGCGCCCGAAACTCGGGTGAGCTTGAAGGCTTGCGGGTCGAGCTTGCCGGTCGAAGGCAGGTGCGGGCCCCGGCACATGTCGTACCAGTCGCTACCCGAATGATAGACGCTGAGTTCCTCGCCTTCGGGCAGCTCGGCGGCCCATTCGGCCTTGAAGCTTTCGCCAGCCGCGCGCCACTGGGCGATCAGCGTATCGCGGGCGATCACTTCGCGGGTCAGTGGCTTGTCGGCCGCGATGATCTTGCGCATCTGCGCTTCGATGGCGGGCAGGTCTTCCTCGGTTAACTGGCGGTCCCTGCCATCAATTTTTGGCGGCGCGAAGTCATAGTAGAAGCCGTCGTCGGTTGAAGGCCCAAAGGTGATCTGCGTGCCCGGAAACAACGCCTGCACGGCTTCCGCCAGCACGTGGGCATAATCATGCCGTGCCAGATCGAGCGCCTCGGCCTCGTCGCGAGATGTCACAAGCGCCAGCGCGGCATCGCCGGTGAAGGGCCGGGTAAGATCGACCAGCTCGCCATCGACCTTTGCCGCCAGCGCCGCCTTGGCGAGGCCGGGGCCGATGGCAAGGGCGACATCGGCGGGAGTCGAGCCCACGGGCATTTCGCGCGAGGAGCCGTCGGGGAGCGTGATGGTGATCATTTCGGACATGGCCTCGCCTATGCCCTGCCCGGGCCGTTCGATCAACCGGGGCGGCGCGCTAGATCAATCCGGGCAAGAAGCGCTTGACCTGTGCTGCATACTTATCGAACGCCGCGCCGAACATCGCGCGCAGCAGCCGCTCTTCCTCGCGGACCCGGATCAGGGTGCCGACGATATAGACCGGCAGGGAAATGAGCAGCCGTTGCGGATGGCCCATGGCCAGCGCCATGGCCACCAGCCACAGCATCAGACAAAGATAGATGGGGTGGCGCACGAAGCGATAGGGACCGGTCTTCACCAGTTGGTGATCGCTGCGGGTGCGCGCGACGAAACTCCAGTTTTCAGCCAGCGCGGTGCGAGCACGGAAGAAGATGAGCCAGGTTGCCGAGCACAGCGCGGCCAGGACGGCGCACTCAAACCAAAATCGCGCATCGAAACCGTTGTTGACGATGCGGATCGGTCCGAAACCGGTCCAGCCGAAGGCCAGCATCTGCACGAATATGCCAAGCCGCGAGAGCAGGGACGCCTTGGCCGATGCCTCGCCCTCGTGATCGCCTTTGGCACCGCGTGACAAGAGCACGACGAAGGCCAACAGGAACAGCAGCAACAATGCCAGCCCGCCGCCGGTCACAGCAACATTGGCCTTGGGGTTGAGAAGCTCGAGCATGGCCGGAGTGTAATGCTGTGAGGGCCATGCTTCAAGCTGGCCGGAAATGGAAAGGACACTTGACACACGCGACGAATCGGGTAAAGCTTCCTTTACATTATGCAAAGGAGTATTGTCATGAATCTTGTTCACCGGCCCACCCCGATTGCGCGATGGAAGCTGTCGCTGGTCATGGCGGCGTTCTTCGCATCATGGTTCATCGTCAAACCGATCTGGCATCTGTTTGATCTGCATGGCCCGGCCGAGCGCGCGATCCCGCTCGCGATACCGGCCCTTGCGACCTTCGTTTTTGTCCGCAGCATGATGGCGATCAGTCCGCGCAATCCGGCGCTGCGGCGCTATGGCAATGGGCTGCTGGTGTGCCTGCTGGGCTATCTGGTCCTGCTGATCATTGCCAACGTGGTCGCCAATGCGCTGCCCGCCGACGGTGCGGTGTCGCTCATCGCCCAGATCGTGCCGGTCATTCCCATGCTGGCCTTCCTGTGGGTGATTGCCCGCTACCTGACCGAAGAACCCGACGAATATCAGCGCATGCTGGCGGTGCGCTGCGCCCTGGTCGGATCGGGGCTGTTGCTGGCAGTGGCGATGATCTGGGAACCGCTCGAGCGCGCCCAGATTGTCGGCCCGGCACAAACCGGCCTCGGCTTTGTCATCTGGTGCGCAGGTTTCGGCATTTCGCGCCTGTTCTGGTACTACAAATGAACAACTGCCTTAAAGTGCTGCGCGCCGAGCGGGGCTGGAGCCAGCAGGATCTGGCCGAACGGCTCGATGTCAGCCGCCAGAGTGTCAATGCCATCGAGACCGGGCGCTATGATCCCTCGCTGCCGCTGGCCTTCCGCATTGCCGACCTGTTCGAAATGAGCATCGAGGCCATTTTCCAGCGTGACTAGGCGGGAAGTAATCGGGCATGACGCGCCGATGACTGAAACCCGCTTCCACACCCTCGCCGCCAAAGACGGACAGGGCCGCAGAATCGCCCATCGCTTCACGCCCGGCGCGAAAGATGATGGGGCCCCCGCGCTTGTCTTCCTGCCCGGCTATATGTCCGACATGGCAGGCAGCAAGGCGCAGGCAGTCTTCGACTGGGCCGAGGCAAATGGCCGGGCCTGTCTTCTGCTCGACTATTCGGGATGCGGCGAGAGTGAAGGCGATTTCGCCGATGGCTCGCTCAGCCGCTGGCGCGAGGAAGTGCTGGCTTTGCTCGAAATCCATTGCCCCGGCCCGGTCGTGTTCATCGGCTCCTCGATGGGCGGCTGGATGATGCTGCTTTGCGCCCTGGCCCTGCGCCCCGAACGCCGCGCCGGGTTGATCGGGATTGCCCCTGCACCGGACTTTACGGAATGGGGCTATAGCGAAGCGGACAAGGCGAAACTGGCGGAGGGCGAGATCATCTATGAGCCCAATGCCTATGGCCCCGAGCCGACGCCGACATATCCGGGCCTGTGGGCCGATGGGCAGAAGCTGTTGTTGCTGGACGCGCCCATTGCGATCGATTGCCCGGTGCGGCTGCTGCATGGTCAGGCCGATCCCGACGTGCCGCATAAAGTGTCACTCCGGCTTGCCGCTGCGCTCCATTCAGCCGATGTGCAGGTCACGCTGATCAAGGACGGCGACCACCGTCTTTCGCGGCCTGCCGATATCGCGCTGATCCTGCGCGCTGTCGCGGAACTGGCCGGGGCGGCTTAGCGGAGCGCCACCCATGTCCCTGATTCTTGCCATGCTTGCCCAGATCAGGCCATTTGCCACCACTGGCGCGCCCGAGCCATTACGTCCGCCTGCAGGCGGTCGTCACGGTACGGAGGCACCCGCTGCGCCCGCCGCGCCACCGCCTGCGCCGCGCAGCCGGCTCGAATTTTGTCTCGACTCCACTACCAACACGCCGGTCGACGCCATCGACGATTCCGAAACCTGGCGCGATGCGGTGCAAGGCTCGGCCAAGGCAGAGCCCAATCTTTGCCTCGGTTCGGCGCACGCCAGGCTCGAACACTGGGATGAGGCCGAGGCGGCCTTCCTCGCCGGGCGCGACACGGCTGCCGAAAGCGACCGCCAGATGCGCGCCAAGCTGGGCGCCATGGCGGGCAATGCGGCGCTGGCGCAGGGTGCCTGGGAACGCGCACTGCCGCCACTCGACATGGCGCTGGCCGATGCCAGAGCGGCGAGTGACCTCAAGCTGACCGGAGAAGTGCAGATCGACCGTGCACGGGCGCTGGTCGGCCTGAAGCGCGAGGCGGAGGCGAGCGAGGCACTGGTCGAGGCGCGCACTTCGGCGGCTGATAATTCTCTAGCCTGGCTGCTTTCGGCCACGCTGTCGAGGCGGCAGGGCAAACTGGCGGCGGCGCAGGCGCAGATTGCCACGGCAGCCGAGCTCGCCCCGCGCGACGCGGAAGTGGGGCTCGAAGCGGGCGTGATCGCAATGCTGGCGGGCAACGAGGCGGCGGCGCGCAAATCTTGGCAATCGGCCATTGCCACTGCGCCTGCCAGCGAAGCGGCGGCCACCGCCAAGGGTTATCTTGCGCAATTGGGCGAAGGGCCGCAAAGCAAGCCATGATCCCGCTTTCCGTCCTCGACCTGATCCCGGTGCGCGAAGGCAGCACGACCTCCGAAGCGCTCGCCGATTCGGCTTTGCTGGCGCAGGCGGCAGAGAAAGCGGGCTACAAGCGCTATTGGGTGGCTGAGCATCATGGCATGGAAGGACTCGCAGGCGGGGCGACTTCGGTGGTGCTGGCCCACATCGGAAATGCCACCAGGACCATCCGCATCGGCGCGGGCGGGATCATGCTGCCCAACCACAACCCCTATGTAATCGCCGAACAGTTCGGCACGCTCGATGCGCTGTTTCCGGGGCGCGTTGACCTTGGTCTTGGCCGCGCGCCGGGGGCCGACCACCGCATCGGCCAGACCTTGCGCAAGGATCTGATGCAGGCCGCCGAGACTTTCCCCAATGATGTCGTCGAATTGCAGGCGCGCTTTGCCGGTTACCCGCCGATGCCGATCGTGGCCGGGCCAGCGCTTGGCGCGGATGTCGAAATATGGATTCTGGGCTCCAGCCTCTATGGCGCGCAGCTCGCGGCCTATCTGGGCCTGCCCTATGCCTTTGCCTCGCATTTCGCCCCGGCCCAGCTCGATCAGGCCTTGCAGGTCTATCGCGATACGTTCCGGCCATCCGAAGTGCTGGACAAGCCGCATGTCATGACCGCCATGTCAGTCATCGCCGCCGATACCGACGAGGAAGCGGCCTTCCTCGCCACATCAATGGAGCAGAGCTTCACTGCCTTTCGCACCGGCGGATCGGGCCGGTTGAAACCGCCGGTCGCAGGCTACCGCGAGACCATGCCGCCTGAAGCCATTGCCATGATGCAGAACATGCGCGCAGTCAGCGCAATCGGATCGCCCGCCACAGTGCGCGAGGCGATCCTGCGCTTTGTCGAGCGGACCGGCAGCGACGAATTGATGATCGCCGGCTCGATCTGGGACCCCATGGCGCGCTGCCGTTCGCTGGAGCTGACCATGCAGGCTGTTTCCTGATTCACTGCCTCAAAAAGAGTGAGCCCACTTGCTCCGTCGCCGGGCAGGCCTACATCAACCCCATGTGATTTCCGTTTCGCATCAATGAAAGGGGCGGAGCGATGAGCCAGGGCAAGTCTGACAGCCTCACTGCGGCGATAGCGCAGCAGCTCGCGGCGGCGACCTTGCCCGGCGAAGCGGCCTTGACGGCACCGCAGCTGGCCGAAGCAGCCGATTTTCTGCGCCAGACGGCCGCGCAACGCAAAGCGGGCAAGTCCGCCATTGCCATCGACGAAGTGCCCTGTGCTTCCGGTGCGCGGCTGATGCGGATTGCCGTGGTGAGCGAGGACATGCCGTTCATCGTTGATTCGCTGGCCGCAGCGATAGCCGCACAGGGCTTCACCATTGAGCGGCTGTTGCACCCGGTAGTGCCGGTTCGCGGCGACGGCCTTGGCTTGCTTACACAGATTCCCGCGCGGCCGGGCGGATCTGACCACCGCGAATCGATGATCTATGGCGAGACATCCTGCGCCGACGCCAGGGATCGCTCCGGGCTGCGCAAGGTGCTCGAAGCGGCGCTGGCGGATGTGCGCGCGGCAGTCACCGACTGGCCCGCAATGCGCGATGCCCTCGCAGGCGATGCCGAATTTCTGGCCCGGCAGGCGCAAGACAGCGAGGGTGCCGAGCTGCTGCACTGGCTGCACGGCGGCATGCTGACTCAGCTTGGCCATGTGGTGCGAAAGCGCGATGGCAGCCAGAGCGGGGCGCTCGGCATCTGCCGCAAGGGCATGCGCGAACTCCTCGCCCCGGCCAGCTACAAGCGCGCCTTCGCCTGGTTCGACCGTCTGGGCAAACGCGCCGCCGCCTGCGCGCCGCTGGTGATCAAGGCCAATCAGATCAGCCAGGTCCATCGCCGCGTGCCGCTCGATCTGTTTATCGTGCCGAGGCTGGAGCGCGGGCGGAGCGCGGCGCTGTCGGTCCATGCCGGGATCTGGACCAGCGCCGCGCTCGCTGCCCCGCCCGAGACCGTTCCGCGGCTGCGCACGGGGCTGGCGGCTTTGGCGGACAAGCTCGGCTTTGCGCCCACCAGCCATGACGGCAAGGCGCTGGTCCATGCCCTGACCGCGCTGCCGCACGATCTGCTGGTCGGGTTTGACAGCGGCGATCTCGAGCGCGTGGCGACCGCGATGATCAGCCTGATTGACCGGCCGCGCTCCAAGCTGCTGCTGGTGCGCGCGCCGCTGGACCGGCATCTGTTCGCATTCGTCTGGCTGCCGCGCGATGCAGTTTCGACCACAGTGCGGCAGACGATAGGAAACATGCTGGAAAGCGCGACACGGGGCCAGGTACTCGACTGGAGCCTGGAAGTCGAAGGCGGCAATCTCGCGCTGTTGCGCTTCGTGCTGGATGTCCGCGAAGGCCCCAGCTCCGATGGCGGGGTCGTGCCCGACGAGGCCGCGCTTGACCACCAATTGCAGGCCATGCTGCGCGGCTGGGTGCAAGCGGTCGAAGGCGAACTCGTGGGCGGCGAGGAGCCGGGGCGCGCTGCCATGCTGGCCGCACGCTACGCCGATGCCTTCCCGCTCGCCTATCGCGCCACCTATGGGCCTGCCGATGCCGCATCGGACATTGCCCGGCTTCAGCGCCTGCCGGGCGGCGAAGGCATTGCCCCACCGCGACGCGACGCGCGACTGCACCATATGAGTGGCGATGCGGCCGACCGCATCAGGCTCAAGATCTATGAGAACGGCGGAAACCTGACCCTGTCGGACGCGGTGCCGGTGCTGGAAAACTTCGGCTTCGAGGTGATCGAAAATGTTTCGACGACACTTGCTGCCGGGCGGCTTGGCGGAGTCGACGATTTCCTGCTGACGCCCCCTGCGGGAGCTGCGGCCAGCGATCTGCTTGCCCGCGCCGCTGAGATCGAGGCGGCCATCGCCGCCGTACTCAATGGCGAGGCGGAGAGCGTTCCGTTCAACCGGTTGATCCTGACCAATCGGCTGACTGCGCGCGAAGCGGGCTGGCTGCGCGGCTGGTATCGTTATCTGCGCCAGGCAGGAATGCGCTTCGGCAGTCCCACAGTTGTCGAGGCGTTGCAAAATGCGCCGCTAGTGACGCGCGGGATACTGGACCTGTTCATTGCCCGACACGATCCGCAGTTTGCCCGGGACCGGGCTAGAGCCGAAGCTGCAGCGCAGAAGGCGATCCGCGAGGGGCTGACAGAGGTCGCCGCGATCAATGACGACCGGCTGCTGCGCCAGTTGCATGCACTGGTCGAAGCCATGCTGCGCACCAATGCTTTCCTGCCTTCGGGAGATGCGGCGCTGGCCTTCAAGCTCGATTCGTCGCTCATCCCGGGCCTGCCGGTGCCGGTGCCCTGGCGCGAGATTTTCGTTTTTTCGCCGCAGGTCGAAGGCATCCACTTGCGCGCCGGGCCAGTCGCGCGGGGCGGCCTGCGCTGGTCCGACCGGCGCGACGATTTCCGCACCGAGGTGCTGGGGCTGATGAAGGCGCAGCGGGTCAAGAACGGCGTGATTGTGCCGACCGGGGCCAAGGGCGGGTTCTATGCCAAGCGGCTGCCCGATCCGGCAAAGGACCGGCCCAATGCGCGCGACGCCTGGCTCGCCGAGGGCAAGGCCAGCTACCAGACTTTCGTGCGCGCACTGCTCTCGCTCACCGACAACATCGTCGGCGGCGCAGTGGTGCATCCCGAAGGCATGGTGGTGCGCGACGGCGATGATCCCTATTTCGTCGTCGCGGCCGACAAGGGCACCGCAACATATTCCGACACTGCCAATGCGATCGCCGCCGAGGCCTACTTCTGGCTGGGCGACGCCTTCGCCAGCGGCGGCTCGAAGGGCTATGACCACAAGGCCATGGGCATCACCGCGCGCGGGGCCTGGACTTCGGTCCAGCGACATTTCCGCGAGCTGGGCACCGACGTGCAAAGCGATCCGGTGCGCGTGGCGGGCTGTGGCGACATGTCGGGCGATGTCTTCGGCAATGGCATGCTGCTGTCGAAATCGATCCGGCTGGTCGCCGCCTTCGATCATCGGCACATCTTCCTTGACCCCGATCCCGATCCGGCAGCGAGCTGGGCTGAGCGGGCCCGCCTGTTCGCCTTGCCGCGCTCATCCTGGGACGATTACGACAAGAGCCTGATCTCGAAAGGCGGCGGGGTGTTCCCGCGCAGCCTCAAGGCCATTCCGCTCAGCCCGCAGGTGCGCGATGTACTGGGGATCGCGGCGGAAAGCGCCGATCCCGAAACGCTGATCTCGGCGATCCTGCGAAGCCCCGTCGATCTGCTGTGGTTTGGCGGGATCGGCACCTATGTGAAGGGCTCGGCTGAGAACAATATCGAGGTCGGCGATCATGCGAATGACGCTCTGCGCGTTGATGGCGCGGAGTTGCGCGCGCGGGTTGTCGGTGAGGGCGCGAATCTCGGCTGCACGCAGGCGGCGCGGATAGAATTTGCCCTGAACGGCGGTCGGATCAACACCGACTTCATCGACAATTCCGCCGGGGTCGATTGCTCGGACAAGGAAGTGAACATCAAGATCGCGCTGGCATCGGCGCGGCGCGATGGTCGGATCACCGAGCCCGCCCGGGTCAGGCTGCTCGGCGCCATGACCGAGGATGTCGCGGCGCTGGTGCTTGAGGACAACCGGCTGCAAACGCTGGCCCTGTCGGTGGCGCAGACCGGCGGTCCTGCGGCCACGGGCTCGTACCTGCGGCTGATCGACATGCTGGAAGACCGCGGCCAGCTTGACCGCAAGAGCGAAGGCCTGGCCGACAGCGAGACTCTGCTGCGCCGCGCCGCCGATGGTCCGGGCGAGGGGCCCGGCGAGGGTCAGGGGCTCACCCGGCCGGAACTGGCCGTGCTGCTGTCCTGCACCAAACTTGCGCTGCAGAAGGAGATCGAGGACAGCCTGTTGCCGGGCGATCCAGGCCTGGAAGGCGAGCTGTTCGCTGCCTTTCCCGCCGCCATGCGCAGCAAGTTCAAGGCCGATATCGCGGGCCACCGCCTGCGGCGCGAGATCATCGCGACGCGGATTGCCAACCGCATGGTCAACCGCATCGGCATGATCCATCCGTTCGAGCTGACCGAGGAGGAAGGCGCGGGACTGGCGCAGGTCGCGGCCGCCTTTGTCGCTGCCGAACAACTGTTTGGCATGGGCGCGGTTTGGCAGGCCATCGAGCAGGCGGCAATGCCCGAAGGGCCGCGCATCCTGCTTTTGCGCCGCGCCGCCTCGGCGCTGCGAACTCACATGGCCGATCTGCTACGCGCCGGGGTCGGCGCAGTGCAGCCGAGTGCGTTGGTTACCGAGCTCGCCAGCGGCGTCAGCGCCTTGTCGCAGGGTACGGACAAGCTGCTCGGTGGCGAGGCGCGGCTGCTCTCCGCCCGGCTGCGCAGTGAGCTTGCCGCAAGCGGCGCGCCGGAGCGCGAGGCGGATCTGGTGGCGCATCTTGCCGAGCTTGATGGTGCGGTGGGGTTGGCCAGACTCGCGCGCGAATCGCAACTGCCGCTGCCCGCGCTGACCCATGCCTTTTCCGCGATCGGCTCCAGTCTCGGGCTTGACTGGGTACAAGGTGTCGCCACCCTTATGCGTCCGATCGACCCATGGGAGCGGCTGCTGACGGCGGGCCTTGCGCGCGATTTCCAGCAGATCCGGCTCGAATATCTGCGGCGTATCTGTGGTGGTGAATTGGGCCCACAAGGCTCCGTTGCGGCATGGGTGGAACGCCACGCCGATACCGTGCGCCAGTTCCGGGCCATGGTCGCGCGCGCCCAGACCGGCACGCCGGTCACGCCTGCCATGCTGGCGCAGATTGCCGGGCAGGCGCGAAAACTGCTGGCGCGCTGAGCATAGCGTTTTGCGTCAGGTCAAAGTCGGCACGGCTGCATCGGGCCATTGACCTCGGGGCATTTTTGTCCAATCGGATGGGTTATGACACAAGCAGACGTCGTTATCGTGGGAGCAGGGCATGGCGGGGCGCAATGCGCCATTGCGCTGCGCCAGAACGGTTACACTGGCAGCATTGCCATGATCGGCCGCGAGAGCGAGCCGCCCTATGAGCGCCCACCGCTCTCCAAGGAATATTTCGCCCGCGAGAAGACCTTCGACCGGCTTTACATCCGCCCGCCCGCCTTCTGGGCGGAAAAGGATGTGGAGATGGTGCTGGGCACCGAGGTCACGGCAATTGATCCGCAGGCAAAACAGCTCACCCTCTCCGATGGCTCCAGTTTCGGTTACGGCCAATTGGTCTGGGCAGCAGGCGGCGATCCGCGCAAATTGCCGGTGCCGGGCGGCGATCTGGCGGGGGTCCACGCGGTGCGCACCCGCGAGGACTGCGACCGGATGATGGGCGAAATCGATGGCGGGGTGAAGAACTTCGTCATCATCGGCGGCGGCTATATCGGGCTTGAGGCGGCGGCGGTGCTGACCAAGCTGGACTGCAAGGTGACCTTGCTCGAAGCCCTGCCGCGCATTCTGGCGCGCGTGGCCGGCCCCGAACTTTCCGCCTTCTACGAGAAGGAACACCGCGACCACGGCGTCGATCTGCGCACCGAAGTGGTGGTCGATTCGTGCGTCGGGGAAGGCCGCGTTACCGGCGTGAAGCTGGGCGATGGCACGATCATTCCTGCAGACGCAGTGATCGTCGGCATCGGCATCGTTCCCGCCGTCGCGCCACTACTGGGCGCTGGCGCGGAAGGCGGCAACGGCGTAGCCATCGACGACCATTGCCGCACAAGCCTGCCCGACATCTACGCCATCGGCGACTGCGCCCTGTTCGCCTGCGACTATGCCGAAGGCACCGTGATGCGGGTCGAATCGGTGCAGAATGCCAACGATCAGGCGACCTGCGTTGCCAAGGCGATCTGCGGCGATGCCCAGCCCTATCATGCCTTCCCGTGGTTCTGGTCGAACCAGTACGACCTGCGCCTGCAAACCGCCGGGCTGTCAGTCGGCTATGACAAGACCATTGTCCGGGGCAAGCCCGAGGATCGTTCGTTCTCGGTGGTTTACCTGAAGGCAGGCAAAGTGATCGCGCTCGATTGCGTCAACATGGTCAAGGACTATGTCCAGGGGCGCAAGCTGGTCGAGGCGGGGGTTGCGCCGGACTTGGCGAAGCTGGCGGATGCGGAAGTGCCGCTGAAGGAACTTATGCCGGCGTAAGTTCCGCCAGTGCCCAGCGCGCGGCATCGGCAACGGCTTCATCTGGATCGCCGATCAGCGCCGCAACTTGGACCACCAGCCCCGCAACCCCGCTGTTCCCCGCCGCATAGAGGCAATTGCGGACAAGTCGGTCGCGCCCGATCCGCTTGATCGGTGATCCCGAAAACAGCTTGCGGAAGCCCGTATCGTCCAGCGCCAGTAACTCTGCCAGCCGGGGCGCGGTCAGTTCGGCGCGGGGCAGGAAGGCCTTGTTGGCTTGTGCCGCAGAGGCAAACTTGTTCCACGGGCAGACTGCGAGGCAGTCGTCGCAGCCATAGATACGATTGCCCAACGCCTTGCGAAACTCGGTCGGGATCGGGCCTTTGTGTTCGATGGTGAGGTAGGAAATGCAGCGCCGCGCATCGAGGCGGTAGGGCGCGGCAAAGGCGTCCGTCGGGCAGGCGGTCTGGCAGGCGTTACACGATCCGCAATGGTCGGCGCCCGGCGCATCGGGGGCGATAGGAAGCGTGGTGTAGATCTCGCCGAGCAGCAACCACGAACCGTGGCTTTGGCTGACCATGTTGCTGTGCTTGCCTTGCCAGCCCAGCCCCGCCGCCGAGGCCAGCGGCTTTTCCATCACGGGGGCCGTATCGGTGAAGACTTTAACCCCGGTCTCTTCAAGCCCGCGCTTCGCCGCTTCGGCCACCAGCCAGCGTGCCAGCGCCTTCAGCGCCTTCTTGACCACATCGTGATAGTCAGCGCCCTGCGCATAGGCGGAAATCCGGCCGATCTTGCCCTGCCCCGCCAAGGCCAGCGGATCGTTGGAAGGGGCATAGCTCATGCCCAGCGCGATCACGCTTTGCGCCTCTGGCCACAGACCTTGCGGGCTGCGACGATGGTGGGCGCGAGCCTCCATCCAGGTCATCGAGCCATGCATGCCCTCGTCCAGCCATGCGTCCAGCCGCGCCGCCCGCTCGGCATCCTCGCGCGCTGAAGCGATGCCGAAGGCGACGAAGCCAAGGCGCCTTGCCTCCACTTCCAGATCGGCCCGCAGCCGCGCGATTACTGCACCGTTAACCAAACTTGCTGATGCTCCTGTTCACACGGGCTGGTTAATCCCCCTTACCCATGAAGATAGACCTAGGAGATTGGCACGTGGCGGGCAACGAGTCCGGCATGGCCGAAAAGCCCTTCGCCCCCAAACTGGCGATCGAGGCCCGCGGCCTCGTCAAGCGGTTCGATGGCTTCACCGCCGTGGACGGCGTCGACCTGACGGTCGCCGAGGGAGCCATCTATGGCATCCTCGGCCCCAATGGTGCAGGCAAGACCACAACCTTGCGCATGCTGCTGGGCATTATCGACCCCGATGAGGGCCTGCGCCGCATTCTCGGTTCCGAGCGCCCGCACGATGTCGCCCATGCGATCGGCTATCTGCCCGAAGAGCGCGGGCTCTATCCTTCGATGAAAGCCTATGAAGCGATTGCCTTTATCGGCGCGCTGCGCGGGCTGCCGCTGGCCGAAGGGCGCAAGCGCGGCAAGGTCCTGCTCGAGGAACATGGCCTCGGCTATGCCATCGACCGCCAGATCCGCCAGCTTTCCAAGGGCATGGCACAGCAGGTGCAATTGCTCGGCACGCTGGTGCATGAGCCACGCCTCGTAGTGTTTGACGAGCCCTTCTCCGGGCTCGACGCAATCAATCAGGGCAAGCTCGAAGTGATGATCCGCGCGCTGGCGGCCAAGGGCACGACGGTGATCTTCTCTACTCACGTCATCGCTCATGCCGAGCGGCTGTGCGACGAAGTGGCGATCATTGCCGGGGGCAAGGTGCCATTTGCGGGGCCAGTCGATGTGGCGCGCGACCGGATCCGCCCGCAGGTGCGGCTGGAAACGCGGGCGCAAGACGGGCTGTGGCGCGCTGCCCTGCCCGCCGATGCCCGGCATGAGGGCCATTACTGGCTGTTCTCGCTTCCCGAAAGCGGTGTCGAACCGCTGCTGCGCGCGTTGATCGAGGGCGAAGCGGGCATCCTCTCGCTGTCGATCGAACGCGCCGGGCTGCACGATGCCTTTGTCCACATTGCGGGCGAGGCGGCTGCGCGGGCGCTCGAAGAAACCCAGGCCGAGGAGCTGGCACGATGAGCGCCAATAAGATCAATGGACGTCTTTCGACCTGGCAAGCCGCCTTCGTCATCGCCCGGCGCGATTTCGTGGCGATCCTGTGGAGCCGCAGCTTCATCTTTTTCCTGCTCGGACCGCTGTTTCCGGTGCTGGTCGGCGGGTTTGCCGGTGGCATCGGCCAGCGGGTGCAGGCCGCTGCCGACCAGCCGGTGCTGGGCATTGCGATGCAGGCCGCCGACGCCAATGCCATGGTCTCCGCGCACGATGCGCTGGCACCGCGCGTCGGCGCAGCCCTGCCCGATGTGGCTGTGATCCAGCGCTTGCGGCCGGGCGAAACTTTCAATGCCGAGGCGGCATTGGCGACCAAGCAGGCCAATATAGCGGCAGTGCTCACCGGCACGCCCGGCGCGC
>Ga0114974_10002536_pt1 | contig 14049 bp, 16 predicted proteins | sample S_130206_EF_Meta_FD_87318 | JGI IMG/M metagenome (GOLD analysis project Ga0114974, IMG submission 87318) | Freshwater microbial communities from Lake Simoncouche, Canada to study carbon cycling - S_130206_EF_MetaG | ecosystem: Environmental > Aquatic > Freshwater > Lake | place: Lake...
ACTACGAATCCATTTGTTACTTTACGAATTTCAATTGAATCAAACATGATGTTTCCTCTTATAAGATTATTACCTTATAATAGTAACAGGTTTAGATAGTTTTGTCAAGAAAAAAGGCTACCTAAATAGCCTTTTTTATCATCCATTTTGGATTAGAAACGAATACCAACACCGCCTTGGATGCTTGTGTATTCTGAATCACCTGTTGTGCGGCCAATACTACCTGTCACATAAGCAGTTTTATTTAGATCATAATCAGCACCTACTTTGTAAGTGTTGGTACGATCAGCATGGCTGTCGCTGAATGCGTCACGTAATCTGTATGATGCTTTTAATTTCAACGCATCAGTTAATGCATATGAAACACCTGGTTCAATAGTGTAATAACCATAGTTTGTGTCATCAGCGTATTTCTCACCGATACTGCCACGTAGGCTTACACCAATTTTATCGTATACTTTAGCTTCGTATGTTGCACCAGCTTCTAAACGATTTGAACTCTTGTGTGCGTTTTCTTCAACACGAAATTCATTTTTAACATCTAACTTGATACCATTGCCAATTTCAGTACCAACTTGTAGGTTGAAACCGTTTTTGTCATTTGGTTTGTTAGTGTAGTTATAGTGAACACCTTCTAACTTGATATAGCTTGACTCAGCTAATACTACTGTGCTGAAAGCCAATCCAGCGATAAGTGTTGCGATTAAACTTTTTTTCATTGTGTTTCCTCAGTTATTAAATTGTTGCAAAAATGCCACAGAATTAAATTCAGATGCATAAAAGCCACGTTTTTATTTATATACATAATCCGTAGGTTAAAATATTACTTAATGATAGATTAATATCGATAACTATTGGGCTTATACGGACCAGCAACCGCAACGCCAATGTACGTGGCTTGGTCAGCTGTTAACTCTGTTAGTTCTGCGCCAATCTTAGCCAAATGTAATTGAGCGACCTTCTCATCCAAATGTTTAGGCAATAGATATAAATGTCCAATTTGATAATCTTCGGTGTTGTTAAACATTTCAATCTGTGCTAGGACCTGATTAGTAAAACTATTTGACATAACATAACTAGGATGTCCTGTAGCACAACCTAGGTTTACTAGTCGACCTTTAGCAAGGATGATGATCTTATTGCCGGTTGGTAAGGTTACATGATCTACCTGTGGTTTGATTTCGTCCCAGACTAGATCTTGGATACCTGCGATATCAATCTCACTGTCAAAATGTCCAATGTTACATACGATGCTGTTGTGCTTCATCTTCACCATGTGTTCACGTGTGATAATATCGACGTTACCTGTGGCTGTTACAAAGATATCTGCCTTGTCTGCGGCATAATCCATAGTAACTACTCGATAACCTTCCATGGCAGCTTGTAATGCGCAGATAGGATCAATCTCAGTCACCCATACTTGAGCACTTAATGCCCTTAATGCAGCCGCTGATCCTTTACCTACATCACCAAACCCTGCTACTACAGCAACTTTGCCTGCGATCATCACGTCAGTTGCACGTTTAATACCGTCAACTAATGACTCACGGCAACCATATAGGTTATCGAATTTAGCTTTAGTCACACTATCATTAACATTAATAGCACGTAGTTTAAATTCTCCCTTGCTGATGGCTTCGTTGATCTTATGTATACCAGTTGTTGTTTCTTCTGTAACCCCACGGATACCTTCTAATAGATGCGGATGTTTTTTGTGGATATGCCAAGTAAGGTCATGACCATCATCAAGCAACATATTTGGCTGCCAATCGTCTGGACCACTAACTGTCTGTTCAATACACCACCAATATTCTTCTTCTGTTTCGCCTTTCCAAGCAAATACAGGTATGCCTTGATCAGCCAATGCGGCAGCAGCGTGATCCTGTGTTGAAAATATGTTACAACTTGACCAACGAACTTCTGCACCTAGTGCGATTAATGTTTCAACTAATACCGCTGTTTGGATAGTCATGTGCAATGACCCAGCAATACGGGCACCTCGAAGTGGTTGGGAATCTTTATATTCATCTCTGACTGCTATCAACCCTGGCATTTCTGTTTCGGCGATGGCTATTTCTTTATGGCCCCATGCGGCTAAACTAATGTCTTTTACTCTATAATCCATATTATTCCTTGTGATGTTGCCAAAGTTGATCAGTGCCACCTAGGTGACCCCAATCGCTATCTACTATCATTCTACTACTTATACCGCCTCTGGGGCGATATTCAATTTCTATACGGATGCGATCTGGTTCGTAAACCGCTTTAAGATCTTTATACATGACATCCAATGCTCGTTCATAGCTAAGTCTAGTATCACGGTATTGGAATATGTATTGCTTAAGACTTTTTAATTCAATAGTCTTATCCTTGCCGTAGAACCAAATAGTGACATCACCAAAGTCTGGTTGATTAGCACCACCTAAAAAGGTAAATTCAGGGATACTGATACGTTGTTCATATCCTCTAGCGGCATTAGGTAGACTTTTTAAGATACTGCTGTCTATGCTGTCCCAAAGTTTCTTTTCCATTATTCACTAGTTCCTTGTGTAGCATTTGGTTGTGGACGATTACCACCTTTCTGTGCCTGTGCTGGATCACTAAACTTACGATTCTTTGCGGCTATTAATGTAGCTTCAGCATCGATCATCATCTTTTTATAAAGGTTGCGTGCCATTGGATCAGTGTAGCCAGCCAGTTTGTATTTTGTTACTCGTGACATATTAAAACTTGCATTGGTTTTAGCCATTTTATTTTCCTATTTGAGTTTATTTAAATATTCTGCGCCAAACATACCTTGATCAATTTCACATAGTGCTTCAACTACTGATTTGTTTGGGTAAGGTTTACGATTACCGTTTTTGTCTGCGATATTGCGTGTGTTAGCGATTTCACGGGCACGTGTAGCACCTGCTAGAATCATCTTAAAACGATTGCCTTCAAATGGTTTGATACAATTATCGATATTATAGCGTTCTACAGTATTTACTACTTTCATTATTGATTCCTCAAGGATTATGGTACTATTAATTATACTAAGTTATACAGTACTTGTCAACGTTTTTCTTATTTTCTTCGCTGTTACAGTTTTTGGTATGCAATCTACAAACAATATTCTTTTAGGTATTTGATGCATTTCTATCTTACCTTTAAGGAAATTACGTATGCTACCAACAGTAATTTTTGATTTTGTTACTATTTTTGCTTCTAATTCTAACATATTTAATGAATTTTGATGGGTGGATACCACACATTCTTCTACCTGTTCGTTTAGCATAATAGCAGATTCAACCTCGTCGATCGATACATATTGTCCATTGATTTTGATCAAATTATCTTTCCTACTAACATATACTAACTCATCTTGATCATTCAAATAAACTATATCGTTGGTCTTAACCCAATCGCCTTGAAATACTTCATTGGTTTTGATAATATCGTTATGATAGTATACTGCCATACATGGATGGTTAATATACAGTTCACCGGGTATATTCTTCGCACAAATATTTCCCTGCGAATCTCTAATCTCATAGTCAATTCCAAATAATACCTTTCCTATAGTTCTATAATCGTTATCTTGTCTATCTGTTGGAGTTTGTGTGCAGACGTAAGAAAGTACTTCAGACAATCCATATCCATTTAAGATGTCCTTGCCATAAATCTCTTTAAATTTGTATTTTAATGTCTGTGAGATCGCCTCGCCTGCAGATGTAATAACCTTTAGTGATTTAATTGCACCAATGTACTTTTTATTGTGCTTGACTAAAGGAGACAAAAATACAGGAGTACTAAAAAAATGTGTGATTCCGTAGATAGATATTTTTTCAGCTAGTAATTTATGCGACAGTATCTTATCAGTTAATACTATTGTTGCGTGTTGGCCTAGTCCTAATATAATGTTAATTCCTAATCCATATCCAAAACTTAATCTAGGACTGGAAAATATAACACTGTGGTGATTGACTTTGAAGGTTGATTTAATTAAATTATAATAATTATCCAGAGATTTAAATCTATGCACGATATATTTTTGCTCACCGGTAGTTCCAGAACTAGTAAGCCAAAAAGCTATATCATTATCATTAAAAGCATGTCCTATTTCTAATTCTTCACCTTGTTCAAGTACGATATTATTTCTCTGATGTTGTGTTAATGTCATTGATGCTTGACTGGCATTAATCGCTTGATCTATCTTACTCGCATGCATCTGTGCGCTTACTATGACCGGAACAGCACCCGCATGCAGGCAACCCAAAAAAGCCACACACCACTCGATACAGTCTGGCATGGCGATCACTACTGTATCTCCTGGACGTATTTCTTGATCTTTTAACTTTTGTGCAAATCGTTTAATATATCGATTTAATTCTTTATAGGTTATAGATCTAGAATCGTCAATAATAGCTGTTTTATTTTGCATGCTTTATTTTTTTAAAAATTCTTTTTGTATCAGTGTAAATTGAATAGTCAGGAATACTTCTATTAACTTCTGCGCCAGTCCATATGGTACAGTCTCTTCCGATATCTATAGATGTTATTGTTTTATACTTGTGATAGTTAATCTTGCTAAACATTCCAAAATATGTATTATCACCAACTTTACAGCCATAGAGAAATACCTCAGGTGCTACCATTACATTCTTGCCTAGTTTGACATCGTGCGTGACTGTGCATCCTGTTGATATAACATTGAAGTCACCTATTTCAATATTATCAGTACCGTCTATCCAGCAGTCATCATCAATGAATATTCCCCGACCTAGTTTAATATCTGCATACTTACTATCTACATCACGTATTTTGCTGTCAGGGTGAATTAAGTTTATAACATTAACACCAGACTGTTCTACCAGGTCAATGCGTTGCTTTCTTAGTTCGCCTAGATCAAGACCACCAAGTCCTTGTGATCCATCATTCCAATTGGCAACAAAGAAATCACAGTCTCTTTTCCATCCTTGTGCTAATTCATTTGTATCATCTAAAAGCCAACGTTCATCACCGATAACTGGCACTTGACAGATTTGATCATCACTACCATAGTAATGATGATCTAAAATGCCTTTTATCTCAATACCGTTGAGATCGGCTACTACTGCCAGGCGGACTAATTTTTGTCGGCTACCAACAAATATCAATGGTCTAGAAGTCAATGTGTAACCCTATGCCGGCGTTTAATCTATCAGTGCCAGTGTATGTACCTAATAGGTCATTTGATGCTGTAAAGGCAATTACGTTGTCTGACTCTGTTTTGTTTATACGACCAATCAATGATACATTCTTGCTAAGTTTATATCTAGCACCAACATACACACTGTTAACTCCATCATTGCGATGACTATACCCACCGTCTAGTTGTGCTTTTTCTGTTAGCTTGTAGTTAGCGCCAATACTAGTTCCTGTAGTTTCAACTCCACGAACTTCATCTCTGGTTACCAATAATAAACCAGTAAGGTCTCCCCACTTGTATGATGATCCTACACCTTTAGTTGAGTTCTTGTTAGTTGGGTCTGTATAGTACAAACCTGACACTTGCCAATTACCTGATTCGTAATGTACCGTTCCAGCGTGTGATGCATCAACTGAAGAGCTTTCACTGAAACGATGTTGATACCCTAGTGTTAGTCCTGGAAGGATTTTATAACTAGTATACATCGCATTATTAAATCGCAATCCTTGACGTGCATGGATTTCTCCTGCTGATGTTCCAAACAAATCATTGAATGCGGTATACTTCTTTAACATATCCCAGGTGGCGTGACTTTTACGGCCAAACTCTAAACTGTAATCATCGTTATAGAAACCTACAGTAGCACGCTCATTACCAATTTTAGTTCCTCTGTTCATACTAGCCGGAGTGCTGTCAGTGTTCTCTGTTGGTGCATCTGGATAGTAGGCCGTTTCAATCATAGCAGATAATTTTAAGCCTGGTTGGATGTCGTTCATTGGCTCTGTGATGCGGAATCCAACTTTGCTGATAAAGCTAGTTAGTTTAATCCCTTGATTGCTGTAATCAGTAGGACCACCTTTGATGTTATCTACTTCTAAGAATTCACGTAAGGTACCATAGAATTCTGTATTAATTGCTAGTGCAGGTGCACTTACAGCTAATAGCCCTGCGGCTAATAATAATTGTTTAAGTTTTTTCATTGTATTTTTCCTTTAATTAGATTCTTTTCTTCCAGTCATAACTAGGAAGTGAGTATAGTTGTGTTAATAGTGTATTGATATATCCAAAGAATCCATCCACGTCACCATCATCAAATTTACCTGCGCCCATCTTAGTCCCAACGTATCTCGATTTAACTAAGAACTCGTTAAACTTAGCACTGGTTACTGCACGGTTTACATCATCACGGATTTTAGCATCAGTGGTCTTGACTGTGATAAAATAAGCACTGTATAAGAATGGCACTGTCATGCGATAATGATTGCCAACGAATTTATCCTTAGGTAATTTTTCTGTACCCTGTGGAATAAATGTGTAAGGGCATTCAATCTTGCCTTCGTCGATGGCCGGTTCACTAAGTCCAGGATTGATCATACCAAAGTCAATGTCTTCGTTTAGCAACGAGGTCAATACCTGTGCTGAACTTGGAAGTCCAACACCAATCAATTTAGTCTTATTCTGTTTGTTAAAATCATCTACCATACCCTGCACTGGTAAGATGCTAGCTACCCCTAGGGCTAAACGCTGTTGTCCGATCTTCAATGGACTACCTGCTTTCTTACATAGGTGCCAACTTGATGCTGTATATCCTACGATATCTTTGGCTTTTAACTGTTTAGGATGGCATTCTTCTTTTTGTCGGACACCAGTCATAGTAGTGATATCACTCATAAGGAATAGTACATTCTTTTCCTGGTCAATGACACGTAAAGCACTTTCACAGTCTTTCATAGATACGAATTCCCATGGCACTGTAAGATTGGCTGCCAATGACTGTGTTAAGATGATTGGAGGTCCTGATTGTGGTGCACCAACATACAAGACTTTTAACTTGTCATCTGCCAGTGCTAGTGTTGACGTCATCAACAATAATAGTGTTACTAGTTTATTAAACATACTTTCTCCTTATGAAAAATTTAATTGATAAAAATGATATATAGCCCATGCTAGCATGTCGCCCAATAAGTATCCAAATATTAATGGCAATGCATTAATTCCTTGATTCAACATCTTCCACCCACCCCATGACAGAATGATCATCAATGAAAAATATGGAATGATGTAAACAGGATTGAACTTGAGATCTACATAGATCAAATAAGCGATCAATCCAACAAATATAAATTTTAAACGGCCATAGGCCAACGACATCAATCGTTCATAAAAGCCTAAGAAGTGCTGTGCCAAGAAATGATACACAATCGTGCAAACTAGTATCACAGCAAAACAAAATTCAACAAGATTAATACCATGCCATGCTTGTTTAAAATCACCAGGTATCATAAACATTTTAACTTGAAGTAGATCATTAAGCAAGAACTCACTTAATGTAATAGGCAAACCTACGTATAGGAATGGTAACAGTGATGTGATAGTGGCACTGTTGTTCGCTGACTCGGCACTGATGATCTTCTTGGCTGTGTCTTCTTTCTTATAACTGTTATAGCTGACTATACCGGCAAGTATATGTGATGGGCCTGGTATTAGTCCTACGACTGATCCTATCCACGTACCTTTGAATATGGCTTTGAGATCTAATTTAGACTTAGTAGTTTCTTGTACTTTTAATGTATCTGCGGCGTGTGATCTTCCTAGTTCTCGTATAAACTCTGGGATAATCAAGAAACTTAAGATCAATCCAAACAATGTCATGTCAGTGGTATATTTCTGCATGGTGAAAATCCAATTTGGTAGTTCGTGATTGCTTTTTTCTGCAAAGAAGAATCCAACGAAGAATAATAAAAACGATAATCGTTTATGGTCTGTCGACCAACACATGACAAACATTAAGATTAGTAATAAACTGATCTTAACATTATTGCTGGTTAAATGCAGTAGTCCATTAGCAAATCCTAGATAATATACTACTAACATAACAGCTAATGCTGTTAAAGTTCCAATGGTACTACCCCACGCTGTTTGCCGTATTAAATTTAATCTCTGTAATGTTGACAATTGATCGAGATCTTTGATATAAACTAAACTGCTAGCCTCACCTGGAATCTTTAATAGTATAGCCGCAACACTGCCAAAGTACTGACTACCAATGTGTGTAGCTAACCAGAATGCTAGAATTTGATCGATGCCTAGTTGACTAACAAAAGGAAATAATATCAGCGGACCTATATAGGCTGGAAGTCCTGGTAGCAAGCCTATAAGCGCACCTGATATAATTCCAATGGAAATAATTAAAAATAGTTCTAGCATCTTAATATTTTAACAAAAATAGTAAAGGAATGCTAGTATTTTGATGAAGAAAATACTAGCATCCATAATGCTAGTATCTTCTAAGAAGATACTTACGGGCGGCGTCCTAGTTTATTAAACTAGTAAAAAGGTTATACCTTAAGCGTCGATTTGACAGTTGGCGTTCTACGTATTATATAGTAGTAAAAGGGTATTACCCTAGGCGTCAACTTACTCCGACGTCGATATCGCTATCGGCGTTGCAAATTTATTTAGTCCTGAGAGAAAATATTGTAAAATTATTTGAAACCAAAAGCAAATTTGCTGGGTTTCATTGTTGCGTAATAACTCTTACCAGCATCAATTAACATAGTGCCTTCAAAATTTGGAGGATAAACTGAACGGAATCCTGTGACTACTGCGTCTTGACCTTTGACTTTCATGTCAAGATAGATTTGGACGATACTAGATTGATTCATGAATGCCTGCATACCTTTGCTCATCTTTGGCATGGCATTTAGTCTATCAGCTACATATTTGGCAATACTGCTTAATAAATGTAGGCCGGCATTGTAGTTTTTGTTAGTAGTATCTGCGGCATAATTACTGCATAATTTAGCATATCTACTAGGCAATTTATTAGTGCCAACATTGATCATATTACGACAATCTTGCCCAGTCCTGGCATCAATAATACCAAATGCTACTCCTAATTCAAGCGGCGCATCTATAGCACTCATTGAGTTAATAATATTGATCATGCTTACAACTTTGCTATAAGTTTTGATTAACTCTGGACTAGTTGTTCTTGCTTTTTCTATGGCATCATAGATATTTTTAGCACTGGCTTTAGCACCTGCACCACCTTTACTGCTAATACCAAGATCTGCGCCCTTTGCTGATTGGAACACGCTGTCAACTAAGTTGTGCGTCTTACTCATCGGCCAACGTACTTTACATTTTGCATATGGTGAGCCTAACACGTCTTTGCGTGCTAGTTCTGCATCACCACCAATGGCTCCACTAGCTAGAGCAACAGGCGTTAATATCTCTCCAAAGTAATCACGCAGTGCTGGCATCTGGCTGGCCATACCTCGGAACACAGGTAATTGCCCTTGACGGATTGCTGCCAATGCTTCTGATAGTTGCTTTTCATGCTCAACGTTTTTTAGTTTAGTTTTAATAGTAAGTAGGGCTTGATCAATATTAGGGAAGCTCGTACCTACACCTACTAAGGTTTGTGGATCATAGCCCGTGGCTAGTTTTTGTGAAGTTGCTGTGTTTAGTTTCCACCCCGTGGGTATTTCATTATTGGCCCATTTACCTGTTAGTACACCTTGTGTAGTGTTGATGTAACGACCCCAATAAACAGCGTCACCGTCACTGGTTTGTAGTTGTGCTACAGCAAATGCTTTGTTATTCCCAGGATTATTGACCCATTGTATTTTATCTTTGAGCACTTTCTTTTCTATATTAGCGATATTCTGATCACGTTCTTCTGCGCTAGAATAAGTACCTTGCTTAGATGGAGGGAAAGGTGTTACCTGTTTAAATTCTGCGGTAATACCGTCGGTATGGACGTATGGATCGCCTGGACGACGACCAAAAAATCCTTTGGCTTCTTGTAGTGCTAACTCGCTAATTTTCATGATATAGTATTTATCTACGTTCTATATCATCTTCATCACAGGTTATTCCGTATTGTATTTCAACAAGTTTGCAGGGTGTATCGTAGGGATTACCTAGTTTATGCCACGATTCTGCTGGTATAAACCAGTTATCGTGTGTGCTGAGTTCTTGAAACCCTTTGTTACTATCTGTCTCGGTCGCTACTACACAACGACCTTCTGCTATATGCCAATATTCAGCACGATCAAAATGCCGCTGCATGGTTAGATTATGTTTAGGTTCAATTGTAAGTTCTTTAACTTTGGTTCCCTGAACATCGTGTAAGACCCGATAATATCCCCAAGGACGTATGGTCTTAGGTGCTTTCCATTCTTCTAGAATCCAACTACTAGAATTCTTTTTATCCTCACCGCCAACGCCAAACGCAAATTCTATGTCTTTAACGGCCATCTCTGGAATATTATTTTGTGTACGATCACCCCCATTGGCAAATATAATCTGACTATTTGGATATAGGGCTTTGACATTATGTATAGCTTCTATGGCAGTATCATCGTCGTCGTTGAATAATATAACTCCATCAACAAACTTAAGATTCTCAATGATAGCAACACGTTCAGGTCCGGACATAAAAGCTCGACCTTTTTTGCGTGTTAGCCAGGCATCACTATTAACTCCCACTACTAGGACGTTACCCAAAGACTTGGCTGCTTTTAAGTATTCGATATGTCCCGAGTGTATTGGATCAAACCCGCCCGTGCATAATACTACTTTATTGATCATTTTGATTTATAGCTTTTTCTTGGGGGAGGAATAGAATTAATTTTTAAAGGTTTGAGTAACTGAGTTTCTTTAGTTACTGAGGTTTTTTGCTTAATAGTAGTTTCAGCTGACTGTGTTGTTTCGTTAAACACCCCATCAACTTTGGGAGTTAATCCAGCAGTGTTCGGAGCAGGGTGCCATTGACTAACATAGTCAATGAAATAGTTTTCTTTGTCTAACCAAGGCATGACGATTTCTTCTTGTTTCAAATAACCGTGTGTGTTGATGCTGGTTACTATACTAGGGTGTAGTAAATTTTTGTCTGCTAGATCATACCAGTTGGTAGTTTCTGGATCCATCACTGGCACGTCGGATTTGTATACTGCCATCTGTATCCACGGATCACCAAATTTCTTTAATAGATAAGCATCGCGGCAATCAAATCCATTGACTGTCAACATATAGATCAAACTAGTAGGAGTGTAGTTGAAATAGCAACCATTATAAGTCCTACTGTAGTATCTATTATATTCAACTCCGTTATACTGCGGAATTGATATCAATAACATACCATTGGTAGTCATATAACTGTTCCACATACGTAGAGTTTTTAAAGGATCTGTGCTGTAGTTTAGACTATCGTGTGCCCACATCAGGTCTATATTAACAGGAAATAGATTTTCCTTATCATATGATTCACATATTTTGTTGATATTTTTAAGTGCAGGAACTTGAGATATTTTAGCCGGATCCTTGTCAACTGAAAAAACATTAAAATTATACGGCTCTGGAGGATCATTATAGTTTTCTAAAGTTGCCCACCATTCAGCATCTTCTCCAATTCCGCACCCCATATCCGCAACTGTGCGTATACTTTCAAGGAACGTATCATATTGTCGAATTGTTTCTAATATATGTGTTGCGTGTCTATTAGCCAATTGATGCGTCCTCCATGCCTGCTGTTCTTAAGCGGGTAACGTGACCAAGCATGAAGTTCTTGCTTTCTAGACCTTTCATGATACCTAGCCACTTGTTACGTAATAATGCTACTTCATTGATGATAGTTTCAAAGTCAATGACTTCGTCTTCACCATCCACATACTTTTCTACATCGCGACTTGTTAATGCTCGTTGATAGTTTTCTAAATATTTCTGGAAATGAGTCCTACGTATCTTTCGTAATTTAATATTAAGGTAATTGAGCACCGCTTCAACCTCTTGTAGTTGATTAAAGCGACGCTCAGTTATACCGGGCAGGCCAGCGAGATTTTTCTCTATGTTGCCATAGACAGCAACTTCTCGTCGTGCTTCTTCTAATTCCTGTTCATAGTGTTGTATAAAATCAGGAATTGAATTAAGACTAGCTACTACTCTTGAATACCACATAAGTCCTCGTATTTAGTTAACCATGGAAATGTTTTTCTCCAATCAGTGTTTCTTCGTCGGTCTTTTTCATTAAGAAATATAATCAGATTTTTAATTTCTTCACCATTATACTGCGTATTGCTTAAAATTCCTTTCATGTATTCGTGTGCTACTTTATCTTCTTTTGAATCCGTAGGCATCAATGATAATATGTGTTCAACTTCGGCGGCAAATTCTGATTTATCAAAGATTTCATTTTTAAGATAACTTGGTCCGGGCGTAACACTACTAAACCAATGACCAATCGGTCTATCCTTGCGCCATTCGGTCAGTTTCACTAATAAATCAGGCATGGTTTTAATTGTTAATGCACTTATAGTTTGATTAATATTTAAATAAATCCATTTGTTGCGTAACAGAAGTTTAAAATTTTCTTCCCATTCTTTTAAATTAATCCCCCAACGGACGTATTCTTGTTGTTCCCCCCAAGAATCGATGCTACAAGTAATATCAATTCTTTTTATTTTTTTTCCAACTAATAGTTTTTTAAATTTTTCTAAATAATTTTCAATACGATTTTTTGGAACCATTAAATTAGTAATTACATTTAATTCGCAGTCGGGATTTGGATATTTTTCTATCATATCTAAAAGTTTATCAAATTCTTTTTGTAGGAAAGGTTCTCCCCCCAACACATGAAATCTTTTTAATTTTACAAATCCTATAGGAAACCAATCCCAAAAATAAGGTATTAATTCTTTAAAATGTGTATCAACGGATAACAATTCTACCCCATGTTCGTTAAAATTTCCAAATTTTCGATATTCAGCCTCGATAGACGAACTCAATTCGGGGTTGCAATATAAACATCCAAGATTACAAAAATTATTAAAAAATACTTCTACTATAACAGGATCAATATTAATAGCAGTCGGATTAGTTTCCAATTCTTCGGGAAACATTTCTGGTATCGATGTGTGCCTTATCCTGTCACTGACTCCTCCAGCCTCTTCAATTTTACGACAATACGCACAATTTTCTTTAGGCCATTGGCCTTCTAGCATGCTAGTGCGGTCGGAAAGTTTTACTGATGTATTATGAAATTCATTGAAATTTTCTTGAGTAATTTCACTGAGTCCTGTTCTATGACACGACGCAGTTATACCTGAATTTAAATATAATGTGCTCCATGACCATTTCAATTTACATGCAGTAGATGTAACAATTGGAAAATATTTTTTTTTTGATTGACTCATTAATAGTCATCTTCATCTTCGTCGTAATCAGCTTCTTCAACTTCTTCTTCACCGAGATACTCTTGTAATGCTCGTTTAAGATAACTGTCTGTACCCGCAAATGCTTTGAGATCACGTTCAACAATATTATGATCAGCCACGATAGATAATACATGATCAGCCGCAGCTTGGCGGTCTTTAGGACTGATATATTCTTTACAAGTAAGCCAAACTTCGCCTAGTGCATCTAGTTCAATACTCATTCTGCTGTCTCCTTAGTAGAAACTTTAAATTCTTCAACTTCTTCTATTTCTTCAATTACTTTTGACTCAGTACTTAGCAAGTTAACATTAGATGATAATTCTTTCATCACTTTATCTAAACAGCCGTCTTCATTGCGTTCCCAGGCTTTGCGGAATTGTTTGATCGTTGTTTTGTCAGCAAAGGTATAAACTAAACTATTGCCTTCTTTCTTAAGCAAGTTTTTAGCTTCTAGCATGTCTGTTAAGCCGCTGTATGGGCTCATTCCAGTTTCATATGGAATCTCTACTTGAACACTCTCAAACGGTTTAGCATATCTGGTCTTCATGATCTTACAAGCAGCACGGATACCGTTAACTGTGGTAGTCTTATTGCCGTCGGCATCTGTTTTAAGTTTAAGTTTGCGCATAGCAACAACGATACTTGACGCATAGATAAAGC
>Ga0114974_10002537_pt1 | contig 14047 bp, 10 predicted proteins | sample S_130206_EF_Meta_FD_87318 | JGI IMG/M metagenome (GOLD analysis project Ga0114974, IMG submission 87318) | Freshwater microbial communities from Lake Simoncouche, Canada to study carbon cycling - S_130206_EF_MetaG | ecosystem: Environmental > Aquatic > Freshwater > Lake | place: Lake...
CCGGTCCGCTGCGCAATTGACCCAACGCCTTGTCATAGGTCAGTTGTGACTTCTTGAGGGCGTCGCCGATCTCGACAAACGAATCGGCAAACCCCACCAGCTTTTCGTACAGCTTGCGGCCGGTCTCAGCGATTTCTTCCGAACCCTTACGGCGCTTCTCAAACACCCACATGCCTTGGATCAAGCGCACCACTGCCATCAGTGTGGTCGGTGTTACCAACACGATTTTGCTCTTCCACGCGTCTTCGTACAGCGCCGGCTCACGGGTTAAGGCGCTCAGCAGTGCCGCTTCAACCGGTACGAACATCAGTACAAAGTCGACGGTGTTGAGGTCTTTGGAACCGGTGTAGTTGCGCGCTTCAAGACCCTTGATGTGCTGACGTAGCGACAGCAGGTGAGCCTTGAAGGCCAGATCGCGTGCTGCGTCATCGGTGGCATCACAGTAGTCGCGCCATGCTTTGTTCGACACTTTGGAATCGATGACCACCTGCCGATCCTCTGGCAGGTACAGCACGGCATCGGGCTGCTGGCGTCCGCCGGCATCGGCACTGATCGATACCTGCAATTTGTATTCGTGATCTTTGCGCAGACCCGATTGCTCCAGGATGCGCTCCAACACCATCTCACCCCAGTTGCCGGTGGATTTAGAGCTGATGGTCAGTGCATTGGCCAGACTGTTGGCGGATTCGGTGACCTGTTGATTGAGATTGGTCAGCTGCACGATTTGTTCATGCAGCTTGCTGCGCTCTGCGGTCTCGGCGGTGTGGATAGCATCGACGCGTGAGCGAAAGTCCGACAGCTGTGTGCGTAACGGTCCCATCAGGCTGTCGAGTTCGACCTTGTGTTGGGCCTGCAACGTGCGGCCGCGTTCTTCGACCAGCTTGGAGGTGGCCTCAGTGACTTTGGACTCGACCAATTGCATCTGGTCTGCAACCCAGCCCTTTTGCTGTGCCAGTTGATCTTGTGCCGCCAGTGCCTGACCGCGCAGCTGCTCGCGCTCGGTGGTCACTGCCATCAGCCGCAGCATCAGCCAGCCCGCTGCTGCTAGCAGCGCTACCACTACACCCGCCAAGACCCCTATCGCCATGTTGTCCATCGTGTCCTGCCCTCGCAGTACTGCTGCGTCGCGAGCCTAGTCTGCCCTATAGTTGAGCTATATGGCCGCGATCCTCCCCCTCCCGACACGCAGCGCAGCGCTGGCGCGTTTGACGCAGTTTCTGCCGCAGGCAGGTCGCGCTTATACCGCCGGCCGCAATATCGACCCAGGTCCAGGTCTGCGCGAATCAGTATCGGGCCTGTCGCCGTGGATTCGCCATCGCATGCTGACCGAGGAACAGGTGCTGCGTGCTGTGCTGACGCGGCACACCCAGTCGCAGGCGGCGCGCTTTATTGAAGAGGTGTGCTGGCGTAGCTACTTCAAGGGTTACCTTGAATCGCGTCCGTCTATCTGGAGCGACTATCGCCGTATGGTGGTGGGCTCGTTCTCGCACTTGCCGCGTTGTCAGGCTGCGATGGAAGGCCGCACTGGCATCGACTGTTTTGATGCTTGGGTGGTCGAACTTCAAACCACCGGCTATCTGCACAACCATGCGCGCATGTGTTTTGCCTCCATATGGATTTTTACGCTCGAACTACCTTGGCAGTTGGGCGCGGACTTCACGCTGCGTCATTTTATCGATGGCGATGCAGCGTCCAACACCTTGTCATGGCGATGGGTGGCTGGCTTGCACACGCCGGGCAAGAACTATCTGGCCAAGCCTGCAGCGATAGAGCGTTGCAGTAACGGACGCTTTGCGCCGCAGGGTTTGGTTGAGCAGGCTGCAGCGTTACAGGAAGTCGCGTTGCATCCGCTCATGGCAGTGCCGTCTTTGGTGACAGCTGCCACGCCAGGGGCCTTACCACCGGGGCGCGTTGCATTGCTGCTCACCGAAGAAGATCTGCATCCGGAAAGCTTGGGGCTGCACGGTGCGCCGTTGGTCGGCGTGGCCGGTGCTAGCGCTGTCGCGGCACGCTCTGCCTTACCGGTGTCTGCATTGGCCAGCGAATTTGTCAGCAGTGCGATGGACGATGCGCTGGCGCGTGCCGGCGCTCACTTTGATGTGCCTGCCGAGCGTCTGGTTGCACTTGATGGCGATGCCATTGCCGAATGGGCACAGCGTATCGGCGCCGAGGTGGTGTTGACCGCTGTTGCACCAGTGGGGCCGGTTGAAGAAGCCCTGCGTGATGCGGCCGACTGGCTGACTATGCAGCGGCTACCGTTGGTGCAAGTGCGCCGGCAATGGGATGCATTGTTGTGGCCGTTAGCCACGCGCGGGTTCTTTGATCTGCGTGAACAGATCCCGCGCCTCATTGCCGAGTTGGATCTGGAGCGGGACAGACCCGCCCAGAACCAACTGCCATTTTAAGGCGCTAGATTCTTTTTCAGGAACTCGCCCATCGCGGTGAACCACTGGCGACGATGTGTATCCATCAAAAAGTAATGATCAGTGCCTTTGATGATGACGGTCTCATGCGGCTTGCCGGCACTCTTGAGCGCAGCATCCATGGCCTTGGTCTGAGCCACTTGCACGGTGTAGTCACGATCGCCGTGGATCAGCATCAAGGGCAGGTTGATCTGCGAGGCGCGCGCACGCGGTGAATCGTCGCGCAGCTTCTTGTCGTCTAGGCCGATCGACCGACTGGTCACCTCACCGCGTGTGAGCCCTGTTTCGCGCTTCAAGTCGACCAGATCGCTGACACCTGAGATGGCAATAGAACAGCGGAACATCTTGTCGGCATTGCGCGAGGCGATCAGCAGCGCCATATACCCGCCGTAGCTGGCGCCGACCACGCAGACGCGCGCCGGATCTGCATAGCCTTCTGCCAGTGCCCACTTGGTGCCGTCGATCACATCGTTGTAGGGCAAGCCGCCCCAGTCACGAAACCCTGAATCGAACCAGTCATAGCCGTAGCCTGTTGAGCCCCGAAATTCTACTTGCAGTACTGCATAGCCTTGGCTTGCCAAGTACTGGAGCCAGGGATCGAAGCCCCAGCTGTCGCGTGCGTGTGGTCCCCCATGAGGCATGAGGATGAGCGGTGGCTTTGCGCCGTTACTGGTTTGAACCGGCAGGGTCAGATAGCCCGGAATGGTTTTGCCGTCACGGCTTGCGAAGCTGATGGGCTTCTGTGTGGCCAGTGCAAAAGGCGCAAGCCCCGGTGCGTTTGAACCGATGCGTGTCAGTTTGCCGCCGCCGCTAGCGTCGCGATCCAGCGTAAAGAAGCTAGGCGCTTCCGTGTCGCTCTCGGTGGTGATGACCAGCGTGCTGAAGGTGGGCGTGGCATCAACGATTCGTACTGTGCGGCCACCCATGCCTTTGACCAGCGCCTCGTACACACCCGCCAGCTCTGTATCGAAGTAGAGCGACTGAGGTTTGTCTGTTGTAAAGGCGACGCCCAGTAGCCGGTTGCCGTTGGCTGTCATGAGCGGACTGTCCAAATCCACCTTGTCATGGGAATACACCAAAGCAGGCGCGGTCTCATCGGTGAGATCAATTTTCCACAGTGCACCGCGCCCTTCAAAGTCACCGGTGGCATAGGCAAAGTTTGAGCCCGGGATGATTGCCATCGGCTCAAGCTTGGCAGTCTTCTGAAAAGCCTTGATGCGGGTCAGTTCGCGCCAGTCGGTTTCACCTTGGCGACGCACCATGTACAGCGTCTCGTCCTTGCGGGTGCCCACGCCCAGTCGCAGGTTGCCCTTGCCATCACTGATGAAAGTTTGCAGCGGCGGGTTTTCGTGTTGCACCAGCTTGCGCTCACCGCTGTACACGTTGAGCTCATAGACATCCGGATAGCCGTCTGGAAAGCCATTGGTGTTGGTGCGTCCACCGGTGCCATCACCGCCCTCATCAAGCTCGATCAGTACAGTGGTCGGATCGTCTGGTGTGAAATCGATGATGCGATCCTGGGCAAGACTGCCGACGATGGCACGCTGACTTTTGCCCAGCACCTTGAGGTCGCTGCCATCGGCATTAAGACTGATCAACCGTGTGATGGGAATGTTCTGGCCCATCTCCTGCAACAGCCCGCGCAGGCTGCACAACATGCGTGTCGTATTGGCCCATTTGCACCAGATGGGCATAAAGCCGTCTTCGCCTTTGAGTGCAGCAACTTGTTTGGCGGGTTGGCCGTTGGTGCGATCTTGAACAAAGATGCCGAAGTTGCCGTCTTGCACCATCGACATCGCAAGATATCGTCCATCTGGAGATATCGAGACAGTGTTGAGACGGATGCCCGCGAAGAACGCATCGAGCGGCGGCGGCGGCGGCGGTGTGGTGGGCTGGGCGGCGCTGGCGATGCCGGCGGCCATCAACAAGAGAGCAGGCGCAAAACGCAAAACGCTACGCATGGTTTACCTCCGTTATGACTTCACTTCATACCAGAGAGTAGGCGCTGCCGCACGCGCGGCAGCACCATGGCAGGCGGTTTATTCTGCCTTGCCCTTCTCGCGCCAGCTGCCCTCAGCGTAGACGCTGCGCACCGAGGCCACATAAGGCACCGGGCAGACGATCGCGCGGATCTGCACCTGCTTATGCGGCTCAACCGTCGGCTTCTTGCTGCCGCCGTTGGGCTCGCCCCACACGAACACCACTTCGGTGCCCGGCACAGCGAACTCGGGGGCGAGGTAAGCCAAGGTCAGCTCCTTGCGCTCGTTGGAGCTATAGCCCACCCAGGTGGACACGCCGACTTGCTTGCTACCGTCCTTGGACAGCACTGCGTCCTGCGGGTACATGCTGTACACCGCCGACGGGAAGTCGAAGTACTTGGCGCGCTCGTGCTCCTTGCCGTACTGCGAGGCGATGGCCTTGACCATGTCCTCGTCGTTGAGCTCGAGCGTGACCTTCACGCGGTGCTGCTGGGCAGCGATCTTCTCGAGAGCTGCACGGCCAATGAAGTCATGGTCGAACTTGATCATGAAGCCGTAGCCCAGATCGTGCGGCGTGGTGTAGTGATCGTCGATGTTCGACGACACATAGCTGCCACCCAGCGAGGCATTGGCTTCAAAGCCGACGGCCGGCAGCCACTCGCGATACTTCTTCATGCGCTCGTCGCCCGAGTAGATGGCGGCCATCTGGCCGGGGATCCAGCCTGATTCCAGCGTGTTGGACGAGTAAGCACGGGCGCCGACCAGACGCAGGCCGAACTCCTTGCCGCCCTCGACGATGGCATCGAGGATGACTTGGCCGTCGGCCGAGGGTCCGAACAGCTCGAAGCCAGGCTGGCCGGCCATGCCGTGACGCAGCGCGGTGACCTGCTTGCCGGCAATGGTGACCTCGGTCATGTTGAAGAACTTGAGGTCCGGCGGCGTGGTGCCCAGCACCTTGGTGATCACCTTCATCGCGTTGGGACCCTGCACCTGATAGCGGTAGGTCTTGCGGGCGACAGGGTTCGGGCGTGAAGCAGAACGCTCGTCACGCTCGAAGGTCACATTCCACTTGCTGCCATCGGGCTTGGTGCCGGTCTCGCCGTGGTACTGCACCCAGTTGGCAACCGGCGGGCGGCCGATCAGGTTGAAGTGCTCGGGTGCCAGGTAGCACAGGATCACGTCGCCGATGACGTAGCCGTCCCAGCTGACGGGAACGTACTGCTTGGCCTTGCCGGGCACGAAGCCCTTGAAGCTGTTGATGCCCAGAGACTCGAGGAGCGCGAACGCATCGGGACCCGACACGTACAGGTCGGTCATGTGGTACGACTGGTTGAACAGTACGGCAGTGTTCTGCCAGGCCCACTGCTCATCACGCCAGTTGGTGTACTCGGGCAGCTTCACCGGGTAAGGGTTGGGGCCACTCTGCGAGTCGCGCAGCAGAGAAATGGCACCACCGGCTGCCTTCATGCGTTCTTCGAGATTCTTGAAGCTCATGCGTTTTCCTGAATGGAGGGAATGGGTGCGGCCAAACCGGCCACGTTGATACTCTCTTCGACGACGTGCGCATGCTCGCGCATCAACCCCTCGGCGCGCGATCCTTGACCGCGCTCGAAGGCCTCTACGAGGCTGTGATGCTGCCGGTGCGCGTAACGCAGCCGGTCGTACATGCGATCAAGGTTGCCGTGGTCGAAGGCCAATGCCTGCGGCCCGGCGAAGGGAACTCGGTTGTTGCGCGTCAGGCTCTCGATCAGCAAGGGGCTGGCGGCCTCGGTCAGGATCAGACCGTGGAAGCGCTGGTTCATCTCGGCGTACGCGGCCTCATCGTCGGCGTCGACGCTGCGCTTGCCCAGCAAGCTGTCGCCGTCTTCCAAGCAGCCGCGCAATTCGCGCAGGAAAGCCTTGGAGGCGCCTTGCTCGGCGACGCGACGGGCAGCCAAGCCCTCGAGGACAGCGCGGATATCGATAGCATCGAGCACGTCTGCGGCGGTAAAGGCGCGCACCACAAAGCCGCGGGTGGGGTGATCGGCCAGCAGGCCCTCGTTGGCCAGCAGTGGCAGTGCCTGACGCACTGGCATGCGTGACATACCCAGTTGGGCCGCCAGCGGTGCCTCGGCCACGCGCTGTCCCGGCGTGAGTTCGCCGCGCAGAATCATCTCGCGAATGCGGACGATGGCATGGGTGAGGTGACTGCTCATGTGGCCGGCGAAGGTACCTACCGGATCCCGTAATGTCAATTTGGGATCCCGAGACCTTGGGCATAAAAAAGGGGCGGACGCTTGCGCGCCCGCCCCGGTGTGGTCTGCCGGTTACCCGGCGCGGATCAGAACTTGTAGTTCAGACCCACCACGTAGCGACGACCGATCACGTCGTGCAGTGCCGAGTTGTACTCGGACGGACCCGTGCGGCCGATAGCCGTCGGTGCGCTGGCCGGCTGGTGGTCCAGCAGGTTGCTCACGTTGGCGAACACGCTCAGGTTGCCCAGTGACTCGATCTTGTAGCTCACGTTGGTGTCTACATAGAACACCGAAGCCACCCGGTTGTCGTCGATGGTGCCGGTGATCAACGTACCGGCATAGTTGGCTGCCACGTAGGCCGTGGTGCTCTCTGCCAGCGTGCGATCCAGCTTGCCGCCGTCGATGAAGCGACCCTGTACGAACAGCGACCAGGGGCCGTTGCCGTAGGTGACGCTCATCGTCGCCTTGCGCTTGGGCAGGCTCGCGCCGCCGATTGCGCCCGAACGCTCGTCAACCAGTGCACCGCGGTTCTGCGTCGAGTTGTGCATCAGCCAGCTCGAGAACAGACGCACGCTGAGGGTCTCGGGGCCGTGCATCGCGCGGATGGTGCGCGCTCGCGGCAGTGTGTCCATGGCGTCGTAGAAGCGATCCACCAGATCATCAAGGCCTTGCTTACCGCCCATCAGCTCGTAAGGCGGTACTTGCTGAATGTCTTCATCACTCATTGAGACATCTCCAAAGAAAAAGGGCAGGTGGTTGCCCACCTGCCCCTTTCATTCACTGCAAGGAGTGCAGTCGCGTGGGCGACTTACTTCTTGCCGGTACGCCAGCCCTCGGCATAGGCCATACGGGCGGTAGCCGCGTAGGGCACCGGGCTGACGATCGCGCGGATCTCAGCCTGCTTGTGGCGCTCGACGGTGGTCTTGTGGCTGCCGCCGTTGGGCTCGCCCCAATGCAGAACCACTTCGTTGCCCAGCGCCACGTCTTCATCGACGGTGGCCAGCGACAGGAACGAACGCTCGTTGTAGCTGTAGCCACCGAACAGCGAGACACCGACGGTCTTGCCGCCGACGGTCAGCGCATCGTAGTTGCTGTTGGCGTAGTTCGACAGCGGCATCTCGATGTACTTGTAGTGCTCGCCCTTGCCCAGCATGGAGTTCTGGATCTTGGCGACGTCTTCGCCATTCCAGGCCAGCGTGACCTTGCGACGACCGCCACCCACAGCAGCGAACTTCTCGAGCGCTTCGCGACCGATGAAGTCATGGTCGAACTTCACGAACGGGCCGTAGCCGATTTCGTAAGGCGTGAGGTAGTAGTCTTCGATGTTGCTCGACACGAAGCTGCCACCGATGGCGCCAGCGGCCTCGTACGAGTTGGCCGGCAGCCACTCACGATAGGACTTCATGCGCTCGTCGGTGTACACGGCCGGCAGCGGCGACGGTACCCAACCCGACTCGAGCGTGTTGGTGGCGTAGGCGCGTGAGCCCACCGGCACCAGACCGAACTCACGGCCGGCTTCCAGGATGGCGTCACGAATCTCTTCGCGCTCGGCGTAGGGGCCCCAGATCTCGAGGCCCGGCTCGCCGGCCATGCCGTGACGCAGTGCGCGCACCGGCTTGCCCTTGATCTTGATGGTGTCCATGTTGAAGAACTTGATGTCGGCAAAGGGGCCGCCATTCAACTTCTCGATCACGTTCTTGGCCTTGGGGCCCTGAATCTGGAAGCGATAGAACTTGCGGCTGACGGCGTGGCCGTTCGGACGCGAAGGCGAGCGATCGTCGTACGTCGTGGTGACGTTGTAGCCACCGGTCTTGGCGTGGAACTGCACCCAGTTGCACGACGGCGCGCGGCCGACGATGACGAAGCTGTTCTCGGCGAGATAGAAAAGGATGGCGTCGCCAATGACATGGCCGCTGTGCGAGCAAGCCACGAACTGCTTGGCCTTGTTCGGCACGAAGCCCTTCATGCTGTTGATCGCCAGGTCGGAGATCAACTTCAGCGCATCAGGACCTTCAACGAACAGGTCGACCATGTGATGGGTCTGATCGAACAACACGGCGGCATTGCGCCATGCGCCCTGCTCGTCACGCCAGTTCGAGAACTCGGGGGCGACGACGGGGTAAATGTAGGCGCCGATCTGCGAGTTGCGCAGGTGATCGACGGTATTGCCAGCGGCCTTCAGGACGCTTTCTAGGCTCTGTTGAGTCATAAAGTTCTCGAATCCTCTTCTAATTAAGGACATGGTGCACAAAGGGCGACGGAGTTTGATCCCGAACGGGATCCCAAAGCAAGCGTCGACAAGCCATGTTGTGGAAACACAACAGAGCAAGCCGGCTGGCTTACAACCCCCAACTCGTCGAGACTGCGCCATCCACAGGAGTTTTTCCATGCGTGCTGCACATTCTGCTTTGCTGATTCTGCTGGCGGTAGCCAGTCCGGCACTTTGGGCCGCTGCGCCGTTGGATCCCGCGGCGGTCGAACTCAAGCGCAAGCTGATCGAGCGCTTTCCCGGCGTGCCGATCGATGCGGTACAGCCGTTTGCGCCCATTCCTGGGCTGTATGAAGTAGTCACCGACACCGAGATCGTCTATTCGGATGTCAGCGGTAACTATCTGGTAGCCGGCCGCATCATGGATACGCGTACTCAGCAGGACGTGACCGGCGCACGCTGGGCCGAGGTCAATGCCATCGACTTTGCCAGCCTGCCGATGGACCGTGCGATCAAGGTGGTCAAGGGCAATGGCAGTCGCAAGCTGGCTGTGTTTGCTGACCCGGACTGCCCGTATTGCAAAGAGCTGGAAAAGTCGTTGGCGCAGCTCACCGACATCACCGTCTATACCTTTCTGTTCCCGTTACCCAGCCATCCTGATGCCCGCAACAAGTCGCGCTATATCTGGTGTGCCAGCAACCGTGATGCACTGTGGACGGGATGGATGCTGCAAGGCACAACCTTACCCAAGAAAACCTGCGATGCAGATCCGATCGAGCAGAACCTGACGTTGGGTAAGAAGCTCAAAGTTAACGCCACGCCCACCATCTTCTTGGCCAATGGTCAGCGCATCGATGGCGCCTTGCCGCTCGAGCAGCTGAAAAAGCGCATAGCGTCTGTAAAATAATTTAGCCGAGCAGCGATTCGCGCCGGTACAGGCGCATTGCGATGCCGATGAGCAGCGTTGCCATCAACAGGCTGCTGCCGACCGATAGCGCTACATCGAGTGGAGCGAGAGCTTCGGCGCGCAGTAGCTTCATGATCAGCAGATGCTGCGACAGACTGGGCACGCACATCAGCAGCGGGCTGGCCGTGGGGTTGAGCATTGACACGAAAGCCAGCGGCATCGTGGGCAGCAATTGCGCGATGCCCACCCAGGCCTGAGCCTCGCGGATGCTGCGCGCAAAGCTTGCCACCAGCGTTAACAGTCCAGCACCCACCGGCACCAGCGGTAACAGAATCGCCGCCATCAAAAATGCAGTGGCAGGTCCCAAGTTGGCACTCATGCCCAGCTGCTCCAGACCGATTCGGCTCAGCGCGATAGTCAGTCCGGTGGTGGTCAGCAGCAGCGCGATCGTCATCATGGCCGCCGTTGCCAGCAACTTGCCGCCCAGCAGCACTTCGCGGCGCACCGGCAGTGTCAGTAGAGCCTCGAGGCTGCCGCGCTCGCGCTCGCCTGCCGTGCCATCGATGGCCACGCTGATGCCGCTAGCGAACATCGAAATGACCAAGAAGAAACTGAGCATGCCCAGCAGCAACACCGAGCGCCCTGCAGGCGTAGACACATCTATCTGCTGCAGTGGAATGGGGCTCAGCACCCGCGGATCAACACCGCGCAATACCAGTCGCTGCACGGCGATGCGTTGATTCCACTCGCGCAGCAGGCTCTCGACACGATCGATCTGGCCGCGCTTATCCCTGTTTGAGCTGTCGTAGTACAGCCGTAGCGGTGCGGTCTCGCCAGCGGCGACGCGTTGGGCATGTTCTTGCGGCACCTCCAGCACTAGCTTCTCTGTGCCTGCTACCACCGCTGCACGCGCCGCTGCATCGTCGCCGGCAAAGGCTCGCAGTGTTACGCCGTGGGTGGCTAAGTGATCGCGCAGGTTGGGTGCCGCATCGGCGTTGATGGCGGCGATGGTGACCTTTTCGTCTGCACCGTCCATCACCTGCTTAATGATGGTGTGGGTCATGAAGCTGAACATGACCGGCATGAACACTGGACCCAGCAGCAGCGTGGTCAGCAGCGTGCGTCGATCGCGCAGGCTCTCAAGCATTTCCTTGGCGAACACTATAAGCAGTGCGTTCATGCAGCACCGCCACTGTCAGAGGTCAGTTGTACAAAGGCATCTTCCAGATCAGCAGCACCGGTCTGCGTCAGCAGTGCGTCGGGTGTGCCGGTGGCGACCACTCTGCCGCTGGCAATGACCACGATGTCATCGCACAGCGAGGCCACTTCATGCATCACGTGACTTGAAAACAAGATGCAGTGGCCAGCATCGCGCAGCTGGCCCAACAACGTGCGCAGCATGCGTACGCTGGGCACATCCAAGCCATTGGTGGGCTCATCGAGCATTAGATTGCGCGGCTCATGCACCATGGCGCGCGCCAGCGCAGTCTTGAGTCGTTGGCCTTGCGAGAAGCCTTTGGCGCGCCGGTCGGCAATGTCGCCGATGTCCAGCTGCGCGATCAGCGTGGTGGCCCGAGCCGCTGCCGCCGCGCGTGACAAACCACACAGCCGGCCAAAGTATGTGATGTTCTCGCGTGCAGTCAGTCCGGCGTAAATAGCTGCCGAATGGGGCAGCACGCCGATGCGTGATCGCGCTACCAACGGATCAGCAAGTGTGCTGTGACCGTCGATAAGCGCTGTACCAGAATCCGCGGAGATCAATGTCTGCAGGATGCGCAGCGTGGTGCTTTTGCCTGCGCCGTTTGGCCCGAGCAAGCCAGTGATGCGGCTGTCTGCCGCGCAAAAGCTCAGCTCACGCACTGCGGTGACTGCGCCAAAACGTTTGGATAAGCCGCGCGCTTCGATCATGGGCCTGGCCCAGCAGGTCCGAGCATGAACGGCGCAGGTTTAACGGCTTCCAGGCAGCTGATATCCAGTTGGCGTACGGCAGGGGCAACAGCCGCCAGCCGCAGAAATTCGGTCATGACCTTATCCATGCAAGGCGCCATCAACTGACCGTGCCCTTGATCTGGCAGTACGCGTTGCACGGCATGGGGCAACTGCAGTGCAGCAAGCTTGGCTTGCACTGGCGGTGTGACCGGATCGGCGGAGCCCGACAACAACAGCACCGGCAACTCGCCCTTGAGAGGCGTGTATAGCGAGGCATCGACCGGGCCGCGCGGCCAGCCTTCGCACAGCGCTTGCAACAGATCGACTTGCTCGGTGCCCATGAAGGTGGCTTGCAGCGCCTTGCGATCGAGATTGGGATCAAACCGCGGCACATCTTCGGCGCAGACCACGCTGTTGTGCATGCCATAAGCCAAGGCATCGCCGACACTCGATGCGCTCATCAAAAACAAGCTGCCCAGCGCGCTGTACTGCTGATCGTGGACAGCCAGATGCAGAGCCAACGGCAGTAGCGCTGCTTGGCCGCTGCTATAGGCCGAGAGGCGCAGCACTGCTGCCAGCGCTTCGCTGGAGAACGGCAGCTGTATGGGTTTGCCGCTCAGCGGATCTGGCACGGTGATTTGCACGGGCTCATGTGCCAGCTTGCGGCGTAGCGCTTGATAGTCAGCAGCCGGATCACCGAACCGCGCGGCGCATGCGGCGTCCTCGCGGCAGCGAGCCAGAATGCGATCCAGTGCAGCCTGTGCATCCAGCGCCATTGTCGGACCCAGTACTGTCTGCGGTGCCACCACGCCATCTAGGATCAGCGCGCGCGTGTTGGCTGGGTAACGACGTGCATAGTGTTGCGCCACCCGCGTGCCGTAGGAACTGCCGTAGATATTGATGCGCGCATAGCCCAGTGCGCTACGCACCACATCTAGGTCTAGCACTGCCACGCTGGTGGTGTATTGAGCCAGATCGGCCTTGGCCGCCAGCGCAGTGCGGCACTGGGTCATGGCCTGCAGCACTTGAGCGCGCCCTGTGCTCCACATCGTTTCATCACTTTCGACGCAGCGCAGCGGCGCCGAGCGGCCGGTGCCGCGCTGATCCACCAGCACGATGTCGCGGTCGCGACCCAGCTGTTTGAAAGCTGCCGATACGTTGGTATAGAAGTCGACCGTTCCCATGCCCGGCCCACCTGCGATCAGAAACACCGGTTCGGTAGTGCTTTCGCGGTTGAGTGCGGGAATGCGGGCGACAAACAGCTTGATCTGCCGGCCGTCGGGCTTGCTGCGGTCTTCGGGGACGGACAGCTCGCCACATTGGGCTGCCAGACTGACCAGCCGTTGCGGCTGCTCAAGTTGGCAGGGGTTCAGGCTGAGCCTGCCCGAAGCTGCAGGCGATGCGGCGCCTGCCGCAGCACCGAGCAGGGCTAGCACCAATGCAGTGGCAGGGGCAATTAGGCGTCGCACAGGTAGAATAGTCACCGATGCAAACGCAGATGTCATTCGATGTGGTGGTTATAGGTGGCGGCCATGCCGGCGTAGAGGCCGCATTGGCTGCAGCGCGTCGCGGCGCGCGCACCTTGCTGCTGACTCAAAATCTGGAAACTGTCGGTGCGATGAGCTGTAACCCGGCCATCGGCGGCATCGGCAAGGGCCATCTGGTGCGCGAGATCGATGCGATGGGCGGCGTGATGGCACGTGCGGCCGATGCTGCTGCCATTCAGATGCGGACGCTCAACGCCAGCAAGGGTCCGGCAGTGCGCGCCACGCGTGCCCAGGCCGATCGCCAGCTGTATCGCCAGGCCATACGCGCAGCGGTAGATGCCCAGCCCAATTTGCGGCTGTTTCAGCAGGAGGCCGCAGATATCCAGTTTGAGAATGGCCAGGTTACTGCAGTAGTCACTGCCGGCGGCATCCGCATCGGAACGCGGGCTGTGGTGCTGACGGCTGGCACATTTCTAGGTGGCCGCATTCATGTGGGTTTGCAGCAGTTGGCCGGCGGCAGAGCCGGTGATGCGCCGTCGTTACAGCTGGCGCAGCGCCTGCGCCAGTTGCCACTGCGCGTCGGGCGCCTCAAGACCGGTACGCCGCCGCGCATCGACGGTCGCAGCATCGACTGGTCACGACTGGAAGTGCAGCCGGGGGATGAACCGCGACCGGTGTTTTCGTTTTTGGGTCGGCGCAGCGATCACCCGCGTCAATTGCCCTGCCATATCACCGCTACCAACGAGCGCACCCACGACATCATCCGTGCAGCAACCGATCGCTCGCCCTTGTTCAGTGGTGTCATAGAAGGCGTGGGGCCGCGTTACTGCCCCAGTGTCGAAGACAAGGTCATGCGCTTTGCACAGCGCCAGTCACACC
>Ga0114974_10002539_pt1 | contig 14046 bp, 22 predicted proteins | sample S_130206_EF_Meta_FD_87318 | JGI IMG/M metagenome (GOLD analysis project Ga0114974, IMG submission 87318) | Freshwater microbial communities from Lake Simoncouche, Canada to study carbon cycling - S_130206_EF_MetaG | ecosystem: Environmental > Aquatic > Freshwater > Lake | place: Lake...
GGGGGGTGGGTGGGGGTGTGGTGGGGGGTGGGGGGGGGGGGTGGAGTGGGAGGAGAAAAAGAAAGGGGGGGGGGGCGGGTGCGGGGCAAAAGAGGGGGCCAATCAAAGGGGGCAAGTTATAGCCCCCCTTTAATGCTGGTAGCTGTTGAGTTATTCCCCCACCCGAAACCAGCGGGATACATAGCCGCGAGGCCATCTTTTACAGCGTTGTAAGTCTCGGCATATTGCTGCTCTTGATCTGAATTTGCGGCGGCCAAGTCGTTGACTGCTGATAACAAGGCGCTGCGTATGCGCAGCCAATCGAATTGAGTTAGTTCCATTGTGGTTCTGTGGTGGTGGTGCTACCCAATGAGGGCAGCAGATAAGCAGGGCCCAGGGCCCTGCCTACTTGCTGGCTTCAAACGGCGGAACCATCCCAATTGGCATGGCGGCCTTGGTTGATTACGTGGGAGGGTGCTCCTTCTAACCAATCCATGGGGCAGACGTCCTGACAAGCACTGATGGCCCGCTGCGCTAACCAGCTGGGCTTTGCTGTGGTTAGCCCTGCCGCTGTTGCATTGCACCAGTTCCACGCCTCGAGGTAGGCGTTGGTGCCCTGGTGCCCCCACCTAGCGGCCCTGTTGCAGCTGTTGTTATGGGCCCTGGCTAGGTATCGGGTGAGGGTGCTCAATTCCATGGGCCCCTGTTGTGGTGCGTGATTGGTGCCAGCCATCACAGGCCCCCCTCTGCATCACTGCGGCCTAGATCGTCGTAGAGCTTGGGTTCGATGCTGTGGTACAGAGCCTTGTACTCGTCCACTTCGTCCTGGCAAAAATCGGTCAGATCATCCCAACAGTGGAAGGGGTAACTCTCTCCCCCGTATGGGTCGAGCAGATAGAAGGCCCAGGCTTGCTCGTCGGTGCAGTAGCGCCAGGCGATAGTCCATCCGGTGGCCTCTTCAACCCTGCTGGCGTAAATCTTGCGGGTTGGCGATAGGTCCCGAGCCGTGGCCCGTGTTGCTGTGATTGTCATTTGGTCTCTCCTGTGGTGGTGGTGGGTAGCGCAAGCGGTGAAGGGTCACCCCGCCTACCTATTTATCCTAAGCATCCTTTGGGAGATGTAATGGGTAGCTGCAATATTTCTTAAGGTTTGCACCAGCAGGCCCCCAGTTTCCACTAGCCAGCCTCGACCCCCTGCCCGCTGCCCTGGTGGTTTACCAAGGCCACCTCGAGGCCCTGCAGTTTGCCCTAGGCAGCTCGAGGCACTGGTGCGGTGACACAGCCACCCGCAGCCCGCCCAGCTCCTGCCTCTTAACGACCTGGGCCAGCTAGTAGCCCTGTCCAAGCCTGAGCAACTGCCTTCAACACAGGTACGCAGGCCCTGCCCTGCAATGCTTCTGCCCCCCTGGCCTGCCCCAGCTGGACAGCATTGGACAGGCAGGCACCCCCTGGCCCCTTCTGAAATACCCCAGGAGGCCCCCAGGGGGGTGAAGCGGGCCCCGGACACTATGCGTAAGCCCCAGAAATTTAGGCAACAAAAAGCACCCCCGGCCAGCCCCCGGCTAATCCCCGGCCAACCCCTGGCTAGTACGAGTGAGTCTCAGGTAACTCGTACTAATTCCGGGTTAGCGAAAACAGCGCAAAAAAGTCAAAGGGCTCTTCTATGGCTAATCAGCTAAATCCTCTTATTGGCCTCTGGAAGAGGCTGCAAGAGGGTTAGAGCTGGTAGGTAATGGTAAGAGCCATAGATGGGCATGGAGGGCCTGTAGAGGGGCTGTAGTAAGCCTTAGAGGATAGGGACAGGAGTCGTCGTATTCTGCCCCCCAGCGACTAAGCCTGGACAGGGTTAGTACAGCCGTACCATGCGTTGTCCTCTATGGCTGTCTTTAAGTAAGCCCTAGGTATTTTCTGTAAGAAGATTATCTAGGATTATCTTAAAGATATTATCTAAGATTATTTTTTAGATAGATAGGGGGAAATGTACCCTCAGAGCAACTTAAACTAGCCTAAGGTTAATCTTAGTTATTCTCTTACAGAGGATTATCTAAGGCTAATCTTAGGCTAGCTTAAGGGGTATGGGGTTCCTTTAAGGCGTAAGAACAAATGTACTGTAACATTTAAGGGGTGTAATCCTTCCTCGGTTTGGGCAATAGTTGCCCCATGTGCTATGGTTTCTTTGGTAACCTGTGGTGGGTTTACTGCGGTTGGGGCCCTGAGTGGCCCCTCCCTTTTGTCAACAAAAAGGCTATGCTATAAATGTTGTATGGGTGGAGGCAATCGCAATGGCTAAACAAAACATCCAGGACGATCTTGCTGATCTCCATGCTGGTTTGGCCCTACTTTTGAAAGAAAAATTACAAGAAGGCACTATTACTGCTGGTGAAATGAATATCCTGCGTCAGTTTTTGAAAGACAATTCAATATCAGCCCAACCCACAGAAGGCACACCTTTTGGCGAGCTAGTGTCAAATCTTCCAAATCTTGATAAGGTAGTGCACATGCCTCGTCGCCGAGCATCTTAATTTCCCCCACCTCTTGGAACCATGACTTCAATTCCTGCTGGTTTTGCTATTGCTACCCCTATTAACAGGACTATTGGGGCTGCTGCTGCAATTGGTATGAGTCCTAATTCTTGCGGCGCTGTTACACAAGCAACAAGCAAGACGACAGCTGTAACGCTTAGCACCAAAGCAGGTGTTATCACGATGAACGCTGCTGCTTTGGCCAGCGGTGCAGCTGTTAAGTTCACTCAAACCAACACCACATGTAGTGCTACTGACGTTGTGATCTGCAACCAAGGCGGCGGTGGTACATCTAACGCATACGGCGTTCATGCTTGTGCTCAAGATGGTTCTATCGATTACCGCATTGTAAATAACACAGGTAGTTCTTTATCAGAAGCGTTGACCATTAACTTTATTGTTATTGATAGCCTTGCTGGTTAATCCTTAAGTTGAGCCGTCCCATTGCTACTTGGCATGACCTGCCAGAGCCATTCGCCAGTGATTTCCGTTACTTCCTTTGTGTCGTATGGAAACACATGGGTCTACCTGATCCAACACCGATACAGCTTGATATAGCTGAGTTTATGCAGCACGGCCCTAAGCGCCGAATTATTCAAGGCTATCGAGGTGTTGGTAAATCATGGATGGCAGCTTCTTTTGTTTTGTGGCGGCTGCGGTTAGATCCACAGCAAAAGATCATGGTCAACTCAGCTAGTGGGGCAGAAGCTAAAAACTTCACAACCTTCTGCCTGCAGTTGATACGTGATATGCCCATACTGAAATGCTTAGAACCACAGCGAGAGGAGCAGCGATCTGCTGTTCATGCGTTTGATGTACGGCAGTCGCGGCCAGATAAAAGCCCATCAGTAAAAGCTGTTGGTATTTTTGGCCAGGTGACAGGCTCCAGAGCTGACTTAATAATCCCAGATGACATAGAAACCCCTACTACTTCTTGGTCAGTAGGGATGCGGGAAAAGTTACTGGCAGCTGTTGGTGAATACAACGCCATCCTTAAACCCGGTGGTGAGGTCATGTACCTTGGCACACCACAAACAGAAGAGTCGATCTACAACAAGTTGCTGCTTAAAGGCTTCTCTACCCGTATTTGGCCATCTAGATACCCAACTAAACCAGAGAAATACGGTGACTCGTTAGCCCCCATTGTTGCAGAAGCACCAAGAGAGCTAATTGGTAAGCCAGTAGACCCAGGTCGTTTTTCTGAAATGGATCTGTTAGAGCGTGAAGTGAGCTATGGCAAATCACAATTTGCTTTGCAGTTCCAACTAGATACTTCCTTATCAGACCTAGAGCGCTTCCCGTTAAGGCTGAGTGACTTGATGGTCCTAGAAGTCTCTGACCACGCCCCAGAGAAGCTTGTGTGGTCCTCTGGCGCTGAGTACCGAGTTAGTGATCTCCCTGCGGTTGGCTTTAGTGGTGACTATTACCACCGCCCTGCTTTTATCCATGGCGATTGGTTGCCCTTCCAAGGCTGCGCCATGTTCATTGACCCATCTGGTCGTGGTGCTGACGAAACTGCTTATGCCGTTGTCGCTCACCTCAACGGCAACTTGTTCCTTCTGGACGCTGGGGCCTTTCGTGATGGCTATACAGAAGCTGTGCTTGAAGGTTTAGCTGTTGCCGCTAAACGCAACAAGGTAAACCTGATCCTCCTGGAAGACCAGTTTGGCCAAGGGATGCTGGAATCTCTGCTAAAGCCTTACCTACGCTTGCACCACCCGTGCACCGTGGAACCAGTCCGTTCCAATATGCAAAAGGAACGCCGGATTATTTCCGCTCTTGAGCCAGTTCTGAATCAACACCGGCTAATTATTAACCGATCTGTAGTCGAACAGGATAGTCGTGGTCGTGATGACGATACGGTTGAACGCAAGCTGGCGTATCAGCTATTTCACCAGCTAACTCACATTACTTATGAGAAAAATTGCTTACAGCATGATGACCGTTTAGACGCCTTAGCTGGTGTCGTGGAATACTGGAATGAATCCTTAGCAATTGATGAAGATAGAGCCATGGCCGACCGCAAGGACGAGCTTTGGGATCTAGAGTTAGAAGCCTTTATGGGAAATATCGAGGGAGCCCTAGATGCACAATTTCTTGGAGTGGCTTTGGAAAATTTACCGAAGACCGGCAAAAGCGCGACATGGATGGCAGCAAGATAAACCAAAAGCTTGGGTTGTACGGTTGCCAGCTACCTTTATTAATCACAAAAACCAAACTTCCAAAGGATCTTTCCAGACTGTAGTAATGGCCGAATCGGAAATAATAGCTTGGGAAACAGCTATGGATTGCGACGTATGGGAAAAGCTACCGTTTGAAGTTAAACATGTTCAAGTGTTCCCCCGTGAAATGCCCACTTGCGTGAATGATCATGTTGAAACCACCTAAGATCATGATGATTAATGCCGATAGCGGCACTGTTTGTCAGATTACTTACAATGGCAAAGTTTGGGAGCATAGCCAAATGTGGCAGGTTATGGTGTATTATCATCAGATGTATGAGATGTATGAGCGCGACGTATTGGCAGAAAATCCTGTTGCATGAAAGTTTTAATTGCTTGTGAATACAGTGCTCGCGTTCGGGATGCTTTTCGCAGTCACGGCCACGACGCATGGAGTTGCGATTTATTGGAATGCGAGGCAGATCCTCGTTGGCATTTACAACAGCCAGTAGAAGACGTATTGGATAATGGTTGGGATTTAATGGTGGCGCATCCACCGTGTACTCATTTGGCAGTTAGTGGCAGTCGGCATTTTTACCGTAAACAACAACAGCAAGCTGAGGCTCTGAATTTTGTGCGTCTATTAATGGCTGCACCAATTGATCGGTGGTGCATTGAAAATCCGGTCAGCGTTATTAGCACTGCTATTGCCCCCCCCCACCAAATTATTCAACCTTGGCAATTTGGTCACGGCGAAACTAAGGCAACGTGTTTGTGGCTAAAGAATTTACCTAAACTTAAACCAACCCAAGTGGTTGCTGGCCGCGAAGCAAAGGTGCATCTAATGCCACCAGGGCCTAATAGATGGAAAGAACGCAGCCGTACGTACATAGGCGTAGCTTTGGCTATGGGACAACAATGGGGAGCAACTGCATTGCTTGGTCCTATTCAACAGTTGAATTTGCCATTCGACGTAGCCACGAAATCAGCCGAATAACACGGTTAATATCCCACATTTCCGTTTGCGACCACCATTCAAATACAGGTTGGTGCCCTTTTTTGCGGTTACACATACTGCAGCAGGTGGCAAGGTTATACCTTGTGGTTCTGCCGCCTGCTTTCTTGGGCACAATATGGTCAAGCGTAATCTTATCAAAATGCTTGCCGCATACATAACAACAACTATCCCATTCTTCTATGATTGATTTTCTAAACTTAGCCTTTGTGATTTTCTTAGAAAGGAGTTCAGTTTCATCAATCTGGTGTTCCATTTAATTCAGGAAGTAGGTAGGAATCAACATCATGGGCGAGCAAATGGCCGTCGCTAGCTGCCATTTCTTTTAGCATGGAAGCGATGTTGTCTTCCACCGTCTCGGCATCATAGGGGCTGTAAACAGCAATAAGAGCCCATACCTCAACAACATGTTGATTGATCATTAAGTGGCAAACTCACAAGATATAGCTACGCCGCCTTTATCCCTTGGCCGTAACTTTAGCCAGAGCCCGCCCAGCGACTTCGGCATAGCAATCTTTTCGACTGCGAATCCTCCAAATTTGCCAAATTCTTCCTTATAAGTTCCACTTTGCAAGTGTAATCTGTCGGTTATTTCTACAGTACCAACAGCATTAGGCATATAGCAAGTATGCGTTACAACTGTTCTTTCGTGGTTGTGGCCATTAAGAACAATGTTTGCTGTTGGGAATATATTAAAATACCGCGACCCACCAAGGGTGCCTTTGGTTACTACCCCACCCCAAACACCATGGTGAAAAGCCAAGGTAGTCATGCGCACCTTACCTTGTGAGCCGTCTGGATTTTGCTGATAGAATTTGATAAAAATAAAACCTTGATAACTCATATGCTCTACTTTAGACCCTTTCTCGCGCATTAAACGGGTTACATTGCGTAAGGGGTCTACCTCATTATGTTTCATGATGGCAGTTTCGTGATTGCCATCACTCATCATGTAGATGTTATCTCCCCACCTGCTAAGAAAATTAGCACCTTCTTCAAATACAGTATCGAAATAAGCACCTTTTAAATGGCCAATACGAATACTTCCCTTGTCTGCGCGGCGATCTTTCGAGCCCTGCATTAAACAGAAAACATCCCCAAAAAATAATGCTGGTGCATTTTTAGCCTTAGCCTCATCCAAGTGCCGTGCAAATAATTTTCGGTCACACTTGGGATTATCCAAGTGAATATCGGAAGCTAGAAAGAACTCAAACGTTTCCCCGCTTTTATACGGGATGCGAAATTCTAAAACTTCAGGGCTAAGGCGTTTGGTTTCAATCATCGTGGGGAGGGAACGGTTTGCATAAAATCGCCCAACCGCTATTAGGCCCATCGACAAGCCAACGGCGATTGAAATTCAAGCGGGAATAGCGTTGGCCACGACCACCTGCACTACTTATATACCCCCCAGAGATTAAATTTGCCTCCCCATTTGGGTCGTTAACTGTCCAAAACTGGTTGTCAAACCCCGTCAATACCGACCAATGGCCTCCTCCAGTTGGATTAAGGCTGCTGCCGTGGTGCAACCAACCCACAGCAATAGGCCGACCGTTTCTTAGCTCATTTTCTACTAAAGTTACGCTTGCATTGGTGACAAATTTTGCGTCTAAGTTCATGCTTTGCAGTGCTTTGACCTGGGCCATAGCGTCTGTGGTGTCCCCATAGCGGCTGCGAATCACGTTGTACGCATTATCTGAGGCGACACGCTTCCAGAACCTTGCCACCATGGCGCATGAACTACTAAAGCATTCTCTATATCCAGTTCCACTGGCATTGTCCAGTTGGTACTCGTAAGGCACGTCAAGTTGTACAGATAATGAAGGCTTGACCGGGGGGTCGCTCCTAAATAGCACCAAAAACTCGGCTTTTTGTTTGTCGTCAAGCTGATCCCAAGCAAAATTCCAGGCAGCTTGTTGGTGAGCAAGGGGTGGTTGTACTGTGTTTTTAGCGGCGGCAAGAAAGTTGCTCATAAATCACGTAAGTTTGCTCGTATAATAAGCCTGCATCCCAACTAAACCCATGAAAAAAGGCGGCAAAGGCACCAAGGGCGGCGGCGGCAAGAAGGGCTACTGATGGCTGACCCCAAAGACGGGCTTTACATCAACATTAAGCGGAAGCGCGACCGGATCAAAGCCGGATCTGGTGAATCCATGCGTAAGCCTGGTGCGGCTGGTGCGCCTACAGCCAAAGACTTTAAGGAATCGGCTAAAACAGCTAAGCCTCCTAAGGCCAAGAAGAAATAACCTGCTATTTCTTGACTAAAGGGGTGAAGATACCAGCCAATATTTCTATTGCTCGGTACAGCTTGACAAATAAAGCGGTGTAGCGACCAAGCCTGTCGTTATCCTTTGGCGTTGGCGTCAGGTTTACTACTGCAACTGCTGTGGCATGTACCCCAATGGCAGCACCAACGTACTGGCTCAGTGTTTCAGGAGTAATAATCATGGCTAAAGGTTGGTGGTCGCTTCAACTTTACTTACTCTTTGCTCAACAAGCGATAACCTGCTGAATAATTCACGGTTGGTTTCGCGCATATCAACATGGATAATTTTTAAAGTTTCGGCAATATGCTCCACACTTGAAGTCAGCTTTGTGACGGCTCTACGAGTTTCTTCATTGCGGCTACCCGCCGTCATGCTCACCACGCAGCAGGCTGAGATTAAAGCGCCTGCCGCAGCAGCAAGGATTTCAATCACTGGCCCAAGCTGTTGTTGCCCCTAGTCTAGCGGCGCTACAGGCCACGCCACATTCCACGGGAAGCCAGCTTGCGCGGTTACATCACGCAGCTTCTGGCGATACGTTGCCCATGGCGCGGGTGATACTGGTGCATCAGGTAGTTGAGTCCAGTCGCAGTTGCTTAGCCGGTTGTTGCGGTCGTAACGCACTTCCGATTCTTTGGCGGCAGTTCGTTCGGTGATTTGTTCTGGTGTGGCAGGTGTCACTACCCATGTCATTACCCACTCGCCGTCAATAAGCGTTGGGTCAACTTGATTGCAGTTTTGCGTAGCTGGGTTGTAAGCCGGTGTGGGCTTATCAGTTACGGGGAATACATTCCATTCAGCTAATGTCTGCTCAGTTGGATCAACAGGAAAACTAGTGTTGGGGTTGTCGCGTATTAGATCTCCAATTGAGTAAGGGAAGATCTCAACGGTCTGATTTGGGGCGAGGACGTACATAATTGTTCAGTAATTGTGTGATGAGCGATCACTACAAATTATAGCGACCACGAAGAGCGTTGAAGTTTTGTGATACTTCTGCTGCGGAGAGTGCTTTGTTATATATATGCGCTACTGCAATGTTCCCATTGAATCTATCATTTCCGTTCCCATCCTTGCCTAGTCTTAAAGAAAGAAGCCCACCATTAAATCCAATATTTGTATTGGTTGCTATCACATTATTGTCACCATATACCAAAGTGCCTACTCCGCTATGATTATAAGTAACACAAATATAATGCCACCCTGAACTCAAACCACTCAGGGTTCCACTGCAATCATATATAGCACCTGCTCTTCTTATAACATAAATAGTAGTTGATCCACCGAATCCCCAAATTATAGATGTTCCGGTAGTACCTCCAATCGAATCTGCATTTCCAATCGGCCTATTAGTTTGACCACCACCCGAAGACTTGGCCCAAACTGCCATAGTGTGACTACTGGACGATGGGAAAATATATGGAGTTGTTACATGATCGTCTACCCCATCAAAAACAATAGACCCTCCATTTGCGCTGTTGTAAGTTGGGCCGTTTGTGAGGGTTCCGTTATTACTACTACCACTTAAGTCAGTCCAAGTGGTTCCAGAACCGGGATACGAAGCCGCATTACCGGCATCTAAATTTAATACCAGCCCTGAGGTTACGATGCCCGGTGTTGCCGCTGACCTCAAGCCATGTGGATGCCTCATTACGCAACATCCCCAACGGATGCACCATAAACTTGGCTGCCAACTTTCCAGAATTGAATCACGCTATAACCAGTAGTTGCAAGTGTTGGTGCGGTGCCGCCTCTCCATATTACACCGCCACTACCCCATGTCGCATCAGTCCATGTAAGCGTATAAGCAGTGCCATCATTTACCATCAACGTAATACTTTCCCCAGCGACAAAGTTTGTGGCTTTTGGTGTGCGGCTAGCACCAAGCGTTATTAGTTGGATGCTGCCATTGCCGGGGTCAACTTCAAATGCAACCCCATCAGTAATAGTAAATACATTCTCAATGATTGTGCCAATAATGGCAGGGTCAGTGAGGGTTTTATTGGTAAGGGTGCTGGTCGAAGAAATGCTTGGAATAACCACACCTTCCACTGCTAATACACCAGCAGCACTTCTAGATAAAGTCGTATCAGTCGCGTTACCTAGTTCAATGGAGCCGGTAGTGGCAATAGTTTGAGCGCCAAAATCTGGGCTGATTTTGCTGCCTGCAATAGCGGCACTGGCGCTTACATCTGCATTGACAATTACGCCAGCAGCAATAGAAGTTGCAGCCCCAACGCTGGTAACATCGCCGGTCAGGTTTACTGCACCCCCAGCCGCGCCTGCATCATCAAGGCTTCCTGTGAATGGGTTGAATTTATATGGCATGGTTAGCTCTTAGCAATGGTAGTTAAGTTGTCGCCAGTGTAAGACAATGTTAAAGTTGTAACAACAAGGCCATTAGCACCGCCAGAACGGTACACAACCCCAGTTACATTTGCCCCCGTGTATGTCAACGTAATGTAGTCATGCTCAGGAATTGCAAGACCTGGGACAGATAAACCAAAAGGAGGGGTTGCCATGAGCGGGGACAAGCAAAGAGCAGCAAATATTGCCTTGGCAGCCAAGGCTCCCTGTTATTGTAGCCGGTCTTGCAACGCCTCTACTTTTGCTGTTAACTCTTGGATGGCTTGAACAAGCACAGGAATTAACGACTCACCGTTATAACGAAGCTTTTCTGGATCTTCGCTGTCAATAATAATGCTGTCAGGGCCTTCCAAAGCAAGAATATCTTGTGCTAAAAATCCATAACGCAACGGGCCGTTGGTCTCTTCAGACTCACGGTTTAATTTAAATTGGAACGCAGTTGGCTTTAATTGTTTTACAAAATCTAACCCATGGGGAATTGCGCTTAGATTAGTTTTATCACGGGCATCTGATACTACAGTCCAAGCGACTTGAACGTAAGCGTTAGTAGTGGCAGTGGTCCCTATTGCAACGCGGTTATCTTGAGTAGTAACGTTAAAAACAGGGGCTGCAACTAGGGACGGCGCAACGCCGGTAAAGTGGCTTCCAATTACAGTATTGCCGATGCCTGTTGTGCAGTTTTGTAAGGCGCAAAACCCAATAGCGGTGTTGTGATTTCCCGTAGAAACTAAAAGGGCAGAATCTCCAAAACCCACGTTAAAGGAACCGGTATTAGCTTTTAAAGCTTCATCTCCAAAAGCAGTATTGAGATTACCGCTAATGTTGTTTTTTAAAGCATCAAAGCCAAAAGCATTGTTATATTCGCCAGTGGTGTTACTTGATAAAGCATTTAGACCAAAAGCATTATTGTTTATGCCGGTAGTATTAACTGATAAAGCAGTGCTACCTATTGCTATGCCATTGGTATTAGTTGCAGTGCCTTTACCAAAAGTTATCCCTTGGGCTGATAGCGTCCCTGTAGTCGAAAGGGCACCAGTCATGCTGTCGCCAGCCTTAGCAACCTTTAACGCATCTGCTGTATCAACATAGGTTTTAGTAGCAGCATCCTGGGCATTGGTAGGGTTCCCTACGCCTGTAACTTTATTAGTGCCCATTGCCAAGGCACCAGTCATGCTGTCGCCAGCCTTGGTTACCTTTAGCGCATCTGCTGTATCGACATAGGCTTTAGTAGCCGCATCTTGGGCATTAGTTGGATTGGCAACATTAGTAAGTCGCTGGCTGTTTGCAGTAGGTAAGCCAGTCGCGGCGTTTACAAAAACACCTCGTTTAATCCCATCGTCTATTTCTTGTTGCGAATACAAATGCTGCAAATTGCTAGTGTCTAGATCGCTTGCAACTAAAGTTGACCCATCCGTATAGTCAACCAATACATTATTAAGGGGGGTAATGCGACGCACCTCAACCGGTAAAGAAGAAGCAGGTGCCGCAGCAAGCAAGACGGTAGTGTCGTTTACATAGGTATAAGCAGTGTCTACATAGTTGACGTAGACCTTGATGTGCTCCTTCCTGATATAGGGAAAGGTAATGGCAAACTGAGTGGTGGACCCGTCGCCGGTATAGATGATGTAGGAATAAGCCATTAGCGGAGAGCCTCGGTGAACTGGGGCAGGCCAGTGGATTGCCCATATTTAAGCTCATATTGCACCTGTTTGGTGCGGCCTTCAATAACTCCAAGCTCTTGTTGCAGATCAGGGCGGCTACCTAAATAAGACATTTTGCCAAGAGCTTTAAACGTAGAAACCTCTCTATCAATAGCAGCAGCCCTTCTGCTAGGCACAGTTGTGCTGACTTCCCCTTCTGGCAAAGATTGGTAAAAAGGTGAATTGATCAATTGCTCTAATGCCATATAGATGTTGCGGCCATATTCATCGCGCACATTGGCAGCAGCCATTGAGTAATCAGCAAATTGCCGAGGCGTAAGCCTGAACTCCTTGCCAAAATCAGTATTGGTAGGGCCACGGAAATTAGCCCCCCTACCAGATAACCGGGTCATTTCAGCCATAACCGGGTCAACCTTAGGCGCTACTTGCAATGGAGACCACGGTACAAGAAATTGAGCCAAGGTAGATAAGTATGGTTGATCAGGTGGCAGGAACTCATCGCCCATAATACCTGACAACAGCAATGGCTGGCCAGTAATCCAGTTGATCCGTGGCGGTAATGATTCCGACCAGCCTGGGATTCCATTGCGTAGTTCGTTATAGGTTTCTTCAAATAAACGCATTGGGATGCCAGTAAGGCCGCCTTCAACAGGACTTGGTGGTACTACTCGCACCGTAGGATCTTCAATTCGGCGGCCAGCCCGCAAAGCAGAACTGAATGGCACCATTGATGTAATTAATCTAGAAATATATCTTTCAATTGGGCTGCGTACATTAGGCCCTTGGTCTAATTCGCCAGAGCCTGCAAACGCTTCATATAGTTCTGCAAAGCCTTGGTAATATGATTTACTTAATTGGCCGCCAGCTACAGCAACAAGTAAATCCATTGTTAAAGCAGAGCCCAATCGTTCCCGCGCTTCAGTTGGCAACTTATTGGCGATTTCCTGGTAATCAGCCATTCCTCCGAACAATGAACTAAGTGGTTCAAATGCTCGCATTGACACCCAAGGGCTAAAAATTGGCTGGCCATTGTTGTCTTCTCCAGTACGCACTCGGAACGAATAAGGTATCTTGCCTGAATCACGCCATTTCTGTTTGGCGCTTGGTTCTTGTGGCCCACCACCAGTAAATTCAACACGGCCTTGTGTCATAGCAATAGTGCCCAAGCTGATAGCTGCCATGCCTATTGCAATATCACCCTTAGCTCTGTCGCGGGTAAAGGCATCAGCTGAGTTAATGTCTCTCCAGAATGTATCAACCAATGGCGCAGCTGGTGTCATTCGAGCCACTGATTTAACTATGTCCCCAGGGGTACGGTTAAAAGGTTGGATGATGCTAAATAAAGGGCTAAAGTCAATCAGCTTTTGCCATACTGCTGGCATCATGCTAAATGTTCGAGAAAAGAAAGGTATTTCTTCAGTGGTATTAAGGTATTTATTTATGTATTCCGTAGCAGCTTGGCCTTCTAACCCTTGTGCTGCAGCTAGTTCTTGTGCTCGCGTTGGAGTCCGAGTTTCCATTTGAGCCCAAATGTCGTCAGTGAAAGTGGCATACCGCATAGCTGTTTGCGCTTGCGGGCTAGTCATTACTGCATCCAAAATTGTGCGGCCATTAATAACAACGTCTCTGGTCGCACGATCAACAGCAGCTTGCGCATATTCTTGAGCAAAGCCCCAAGCCTCTTTGCTCCCAGCATCCATGCCTTGGCCTACAGCACGGTCTAAACCAGGCTGAAGATTGCGCACATATTCAAACGACTGCCCGGCTAATACTTTAAAGAAAGTATCTAGGCTGACTTGGGTGCGAGTTGATAAATTAAGCCCTTGCCATATTTTTCTTTGGGCTATGGCCCATACTGCTTTATCTTGTATGTCCACCCACGGCATAGTATTTAAATTCCATTCGCCCTTGCCTTCTACAGTATTAGGGTCTAACGGTAATTGAGCATCTTCTTTAACCATTTTATCAAGAAAATCCATTGTTGTTTCGTCTAAATCGTACAAGCCGCGTCCGGCTTTGACTGATTCAGTCCCTAACCTAAAAGCGTTTTGTAGATTGCTGACGTATTGGCCATAGATCATTA